>WNGR01041456.1_pt1 | contig 11373 bp, 13 predicted proteins | sample 5407581 | NCBI WGS metagenome assembly WNGR01 (sample SAMN13153383, study PRJNA577476) | soil metagenome | isolation source: 80 cm soil or saprolite under Garry oak tree replicate 2 | place: USA:California | collected 2016-06-15 | reverse complement strand
GAGATCCCCGCCTGCCGCGAGTGCGGCGGCATCGTCAAGACGGCGACGATTTCGTTCGGCCAGGCGATGCCGCGCGAGGCCATGGCGCGCGCCGAGGCGGCGACGCTCGCCTGCGATCTCTTCATCGTCCTCGGCTCGTCGCTCGTCGTCTATCCGGCTGCCGGCTTTCCCGTACTCGCCAAGACGAGCGGCGCCCGGCTCGCCATCGTCAATCGCGAGCCGACGCCGCATGATGCGCTCGCCGACATCGTCCTCCACGACGAGATCGGCCCCGTCCTGGCGCACGTGATGCCGTAGTACCCCGGGCAATCGCTTGAAGGGATCTTCGCCAGGTCCCGCTGCAAGTTTGCGCCCCGCCATCTTGGGCCCGAGCCAATCTGGGAACGCGAGGCGGTCGAGCGGTTTGAGCGGGCCGATACTGACCAGGATTGGGTTACGATAGATGGCCTCTGGCAGGCTTTGGAGATAGCCTTCACGCCAAACTTTTTCCTGACGCAGGCCGCTCGGTGCCTCTATCGGTTTGGGAGAGCGCGTCTCGTTCGGGCCCTAGACGACAATCGACAGATTGCGTTCATCGCACAGGTAGTCTCGTCTCTGTCCGTTACACAGGCGTTGAAGCTCGCCGCGTCAAGCAACGGTTGCCATGTCCAGTTCGGATTCGTATTGCAGACCTTTTTCCACCTTCCACGAGGGACATCTCTCACACTCGAGGATCAAGGGCGGAATCCCTTAGGACTTCGCTTTCTTCGAAGGCTTCGACTTGCCAGAACTGTTGAGGGCGACCGCTTGGCGAACGAGCGCCCTGAAGGCGGACCCGTCAACTTCTTCTCCTTCGTGGATGTCGATCGCGCGGCGTGCGTTTCCGGCGAGACTCGCGTTGAAGAGGCGGGCCGGATCCTTCAGAGACGCGCCCTTGGCGAAGGTAAGCTTCACGACATTCTTGTAGGATTCGCCAGTGCAGATGATGCCGTCGTGCGACCAAATCGGCGTGCCCATCCACTTCCACTCCTCGACGACGTCCGGGTCTGCTTCCTTGATGAGCTTGCGCATTCTGCTGAGGATTTCCCCGCGCCAGTCCCCGAGTTCGGCGATTCTTTTCGAGATGAGCTCCGATGCCGACTGGCCTTGGCTCGCGCCCGACTTTTTCATGTTCTCATCCTAGAAGTTCCGAATATATTTCATTTGCAAGACAGTGGTGACCAGCCTGTTTCTTTTGGTCCAAGTGTAATGTCAGTTTACGCTGCCATTTGATTGAATATGAGAGGGAGCGGTGTCGCTTCCTCTCCCCTAGGGGAGAGGATCGAGGAGAGGGGGAGTCGGCCACGAAAAAGGATGCTTCCCCTAGGGCGAGGAGAAAGCAGGTCCCTTAAAGCGATTGCCCTGCCGTAGCACTTCCTAACACTTGACGTCGAGTTCGGGATAGCGCCGGAAGATACCTTGCTGGTTGAAGGGGATGCGGCGGTCCGAGGCGAGATAGGCGGCGATGCGCGGACGGGCGGCCACCTTGTCGTGCAGCGCGACGACGCGCTTGTGGCGTTTCTCCATCACCGCCATGGCGCGCGGGAAGGCATAGCGCAGCCCGGCGACGATCTGGAACAGCGAGAGATCGGGATAGCTCCGCCGGGCGCCGAGGAGATAGGCGCCGCCCTTCTTGCTACGGCGCAGAATTGCTTCGAAATATGCGAGATATTTCGGCGCACGCTCGGCCAGGAAGTCGGCAGCGCGACGGCGCGCCTCGTCGCGCTGGTCCTCGTAATAGAGCCCGCTGGCGATCGGGTGATGGGTGTCGTGGATCTCCAGCAGGAAATCGGCGAGGGTGAGCTGCAGCTGATGCGCCCATAGCCTTCCGGCCTCGCCAGCGGGCGCCAGCCGGTGACGAGCGCCGAGGAAGAGGAGGATGTTGGCGGTCTGGCCGATGACCAGCTTGCCCGCTTTCAGAAAGGGCGGCGCGAATGGCGGGCAGGCGAGCTTGTCGTCGGCGAGCAGGCGCATCATCGCTCGTGTGCCGGCCTCGCGCGCGACGTCGACATAGGCGGCGCCGGCCTCCTCGAGCGCCAGCCGCACGAATTCGCCGCGCCCCTGGATCGTCGGCCAGTAGTAGAGCTCATAGGTCATCCGCTGCTCCTTCCCGCCAGCGACAAGATGCGGGATGCGCTCACTTGCCGAGATGCTGGTCGAAGAAACGCGCGATGTCGGTGAAGGCCTCCTTGGTTTCGGGGGCCTTGATGTCGAAGCCGTATTGGGCGTGTGACATGCCTTCGTAGACGTTGAGCTCGGCGACCACGCCCGCCGTAGATCGGCGAGATGTAGGGGTCCTTCATGTCGTGGCCGGCGGCGTAGAGCTTGGCGGCGCGACCGAGCCAACCGTCCCAGCTCACCAGCACGTTGTCGATCCATTCATTGGCGGCATAGCTGTCGCCGATCTTGTCGATATCGGACCATGGCGTACCGGGCGCGATCGCCGCCGGCAGCGGCAGCTTCTCTTCCTTGGCGCGCAACACCATGGCGAGGGTCATGGCGCCGCCCGTCGAGGTGCCGAAGATCGCCATGTTGCGCGGCTTCGCCATCTTGACGGCCGCCTTCCAAACCGCCATCGCGTCGTCCATCGCCGCGGGATAGGGGAAGTCGGGCGGCATGCGGTAATCGACCGAGATCACCTTGAAGCCGCCGAACCCGGCGAGCAGAATCGCCTCGGGCAGCGCCGCCTCACCGGGGCCGAAGACATAGCCGCCGCCATGGACGTGGACGAGCAGCCGGTGGCGATTGGCCGCCGGTATCGTCTTCGGGGTCACGATGAAGCATTTGACGCCGCCAATCACCGCCGGCTGCACGGCGACGGCCAATTGCTCCTTCATCGCCGGCAGCAGGGCGATCGCCTGTGCGGCACGGCGATTGATCAGCTCCTTCCACTCGGCGGCGCTCTTTGGATCGGCGTTCATATGGGGCGGATAGGGGCTGGCGATCAGCGTCTGCAGTTGCGGGCTGATCTCCGCGGTCGGCAGCGGAACGACATGGGCGGGGATCGCGCGCGGACCCGGTCGGCTATTGGCAGCCGTCTGTGCCGCGACCGCCTGATCGAAATCGGCCTGCCCCGCCGGCTGCTGCGCGAAAAGCGGCGGTGTCAGCGCGACGACGAGGGCGAGCGACAGTACGGCGATGCGCGAAAGCGTCATGGCGATCTCCTCCCTTGGCGTGAGTTGCCCGCCCGAAGCCGGTCAGCCGGGGGAGTCGCGCCGTGTCGGCGATGCTAGAGGATGATCGCCTCAGGTTGAACCTCTCAAAAGGAGGCTGCGATTCAACTTGAGCAGAACGACGCGGCGCTAGGAGGCCGCTTCGCCGACGCTCAGCGGGTGAAGCGCGAAGCCGTGGCGCTCGCCGAGGATTTCGCCGACGCGGCGGCGATGGCAGATACGCCAGTCGGCCTCGTAGCAGAGGAGGCAGGTCGGCGACGTCGAAGCGATCCCGGCGAGCTCCTGCAATTCATGCTCGGCCTCGGCGGTGGCGAGCTTGCCTTCGACGATCGTCCAGAAGCGCTCCCACTGCCGGCGCTTATTGGCCTCGCGGCCCTCCGGCGGCGTGCCGAGGGCCCTGAGATGGACATAGCGCATGCCGGCCGCCTCGATGGCCGCCTGCAACTGGCGCTTCGAGAAGCCGGCGCGACGCGATAGCGGCAGATCGCGCACGTCGACGACGGTCGCGACGCCGGCGCGGGCGAGCGCCGCGAGGAAATCGGCGAGTGCTGCCTTCTCGTAACCGATGAGATAAAGCGGCTTGCCCGCGGTCGTCATGTTGGCGGGTTCCTGAACGCCGGCCATGGCTAAACGCCGGCCTTGGCGAGGATGACGACGGAGATGCCGCACGCGGCGCGTTTCGCATCGGCGTTCTGGTACGAGTGCGGGAGGTTGCCGGGAAATGCCAGCACTTCGCCCGCAGCGAGGTCGTAGCGCTCCCCGGCGACGACGATTCTGACGCCGCCTTCGAGGCAGGTGAAGTATTCGCGCGTACCCGGCAGGTGCGGCGTGCCGCCCAACGCGGCATCTGGCGCGAAGTGCATCACGACGAGCATTTCTTCCGGCACCGGCTCGGGCACCAGCGGCCGCTCGGTGACGCCGCGGCCGCGTAGGCGCGAGCCGATATCGTCGGCCGACCATTTGCGCACCTTGGCGCGCGGCGCGGCGAGCAGCTCGTCGATCGGTACGCCCAAGGCATTCGCCACCTTCACCAATACGGCGAGCGAGGGGTTGGCCTCGCCCGACTCCAAATTGGCGATCGTCGATCGCGGCAGCGCCGAGGACGCGGCGAGCGCGTCCTGCGTCAGCGCTCGCGCATGTCGCAGGCTGGTGAGGTTGCGCGCCAGATAAGCGCCGACGCGATCGGGCTCATTCATGCGGTTTGTCTAGCATCTCGACTTTCCGCCAATCGGTTGGACAGAGTGCTTCGCGAAGCACGCTGCCGTCCCTACCTCGATGCCTGTCGACGAACCGCAAACAGGAGCATCGCGATGGGCCTACCATACAAGACCGCCGGGCGCGTGTCGTTGCCTGCCGACGCGTCCGGCCGTGCCGTCGCGCCGGCTCTACGCGTCGCCATCACTGGCGGCACGTCCGGCTTGGGGTTGGCGCTGGTGCGCGAGTTCCAGGCACGCAATGCGCAGGTGGCGTTCGTCGCGCGCGCGGGCGAGCGCGTGGCGCAGCTGGCGCGCGACGTCGTCGGCACGCATGGCATCGCGGGCGATATCGCCAAGAAGGAAGCGATCCACCCGATCGCGCTGCAGATCGTCGGCCGGCTGGGCGGGTTGGACGTCCTCATCAACAACGCATCGAGCTTGGGGCCGACGCCTCTCGCGCTGCTCGCCGATACCGAGTGCGAAGCGCTGGAGCTCGCCCCCGCCACCAACCTTCTGGGACCGTTTCGCCTGACCAAGGCCCTGCTCGGTGCACTCGCGGCTTCGGCGCGACAGGGACACGGCGCGGTGGTCGTCAACGTCTCGAGCGATGCGGCGATCACGGCCTATCCGCGCTGGGGCGCCTACGGTGTGAGCAAGGCCGCGCTGCTGCATCTTAGCCGCATCTGGCATGACGAGTTGGCCGATGAAGGCGTGCGCGTGCTGTCGATCGATCCCGGCGACATGGACACGCCGCTGCATGCGCTCGCCGTGCCCGATGCCGCGGCCTCCGCGCGAGACGCCCGATGATCGCCGCCGACCGACCTCTGCAACGCCCAGCGCTGGCCAAGCTCCTCGTCGTCGATGCCGAGGGGCATATCGATCACGCGTTGCGTTCAACCTTCGTCGAGCGCCTGCTTCCGGGCGACCTAGTGATCGCCAACGACGCCGCAACCTTGCCGGCGAGCTTGCATGGCAGGCATCTGCCGAGCGGCGACGACATCGAGGTCCGGCTCGCCGGCCGGCGTTCGCTGGCGGCGGACGACGTCGTGCAGTTCGCCGCCATAGTGTTCGGCGCTGGCGATTTTTGCACGCGCACCGAGGACCGGCCGCCGCCACCGTCGCTGACGGCCGGTGATCGCCTCGTCCTCGGCCCGCTTACCGCGACCGTCGAACGGCTGCTCGATCACAAGCGGCTGGCGGCGTTGCGGTTCACCGGCACCCCGGCCGCGATTTGGGCCGGTCTGGCGAGCCACGGCAGGCCGATTCAATACGCGCATATCGCGACGCCGCTGGCGCTATGGGATGTGTGGACGCCGATCGCCGGTCCGCCGGTCGCATTCGAGCCGCCGTCCGCGAGTTTCGCGCTCGATTGGCAAGCCGTGGCGGCGCTGCGCGCGCGCGGCGTCGGATTTGCCACGATCACGCATGCGGCCGGCATATCGTCGACCGGCGACGACGCGCTGGACCGGCGCCTGCCGTTCGACGAGCCCTATTGCATTCCGCCGGCGACCGCCGTCGCGATCCGCCGCACGCGGGCGCACGGCAGGCGCATCGTCGCGATCGGCACCACCGTCGTGCGCGCGCTCGAGGATGCGGTATCGCACGACGGTCGCGTGCCGGCCGGCGAGGGCACGGCGAGGCAACGCATCGATGCGGCAAGCGACCTTCGTGTCGTCGATGCAATCCTTTCCGGGATCCACCAGCCCGGCACCAGCCACCACGAGTTGCTGCGCGCTTTCACCGACGACGCGACGCTGCGCCGCGCGGACGATGAGCTGGAAGCCCAGCTCTATCGAACGCACGAGTTCGGCGACTCGGTCTTCATAGCGCGAAAGCGCGTGAGCGAGCCTACCAGGCTCAGCTTAGGGATTTTGCAGCGCCATTCAGCGCTGCAGCGATCGCCTTGACCAGGGGCTTCATGTGGAAATTGCTGTCCGGCATGATCGCGACCTTGCCGCCCATCGCCTCGACCGCGGCGGCGACCACCGGGCCGACCGCGGCGATGCGGGTGCGCGCCATGCCGTCGCGCAGCGCCGCCTCGAGCTTGCTCGCACCGGCAACTCTCCTCGATGACCTGGCGGACCCGCCCAGCCTCGGCGTCGGAGGCGTAGCGATAGGGCAGGACCGCGTCGGGGACGGCGCCCTTGCCGCGCAGGAAATCGAGGAGAAGCTCGTTCGGGTTGCCGGGGTAGAGCTGCACGCCGATCCGCCGCCCGGCGAGATTCTCGCCGGCGAGCGCGGCGATGACGCCCTCGGTGGTTGGCGGCTCGGCCAATTTGCCGGGCGCGAGGCCAATCTCGCGCAGCGCCCGCACCGGCTTCGGCCCGCGCACGATGGTCGTCACGCGGCCGAGGGCGGCGATCACCGCCGTCTCGATACCGGCGTCGCTCGCGATTGCGACGAGGCGGCGCAGCCCCTCGCCGGTCAAGAGGATGAGATCGTCGAAGCCGCCGCCGGCGAGACGACCGAGCCAGGCCAGCGCCGGTGCCTTATCCTCGAGATCGAGGATAGCGACCATCGGGCAGCGCAATGTCGAGGCGCCCTGCGCCTCCAGCATGGCGGCGAAAAGATCGAGCTCGCGGCTCTCCGGCACGACGATCCGACGCCCGGTGAGCGGTCCCGAAGGCGGCTTCGTGGCGTCCTGCACTGTTTTCATCCCGCCAAGCTTCAATCCCGCCAGCGAGCATGCGCCGTCGACAGTGGTGAATGCAATGCGTCCAACGGTGAAAAAACGTCATCTAAATGTAGATCGAGATTATTTGACGACATCTCAGTGGTAATCTGATAGCTTGGCTCTGTCAGCGTCACGAGACCGAGAATCACGACGCCCAGAATCACACGAGACGAGGTCAGCATGTCGAAGCGATCGCTCAACTGCGTTTCCCCGCCGGCCGAATCGCGGCGCGCCTGCCCCGGCGGCACGCGCTGGCTCACCGCCGGCAAGGAGCCGGCGCTTGCCGAGCTTCTCGCCGATCCGCTGGTCGCCCTGGTGATGCGCCGCGACGGGGTGAGCCAGAGCCAATTGCGCGCGCTCGTCGCGACGACGCAGGGCAAGCTGCGCGATCGTCTTTGTTGCCGCTCCGCCGCGTAGGGCGACACCGGACGAGGACGAGCGGCCACGAGGGAGCGGAGGATGAGCAGAACCGACATTGATTTCCCCGGCGCGGCGACGCGACGGGACAGTGCCGGCTGGCACGAGCTGTGGCGCAAGGAGGATTGGTGGGCGATCTGGCTCGGCCTCGGGCTGGTCCTCGCCGGGTACCTCTTATTCGCCAACGGCGCCAGCCTCAAATGGCTCGCGGTGACGCCGGCGAAATGGTCGAGCTGGGCGCAGCTCGGGGCGCATTTCGCCGACAATCTCGTCCGCTACGTCGCCCAGTTCGCGCTGTGGCTGGTGACCTTCGCGATCGCCTTGAGCGCGCTCGGCCATCGCGCGCGCGATTTCGTGCCGGCCTTCGTCTTTCTCTATCTGCTTGCGGTGGCGATCTTCGCGATCGGACAATGGGACCAGGCGGCGAGCTATAATCTCGAGCCGCCGCTGGTCGCGCTCGTGCTCGGCCTCGCGCTGTCGAACATCGTGGGCTTGCCGCGCTGGCTCGACGCCGGCTTCCGCGTCGAGTTCTACGTCAAGACCGGCATCGTGCTGCTCGGTGCGACGCTGCCCTTTACGCTGGTCGTCTGGGCCGGGCCGGTCGCCATCTTCCAGGCCTCGATCGTCTCGATCGTCACCTTCCTGGTGATCTATTGGGTCGCCGTACGCCTCGGCCTCGACCGCCGCCTCGCGGCGACGCTCGGGGCCGGCGGTGCGGTGTGCGGCGTCTCGGCGGCGATCGCCATCGCCGGCGCCGTCGGCGCCAAACGCGAGGATGCGCCGGTCGCCATCACCCTCGTCATCCTGTGGGCGATCGTCATGATCTTCGCGCTGCCCTTCGCCGCGGCGATGATGCATTTGCCGGCGGGCATCGGCGGCGCCTGGATCGGCACGTCCGAATTCGCCGACGCCGCGGGTTTCGCCGCCGCGCAGGCCTATGGCGGCCTCGCCGGAACGAACGGCATTACCGGCACCAGCGATCAGGCGGTCTTCGCCTTCACCTTGATGAAGGTGGTCGGCCGCGACGTCTGGATCGGCATCTGGGCCTTCATCCTCGCCATCGTCGCGACGACGCGCTGGGAGAAGACGGCGGTCGACGGCAGACCCGACATCGCGCAGATCTGGTGGCGCTTTCCCAAATTCGTCCTCGGCTTCATCGCCGCCTCGCTCATCGTCACCGCGGCGACGAGCAGCTACAGCCTCGCCGATTTCAACAAGATCGCGAACCCGGCGCTGGTCGCGCCGCTCAAGGATCTGCGCAGCTGGGCGTTCATCTTCTGCTTCCTCAGCATCGGGCTGACCACGCGCTTCGGCGAGCTCGCCAGAGCGGGGGCGAAGCCATTCCTCGCCTTCACCGCCGGGGTCGCCGTCAACGTCGTCCTCGGCTTCGTCCTCTCGGCCTATGTCTTCGCCGCCCATTGGGCGAATCTGACACGCTGAGGCGTGTAATGGCGGGCAACGGGGCGGACGGACGCTGCGGCGCCTGCGTCCATTTCCGCAACGACCCCGCCTATCTCGAGATGCTGTTCCCCGGAATCACAAGCCTCTCCTCGGCCGATGGCTCGGTGCGCGGCGATGACGGGCATTGCCGCCGCCACGATCGCTATCTCAGCGCCCGCTCCGGCTGCGCCGATTTTGATCCCATCGCGACACCAACACCCGCCAACCTAATATTGCCACAATAACTCGCGTCCATCCGACGGTAGGTTATGACCACGTGTAGCCCCCAATCGAGGAGTGTCACATGCGGTATTCGAATCCGATACGGATCGCGGGGCTTATGCTCATCGCCGCCGCCGCGGTCATTGCCCTGCCCGGCCAATCGACATTCGGTCTCGGTGCCGCCCCGGCCTGGGCGGCCGGTGGAGGCGGCGGCGGGGGAGGTGGCGGTGGCGGCAACGGCGGCGGCAATGGCGGTGGCCATGGCGGGCATGACAGCGCTGGTGCAGCCGACCATGACACCGGCCATCAAGACGCCAGCCATGGTCCGAGCGCGGCCGGTCTTGCCGGCGCGGCGCATGCTGCAGACGAAGCCAAGGCGAATGCCAATGCCAATTCCGCGGTCGCCAAATCGGTCGCCGCCGGAATCACCGCGCCGAGCAAGTCCGCGCCCAGCAAATCCGCGACTGCGAAGTCCAAGACGGCGAAATTCGGTCGCGGCCCGAGCGTCGCCGGCCTTACCGGTGCCGCGCATGCCGCGTCGGACGCCAAGGCGAACGCCAATGCCAATTCGGCGGTCGCCAAATCGGTCGCGGCCGGTATAACCGCGCCGGCGAATTCAGATTAACGTCGGCCGTCAGGCGACTCCGCGAATTCGCGGGGCGCTAGGTCAGGGTGGATGCTTGCCGAGCAGTTCGGCGATGCAGGCGCAAAGCTCCTTTGGTCGATAAGGCTTGGAGATGATCTGCAACCCCTTTGCCGTTGCATCCGCCAACGCGTCGCTATAGCCCGTCGCCAGCAGAACGGGAATGCGGGGGAACCGCCTCCCGACCTCCTCGGCGAGCTCGATGCCGTTCATGCCGTCCGGCATCACGATGTCGGAGAAGACCAAATCCACCGTTTCGCCCTGGGTCAGGAGCTCGAGAGCGGCGCCCGACCGATAGGCCCGCTTGACGGTAAAGCCGCAACGCTCGAGCGCCCCGGTGGTGGTGTCGGCGACGTCGACGTCGTCCTCGACGACCAGGACCACGGCCAGCGCACGGTGTTCGTGGACTGCCGGCTCAGCGGCCGATGATTTCGCGGCAGCGCTGGGCGACGCCGGCAGATAAAGCTTCACCGTCGTGCCCTGCCCGACAACGCTGTCGATGGCGAGCGCGCCGCCGGATTGATGCGAAAATCCGTGTACCTGACTGAGACCGAGGCCGGTGCCGGCGCCGACGTCCTTGGTCGTGAAGAATGGATCGAAGACGCGCGGCAGTATCTCGGGCGGAATGCCGGTACCGTTGTCGGCAAGCTCGATGACGACATAATCGCCGGCAAGGCCGAGCTGCTCGTTGCGGACGCTTCGATTGGCTGCCGAGAGACGGACGACGCCGCCGTTCGGCATCGCGTCGCGCGCGTTGATGCAAAGGTTGAGGAGCGCGAGCTCAAGTTCACTGACATCGATCTCGATGGACCATAGATCGACTGGCAGGTCGGTCTCGATCGTGATGTCGCCGCGCAGCGAGCCGCCGAGCAGTATGGCGAGGTCGTGCAGTCGTGCCGACGGCTCGATCACTTGCGGGCTAAGCGTCTGCTGCCGCGAGAAGCTCAGCAGCTGCTTGGGAGGCGACCGATGGCCTGAAGTTTTTGCGCCTGCCGGAGCGCTTCTTCGGCGCGCTGCCGCTCGTTCATCTCGCCTAGCAGCTTCTCGTTCGCCGCCTTGGTCTCCGCGTTGGCGTGTTGCAATCTCTCGTTCAGCGTGGCGAGGCGAAGATTGGCTTCGCGGTAGCCGAGCAGCGTCATCTCGAAAGGCGAGAGGCACTCCGCCAGGAACTCGGCGGCCATTGCCATGCGATGCTCTTCGTCATCGACCGGATCATCGGCGACCAACGCGCCGAGCGCATCGTGGTGGAGCGCCGCGATGGCGAGGACGCCGAGGGCGTCGTCGAGCGCCTGGCGACCGAGCTCGTATGCTTCGTGAAGCGCCGCCTCGCCGGCATCCGCGAGGTGGCTCGCGAGAGCCGCCGCGTAACGTTGAGCGAAGCCGTGCGGCAGGGTTGTCATGGCGGCCGTCCCAAGTAGCGGGCAACCAGGACGAGCGCGTCGTCGGTATGGCGGGCAAACCGAGCGAGGATGTCATCGGCGACATTGCCGGTATGCCGACCGATTGGCGATTTCTCGGCGAAGCCGTCGCGGATGCCGTCGGTCACGAAGATCATCGTATCGCCGCGCGCAACAGGAAGCACCGTCTCGC
>WNGR01009636.1_pt1 | contig 11374 bp, 8 predicted proteins | sample 5407581 | NCBI WGS metagenome assembly WNGR01 (sample SAMN13153383, study PRJNA577476) | soil metagenome | isolation source: 80 cm soil or saprolite under Garry oak tree replicate 2 | place: USA:California | collected 2016-06-15 | reverse complement strand
CAATCCAGGCTCCGAGCGGGCCAAGCAATTTCTGTCGAAAATCCTCAATCACTGAAAGAGACGGCAATGGACGCGAATCTTCCAAAGACGAACGCGCCGGGTGGCGACTATGTGTCGGTCATCGTTCACGGCGGCGTTGCCTATGTCAGCGGGCAATTGCCGCGCCGGGGCGATGAGCTCGTCTTCAAGGGCAAGGTGGGCGCCGAGATCGATCTCGCGACGGCGCAGCGTGCAGCTGCCATCTGCGCCGAGCTGTGCCTCGCGACACTCGCGGAAGCCGTCGGTGGGCTCGGCCGGGTCGAACAGATTCTCCGAATAACCGGCTATGTCGCCTCCGCGCCCGGATTCGTGCAGCAGTCGCAGGTCATGAACGGCGCCTCGGAAGTCTTCGTGGCGCATCTCGGCAGCAGAGGCCAGCACGCGCGAACGTCGGTGGGCGTGGCCGAACTTCCGCGCGGTGCCCCGGTCGAAATCGACATCATCGCGGCCATCGGGACCGCGTAGTGATCTCCGGGGACTCCTGGCGAAACCCCGCGTCGATAAGGGCCGAGAGTGGCGCCTTTACGCACCTGAACGCCGCCGGCGCCGGTCTGATGCCCGAGAGTGTCGTCGCGGCCATCAAGTCTCACCTCGATCTCGAGGTGAGACGCGGCGTGCACTGGGCGGCGGCCGATGCGATAGACGCCATCGAAGAGACGCGTATCCTGGCGGCCCGCTTGATGGGCGTCGCCCCGACGCATCTTGGCTTCGGAGAGCAGGCAAGCCGGCTCTGGGCGCTTGCCTTTGCATCGATGCCGCTGAAGCGCGGGGATCGCATCCTGATCGCACGGAACGATTGGGGCGGAAATATTCTGAGTGCCGTGCGGCGTGCAGCCAGTGCCGGAGCGGAGGTGATCAGACTGCCCATGACGGCGAAGGGGCTGATCAACGTCGAGGAGGTCGCGGCACTGGTGGATGAGCGCACTGTCGCGATCTGCGCGTCGGCCGTTGCCAGCAGTTCCGGATTGCGGCAGCCGGTCGAGGCGCTCGGCTCAATTCCGCGACCGGAGACCTGCCTCTACTTCGTCGACGGAGCGCAAGCCATCGGTCAATTCGACCTGACGCTGCCGGGGGCATCTGCCGACATCATGGTCGCGCCGGGCCGGAAGTGGCTCAGGGGCGGTCGGGGGCAGGCGATGATGGCACTATCGGATCGGGCGTTGCGCCGTCTGGCGCAGCCGATCATCATCGATCAGAGTGCCGGCACCTGGTGCCCGGACGACAGTTTCCAGTTGCGGGAGGATGCGAGACGCTTCGAGGCGTGGGAATTCTCCGTCGCCGGTCGTCTTGGTCTGCGGGCGTCTCTTCGAGAGCTGGATCGCATTGGCTGGTCGAATGTTCGCGCCCACAATATCGAGAAGCTGCGCCATCTGGGCGCGAATTTGCGCGACGTCCCCGGTCTCACGGTGTTCGAGGACGAGGATGCGGACGCGGCATTCCTGACCTTCCAGCATGCGCTGCTTCCCGCGGACACGATTGTCGACGAATTGGCAATGCGCGGCATCGCGGTCGCGTCCGTGGGCCTCGACTATGCCCGGTGGGAACTCGAAGCGCGGGGCCTCGAGAAGATCGTGCGCGTGGCGCCTCATATCTACTCGACCGACGATGATATCGAGCGGTTCACCGAAGAACTCCTGCGTCTTTCGAAACGGGCAAATCAGGATCGCGGGCTTTCCGCTTGAGAACCAAACCGGCCAATCGCGGTCCGGCCAATCTTCGATTGGGAGTCCTGTTGCCAACGCATGAACGTACAATTACGCTTGATCCCAGGCCCGCCCAAACGTTCCTTCGATTGGCCGCACGTTCATGCCAAAATTCCTTCGCATCGGAATCCATCAGTCGAACGTTTCCGGATACACCTCAAAGGCGTGGTGTGTTCGACGGGTTGGCTCGGCCATTTTCCTGAAATGGGGCGCCGTGGAGGTTCATGGCGCCGGGGCTGGGCGAAAGGTTTACTGGACGCGTCCGCCGCAGGAGAAAATAGTCCGTTGCGGTACGGCGCAGCGGGCGCAGGACTATGCAAAAGCCGCGATCGCGCGGCGCCGCAACCATCGCTATGAACCGCTGGCGGGACCGATTGCGAACCGGCGCCGATCCGCCAGCCGCAGCGCCGAGCTCGAACAGGCGCTCGCCACGATCCTCTTTGTCGATATCGTCCGCTCCACCGAAAAAGCAGCAAAGCTCGGCGATGCCCGCTGGACGCAGGTGATGGGCCACTATTACGCCGCGGTCCGCAAGGAGCTGAAGACCTTGCGCGGAAAGGAAGTCGTGACGACGGGGGACGGACTGCTCGCGACGTTCAAGGCGCCGGCTGCCGGGGTCCGTTGCGCGACCGCGATCTGCGAAGCCGTGCGTACGCTGGGGCTCGAGATCAGGGTGGGGCTGCATGCCGGCGAATACAAGGTGAGCGGAGGCGAGGTGGTTGGTCTCGCGTTCCACATCGGCGCGCGAGTCGCTGCGAAAGCGCGTGCCGGCGAAGTCCTGGTCTCGAGCGCGGTCAAGGACCTGCTCGCGTCGCAGTCTCAAATTCGCTTCAGGGATCACGGCGTTCACCAGCTCAAAGGCGTGCCGGAGCGATGGCGCCTGTACCGGGTCGAGCACTGAGATGTCCCGCTAGAGTGGACGCCGACGGGTCCAAGAGCGCGAAAGCCAGAAATCGTCGCTGATTTGATATGTGGCGACGTTGCCGTCCTTCGGGTCGAGCAGGCGCCACGCACCCGGCTGGTGCCTCGCTTCGCCACTTGCACCGATTGTCCTGCCAGCAGAACGCAGCGTCCCGCGCGCAGCCCAGTTGGGTGTGAAATTATACTTTACGATCGTAAAGTAAAATGACATGGTCCGCTCAGTCGGTAGCGGTGCCTCATTCGCCAGCTCTGACGATTGCTGAACGTCGACCACAAGCGTCACGAAAAGCGGGAGCTGAAACGATGATCGAGGAACGGGACATCAGCGTTGCCATGCGGGACGGCACGCGGCTGGCTGTGGATGTCTACCGCCCGGATGCGGCAGGCAAGTACCCGGTGCTGTATGCGTCAGCGCTGCACAACAAGGACATCCAGGGCCCCGACATTGCGGACATCCTGCCGCCGCAGCCGGCTCACGCGCCGTTGTGGTTCGGACCGATCGAAGCGGGTGACACACGGCGTTTCATCGCCAACGGCTATGTTCACGTCATCGCGCAGCCGAGAGGATCAGCCAAATCCGAAGGCCATTACGGCCACGAGGATACGGACCATTACGATCTGATCGAATGGATCACGCAGCAGCAATGGTCGAACGGCAAGGTCGGAATGGTCGGCATCTCCGGCTTCGCCGGTGAGCAATGGCGCGCGGCCGCGCAAGGACATCCCGCACTGAAGGCGATCTTCCCCTACGACGCATGCAGCGCCTATGGCGGCATGTTCGGCTTCCGCGACTTCAATCCCGGCGGCGTCCTGCACAGCTTTCCGTATCTGCTCGACGTCTTCAGCACGGTTCACGAATCGCGTGGTCGGCCCGCCGAACTCCCCGCCGCAGAGGAAGAGCTCTGGCGCCAGGCGATGCGGAACCCGGACTTCAAGCAGTACATCAATCTTTACAACATCCTCACCCAGAAGGGGCAGCGCACGTTCATCATGTACCTCATGATGACGCATCCCTGGGAGCCCGACGACACCGTCGCGCGCGCGGAAGAGATCTTCAAGAAAATCAAGATACCGTTTTATACGGGATCAGGGGCTTATGCTTACACGTACAAGCTTCACTGGCTGGGTGCACAGCATTACTTCCAGAACGTCGATGCGCCGAAGAAGCTGCTCTTTACTGGCCCTGCGCATCTGGAGCGGCCGTTCCATCAATATCACGATGAGATCATCCGCTGGTATGACCACTGGCTGAAGGGCCAAGACACCGGCATCATGAACGAGCCGCCGGTGCGGTATTGGCTGATGGGCGCCAATGAATGGCGCACTGGGGCGGAATGGCCGCTGCCGGAAACGCAATGGACGAAATTCTATCTCTCTCATTGGGACGGATTGACGACGGCGCCGCCGCGGCCCGCGACGGAGGTTGGTGCAGCGGCGCGCGAGCCCGATGTCTTCACCCAGATGCCGCTGACGCGGACGACGAAGGTCGAGCGGCTGCGCTACATGACCGAGCCGTTGCCGCATGACGTCACGGTCGCAGGGCCGATCACGCTCACCCTCTATGCCGCGATCGATCAGGAAGACACCAACTGGATCGTCGCCCTCAAGGACGTCGGTCCCGACGTCTCGGTTCGTACGGCGCGCGAGGGTGAACGCGATGTTCCCGCGACCTTGCCGGAGCGGGAGCTGACGCGGGGTTGGCTGAAGGCCTCCTACCGGGCGCTCGACGAGAAACGCTCAAAGCCCTGGGAGCCGTTCCACAAGCTCACCCGCGACGCGATCTCTGCCGTGAAGCCCGGCGAAGTGATCGAGTACCAGATCCAGATCCTTGCGACCGCGAACCAGTTCAAGGCGGGACACCGGATCTGTCTCGACATCACGTCCATGGACGTTCCGACCGGGACCGGAGCGATGACCAATGTCGAATACATCCCCTACCACGTCTGTAGCAGCAAGATCGTGACCCACAGGGTCTATCGCGACGCGGAGCGGCCTTCGCACCTGCTGCTGCCGATCATTCCCGAATCCGGCAATCACCGCCAGACCTGACCGTCGGCACAGACGAGGAGGAAGCCTGACCATGACGATTCGATTTGAACGGGACGGCGCCGTCGGCAGCATCGTGCTGGCCAATCCGCCATTCAACCGCCTCGACCTGCGCTTCACGGAGGCCTTGCGGGTCGCGGTGCACCAGGCCAGCACCAGCGACATCCGCGTGCTTGTGGTTCGTTCGGAGGGGCCGCATTTCAGCTTCGGCGGCGAAGTCCGCGAGTGGCCGGGCAAGGACGTCAACTGGTTCAGGACGTTCGTGGCCGAGATCAACGTCTCCTATCGCGCCATCGAAATGCTGAAGATACCGACTGTTGCTGTGGTGCAGGGCATTGCGTTTGGCGGCGGCTTCGAGCTGGCGCTGGCTTGCGATTTCCTTGTTGCGGCGGAGAACGCCACATTGCGCTGCGTCGAGGTCACCACGGCCATGCTGCCGATCGCCGGAGCGCTCCAGCGGATCGCAGAGCGCGCCGGCCGGGCCTGCGCCTCGCGGCTTGCCATGCTCGGCGAGCCGATGTCCGGACGAGACGCCGGCCAGCTCGGCATCGCGACGCATGTGGTGCCCGAGAGCGAGCTCTCCGACACGGTCGCCGCACTGACAAGGCAACTCGCGACGGGACCGACCCGATCCTATGCCGCAACCCGCACGCTGCTCAAGGCGTGGTCGAGCGGCGGCGTGGCTGCCGCGGACCTCGTGATGCTCGACATTGCGATGGAGCTCTATGCCGGCGCCGATGCGCAGCGCGGCTTTGCCAATACGGCAGCGGCCTTTGACAAGGACATCGAGCCGCCGACGCTGGTCTTCGAAGGGACATGAGCCAACCGGCAAGGTTGCCGCCTGCCGGCAACCGCGCGATAGTTGACAGCCAACCCGGAGGGCTTCATGCCGCATGAGAGCTATGTGCATGGTAACAGCGGTCCGCCCTTGATCGGGAAGACCATTGGCGCGCTTCTGGATGAGGTGAGCGCGGCTGATGGCTCCCGCGAAGCGCTGGTTGTCGCCCACCAGAAGAGCCGCTGGACGTATGCGGAGCTCAAGTCGCGCGCGGATGCGTTCGCGTCGGGCCTGCTCGCCCTTGGCATGGAGCCGGGGGATCGGATCGGCATCTGGGCTCCGAACTGCGCGGAATGGACGATCGCGCAGTTTGCGACCGCGAAAGCCGGCCTGATCCTCGTCAACATCAATCCCGCCTATCGCCTGAGCGAACTAGAACACGTCCTGCGTACTGTCGGATGCCGTGCATTGATTACCGCGGCACGCTTCAAGACGAGCGACTATATCGCCATGATTCGCGAGCTCGTCCCGGAACTGGGAAACGGAAGCGACGAGCTGAAGAGTTCGCGGTTGCCGGAGTTGCGATACGTCATCTCGATCGCCGGCAAGCATGATGGCTGCCTGGCGTTCGACTGGATATCGGAGCGGGGCCGGCAACTCGGCAACAGGCGTCTGGACGCGATAGCGTCCACACTCCAGATGGACGATGCCGTCAACATCCAGTTCACCAGCGGCACGACCGGCTTGCCGAAGGGAGCAACGCTCTCGCATCACAATCTGATCAACAATGCCTTCTTTGTTGGCGAAGCGACGGGGATCGAGCCTGGGTCGCGTGTGTGCATCCCGGTGCCGCTCTATCATTGTTTCGGAATGGTGATGGGGAATTTGGGCTGCGTCACCCATGCGGCGACGATGGTTTATCCGTCCGAGTCCTTCGATCCCCTGAAGACTCTGGAGACCGTCGAGGCGGAGCGCTGCAATGTGCTCTACGGCGTTCCCACCATGTTCATCGCCCAACTGAACCACCCTGAATTCAGGCGTTTCGACCTCAGCTCGCTTCGGCGCGGCATCATGGCAGGGGCTCCATGTCCGATGGAGGTCATGAAGGAAGTCGCCTCCGCCATGCATATGAGCGAGATCACCATCGCCTATGGGATGACCGAGACCAGTCCTGTCAGTTTCCAGAGCAGCCGTGACGATCCGCTCGAATTGCGCGTCTCGACGGTTGGCAGGGTACAGCCGCACCTCGAAGTGAGGATCGTCGACCGCCAGGGTCGGGTCGTCCCGCGCGGCGAAGCCGGGGAGCTCTGCACCAGGGGATACTCTGTGATGCTCGGCTATTGGAATGATGACGAGCGAACGAGGGAGGCAATAGATGGCGCCGGCTGGATGCATACGGGCGACCTGGCGACCATCGATGACGACGGATATTGCCGCATCGTCGGAAGGATCAAGGACATGGTCATCCGCGGTGGCGAGAACATCTATCCCCGGGAAGTCGAGGAGTATCTGTATCAGCACCCCGATATCAGGGATGTCCAGGTGTTCGGTGTGCCGGACGCGAAATACGGCGAAGAGCTCTGCGCCTGGATCGTTGCAAAGGCCGGCGCCAGTCTCGATGAGGAGGGGGTTCGCAGCTTCTGTCAGGACCGGATTTCACACTACAAGATTCCCCGCTACATCCGGTTCGTGGAGAGCTTCCCGTCGACCGTGACCGGCAAGGTCCAGAAGTTCGCGATGCGCCAAGCCATGATCGAGGAGTTTGCCCGCGGAAAGGCGAGCACGGGCTGACGATACGGAGCGCAGCCTTACGGAGTGCAGCCTTGGCGATGACCGCCACCGCTTGGCGGCTCCAATACAATCGTGTTAGCCAACGAAAATGGGTAAGAGCGCGAAACTGGCAAGGGAAACGCAGCCGAGACGTCCGCGCAAACGGGCCGAACAGCAGCGCTCGCTCGAGACGCGGACGTCGATTCTGGACGCCGCGATCGCGGAGTTCGCCGAGCGGGGATTCGAGGCAGCAAGCATTCGCGCGATTGCGGATCGGCTCGGTCTGCAACATCCTCTCATCACATACCACTATCGCAGCAAGGACATCCTCTGGCGCGCGGCCGCCGAGCATGCCTTCGCGCAGATCAGGGGTGGGTGGGATGTTTCGGCGCCGGAGACTGCCGACTTTCCGCCGCTTGCCCGATTGCGGGAGGAGTACGCCATCCTCTACCGTTACACCGTTGCATTTCCCGAGTTTCACCGCTTCATGCGCCAGGAGTCGCTGACCAATAATCCGCGGCTGAAGTGGGTCGCGGAAACCGTCTTGGCGCCGCTCCTGGCAAGGCTGATCCCCCAGATCGTTGCGGCGCAAGAGCAAGGCCTTCTTCCCGCAGCCGATCCCATCCTTTTCCACTACATGATGGTCAGTCTCACCGCCGCGCTGTCGGAATTCGGGCCCGAAATGTGTGTGACCAGCGGACGATCATCCGAAGACAAGAAAGTCATCGAAGCCTATTGGCGCCTGGTGGACGAGACGGTCTTTGGGGGCCGTGCTGCGGTGGCCCCGCGCTCAGAAAAATAAAAGTCAGATAGTGATTGATTTGCTGGTGGGCCCGACGGGATTCGAACCTGCAACCAGGCCGTGGTGAGCCGGAGGATACTGCACGCGATCGTTGATTTTGCTGGGTTTTAGTTCTGAATTGATCGCGCTTGTTGCGCTTGGGCGAGGTCGTTTCTGGCGCGAAACTGGTGCGCGCCCGTCCGAAATTCAGCCAGCACGATGCGCCGAAGGAGCGTCCGCTATCGGGTGAAAGGCGGAAAATCGTCGGTTCAGGCTGAGCTCTTCCGCTCGTACGGCTTGAAAAAGCGCGAGCATTCCTGCCAAATCGAGCGCAGTCGAGAGCGGCTGGGGCTTTGGCGGGGACTGTATGAAGCGGGGGACGGAGCGAATCTTTCGGGAAGCGGCCATCGAGCGGCTTTCGAATCCCGAACAGCTCGACCATGTCGTCGGCGTCACGCGCCCGTTCGACTGGATGGCCGCGGCGGCGCTGGCGCTGGGACTGGTCGTGCTGGTTGCCTGGAGCGTGCTCGGCCGCATTCCAACCCGCGTATCCGGCGATGGCATTTTGCTGAGCAGTGGCGGTCGCCTGGTCGATGCCGTATCCGCTGTCAGCGGCAAGCTGGCCTCGCTCGAGGTCGGCATCGGCGATGCCGTCCGCCGCGATCAGGTGATCGCCCGTGTCGTCCAGACCGAGACCGAGCAGCGGCTTCAGCAGGCGAGGGATGTCCTGCGCGAACGCGGGCGCGAGCATGCGGAGCTCGCCAATGCGATCTCGCGGGAGATCGATGCCAAGCTTGCCAACTACGCGGCCCAGGACGCAGGCCTTGCCAGTGTGATCGCGGCTGCCGAGAAGCGCACCGCTTATCTCACGGACGAGGTGGCCAAGCTCGAACCCGCCGCGGCGAGCGGAATTGTCACGCGCAAATATCTCGAGGACCGCCGCGTCGAACTCAACAATGCGCGGGAACGCATCACCGACGCACGGAACGATAGTCTCAAGCTCAACGCGCAGCGGCTGGATCTCCAGAGCCAGCGTGAGCGCGATCGCATGCTGTCGGAATTCAAGGTCAATGATTCCAGGCGGGCGGTTGAGCAGCTTGCGGCCGAGCTGGAACGAGGATCGCAAATTCTCAGCCCCGCCGACGGGCGTGTCGTCGAACTCAAAGTGTCCAGTGGCGCAGTGCTTGCCATCGGTGCGCCGGTGATCGAAATCGAGATCGCGGGGCAGGTCCTGGAGGCAACCATCTACATGCCGCCGGACCGCGGCAAGACCATCAGGCCGGGCATGGAGGTTCGTGTCGAGCCGGCCACGATCAAGCGGGAAGAATACGGTGCGATTGTCGGCAAGGTGGTGGCGGTTTCGGATTTCCCGGTAACGCCCCAGGGTATGCTGGCGGACCTGCACAACGATGCATTGGTCAAGCGTTTCTCCGAGGACGGCGCGCCTTATGCGGCCAAGGTGGCCCTGGAGCGCGATCCGTCAACCTTCAGCTTGTATCGCTGGACCTCGGGCAAGGGGCCGCCGATCCTGCTCTCGAGCGGCACGCTGACCCGCGCCGAGGTCACGACGCGCGAGCAGCGGCCGATCGATCTGGTGATCCCGCTGACGAAGCGGCTGACCGGAATCGGCGGTTAGGATCGCCAGCGCATGACCATCTCATCGCACCAGGCCGACGACCAGCCGGGTTTCCTCGATCGCCTCGGCAGCCGGATCACGCGCATGCGGCGGCGTTGGGTCACTCCCACGGTGTTCCAGATGGAAGCGCTGGAATGCGGCGCGGCCTCGCTCGCGATGGTCCTGGCCTATCACGGCCTCTGGGTGCCGCTGGAAAGGCTGCGCGAAGCATGCGGCGTGTCCCGGGACGGCAGCAAGGCCAGCAATGTGCTGAAGGCCGCGCGGCAGTTCGGACTGACGGCAAAGGGGTTCAGGAAGGAGCCGGCAACGCTGCGTGAGCTGCCGATGCCATCGATCATCCACTGGAACTTCAACCATTTCGTGGTGCTCGCGATGCCATCGATCATCCACTGGAACTTCAACCATTTCGTGGTGCTCGAAAGGTGGGATGCGGATTGCGCCTATATCAACGACCCCTCGGTCGGGCGTCGCAAGGTCGGCCATGACGAGTTTGATGCGTCCTTCACCGGTGTCGTCCTGGCGATGGAGCCGGGGCCCGAGTTCAAGCCGGGCGGGCGCGAGCCGGATTTCTTTCCGCTGCTGAGGCGGCGATTGTCGAATTCGTTGGGGGCGGTGCTGCTGCTGGTCGCGCTCAGCATGGCGCTCGTGGTGCCCACCATCCTGGTTCCGGCCTTCGCAAAAATCTTTGTCGACGACGTCCTTATCAAGCATGTCGAGGGCTGGTTCACGCCCCTGCTGATCGGCATGGCGGTGACAGCCTTGGCGCGGGCGCTGATGACGGCGTTTCAACAGTCGCTGCTGCTGCGGATCCAGACCAAGCTGACGGTGACGATGGTCAGCCAGCTGCTATGGCACGTCCTGACCCTCCCGATGGAGTTCTTCACCCAGCGGCACTCGGGCGACCTCGCCAACCGGATAGCCGCCAGCGAACAGATCGCGCAATTGCTTTCGAACGGGGTGGCTGCCAATGCCCTGAACCTGATCTCGGTCGTCTTCATCGCCATCACGATGGCGTTCTACGATGGTCTCCTGGCCGCGATCAGCATCGCCATGGCTCTGCTCAATGTCCTCGTTCTCAGGCTGGTCGCGCGCCAGCGCGAGGATCTCAACCGCAAGCTGGTCATCGAACGTGCCAAGCTCAATGGAAGCACCATCGAGATCATCCGCACGATCGAGACGATCAAGGCCGGCGGCCTGGAGGACGACGCCTTCGCGCGCTGGGCGGGGTTTCAGGCCAAGGTCCTGAACGCCGAGCGCGATCTCGGCGTCTACTCCACCTTCCTTGACAGCTGCCCGATCTTCCTGACCGGATTGACCATCGCGATCGTGCTGGGGGTTGGCGGCTTGCGGATCGTCGATGGCGCATTGACCATCGGTGGCCTTGTCGCCTTGCAGGCCCTGCTCACCAGCCTGGTCGAGCCGGTCAACGCGCTTGTGCAGCAGACCACGGCCTTCCTGGCCATCAAGGGCAATTTGTTCCGGATCGAAGACGTCTTCAACTATCCCGCCCGTCCCCTGGTGCCGATTGAGCGTGCGCCCGCCCGCATGCCCGCAAAACTGTCGGGCCGGGTCGAGTTGAAGGACATTTCGTTCGGCTATTCGGCGCTCGAGCCGCCGCTGATCGAGGATTTCTCGCTGGTCGTCGAGCCCGGCTGCCGGGTGGCGCTGGTCGGCTCATCGGGCAGCGGCAAATCCACCGT
>WNGR01007742.1_pt1 | contig 11375 bp, 7 predicted proteins | sample 5407581 | NCBI WGS metagenome assembly WNGR01 (sample SAMN13153383, study PRJNA577476) | soil metagenome | isolation source: 80 cm soil or saprolite under Garry oak tree replicate 2 | place: USA:California | collected 2016-06-15 | reverse complement strand
CGCGCCGCGCGCATGGTGCACGAGTACGAGCGCATCTACCGCGACGCCGCCGCGGCCTGGCCGCACGCGCCGGCCGGCATCGAGGAGGCGGGCTACGCCGGATAGCGCGCGCCAGGCCGGTCAGGGTGTCCACGTCTCGCCCGAGGAGCTTTTCGGCTACGCCGATCCGTCGCAGCAGCCCGAGGCGACCGGGGTCGACAAGCTCGTCCTGAAACGTGGCAACCTCTTCCTCGTCGCCAACCGGCTCGGCGACGTGGCGCCGGCCGGTGCGCGTGACCTCGGCCTCTTTCTCACCGACACGCGCCACCTGTCGGGCTGGCGCCTCGGCGTGCAGGGCGGGCCGCCGCTCTGCCTGTGCAGCCAGGTCTCGACCGACTACGTCTCGCAGGTCGACTTCACCATCACCGGCTTGCACGCCGGCGACCTGCTCGGCAAGGAGCCGGTCAACTACGTGCACCTGCGGCGCGACCAGCTCATCGACGACGTGTTCGTGGATCGGCTCGTCCTGACCAACTTCCAGGGCCGGCCCATCGAGCAGTGGCTCGAGGTGAACTGGGCGGCGGACTTCGCCGACGTCTTCGAGATCCGCGGCGCGCGGCGCGCCCGGCGCGGGGTCTACCATCGGCCTGAGGTGGGCGCCGGGCGCGTCGTGCTGCGGTACGACGGGCTCGACGGGCGCGAGTACGCGACGGAGATCCGGGTCGAGGTGGGCGGGGGAGGGGACGGCGACCCCGCGCGCTCGCCGGTGGCGCTCGACCGGCTCGACGGGGCGGGGGCGCGCCTCGCGCTGCGGCTCGACCCGGGAGCCTCGGGCGACCTCTCCCTGACCGTCTTCGCCGGGGTGGAGCGCGCGAGAGCGGGCGCGCCGCGGCCGTTCGCCACCCGGGCGCAGGCCTCTGGGCGCGCGTACGCCGAGTGGGCCGGGCGCTGCACCCGATTCACCTCGAGCAACGAGCTCTTCGACCGCGCGCTGGCGCAGGGCGTCGCCGATCTCAAGGCGCTCAAGGTCCACCACCTGGGCCAGCCGGTCATCTCGGCCGGAATCCCCTGGTACACCTGCCCCTTCGGGCGCGACGCGCTCATCACGGGCTTCGAGGCGCTGCTCGCCACGCCGGAGGTGGCGAAGCACGCGCTCCAGTTCCTGGCGCGGCTGCAGGGCACGAAGAACGACCCGGAGCGCGACGAGGAGCCGGGCAAGATCCCGCACGAGATCCGCTTCGGCGAGATGGCGACCGCCGGCGAGGTGCCGCACACACCCTACTACGGCTCGGTCGACGCGACGCCGCTCTTCCTGGTCCTGCTCTCGGAGTACGTGCAGTGGACGGACGATCGCGTCACGCTCGGCGAGCTCCTCCCGGCCGCCGAGCGCGCGCTGGCCTGGATCGACCGCTGGGGCGATCGCGACGGCGACGGCCTCATCGACTACGAGCGGCGCACGCGCAAGGGCCTGCGCAACCAGGGGTGGAAGGACAGCCATGACGGCGTGCCGTTCGCCGATGGCCGCTCGGCCGAACCGCCCCTCGCCCTCGTCGAGGTGCAGGGGTATGCCGCCGACGCGCGCCGGCGCATGGCAGCGCTCTATCGACTCATCGGCCGGGACGCGGAGGCGGCGCCGCTCGACGCCGCCGCCAGCGCGCTCGCCGCCCGTATCGAGGAGCGCTACTGGATGGAGGAGCACGGCACCTACGCGCTCGCCATCGACGGCGCCGGCCGGCAGGTGGACGCCATCACCTCGAACGCTGCCCACCTGCTCTTCTCGGGAGTGGCAGCGGAAGAGCGCGCCCGCCGGGTGGTGGCGGGCCTCTTCTCGCCGTCCATGTGGAGCGGCTGGGGGATCCGCACCCTCGGGAAAGGGCAGCTCGCCTACAACCCGCTCAGCTATCACAACGGCACCGTCTGGCCGCACGACAACGCATTGGCGGCCCTGGGCATGGCCAACTACGGCATGACGCACTCGGCCGGCCGCGTCCTCGACGGGCTGTGGGCCGCGTCTCAGCACTTCCGCCACGTGCGGCTGCCGGAGCTGTTTTGCGGCCTCGACCGCGACGCGGGCCAGTTCCCCGTCCACTACCCCGTGGCCTGCTCGCCGCAGGCGTGGGCGAGCGGCGCGCTCTTCATGCTCCTGCGCGCCTGCCTCGGCCTATCCGCGGACGCCCCCCACCACGCCTTGCACGTGGCTGCCCCCGCGCTCCCAGGCTGGCTCGACCACCTGACACTGGCTGGACTCCGCATCGGTGGCATGCGCACGACGCTCCACTTCACCCGCAACCGGAGCGGCACGTTCGTCTCGGTGGGCGAGGTCGAGGGCGGTCCCTTGAACGTCCGCATCGACGTCCGGCGCTGAACCACGTCGCCGAGGCGCACGGCGCGCGCCCACCTGCCCCCACGTTGAGCCCGCGGTCGGCCGGCTGGTAAGGTCCGTCCGACTCGCCGTGGCCCGCTCCGACCGTCCCTCCACACTCCGCCGCTCGCTCGCAGCCTGTACCGCCGAAGGGGCGGTGGCCGAGGTGGTCGCCGCTTGTTCGGGCGGCGCCGCGCTCACCGGGTGGGCCCTCCACCTCGGGATGAACGCGAAGCTCATCGGGCTCGTCGCAGCCATGCCAGTGGTGGCGCAGGTGCTGCAGCTCGGCGGTGCGGTCCTCACCGCCCGCTTCGGGCACCGCCGGACCGCGCTCACCGCCATCGCGCTCTCGCGGCAGGCCTTCCTTCCGCTCGCGCTCTTGCCTCTCCTCCCGCTCCAGACCAGCGGCCGGCAGGCGCTCCTCCTGGCCGTGGCCGGCATGCACCACGGCTTCGGGCTCGTCGCGAACAACGCCTGGAGCGCCTGGATGGGCGAGCTCGTGCCGGGCGCGCTGCGCGGGCGGTACTTCGGGCGGCGCACGGCGCTCGCCACGGCGGTGGGCGGCGTTTGCGCGCTCCTGGTCGGGCTCTTGCTCGATCACGGCCAGCACCATGGCCAGGCTGGGGCCATCCTGCAGGCGCTGGCGGCCATCGCCAGCGCCGCGGGCCTGGCGAGCGTGCTGCTCATGGCCCGGCAGCGCGCGCGCCCGGTGCGGCGCGAGCCGGTGCGCTGGATCTTGCACGCGCTGGCGCGTCCGCTCGCCGACGGCCCGGCGCGGCGGGTCGTCACCTACGCAGTGGTCTGGAACGGCGCCTGCGGCCTCTCCGCCCCCTTCTTCGGGCTCTACCTCTTGCGCGACCTCGGCTCGGGGTTCGCGCTCCTCGCCGCCCAGGGCGCCGGCCTCGCCGCCGCCAAGGTCGCGAGCGCGCCCGCCTGGGGACGCTGGGTCGACCGGGCCGGCGCGCGCCGCGTCCTCGTCCTCTGCACCGCCGGGCTGGCTTTCTCGCCGCTGGCCTGGATCGCCTCGGCGCCGGGACGGCTCTGGCCGCTCGCGCTCGAGGCTGCGCTCGGGGGCGTCCTCCTCGGCGGCCAGGGTGTGGCGAGCTTCGCGCTCCCACTGTCGGTGGCACCCGAGCGCGAGCGCCCCTTCTACCTGGCGGTGGTGGCGGCCGCGGGCGGCACCGCCTTTGCGCTCACCTCCGCCGCCGGCGGAGCCGTGGCCCAGGCTGCGCAAGGGAGGGACTCGCCGCTGCCCCTCCTCCTGGCCGGCTCGGCCGTCCTGCGGGTCGGTGCGCTCGGCGCTGCCCTGCTCCTCCCCGGGCCGCGCGCGGCCGTCGCGCCCCCCGCGGCGGTGGTCGGCGCGCCCGCGGTGCTCGAGGCGCTCGAGCGCGCGGCCTGACCCCTCGTCGGACACCTCCCCTACGTCGCCGAGAACCGCTCTCTCAGCCGCGCCGACACGCGGGCGAGGTCGTCCGGCGCCTTCACGGGCTCGAACCGGCTCGCGCGGCCGTCCTCCCGCGGCACCTCCACGAACGCCACCGGCAGCAGCGGACCGCCGTTCGCGTCGACGAGCCCGGTCGCCTCGGCGGTCACCTGCTCGAGCTGCAGGACGGGCACCCCGTCGACCTCCTTCTTCACGGCGCGCCAGGGCAGATCCAGCTCGAGCTCGAGGAGCGGCTCCAGCGCGAAGCAGATGTTGTTGGTCGAGATGAACGCGTGTTGCGCGGGGTCCACCTTCTCCACCAGCAGGAGCCGGTCGCCGGCCCGCACCGGTGCGGCGCCGGCGTCGAGCGCTCCGGTCGGCGCGCGCCGGGTGGTGACCTCGACCGTCATGGCGGCGCCGCCGCGCAGGTGCAGGCCCACCATGACGGGGTCCAGGGTGGCGCCCAGGTTGTCGACGTTCGAGAAGGCGAGGTGGCGCACGCCGCGCTGCCGCAGCGCAGCGCCGACGCCGCTGTCGCGCAGCGCCCGGTAGAAGTCGCCGTGACCGGTGGGCGCGAGCGACGGCCTACCTTCGCCGTCGAGGAAGAGCTCGCCCGACCGCGTGAGGCGCGGCAGCATGCGCTGCTGGAAGAGCAGGACGCTCTGCTCCCCCTGCTGCGCGAGGTGGTCGGCGATGGCCCGGTGCGTGAGCGGCGAAGTCATGATGGCCATCGGGACCTGGGCGCCGTACGCCTCCCCGCCGCGGCGAGCGTCGGCGAGCTTCAGGTCGAGGAAAGTGCGGCCGTCGAGCACCGGGACGAGCGCCTTCACGCCGCCCCCGAAGCGCGTGCCCGCCCCGCCCGCCACGACCACGCTCGCCACCGCCCCCTGGCGGAAGGCGAGCTCGCCGAGGCGGGCGCAGCCGCGCTGGAGACGCGAGCCGGGCTCGGGCCACCGGGCCACGTCGCCCGGCAGGAGCGGGTGGAACGGCAGCGACTCGGCCGCGACGATCTCGCCCGCGCGGACGCGGCGGGCGAGCGCCTCGAAGGCGCTCCAGTCGACCGGGACGGCCCCCATCCCGGAGACGGAGGTGGTGCCGCCCACGCCGGCCCTGCCTTCCATACATGGAAGGTTGCTGCCCGCCCGCCTCGCGGCAAGCGAGCGCCACAAAAGCGAGAGGCCGCTCTCGCGGCCTCATCAGCTCTGGGCGTCAGGCGCCCGATTTGAACTCCGCAGGTCTCCCTCGCTGGGGGTCGCTGCGGTGGGGGGAGTCGATCATCCGACCACGATCGACTGAGGAGAGAGGCTGGAGTTGGTAACCCGCGGGATCGAGTTTCAGGCTGGAGCTTCGAGGCGGGTGAACCGTGGTCGGCCTCCGGTGGGACTCGTAGCCCAGTCCCTTCAAGCGGCGTGCCGAGAGCATGAAGGCTGTCCCGGGCAGGATTTTCCAGCATTTCGCGGTTTCACAATCGGGACGAGCCTGTAAAAGGAGGGTCGCCGCTGATACCGGGTCTGCCTTGACCCTGTTTGGGTGACCCGGGGTCGACGTGTCAGGGGCGCGCCATCGCACCACCTGGGCGCCCATGACCGGGGGCCGCCATTGGATGGGCTCCCGAGCTATATGGGCCTCGTGTTCGACACCGTGGAGCAGGTCTCGGAGGCCCTCGCGGCGGCGGGCTACCTCCCGTCTCGCGAGATCTCGACCGCCGTCTTCCTCGCCGACCGCCTCGCGAAGCCGGTGCTGGTCGAAGGCCCGGCTGGCGTCGGGAAGACCGAGCTCGCGCGCGCCTTCGCCGCCGCCACGGGGCGGACCTTCCTCCGCCTCCAATGCTACGAGGGGCTCGACGAGGCCAAGGCGCTCTACGAATGGGAATATGCGAAGCAGCTCCTGTACACGCAGCTCTTGAAGGACCAGCTCGGCGCAGCGCTGGCGGGGGCGCGAACGCTCTCCGAGGCGGCCGACCGCCTCGCGGCCGAGGGGGATGTCTTCTTCAGCCGGCGCTTCCTCTTGCCCCGCCCCATCCTGCAAGCCGTCACGAGCGAGCTGCCGGCGCTCCTCCTGGTCGACGAGATCGACAAGGCGGACCCGGAGCTGGAGGCCTTCCTGCTGGAGGTGCTCTCCGACTATGCGGTCACCATCCCCGAGCTCGGGACCTTCCGGGCGGTGGTGCCGCCCCGCGTGGTGCTCACCTCGAACGCGACGCGCGAGCTCTCGGACGCGCTGCGGCGGCGTTGTCTGCACCTCCACCTCGACTACCCCTCGCAGGAGCGCGAGCTCGCCATCGTGCGCGCGCGAGCCCCCGAGGTGAGTGGGGAGCTGGCGCGGCAGGCGGTGGCCGTCGTCGCCACGCTCCGCCAGCTCGATCTCAAGAAGGCGCCCTCCATCGCCGAGACGCTCGACTGGGTCCGTGCGCTGGTCCTGCTCGGCGCCGAGACGCTGGACGAGCGGCTCGTCTCCGACACGCTCGACCTCGTCCTCAAGCACGAGGTCGATGTGACGAAGGCGCGGCCGAAGCTCCGCGAGTTGGTGGCCGGAGCCGCGTTGCCGTCGTGAGCCTCCTCGCCGGTATGCGCCGCGGCCTGTACCCGACCGGAGCCGCCGGGAGCGTGCGCGGGCGACCCGCGAGGCGCCAGCCGCGCAGGGCGTCGAAGCGGCGAACCCGTGCCTAGATTGCGGCCGAGGTGGGGTCTACACTTCGCCGAGCCTTCCGTCCCAGGTACCCATGGATCCCAAGCGCGTCCTCATCGTCGAATCGGACAGCGCCTTCGCGCTCTCCCTCGCCTCGCTCTTCCGCGATGGCGGCGAGCAGACCTCCGTCGCCGCCTCGGGGGCGGACGCGGAGCGCGAGATCGCGGCGCGGCGACCGGATCTGGTCATCACGCGCGCCGAGCTGCCCGACATCTCCGGCTTCTCGCTCTGCGGGCGGCTCCGCCGGGATCAGCGGGGCCTGCCGGTGGTCATCTACTCCTCCGAATCCTCGCACGAGGCGCTGGAGGAGCACGCGCGCACCGACGTCGCCGCGAACGGCTACCTCGGCATGCCGCTCGACACGGACGCGCTCTTGCGGCTCGCCCGCAACCTGCTGGTGCTGAGCGAGCCGCTCGAGTCCGCCGACGACGCCATCTTGGTCGACGACGAGGTGGTCGAGGTGCGCCTGCACGGGGTCCCGGCCGAGCTCGCCGCGCCGCCCGCCCCGCCTCCCGTGCCCCGCCGCGCGCGGCGGAGCGCCATCACCGACGAGGATCGACTCTTCCTCGATCGCACCTTCGGCTCCATCGCCGAGCGCCGCACGGATCTGCTCGAGGCGTCGCGGAGCCCGCGCGCGCCCGTGCCCCGAGAGCTGCTCGCCACGCCGGAGGGGAGGCTCGAGGTCCTGCGGGAGGATCTCAAGGTGCGCGAGGCGCAGATCGCGCGGGTGGCGGAGATCTGGGACGCGCGCGAGCGCGACGTGGCGCAGGTGGACGATCGCCTCCACGAGAAGGAGGTCGAGATCCAGGGGCTGCGGAACCAGGTGGACGAGCTGCTCCGCCGCCTGGCCGAGGCTCGGGATCTCTTCGTCGAGCGGGAGCGCGAGCACGGCGCCTCCGTCGAGGGCCTGCTGCTCGAGAAGTTCGGTCAGGAGAAGGACCTCATCGAGGTGGTGGCGGCGCACGAGCGCAAGATCCACGAGCTCGAGCGCGAGCTGCGCCTGAAGGACGACGACCTCGCCAAGCGCGAGGTCGCGCTCGACGGCGCTTCCGAGGAGATCGGCCGGCTCGAGCGGAGGGTCTCGGCCGAGGTGGAGCGCTTCGACGCGCGCGAGCAGGAGCTGCAGGAGGCGGCGGCGGTGCGCGACGCCGAGGCGGGGGAGCTCGCGCGGTCGCTCGCCGCGACGCAGGCCGAGGCCGAGGCGGCGGGACGGCGGCACGACGCGCGGCTGGAGGAGGCGGCCGCCGGGCGCCGCGAGGTGGAGGCCGAGCTGGAGCGCCTGCGCGAGGAGACGACGCGCGCGGCGCGGGAGCTCGGCGCTCGGCGCGACGAGGCCGAGGCGAAGGTCGCGGCGCTGGACGAGCGGCTCGAAGGAGAGCTGGCGCGTGCGCGCGCGGTGCAGGAGGAGCACGCCGCCGCCCGCGCCGAGCAGGAGCGGAGCGCGCAGGCCGTCCTCCGGGAGCTCGAGGGAGAGCGCACGGCGGCGCGCGCGGCGGCCGAGGAGCTGGAGGGCCGCCTGGAGGAGCGCGAGGCCGCGCTCGCCGAGCGCGACGGGCGGCTGGCGCTCCTCGAGGATGAGTACCGGAACTTCCGTGGCAGCGCGCGGGCGCGCGAGGAGGAGCTGTCGCTCGAGCTGCAGGAGCTGCTGCAGCGCATCGGGACCCTGGAGGGCGACGTGGAGGCGTCCGCGACCGCGCTGGCGGAGCTCGAAGCGGCGCACCGGGTCGAGCTCGCGCAGGCGGCCGAGGCGCACGCGCAGGCTGAGCTCGCGGCTCAGGGGCGCGAGGCGGCCCTGGGAGCCGCCCGTGACGCGCTGGCCGAGCGGGCGGGCGCGCTCGAGGCCGAGCTCTCCGGAGAGCGGGTGCGGGCGCAGGACGTCGAGCGGCAGCTCGCGGGCGAGCTGGCGGCGCGCGGCGCGCTCCTGGCGAGCGTGGAGGAGGAGCTCGGGCGGGCGCGCGCCGAGGCCGGAGCGCTCGGGCGCGCGGTGGAGGAGCGCGACGCGCGCCTCGCCGAGCGCGCCCGCTTTCTCGATGGGTTGGAGGCGCAGGCGAAGGATCGCGGCGCGCGGCTCGCGGCTGCCGAGGCGCGGGCCACCGACCTCGAGGGACGGCTGGGCGCTGCGGACGCGGAGCGGGACGAGCTACGGCGAGTGGCCGCCGCGCTCGCGGCGCGCGAGCTCGCCCTGGCCGAGACGGTCGAGGCCGCGCGGGCCGAGATCGCCTCCCTGACGCAGCTGCTCGAGGCGGCGCGCGGCGACGCGGCGGCGCGCGAGGCGGAGCTGGTCGCGGAGCGCGAGGCGGCTGCTGCCCGCGCCGAGGAGCTCTCGCGCACGCTCGACGAGGCGCGCCGGAGTGGCGAGGAGATCCGAGCGGTGCTCGTCCGCGAGCGCGACGAGGCGCAGGCAGCGGCGCAGGCGCTGGCGACGACGCTCGAGGAGGGCAGGCGCCTCGGGCAAGCCCGGGAAGGAGAGCTGTCGGCCCAGCTGGCCAGCGCGCTCGACGGCGCCGAGCGGACGCGGAAGGAGGCTGCTCAGGCCGCCGCGGCGGCCGCTGCCCGCGAGGAGGAGCTGGCGGGCGCGCGCGCGGCGCTGGCGCGCGAGCTGGCCGACGCGCGCGAGGCGCTCGACGGCCTGTCCCGCGAGGCGGAGCGGCGGGTGGCCGAGCTCGACGGACGCAACCGCGCGTTGCAGGCCGAGCTCGCCGACCTGCGCAGCATGGCGGAGCGGGCCGCCGCCGAGCACGCTGCCGCGCTCGAAGACGCGCGCCTCCAGGGCGTGGAGGCCTCCCGGGCGCGCGCGCTGGCCGAGGAGCGCGAGGCCGCGCGCGCGCGCGTCGAGGCCGAGCTGACGGGCGAGCTCCAGGCCCGCGCGGACGCCGAGGCCGCCTGGCGGGCACGGCTCGACTCGCTCCGGGCCGAGCGGGATCTCCGCGAGGAGGAGCTGCTCGGTGAGCTGACCAAGAAGGCCGAGGCAGCCGCCGAGCTGGACCGCCGCTTCGACGCCGCCGCCAGCGAGCGCGCACGCCGCGAGGACGCGCTGCAGAAGGAGCTGGCTGCGCGGGCAGAGGCGATCGCCGCGGCCGAGCGCCGCGAGCAATCCGCCGCCGAGCAGCACGTCGCCGAGGCGAAGGCGCTCGAGGGGCGGCTGGAGGTGGTCGAGGTCGAGCAGGCGCGCCAGCTCGAGGCGCGGGTGCGGCTCGAGGCGCGGCTGGGCGAGGCGAACGCCCGCCTGGCGGATACCGAGACGGCGGCGGCCGCCCAGCGGCTCGAGGGCGCAGCCCGGATCGAGGCGCTGTCGGCGCAGCTGGCCGAGGTGCAGCGGGCCGCCGGCGAAGCGAACGAGATGCGCAGCGCCGCCGAGGCGGAGCTGCGGCGCGAGCTCGCGGCGGCGCTCGCCAGGGCCGACGCGCAGGGCGAGGCGGCAGCGACGGCGACGCGCCGGATGGCCGAGCTCGAGGCGGCCGCCAGCGAGCGGACGGCGGCCCTGAAGGCCGCCCTGACGGATGCGAACGAGGCGCGCGCCCGGACCGAGAGGGACGCCGCCGCCCAGGCCGCGGCCGCCGATGCACGGCTGGCCGAGGCCACCCGTCGCCAGGCGCAGCTCGGACAGGAGCGCAAGGAGGCCGACGCGCGCTCCCTGCGGGCGCTCGCCGAGGCGCAGGCCCGCTTCCAGGAGGAGCTGTCCCGCCGCGACGAGATGCGCGCCCAGGAGGCGCAGCGGCTCCAGGCGGCGCTCCAGGAGCGCGCGCGCCAGCTCCGGGTGGCCGAGCTCGAGATCCAGCGGCTCAAGGCTGGGAACGTCGCGCGGGCGTTGCCGACCGCCCCGGGTACGGACGCGAAGCCGTAGCGGCGACCCCCGATCGCCGGAGCGGCCCGTCCGCCCTGAGCGTAGCGTCGCCGGAGGCGATGCGTAGTCGAAGGGCCTCGACCGCGACCGCGACCCCGACCTCGACCTCGACCTCGACCCCGACCCTCACCCCGACCTTCTCCCGCCTCGACCTCGACGGCGGACCTCGGTGCGGTCGCCATTTCCGCCTCCCCCTTCGGGTGAGGAGGCGGAAATGGCTCTTACACACATCATCGCCGTCGAGGTCGAGGCTCGGTTTCCATTTCAATCCCTGGACGTCTACATCGCTGCGCGAGAGCTCGCTGCGCTCGTGCACGGGGCACGGGTTGCCGATGGTGAGCTTCGGGACCAGGCCACGAGGGCGGCCAAGTCGGTGTTCCTGAACCTTTGCGAAGGTCTCCCCAGCGACAGCGGCCCGATGCGTCGCAAGCACTTCGCGCTCGCGAACGGCTCGCTCCACGAGCTCGTCGGCGCGCTCGACCTCGCCAGCGCCATCGGGGCGCTCGCGCCAGAGCCCGCCCGGCGGGCGCAGGCGCTCGCCCTGCGGGTGAAGCGCATGCTGCGGGCGCTCCTCACCGCACGAGCGGGGTGAGCATCGCCACGAGGCGCGAGGCGAGCCGCGCCACCTCGGCGGCGCTCGGGGCGCTCGCTTCGCCGCAGAGCGCAGCGATCTCGACCGCCGCGGCCGCCTCGGTGGCCTCGGCGCGGGCGACCGCGAAGGCGCGCGCCTTGTCACCGCGCGTGACCCGGCCTGCGCCCTCTGCGCAATTCAAGCAAGCGCTCTTGGCCGAGCGGAGCGCCTCGTCGCGCAGCTTCGCGTCGCGGACCGAGGCGCGGCGCACCGCGAGGAGAAGCTCCACCGCGACTCCGTACGCGAGCAGACGGTGATGCGGGAGAGCGGGAGAGGCCGAAGAGGAAGAGACCGAAGAAGAGGAGGAGGTGGAAGAGCTGGAAACCCGAGGAAACAGCGTGTCGTTCATGGCCGGCGGCTCCTTTCGCGATCGCAAGGAGACGACGGCCATGAACGCCACGGTTCCACGTGCGAGTGCGAACCTCGGATGGCAGGCGCAGTGTCAGCC
>WNGR01007741.1_pt1 | contig 11375 bp, 9 predicted proteins | sample 5407581 | NCBI WGS metagenome assembly WNGR01 (sample SAMN13153383, study PRJNA577476) | soil metagenome | isolation source: 80 cm soil or saprolite under Garry oak tree replicate 2 | place: USA:California | collected 2016-06-15 | reverse complement strand
AAGATGACCACTGCGAAAGAAGGGAAGTAGAGCCAGTACGGCTTGAAGTGCTGGAGCGATCTCAGGATAAGAGTGAAGAGAAAAAAACCGCAGGTGTACGCACGAAGAGGAAAAGCCCTATCGATGCGGGTCAGGCACAATCTAGCAATGAATCAACAATCGGGCGCGTACCAAAGAGTAGACCGTAGAAGTCGCTGGAGAGCAAGCTCAGATTGAAATACGCTGAGGAGGCGAGACGATAGAGCAGTGGCGCGACAGTATACAAGATGAACATCGCTGCAGTGGGAATCAATACCATGGTGTCCATGTAGCCACGAAATGCCCACCAGCTGTGTAAGCCACCAGAAGTCCAACTGAAAAGACCTGCGTAAGCGCGAAATCCAGAAACGAAGGGCTGGAGTAACATACTATTGGTTCCGCTCCATGTCACCTCCTTCATTTTCTTGTGTTCGAGGGCGGACGCTTGGATGCCATTGATGATCGTCCCCCACATGCCGAGCTGACCCACGACCTCATACAACGGTCGTTTACGTACAAAAAATTCCTCCGTTGCATTAGCTACAAGATTTCTGTCAGTCTCACGAGCGAGCAATCTTCGTACCCTACGCACTGAAGCCGTATAGCGTAGCTCCAACAATCATGAAGGCGTCGCCTTTGCCTTTGTTGAGCGCCGGCCAATCCTTGTCCGTGATCTGGTCAGCTGCTACGAGAAGGCCCAAGCCTGCCACGCAGATCATGACGCCCTGAGAAAGCTGTGAGGGGTCGTGTTTGGAGGTACAGGTGAGAAACGTACGAGAATTTGCGTCCAATGGAAGCGCGTGCGCATATACACGTACGAAAAGAACATGCAAACTGGGATTGCCCATCTGAAGGAGAGGAATTTCAGGATCACGCAAACTCTACGTCAAACGAACTCACGCGTCAAGCAGCATACACGAAAGGAGGTTCGTGTATTGGTAGGCCTGGAATTGTGGGTCAGCATCAGGAGAATGGTTGTGGAAAGTATGCCGAACCTTTACGACCAAGAAGTTCCCCTCGACATCGCAGGTGGCCAAGATTATGTCTGCGGTGCGTGAGCGACGACGCTCTCCGAGCGACATATTAGGAATTACGAATACGCACACTTCCACCCGTCCCTGTAAATGACCTTGAACCAGCCACCAAACCCATCTGTGGCTTAGCGTCAGAAGCACGTCCCCCCTGAATTATACTCAGAATGGGAAGCATACACTGGTAGATCGTGTAAGGTGTGTAGATCACGAAAAGGGAGAAGTATCTGTACACGGACAGACCCGTCAGAGGGGACGCTAGGGAAGCGGAAGTGATAATACAAGAAGAAGGTCTGCGTGGTAGGCAAAGCCCAGTTCCGTGTGGTCAGCTCCTCGGTGGTGACGTTCGTGCACGTAATGCACAGCGAGACGACTTGGCCAGCCAGCAGAGACAAAACGAAACGCCTTGTCCATATGCTCACGAAACGCCGCCAGGAGCTGCTGCAGAAGGCTTCGACGGAAGAATAGTCGATCTCCGGGCGAGCGACAACTTGATCATTGGGAAGGGGAGAGACAGACTCGTCAGTGACTGACTTTTTGTCGTCATCAGGAATGTCGGGGGGTACGGTAGACGAGAAGGGAGTCATCGCCGCTTGCTAGGTGGTCGACGCAAGTAAAAAGAAGAGGACAAGACGACCCCAGTACCGACTCGGAGGAAGGGGAAATCAAGGTCCATCTTTCTTACCGAACACGGGGCTATTAAGAAGCAAAAATGGAAAGAAAATAAATAAAGTTGACATCCGCGATAAGATGGCGCGTGTGAACATCGGTCCCCAAGCGGACGACCAAGCGTATCAGGCACCGACCTGGGCGCTACCCAACCACTCACCGGCACTCACCTTCTCCCTTCCCCACGTCTCAAGGGGCCTTCCTGGCTCGAGCGTCTTGCATCTAGTGAAATCCCATAAAAATCAGATCTCCTGAAGACCCAGGACCACCACCTCTGTTACACTTGTTGAAACTCAGGGCGACTCGGAGCTGTGGCTGTGTGGCGCATGGGGTTGTCATCGGTCTATTCCGTAACTCGTAATCTTTCTACCGCTCCTCCGGGTACGGACCTGGCCTATACCGGAGCCAGACCTGAGCCTGAGCTGCGACCTGAGTGCCGAGCTGCGACGAGCCACTCTATAGCCAAGTGCCAACGCCAATGTACCTACATGCTCGAGACTTGACTACATTTAGTCCTCTACTTCCTGATCCCCGTCGACCTTCAACGCCGCCAGTCTGCTTTTGGCTATGTGTCCAACGTCCTGCAGTGCCCTCCTGGCCTCGGTCGCCCACCCCCCGCTTCCAACCTCGTACACCTCCTTGCTGTCCCCCTTCACCCATGAATCGTCTATTATCCCAAGCTTCTCCTCCATCTCCAGCATGATCATCTTCCTGCTCCGGCCGTTCACAAATGTGATGTATCGCAAGCCCGGATATCTGCGCTCGTATTCTTCGTTGAGGACCACGAGGCGTTCCAGGACCTCGGGCGGTGTCGCGTGGGCGGCTTGCTCGCTCGCGCTCAGCGCAGATAGCCCTTTGATCTCCCCAATTCGTGGGTGTCCTCCGAGGAAGCTCGCTTTCTGGCCATGCAGCCACCCTTCGAGCTCGCGTATCGCGGTGTCTATGAGCGCGTTATAGGAGCGGTGTGGAATCTGACTCTCGAGGTTCGCGGCTGCGATGGTGGCAACAACAGAGGGTACGAGGAATTCGAAGAGAGCGGGTGACGGTTCAAAGAGCGTAGCGAAGGCTAGTGCTAAGGGGCCATCCCGAGAAGTGTCTCTGGATGCATAGATTTCTGACACAGGAGGGAGAATGGGTTGGCCTTCCATGTCTTGTAGCTTTACGACTTTCAAAAACCGATCAAAGTCGCGGGCGGTCGGTCGGGCACCACACCACACTGGTTTTATTAACTACAGCCCGGCCCGTGCACTCCCGGAAGCATTTTGTCGTTATCACAGTCGTATCACCGACGGTGACATTCCGACTCAGTGTTTCCTTGACATCTAGCAGCGTTCTCGGCGTAATTGGGTACAACAACAACTCTTTCTATAGAACGGTTCAAGACGCGACATGCCAAACCTACACTCCTTCGGATAGCCATCTTTCAGACGGGCGACGTAATGACTGCTTGCGATCTCGCTTCTCTACCCACCTTTGGACAAAATACGTGGTTAGGGGGCCGGGTGCATTGAAGCCTTTCCGCCACACCGCAAGATCAAAACCGGGACCACTTCCCCCAAAATCGGAGTACCCCAAACTCTCATCGAGGTAGAAGCCGGCGCGAGAGTAGACGATCTGATTATCGGGGGGTGAATGCGAGCATCGGGTTTGGCATCGGGTTTGGGGATATGAGCATCCTTACATCAGCATCTGAAAATGACGGAGCTCATCACCATATCAGTACATAGATCTTGGCCAAAAACGACCTACAATAAACTGGGGATAGATACAGATCTCGTGCACCTCGCATATGCGTGGCACAGGAAATAGCTGATCTGCTGTATGCTGCGCGGCTCGATGAGAGCGAGACGGGCGGTAGATTACGGTGCAAACTCACATGTCGGTTCTGGATCCGTGGGCCGTTTTGTGATGACAGGTCACAATGTGACTTTCTTGGCACCGTCCTTTTTGAGGGCGTGACTCCTGCAGGAAAAATGGCAACTCAATCGTGTGACTTTTTGTCTCGTGACGCGTGACGCGTGACAGGACACGTGACAGCTACCGACTCCAATGCCGAAGTCGTGATCCCCATTTCCCCTCCAATTCAGTTACGGCTCAACTCTGCCATGTCTCTTCCCAACCCCGATGTTGACCTTGAGCAGGGGAAGGTATCAGAGCGACATTCCGATGCGGGCATATCTAGTATGTCCACAATATTCTAGCGCTGTTGGTTGAGTTGCTTATTTTTGGTATCCTAGGTCCAACTACTGGTGGGCAGCAACCCGTAGAACGTCCAGGACCTATAGGACGTACGGGCGTGGACCAAGGTCCGGCTGTGAACTAGCGCCATTGTCATTCGCTCGCTGACTTCGGTTTGTTGTTCAGGTCTTGGCCCTTTTCTCCCAAATCCCGTAAGCGTTGGAACACAGCACGGTACGATTGAACGTGGAGGTGGGTTGATGTCAACAATACCGAATTTATGTATCAACACACGTATACTAGGGTCTGTTCGTCCTACGTCACTCGTTTCGCAGGTTCAGAATACGGAGCGAGAAGGTATGCAAATTTGTCTTTTAACACTGACGTTTCTTACGGCGCATCCAGATCCCGCGAGTACCCGTAGACAAGCACCTTCCGCGGGACAGGACGCTTCTCAGATCCCGGGTTAGTGGTGCCTTGTTCTCGTGACGTCTCTGAAGTGTTCAATCTTCGTCTAGGAAATACTACTAGTTCCCAACGCGTGAATTACGGCCCAGGTAATTTGCTTTTATAGGGAAGTAGGGCAGGCTCTTGACGTGTCTTACTTTCTCAAGGGGAAATCTTCGGGGATCCCTCGAGACAAATGTGGACTCTCTCTCTCACCCACTCTGAGAAGCACGACCGAGAGATAACTGATCGCTGGAAAAGCGACACCGACGGCGTGCTTGTGTTTGTTCGTCACTTCAAGTCTGTTCATCTCTCTTTAATTTGACGCTTTCAACAGACCGGTCTGTTTTCTGCGACGGTCGCAGCATTCCTCATCGAAAGCTATAAGAGATTGTCGGTCGATCCAGGTGATCAGACTGTCACTCTGCTTACCCAAATGTCACAACAGCTCGTTGGCATCTCGAACGGCACCGTCTTGCCTACGCCGCCTCCCCTCAGTAACTCGCCACCCCACCTGCCTTCAGCCATCCGAGTTAACATCTTATGGCTTCTCAGCCTAGCTATCAGCATAACTTGTGCCCTTCTCGCGACGCTGATCCAGCAGTGGTCTCGACGATATATGGCGCTTTCATACCACTATGATATGCCACATAAGCGTGCACGAGTACGCACCTTCCTGTTCACCGGGATGGAACATTTTCGCATGAGGCAAGCAGTAGAGGCCATCCCGATGTTGCTTCATACATCCGTATTTCTTTTCTTCGCTGGCCTTGTCGACTTCTTCCTCTTGTTCAACAAAACCGTAGCTTGGGTCTTCATCGGATGGGTTGGACTGTTTGTGTCCATATACGCGGCTATGACGGTCATCCCAAACATTATCTTCAGCTGTCCTTACAGCACTCCGTTCACTACTTTGCTATGGAGACTGTCGCAGATGCTAGCCGTTATCACATTGGTTTTTACGGACGCATTCGCAACTAGCCTCGATAGCTTCCTTCGGCACTCACGGGGACTATGGGGACGAATTTACAGGGGCATCCACGAATATCGCACCACTCTTGGACAGAGAGAAACTGGTGAAACAGATCGTGACCCATAAATACTGGTTCAGCGAAGGATTACATCGACGTGTTGTGTCGAACGCGATCGACGTCTCGTCATCGGTGGACAGAGAAGCGCTGATCTGGACACTTTCGAAGCTCGTTGAAGACAAGGAGGTTGAAGATTATATTTTATGTATCCCAGGATTTTTCGACTCACGCGTAGTCCCCGAAGCGTTGCAGACGATGCTCGACCTCATGGATTCTCCCTCAAGTGGTGGGGATTCGGTCCTTGCGGTGCGACTTGGTGTCCTTCTGAAGACATGTCTACCAACCACGTTTGGCGTAGATCCCGGTGCCAACAAGAATCGTCTCAACACATGCCTCACAGCTATCTGGTGCTATACGAAGGCTTATAACCTGCCCAACTCGAAAGGGATCCCTATGCCCAAGTATTTCCGAGGGCTGTTCGCCGATCAAAACGATATGAACGCTCTTTTTGCAAACAACGACCTTCGTACCAAAGTTGTGGTGCTATGTATGGGTTCGCTCCTTGCTGCGAGACTTATGGAGGAGATTCGTGGCCAAACAGAAAATCCCCAAGTTTCGGAAGGAGAAATTGTGTTCCTCAAGAAGGCACTGGGCCCATTATGGCGACTTGACCTGGCTGGCCACAAACCAATCCGACTTACGAACCTAGACCTGATGCTGAGTGAATTAGAAAATATCGCTAATGTGCTTATGCCCGCTGGCGAGACACTTAGTCACGAAGTTCTCGACACGATGATTATCTTGGCTGAAAATGTCGTCGACAGTATTTCTCCTCTTCCCCCAACGGAATACCAGGTACCCGACCTGTCAGTCCTCAAACGTGCTCACGGCTTGCTCGAGCGTTGTCTGACACTGTCCGAACAATGTGGCGCAGACACCCACCTTGGCGGCCTCATGAGAAGTGACGCGTCGAATTCACTGGTCAAGTTACTTAAAGGCATTAACACCAGGCTCGTACAGCATGCAGCTTCACACCCCCATCCCGAGTCACCTGCGCACGTTCACGGCCTCGATGAGGAAGTACAGTTGACGACGCACGGAGATGGTATGCCGCATAATATCGTGTCCAGTACGATCAGCGCCGCTCCATCGATGAGCAAGGAAGTACTGACCTTGACACTTGCCGAACTCCATGAGGACAATGAGTTCGAAGCTTTTGTTGCTCGCATCCCCACTCTCTTAGACTTGTATGATGTCTCCGACACATCTATCGACAACATGCTCGATCTAATGGCCCCTTCAAGTGGAAGCGAGTCTACACTAGTCCCTCGTTTGAACAAGTTCTTCAAGGCATGTCTTCCAGGGAAGTCTACTCTGGATCCCGGTGTTTGCAAACGTCGTCTCCGTGTTTTCCTCCCCGCGATCTGGTCTTATGCAAGGGCATATTGTAACTCTGACCCTCGCAAGAGACCTATTCCCGAACACTTCCCGAGGCTATTTGCCGACCCGAATGACATGGATCTCCTTTCGGCAGGTGGCGACACCAACACTCGGGTTATGGTGCTGTGTATCAGCTCGCTGCTCGCCACAAAAATTGTGGAGGTCATTCGCCATCGATCTAGGAATCCGCCAGTGTCCGAGGGAGAATTGGCCTTTTTACAGAAGGCACTGAGCCCGTTCTGGTCGCCTCGTCTTCCCCCAGTCAGCCCTGTACTAACGGAGCCCGCGAATTTGCTCGCAGTGCTTAATGGCCTAGCCAAGCTCGCTCGTCAGGAAACTTCCCCTTCGTGGACACTCGGACGTGAAGCTTCGAAGACGCTAGACATTTTAGCGAGGGCTGTCCAGGACAGTCTGCTGGCAGACCCGCTTCCGGAGCCCTGAGGATCGTCTGCGTCGGTGGTCGAGTATTCCCATGAAGAGCTACGACAGTGTCTGTCGTTTCTCAGACAAAAGAGCGAAGGTGAAGACGACCTCTTGAAGAGTGCATGGGTGGACGCGTCGATCAGGAGGCTGAGTTACCTCTCCCACAAGATTGAGTACCCGAGGTCGAAGCGACGAGCGCTTCTTGTTGGCATCTCCTACAGAGGAGACCACAATAACTGGCCAGCCTTGGATGGTCCTCACGACGATGTAGATAACTTTCGACAACTTCTCACCGGTTTGTGGTCATACCCCTCGCTCGGACTTCCCTTCGACAACCGTCCTCTTCCCAGACACCTATGGATATCGCCTGGAAGACATTACTGTGCTGAAAGACGATCCCAACCTCCCAGACCTCTCCCACCCTACTCGCGTTAACATGGTGAGTGGCAACAGGTTGCAATAGGTGGATGATTCTCATTATGACACGACATAGATTCGTGAGTTGGAGCAGCTGGTTTCTGTAGCCGCGCCAGGTGACACTTTCGTTTTCCTTTGTGAGGCTACATCTTCTTGACACGTTCCAGCACCTAATCTTCCAGCGCAGATTCAGGTCATTCTGACCAGATGTTAGCCACCGATGATGCCGCAGAGGAGGACGGCCTCGACGAAAGTGCGTTCACTTCCCTACCGAGAAATGCTCTCCCTGATGTGGGACTCCACCAGCGATCATTACAAGCGACGAGCAGTTCATCCTCGATAACGTCAGATTCCGCTCCAATCTACGCCAGATGCGTTGCGCGTTCGCTGACACACTCACAGGAGCTCAACGATATCCTTGTTCCCCTTCCGATTGGCTGCTCTCTCCTGGTGCATAGTTCCTTCCGTCATCCTTTAGCGTATCCTAACTATTGTTCAGGCCGTCCTTGACACCAACCATTCCGGAACCCTGCTCGACCTTCCCCATCACCATTGCAATAGTATTTACGTGCCATGGCAAACCAAGAGCGCGCGTCGTACGCTAACTATGCAGAATAAGAACGGTTTGCATTCATATGGCCCTCTTGTACGATGGACTAACGTCCACTTAGTGCGCCGCCAGGCCGCGTACTTTTCCGGGTCGACATCCCGCGGCCAGCCACTTCCATCGATTGCCACAATTACGGATTTGCAGGAGCCAGGTGATCGGTCGGTGCGTCCGCCCTTACGAGTCGATGATGGGGCTGGCGGAGGTCGGTCGGTAGATCAGCGCGAATCGTCTCCTGCAGCGCAATCACGCAAGACTCAGCGGCCACGGGAGCGCTCGATGTTCCTGTCACTACCTCGAAGTGCTTCTCCAGAATCTCTTTTTGTCTGTAGTGGTTGGTGCGACCGCGACGACAATCCATATCCGACTGTGGTGAGTCTTACTTATTCCACGTGTCTTGTAAGCGGATGGTGGTCTCATGTCCCTCGGTAGCTTTCTCTATCTGCCTGCTCGGACTTGCAGCGCGCATGGGACGGCCCGAACGGCACACTCACCACGGTCGTGTGCAATTACCTGAGTTTGTGCATTCAACAGGCGGTTGTTTAGCTTTGATCTGACATACCCGTCAGAAACTCACAGTTGCCCATCATACCGGGCCTTGATGTCACACATCAAGTACGTCGGTCTGCAATACGCGCTCTCACGAGCGCTTATGAGTTGGTGTCGCCATCTCGTTTTCTAGTTTCCAATTGCATGAAAACGCTCTCGAGCTGCACAATTATACACGCTACCAAAAAAAGCTGGGCAATCGCGGCGAAGGAGATGGATTTGACGGGGAACTCAACAATTTCCAGGTTCCGGTGCTTAGTAGTTTGGTAAAGCTGGTATGCGTTCACCCTACGATTGATGCGGCTTGCTGTTGATGGGTTTACCTATCTAGGATATGGATGAAATTCTGAAATTATGATGCATGATGCGTTATGCCTCATTCAGGTATATTACTTTCGGAATATCTCCCGCAAGTCATCATGTGGAATACGCACTACAAGTCGGTTTTATTGCTCTCTCTTTTTTGTTTTTGGACAGTGCTGTCTTTCTGGACTACATCTTAGCTAAAATATACAGTTACCAGAATAGGTGTTAGGCAGCAGGAAGTCGTAGGTACCAGCCCTATCCTATGCGCTGAAGCCGGGCCAAAGCCGGGTATGGGGCAGAATATGTGTTTATGTACATGGTGTTGGGATTCTGCTGGTCGGTCGGGCACCACACCACACCGGTTTTACTACAGCCCATACCCCAAAGAACGGTTGTTCATCAAATCCCAGTCGCCGCCATTTTTACACATCTGCAACTTCAAGTTAATTGGCACGGGCGTCTAAACGTTCCATGCACCCGGCCCGTGCGCTCCCGGAAGCTTGTTGTATCACGGTCTTGATCACATTTGGGGTGACGCTCCGACTCAGTGTTTGCTTGACATCTAGCAGCGCTCTTGGCGTAATTGAGTACAACAACAACTCTTTCTATATATACAGTTCAAGACTCGACGTGCCAAACCTACACTCCTTCAGATAGCCATCTTTCAGACGCGTGACGCACTGACAACTTGCGATCCCACTTCTCCACCCACCTAGTATAGACAAGATACATGTTTTTGGGGCCGGGTGCATTGAAGCCTTTCCGCCACACCGCAATATCAAACGCGGAACCACATCCCCCAAAATCGGAGTACCCCAGACTCTCATCGAGGTAGAAGCCAGCGCGAGAGTAGACGATCTGATTATCGGGAGGATATGAGCTCCTTACATCAGCATCTGAAAATGACGGAGTTCAGCGCCATATCAGTACATAGATCTTGGTTAAAAACTTGGTTAAAAAAGACCTACAATAAACCGGGCGGGGATAGATACAGATCTCGTCCACCTCGCATATGCGTGGCACAGGAAATACTGTCGGTCCCTGGCCGATGCAAATCCTCTCAGGCTGTTGCATGCACTACATCTCTTGGAGACCAGCGTCACGTACTGCTCCGATTAATAAATTCATTCATTCATTCATTCAAAAAAAAAGACCAGCGTCACTTAGAATCCAAGAATCGCGAACATGTACTTAAGGACGACCCGCTGCCCATGGTCGTCCATCATCTCTTTCCCTCACTTCCTCACTTTCCTCACTTGCATACCCATAATAATTCTCCATTGAGCGCTCATACTCATAATCTCAATATATACTCAAGTCACGTCCTGTCCTTGTCCGAACCATTAGTATCGCTTGCCCCCCTCCGTGGGCGGACTCAGACTTCCCACTGGGTATATGACAAGCCTCCAACGCCAATGTACCTACATGCTCGAGACTTGACTACATTTAGTCCTCTACTTCCTGATCCCCGTCGACCTCCAAAGTCGCCAGTCTGCATTTGGCTATATTCCCAACGTCATGCAGTGCCCTCCTGGCCTCCGACACCCACTCCCCGCTTCCGACCTCGTATACTTCCTTGCTGTCCCCCTTCACCCACGAATCGTCTATCACAAGCTTCTCCTCCATCTCCAGCATGATCATCTTCCTGCTCCGGCCGTTCACAAAGGTGATGTATCGCAAGCCCGGATATCTGCGCTCGTATTCTTCGTTGAGGACCACGAGGCGTGCCAGGACCTCGGGCGGTGTCGCGTGGGCGGCTTGCTCGCTCGCGCTCAGCGCAGATAGCCCTTTGATCTCCCCAATTCGCGGATGTCCTCCGAGGAAGCTCGCTTTCTGGCCATGCGGCCATCCTTCGAGCTCGCGTATCGCGGTGTCTATGAGCGCGTTGTAGGAGCGGCGTGAAATCTGACTCCCAGGGTTCGCCGCGGCGATGGTGGCAACAACAGAGGGTACGAGGAACTCGAAGAGAGCGGGTGACGGTTCAAAGAGCGTAGCAAAGGCTAGTGCTAAGGGGCCATCCCGAGACGTATCTCTGGATGCATAAATGTCTGACACAGGAGGGAGAACGGGCTGGCCTGCCATGTCTTGTCGTCTTACGACTATCGATCAAAGTTGCCGGCGGTCCAGATTCATTCCCATTGATCCTGGCGTAAGAGGCCGTAAAAGACATCTCACGTGCCCCTTCCCACACCCAGCTTCCTATTATATCCAAACTTGTGATAAAAAAGGAAAGTGGGTGTGGGAAAAGACACGTGAGGC
>WNGR01010789.1_pt1 | contig 11378 bp, 14 predicted proteins | sample 5407581 | NCBI WGS metagenome assembly WNGR01 (sample SAMN13153383, study PRJNA577476) | soil metagenome | isolation source: 80 cm soil or saprolite under Garry oak tree replicate 2 | place: USA:California | collected 2016-06-15 | reverse complement strand
ACGCCACGACGCGCAGCCGGCCGGGGATGTCCACCACCTCCCCCACCAGCGCCCGAAGCTCGAGCGCGTGCAGCTCCTCCAGCTGACGCGCCAACACTCCCGCCTCGGCGGGGGCCAGGTCGGTGTCGAGGAGGAAGTGTTCCGTGCGGAGCTCGCGCCACGCGGAGCCACCGCGCTTCTCGCAGCGAAAGGCCTCCGGCGCGGCGAGCGGCAGCGAAGGGAGCAGCACGAGCGCGGCCACGGCGAGCGCACGGAGCGTCATGGAGCCATGCTACCGAGCCGGAACGTGCAAGGCCATGCTACACGCGCAGAGGAATGGATCCCCTCAGCGCTTCCCCGCGACCCGCCACCGCTCCATGGCGCGCGCCAGCCGCTCCACGCCTTCCCGGAGCTTCTCCTCGCCGGAGTGGCTGAAGTTGAGCCGGAGCGTGTCGCGCCCCTGGCCCTCCGCGTGGAACTCGCCGCCGGGCACGAACGCGAGGCCCTCCGCGAGCGCGAGCTGGAGCAGCTCCGCCGCGTCGCCTCCGCCGGCGAGCCGCGCCCACAGGAACATCCCGCCAGCAGGGCGCGACCACGACAGCGCGCCGCCTAGGCGCGACGTGAGCGCGGTGTCGAGCGCGTCCCGGCGCGCCCGGTACGCCCGCCGCAGCCCGGCCACGTGATCGTCGAAGGCCGGCTCTGCGAGGAGGCGTGCCAGGAGGTGCTGACCGAGGCTGTTGGTGTGGAGATCGGCGGCCTGCTTCGCCAGCACGCACTGGCGGACGAGCGCGGGCGGCCCGAGCGCGAAGCCCACGCGGAGCCCGGGCACGGCGGTCTTGGAGAAGCTGCCCATGTACAGGAAGCGCGACGGATCGAGGCCCTCGGCCACCGGCGCGGGCGAGGGAGCGTCGTACCAGAGCTCGCGGTACGGATCGTCCTCGACGAGCAGCGTGTCGGAACCGGCGAGCACCTGGCGGACCTCGGCCCGCCTGCGCACCGAGTAGCAGAGGCCGCTCGGGTTCTGGTAGGTCGGGGTCACGTAGAGGAACTTGGGCCGGCGCCGCAGCGCCGCCGCCAGCGCGTCCGGCTCGATGCCCTCGCCGTCGCACGGGATGAACGTCACGCGCGCCCCGAGGAAGGTGAAGGCCTGGAGCGCGCCGACGTAGGCGGGCGTCTCGACCAGCACCTCGTCGCCGGGGTCGACGAACAGCTTCGCGACGAGGTCGAGCCCCTGCTGCGAGCCCTGCGTGACGAGGACTCCGTCCAGCCCGAACGCGCCGTGCGGGAAGGGCACGCGCTCCAGGATCCGCTCGCGCAGCGCCGGGATCCCCTCCGTCTCGCCGTACTGGAGCGCCTGGGGCGCCTCGCGCGAACGGAACAGCTCGGCGGCGAGGGCCCCGAAGAGCTCGGTGGGGAAGAGCTCGGGCGCGGGGAGTCCGCCGGCGAACGAGATCACGTCGGGCCGATTCACCACCCGCAGGATCTCGCGGATGGCGGAGCTCTTCAGGCCGGCCACCCGGGCGGCGAACCGGTAACCGTCCTCGGCACTGGGCATCGCGCCAGCGTAGATCGGCGGTATGGAAGACTCCAAGCGCCGGTTGCTCTGGCACGGCATGTTTTTGTTCTTGCTCGGGCTCCTCACGGGCTTCGTTCAACTGCAGTTCAACAACCCTCGCATGGGGCTCGCCGCACACCTGGAAGGGGTGATGAACGGAACGTTCCTCGTTGCGCTGGGCGCAGTCTGGACGGAGGTGAGGCTGACTCAGCGGTCGAAGGCCGTGGCGTACTGGAGCGTGCTGTACGGCGCGTACGCAAATTGGGCAACGACCACCCTGGCGGCGAGCTTCGGTACGGCAGCCCTATCGCCGATCACAGCAGCGCTCGGCCCTGGCAAGAAGGCGTCGTGACGGTCGGCTTCATGAGTGTCGGGATCGTCATCGTTGCGTCTTCGCTCCTGATCCTCTGGGGTCTGAGGCGACTCGCGGTCTCGTGATCGACCGCGACCCTCACCCCTGCCGGATCTTCCGCGCCGCCCGTCCGGAGAGGGTGCGCGCGTGCGCCCGCTCGGCCTTGGCGATGCGGCCGCGCTGCCTCACGGCGAGGGCGTAGAAGCGCGCCTGCAGCTCGGCCGCCTCGGCGGGGGAGAGGTCCCCGTGCTGCCCGCGCTCCGCCACGCGGCGCGCGTCGGCGTGCGCGACGCTCACCGCCACTGCCACCGAGACGTTGAGCGACTGCGAGAAGCCGCGCATGGGGATGACGTAGCGCGCGTCGGCCCGGGCGAGCGCCTCCTCGGAGACGCCGCGGCTCTCGTTGCCGAAGACGAGCGCCACCTTCCCGGCGAAGGAGAGCTCGCCGAGCGCGCGCGACCCCTCGCCGAGGTGCGTCGCGTAGCAGACGAAGCCGCGGGCGTGGAGCGCGTCCAGGCACTCGGCGCTCGTCCGCCACCGCACCACGTCGAGCCACTTGTCGGCGTTCTGGCTGATCTTCTTGTTGCGCTCGTAAGGCTTCTGCGGACCGTCGACGACGTGCACCTCCTGCACGCCGAACGCCTCGCAGGTGCGGAGCACCGCGTTCGCGTTCTGCGGATCGCAGAACGCCTCCATCACGACGGTGAGCGTGCGCGTCCGCTCCGCCACCACCCGGTCGATCCGCTCCCTCCGCTCGGGCAGGAGGAACCTGGGATCGCCGAGGAGCGTCACTTCTGCGCCCTCCGCTTGCCGAGCTTCCGGCCGGCGCCTCCACGGCTCTTGGCGCCGGTCCCGAAGATGGTCAGGCCCACCGCGTCGAGCAGCGCGTCGAGCCCCTCGCCCGTCACGGACGACAGGGGGAGCACGTGCTTCGGGCCCTTCTTCCGCCGGGCCAGCGCCTTCTCCAGCGCCACGGCGTTCTTCCGCGCCTCGGGCACGTCGATCTTGTTCACCGCCACGATCTGCGGCTTCCCGGCCAGCACCTCGGAGTAGAGCGCGAGCTCGCGGTTGATCGCGTCGAGGTCGGACTTCGGCGATCGTCCCTCGCCCGGCGCGGCGCCGTCGATGAGGTGCACCAGCACCCGGCAGCGCTCGACGTGCCGCAGGAACTGATGGCCGAGGCCGGCGCCGGAGTGCGCCCCCTCGATGAGGCCCGGGATGTCGGCCACGACGAAGCTCTTCCCGTCCCGCCAGCCGACGACGCCCAGGTTCGGCACCAGCGTCGTGAACGGGTAGTCGGCGATCTTCGGGCGGGCGCGGGAGATGCGGCTGATGAGGGTCGACTTGCCCGCGTTGGGGAAGCCGACGATGCCGACGTCGGCGAGCAGCTTCAGCTCGAGGACGACGGTCTTCTCCTCTCCCTCGGTGCCCGGCTGCGCGAAGCGGGGCGCCTGGTTGGTGGAGGTGGCGTAGTTCATGTTGCCGAGCCCGCCCTTGCCTCCCTTCGCCAGGACGATGCGCTGGCCCGGCTCGGAGAGGTCGGCGACGAGCTCGCCGCTCACCGCGTCCTTCACCACCGTCCCCGGGGGCACGCGCAGCTCGAGGTGCTCCCCGTTCTTGCCGTTCATGTCCGAGCCGAGGCCTTGCTGCCCGCTCTTCGCCTCGTGCTCCGGGGTGTAGCGGAAGTCGAGGAGCGTCATGAGCTGGGGATCCACCGCCAGCACCACGTCGCCACCGTCACCGCCGTCGCCGCCGGCCGGCCCGCCGCGCGGGATGAACTTCTCCCGCCGCCACGCGATGGCGCCGCCGCCGCCGTCGCCGGCCTTCACATGGATGCGGACCTCGTCGACGAACTTCACGCGCCCTCCAGAAACACCAAGCGCCGCAAGGCCGGTGGGCCCGCGGCGCCGTGGATGTGGGGCGGGGGATGGGCCCCCGCCGCGGTCAGCTCTCGGCCTTCGGCAGGATCGAGATCACTCGCCGGTCGCCGCGGTGCCGGGTGAACTTCACCTTGCCGTCCACCTTGGCGAAGAGCGTGTAGTCCCGCCCCATGCCGACGTTCTCGCCCGGGTGGAAGAGGGTGCCGACCTGGCGAACCAGGATGTTCCCGGCGATCGCCTCCTCCGAGCCGTACATCTTCACGCCGCGTCGCTGACCGGGGGAGTCACGCCCGTTGCGCGACGAGCCCTGTCCTTTTTTGTGAGCCATGGTGCTTTCCTTCTCGCTTCCGTCTCAGGCGCGGACGGCGGTGATGAGGATCTCGGTGAAGGGCTGCCGGTGGCCGCGCTTCTTGGTCCAGCCTTCCTTCTTCTTCCGGAAGTTGATGACCTTCTTGTGCTTGTCCTGGAGGACGATCTCGCCCTCCACGGCGGCGCCAGCCACGACCGGGCTGCCCACCTTCGGCTCGCCCTCGCCGCCGACGAGCAGCACGTCGAAGGTGAGCTTGCCGCCGACGTCGCCGTCGAGCTTCTCGATCTTGAGGCGGTCGCCCTGGGCGACGCGATACTGCTTTCCGCCGGTCCGAATCACCGCGTACATCGGCTGCTCCTTCTCTCGAAATCTGGAGGAGTTTCCTGGGGGTGGCCCTCGCGAGACAAAACGCGGCCAGCCCGGACCTCCGGGAGGGCGGTTCTATACGATCGCCGCCCCGCGCCTGTCAAGGATTCCAGCCACTTGGTTTGCCAGTCCGGCGGCGGGGGACAAGCCCCCGCCCTACGGCATCGCTAGACCACGTCATGGAAGCGGGAGTAGTCGATGAGTGACTCTCCCTGGGCGTCCCTCAGGATGTCGACAAAGCGCGCGCCGAAGCGGAGGTCCTCGGGGCGGTAGCCGTGCCGGGCGTGGATCGTCTGGGAGAGGCCCTCGTCGATGCCGGTGAGGGACACGATGAAGTCGGACCTGCTGGCGCGCAGGCTCTCCGCATCGTCGCCGCGCAGCGGGCTCGCGGCGTCGATGGGGTGGATGGCGGTCCAGGTGAGCGCGAAGGCGGCGTGCTCGCTCCGCAGGAGCCGCAGGTCGTGCAGGCGGCGCACGGCCTGCCCCTCGGCGGTGGTCTCGCTGCGGATGAGGGTGAGCTTGAGGCGCGCCTCGACGATCTGGTTCCCGCGCGCGTTCGCCATCCGGAACATGAGCGAGGGCGTGCCCTCCCACCTCGTCACCACCGCCACCTTGCTGAAGAGCACGCGCGCGGTCGGGCGCGAGAAGCGGGCGAAGACGAGGCCGGTGGTGACGGCGAGGCCGATCATCCCGAGCAGCGCCTCGAGCGTCACGAGCACGTTCGCCCCCAGCGTGCGCGGCGCCATCTTGCCGTAGCCGATGGTGGCGAGCGTCTGCACGCTGAAGAAGAAGACGTCGAGGAAGGAGCTTGGGGCGGCGTTCTCGATGGCATCGCCGAGCCCGTAGTACCCGAGCGCGAAGCACCCGTTCACGAACAGGTAGCCGAGCAGCACCAGCGCGAAGAACCGGTGCCAGGGCATGGTGAGGAGCCGGTGGTAGGCGTCGCGCCAGCGCCCCTCGTCCAGGCCGACGGAGACGACCTCGCGTCCGGCGGTGTAGGCGCCCCGGCGCCGGCGTGGCCGCCGGGCGCTCACAGCCCGAAGTGCGCCGGCGAGACGCCCTTCCAGGCGCAGTACTCGCGCAGCTCGCGCTTCACCAAGCCCCAGGCGAGCGCCAGCACGAGGAGGTCGTCGTCGGTCCCGGCGCTCGGCGCGCTGAAGTCCGGGATGCGGTCCACGGGCAGGATGAGGTAGCCCACCGCCGCGGCGCAGGCGGCGGTCGTGCGCCAGGGCACCGCGTCGTAGGCGCCGCTCGCGCAGTCACCGAACACCATCCGCAGGAGGCGGAGGCGGGTGAGGAGCCGGCCGGCGGCGAAGCGCGCGTACCAGGGCGTACGATCGAGGAGGCGATCCAGCGCGGAGACGCGCTCGGCGACACCGGGGTCGGTCACGTCGCGCGCCGCCGAGGCGAGCTCCCTCGCGGCGGCGTCGCGACAGGAGAGGCAGGTCGCGTTCGAGCCCTGGGGCTTGCCGCAGGCGGGACAGGGGCGGGGCGTCACGGATGGAATGTAACCGGTCTTTGCGCTCGTGACCTGCGGCGGGGGACAAGCCCCCGCCCTACGCGGTGTAGGGCGGGGGTTCATCCCCCGCCGCAGCCCGACATAGGAGGATTCATCCCCCGCCGCAGCCCGACATAGGAGGATTCATCCCCCGCCGGCGCGGTCGAGCGCGGCGAGGCCCGCAGCATGCGGGGCACGCACCACCCCGCGCTCGGTGATGATCGCGGTGACGAGCGCAGCGGGGGTGACGTCGAAGGCCGGGTAGCGCGCGGTGACGCCCACGGGCGCGATGCGCACGCCGCCCATCATCACCACCTCGTCGCTCGGGCGCTCCTCGATGGGGATGTCGTCGCCCCGCGCCGTGGCGAGGTCGACGGTGCTCCACGGGGCCGCCACGTAGAAGGGGAGCCCGTGGTGCCGCGCCAGCACCGCCAGCGAGTAGGTCCCGATCTTGTTCGCCACGTCGCCGTTCGCCGCGATCCGATCGGCCCCCACCACGGCGCAGCCGATCTCGCCGCGCTGCATGAGCCAGCCCGCCATGCCGTCGGTGAGGAGCGTCACCGGGATTCCGTCGCGCTGGAGCTCCCAGGCGGTGAGCCGGGCCCCCTGCAGGAAGGGCCGCGTCTCGTCCGCGAAGACCATCTGGCCCTTGCCCTGCTCGAAGACCGAGCGCACGACGCCGAGCGCGGTGCCGTAGCCGGCGGTGGCGAGCGCACCCGCGTTGCAGTGGGTGAGGATGCGCGCCGCGGCCGGCAGGAGCTCTGCCCCGAGCGCGCCGATGCGCCGGCAGGCCGCCTCGTCCTCGTCGCGGATGGCGTGCGCCTCGGCGAGGAGCGCCGCCGCGCCGCGCTCGAAGGAGGCCGCCATCCGGCGCACCGCCCAGGCGAGGTTCACCGCCGTCGGGCGCGCCCCCACGAGCCGCTCCGCCGCCGCCCGCAGCGCCGCGGGGCCGGCGCCGCGCCGGGCCGCGCAGGCGAGCGCGTACCCGGCCGCGACGCCGATGGCGGGCGCCCCGCGCACCGCCAGGGTCCGGATGGCGTCCACCACCTCGTCGACCTCGCCGAGCGCGAGCCAGCGCTCCTCGCCTGGCAGGAGGCGCTGATCGAGGAGGCGGACCTCGTCGGCGCGCTCGTCGTAGAGCACCGGGCGCAGCGGCTCACGGTTCGTCATCGTCGTCCCCTCTCCTGCGCCCGATCACGCCCGCGACGCGCAGCGCGAAGTAGAACGCGCCCAGGAGCGCGATGGCCGCCGACGACTGGCGCCCGTCGCGCCACAGCGCGAAGGCCGCCGCCGCGCTGAGCGCCACCAGCACGCCGAGGAAGATCCGGCTCGGCCCACCCGCCGCGCCGGCGCCGGCCGGGCCCGCTCCCCACCCTGCCCAGCGCGCCATCCCTAGCCTCCGAGCTTCTTCGCGAGCAGCGCGTTGATGACGGCGGGGTTGCCCTTCCCCTTCATCTCCTTCATCACCTGGCCGACGAAGAAGCCCATGAGCTTCCGGTTGCCGCCGCGGTAGCGCTCCACCTCGGCCTGGCTGCGGGCGAGCACGGCGTCCACGACCGCCTCGACCGCGCCCTCGTCGGAGACCTGGGCGAGCCCCTTCTCCCGCACGACCTCGGCCGGCTCGCCGCCCTCGCGGAAGACCGCCTCCAGCGCCTGCTTCGCGCCTGGGCCACCGACGGTCCCGGCATCCACGAGGGCGAGCAGCGCGGCCAGGCGGGGCGGGGTGAGCTTCCAGGCGGAGGGCGGGAGCCCGCTCTCGTTGGCGAGCCGCGCCACGTCGCCGGTCATCCAGTTGGCGAGCCGCTTCGCGCGCTCGGCCCCGCCGCCGTAGGCGTCGAGCGCCGCGTCGAAGAACTCGGCCACCGCCCGCTCGGCGGTGACCGCCTGCGCGTCGTAGGCGGAGAGCCCGAGGTCCCGCTGGTAGCGAGCGGCGCGGGCGCGCGGCAGCTCCGGCAACGACCGCCGCACCTCCTCCACGAAGGCGTCGTCGAGGAGGAGCGGCGGCAGGTCGGGCTCGGGGAAGTAGCGGTAGTCGTGCGCCTCCTCCTTCGAGCGCATGGCGCGCGTCTCGCCGCGCGCCGGGTCGAAGAGCCGCGTCTCCTGCTGCACCCGGCCGCCCGACTCGAGCACCTCCACCTGCCGCCGGACCTCGTAGTCCACCGCCTGCCGCAGATAGCGGAACGAGTTCAGGTTCTTGATCTCGCAGCGTTGCCCGAGCTTCGCCTGCCCGTGCGGCCGGACGCTCACGTTGGCGTCGCAGCGGAACGAGCCCTCCTCCAGGTTCCCGTCGTTCACCCCGAGGTACATGAGGATGGCGCGCAACGACTTGAGGTACTCGACCGCCTCGTCGACCGAGGACAGCGCGGGGGCGGAGACGATCTCGCACAGCGGCACGCCGGCGCGATTGAGGTCCACCCCCGAGCCGCCGTCCGCCGCGACGCCGTGCACGTTCTTGCCGGCGTCCTCCTCCATGTGGATGCGGACGAGCGGGACCAGCCGCTCGCGGCCTTCGATGGTGATGGGCACCCCACCGCCCTCGCAGATGGGCAGCTCGTACTGCGAGATCTGGTAGCCCTTCGGCAGGTCCGGGTAGAAGTAGTTCTTGCGCGCCCAGATGCTCTTGCGGCGCACCTCGCAGCCGAGCGCGAGCCCGATCCGGGTCGCGAACTCCACCACCTTCCGGTTGAGCGACGGCAGCACCCCCGGCAGCGCCAGGCAGACCGGGCAGGTGTGGGCGTTCGGCTCGCCGCCGAAGGCGGTCGAGCAGCCGCAGAAGATCTTGCTCCGGGTGAGGAGCTGGGCGTGCACCTCCAGCCCCATCACCACCTCGAAGTCGGAGACCCCCATCTCAGTCCTCCAGTCCCGTGGGGGGTGGCAGCGGCCCGACCTCGCGCTCGAGCGCGCGCGCGGCGCGCAGGAGCATCGCCTCGTCGAAGGGCCGGCCGATGAGCTGCAGGCCCACCGGCACCCGCTCCGACGGGTGCAGGCCGCAGGGCAGCGCGATCCCGGGCAGCGCCGCCAGGTTGCAGGTCACGGTGAAGACGTCGGCGAGGTACATCGCGAGCGGGTCGGTCACCTTCTCGCCGAGCCGGAACGCGACCGTGGGCGTCACCGGTCCCGCGATGACGTCGCAGCGCTCGAAGGCGCGCTCGAAGTCGCGCCGGAGGAGGGTGCGGACCTTCTGCGCCCGCAGGTAATAAGCGTCGTAGTAGCCGGCGGAGAGCGCATAGGTGCCGAGCATGATGCGGCGCTTCGGCTCCGCGCCGAAGCCGGCCTGGCGCGTCGCCCTGTACAGCTCCTTGAGGGCGCCGCCTGCCCCGCGGCGGAGCCCGTACCGCACGCCGTCGTAGCGGGCGAGGTTCGACGAGGCCTCGGCCGGCGCGAGGAGGTAGTAGGCGGCGATGCCATACTTCGTGTGGGGCAGCTCCACGTCGACGAGCGTCGCGCCGAGCCGCTCGTACGCGGCGAGCGCCTCCTCCACGCGCTGCCGCACCCCCGCCTCGACGCCCTCGGCCAGCCACGCGCGCGGCACCCCGACCCTCAGGCCGCGCGCCCCTCCCTGCAGCCCGGCGCGGTAGTCGTCCACCGGCCGCGCCGAGGAGGTCATGTCCTTGGGGTCGTGTCCGGCGATGGTCTGGAGGAGCAGCGCCACGTCCTCGACGGTGCGCCCGAGCGGCCCCGGCTGGTCGAGCGACGACGCGAAGGCGATGACGCCGTAGCGCGAGACGCGGCCGTAGGTGGGCTTCAGCCCCACCACGCCACAGAACGCGGCCGGCTCGCGGATGGAGCCACCCGTGTCCGTGCCGAACGTGCCGAACGCCTGCCGCGCCGCCAGCGCCGCCGCGCTCCCGCCGGACGAGCCGCCCGGGGTGCGGGCGAGGTCCCACGGGTTCCGGCACAGCTTGTACGCGCTGTTCTCGTTGGACGAGCCCATGGCGAACTCGTCCAGGTTGAGCTTGCCGAGGAGCACGGCGCCGGCGGCGAGGAGTCGCTCGACCACGGTCCCGTCGTAGGGCGGGAGGTATCCCTCCAGGATGCGCGAGCCGGCGGTGGTGGGGATGCCTCGGGTGAGGAAGAGGTCCTTCACCGCCAGCGGGACGCCGTCGAGGGGACCGCGCCGCGCGCCGCCCGCCGCCCGCTCGTCCGCTGCGGCCGCGTGCGCCAACGCCTGCTCGGCGGTGACGGCGAGGAAGGCGCCCACCCGCCCGTCGGTGGCGGCGATGCGCGCGAGCGCCGCCTCGGTGGCCTCGCGCGACGTCACTCGCCGCGCCGCGAGCGCGCCGGACAGCTCCGCCAGCGACAGGTTGAGGACCTCGGCGGCGCCGCTCACTCGATGATCCTCGGCACCTTGAAGAAGGTGCCTTCCCGGGCGGGAGCGTTCGCGAGCGCCACCGGCGGCCCGAGGCTCGGCAGCACCTCGTCCTCGCGCAGCGCGGGCCGCTCGCCCTCGGCGAGGGCGTGCGTCATCGGCTCGACGCTCGAGACGTCGAGCTCCTCGAGCTGCGCCACGTAGTCGAGCACCGCCGAGAGCTGGCCCTGGAAGAGCCGCTCCTCCTCCGGCGTGAGCTCGAGGCGGGCGAGGACGGCGATGCGTCGGACCTCGTCGAGCGAGAGCGACACGGGCCGTCCCTCACTTCCCCGAACGCTGCGTCTCGTCCTTGAACAGGTTGAGGATGGCCCCCATGATCCCCTTCTGGGCGGGGTTAGCGATGATGTCGATCTCGCCCTTGTCGAGGAAGACGCCGCCGCAGGAGAAGCAGGCGTCGACGTCGAGCTTCCCGTAGTGGACCTCCTTCATCTCCATGCCGCACTTCGGGCAGTGCATGTAATGGAGGTCGCGCAGCCGCTTCTGCTCCTCAGCGGCCATCGCCCTCTTCGCCTCGAGGGTGAGCCGCCGCATCCGCTCGGCGTTCTCGCGCACGAAGTACTCGTCCTCGGGGGTGGAGGGGGTGGGGACGCCTTTTTCGGACATGGTCACTCCTGGAATGCTTCGATGGCGCTCTGGGCGGCGGCCGCGTCGCGGCCTTGCGGGTGCGCCGCCAGGTACTTCCGGTAGTAGGTCACCGCGTCGGTTCTTCGGCCTTCATAACGGTAGGTCTCGGCGAGGCCCATGAGAGCGTCCGGGTCGTTCGCGTTTCCGCGCAGCGCCTCCTCGAAGCTCGCCTTGGCCGGCGCGTAACGGGACTGCTCCAGGTAGCACAGTCCGCGGCCGGCCAGGGCCTCGGCGTTGACCGGCTCGAGCTCGAGGACGCGGGCGTAGGCGTCGAGCGCTTCGCTCGTCCGACCCCGGTTCCGCAGCCGTCCCGCGTCGGCGAGGAGCGCCTTCACCGGCGAGGGCTTCGCGACCGCAACGGCGCGGCGCGGCGGCGGCTTCGGGGCAGGGGCGGGAATCGGAGCGGGGTTCGGGGTCGGGGTCGGGTTCGGGTTCGGGGTCGGGG
>WNGR01018275.1_pt1 | contig 11379 bp, 10 predicted proteins | sample 5407581 | NCBI WGS metagenome assembly WNGR01 (sample SAMN13153383, study PRJNA577476) | soil metagenome | isolation source: 80 cm soil or saprolite under Garry oak tree replicate 2 | place: USA:California | collected 2016-06-15 | reverse complement strand
CGCCCCATGCGGTGACGCAGTCGGTGAAGCCCTTGCCGATGAGCTTGCCGACCTGGACGTTGTCGAAGCTCACGTAGTAGGTGTTGGTCCCGGTGAAGGTCGCGCGGTCATAGCTGATGATCTTGACCCCGTGGGACTGCGCGTAGGCCTGGATCTGTGAACCGACGCTGCTGTTCAGCGGGTCCATGATCAGGACTGTCGCGCCCGCGGTGATGTCCGCCTGCGCGATCGACAGCTGCTGCGCCTCATGACCTTGCGCGTTGTCGATCTTGAACTGCGACGAGCTGTAACCCGCCTTCTGGAAGGCCTGAGTCAGGTACGGCTGGTCGAACGCGACATACCGCGCCGACGAGGTCGTGTCAGGCAGGATCACGCCGACCATACCCTTGCCCGCTTTGGTCAGGTCCGCCAGCTTCGCCATGTAGCTGAAGTCGGCCGTGAATGAGCTGATGCTCAGGTCCGACGGTACGTTGGCGCTGGGGGTGGCCGTCGCGGTGCCGCCGCCTCCGCACGCCGTGACAAATAGACCCGCTGCCAATAGGGCGGGCGCCAAACGGGCTAGCTTCATGCGCACTTACCTCTCAGATCAATCTTCCCGCTGCCTTCTTCCCGACCTAGCGTTCGGGGCGAGAGTGCGCCGGCAGCGAGTCTTACTCAGACCTTAGGGACAGGAAGGCATTGTGTTGCCATCCCGAAACGGTGTCAAGTTAGCCGAATCTCAGTTTTGATGCTTGACTGGCGTGCCTATCATCGTCTCGTGAGCGGCAAGCGCATTGTCTGGATCGTTCCAGCCTTCGGCCTGATCGGATCCCAGGCCGGCCACCTGCTCGCGTATGAGCTTCGGTTCGGAAATGCCGCGCAGCAGGTGCAGAGCGCCGGCGCGCATTCCTACTTTCCGTCGCTGGCGAAAACCGGGTTGGGCGTCGCCGCGCTGACGCTGCTGGTCGCGCTACTCATCGTCGGCGCGGGTCGCGTCGCGACTGGCCGCCGCATCAAGCCGGAAGCCGCGCCCTCGTTTGTGCCTGTGGTCGCCGCCCTCTACACGATCCAGCTCGCCTGCTTCGCGGCGCAGGAGACCATCGAGGCGCTGATCGGCGGCGGCTCGGTGTCGGTGCCCACGCTGTTGCTGCTGGGCACGTTGGGCCAGCTGCCCGTCGCCGTTGTTGCCACCGTCGCGGTGCGCTGGCTGGGCGCGCGGCTGCTGCCCGCGCTCGCCGCGATCGCGCTCGGAGCCGGCGGTGTGTACCGGCAGCACGGGTACATCGTGGCGCTGGGGGCGTGGCCGCTCGCGCCCAGAACGGCGAGAGTCCACGACACGATCAGCGCCGGCTTCAACCGGAGAGGACCTCCCTCCTTCTAAGCCCAGTCATCGCTGATCGCGCGCGCTCGCGCGCGCACATGACATTTAGAAGGAGGAAATCGCGTGAGCAGAACTCGCGCTCTCATCGTCGTCGCGCTCGTGGTGGTCTTCGTCATCGCCGGCGGCGTACTCATCTACGCCAACCAGCACAGGGGCGGCCAGAACCTGAGCTTCAACCTCAACGTGACCGGCGCCAGCAAGATGAGTCCCAGTGAGCTGCAGGCGCACCAGGGGGATCACCTCACGATCAACATCACGAGCGATGGGGACGGCGAGGTCCACCTGCACGGGTACGACATCGCGTTCGAGACGAGGGCGGGGCAGACGGTGACCCACAGCTTCACGGCCGACAAAACGTGCAGCTGTGACATCGAGTGGGAGGAGACGAGCACCCACCTCGGCACGCTCACCGTGAGTCCCTGATGCTCGGCGCCCAGATCGTTCTGCACGGGTTCGGTCAGCGCTTTGACCTGTCAGTCCCCCTGTACCTATATCTGTTCGCGGCGAGCGGCGTCGTGTTTCTTTCGTTTGTGCTGGTCGTTCTGTTCGCCGGCGACCAGGTCGGCGCGAAGGCGACCGCGTATCCACGCCGCGCCGTGGGATGGCTCACCGCGATCGCGCGGACACCCTGGCCGCGCGCTGTCGGCGGAGCGATCGGGATCCTCAGCCTTTTGATCGTCGTGGGGGCCGGCTTTTTCGGCTCGAGCGCCGCTTTCTACAACCCTGCCGAATACTTCGTCTGGATCTTCTTCTGGGCGATGCTCGTCATCTTCTCGGGCCTGGTCGGCAACCTCTGGTACTTGCTGAACCCATGGACGGCTATCTACGACGCCGCCGCCCGTGTCACGCCCGTACGCTCGCCGTGGAAGCTGCCTGACGTCGGTGTATGGCCGGCCGCGGCGCTCTACTTTTCCTTTGCGTGCCTCGAGCTGACGAGCGGCATGTCGAGCCGGCCGCAGATCGTGGCCATGGCGGCGGTCGGGTACTCGATCATCACGCTGGCCGGCATGTTTCTATTCGGCCGCAACCACTGGCTCGAGCACTGCGAGGCGTTCACGGTGCTCTTCGGAATCGTCGGCCGGTTCGGCCCGGTGGAAACGGAACGCAACGAGAGCGGTCGTGTCCGCACCGTCTACCTGCGGCCATGGGGCGCCGGTCTTCTGCAACCGATCCAGGCAGGATGGGATCGCGTCGGTTTCGTGATCCTGATGCTGAGCACGCTGGCGTTCGACGGCATCCTCTCGACGCCGGCGTGGCAAGACTTCACAGTCGCGTTGATCCCGATCTGGCAACCGCTCGGGCAGTTCGGGTTCTTTTTCGTCCGCACGTTAGGACTCATCCTGCTGACGGTCGCGTTCTTCCTCGTGTTCGTCGCCTTCATGGAGGCTGTCGTCTTTCTCGGCCGCCGCCCCGTGGACATCAAGGCCACCGTGACGGCCTTCGCCCTGACGCTCGTGCCCATCGCGCTGGTCTACAACGCCGCGCACAACTACGGCTACATGGTCGTGCAGGCGCAGTACATCGTTCCGTTGCTCAACGATCCCCTCCAGAAGGGCTGGCACCTATGGCCGGCGGTCGTTTCGTTCAAACCGAGCTTCGCGCTGGCCCAGGCATCGACTGTCTGGTATGCGCAGATCGTGCTGATCGTGCTCGGCCACATCGTGGCGGTTCTGCTGTCGCATCTACGCGCTAACTCGGTGTTTCAGTCAGCTCAGAGTGCGCTTCTGAGCCAATACCCCATGCTGGTGTTGATGGTCATGTACACGTTCACGAGCCTGTGGATCCTGGCCCAGCCGATCACCGCCGGGGGATGAGCACCAAGCGGGCGCGTCCCATGCGCAAGCCGGTCGCCCACACTCCGGTGTGGGTAGGACCGGCCGCCATCGCGGCGGTGCTCGCCGTGGTGGTCGCGACGTTCCTCGTCATCCGTTGGTACACCACGCCGATCACTCCCACGCCGCCCTCCGTGGACACCACACAGCAGGTCGTGTCCCAGATCACGAGCCTCCCCGCGTCCGAGTTCGAGAGCGTGGGCCAGGGCACGGCCAACAACCTGATCAAGCCGGTAACGGGCACGCCTCTGACCGGGGCGACGGGCAAGCCCGAAGTCTTCTACCTGGGCGGCGAGTTCTGTCCGTACTGCGCCGCCGAGCGCTGGCCGCTGATCGTCGCGCTGTCGCGTTTCGGGACTTTCTCGGGACTGCAGGCCACCAGCTCCTCGTCGACCATCGAGTTTCCGAACACGCCGACGTTCACGTTCCGCAACGCGACCTACACCAGCCAGTACGTCGACTTTCGCGGCGTCGAGTCAAGCGATCGTGACCGCAATCCGCTGCAATCGCCGACTGCGGCCGAGCAGCAGCTGTTCAACCGGTACGACACACAGGGCACGATCCCGTTCGTCGACCTGGGGAATCGTTACGCGTTCGTCGGGTCGATGTACCTGCCTGGCGCTCTTGCCGGCAAGAGCTGGCAGACGGTCGCGAACGACTTGCAGGATCCGAGCTCGGTCCGGGCCAAGGCCATCATCGGCTCGGCCAACCTGCTCACCGCCGCGATCTGCAAGATGACATCCGATCAGCCCGCCGCGGTTTGCTCCAGCGTGACGATCCAGACGCTCGAAAAGAAACTCGGCTAGTGGCTCGAGCTCAGCTCGCGGCCATCGCGCTCAGCCTGGCTGGGGTGGGCGTATCGCTCTACCTGACCCTGTTGCATTTCTCGGGTGTCGCGCCAACCTGCCCGGTCTCGAGTGCGATCAACTGCGAGGCGGTGCTGTCGAGCTCGTACGCGGTGATCGCGGGGACGTCGGTGCCCACCTCGGCCGCGGGCATCGTCTGGTTCGGCGCCAGCGCGCTGATCTGGGGCTGGCGCTCGGATCCGCTCCAGCTGCGCACTTCCTGGTGGTCGCGATCGTGATGATCGCGGTCACCCTCTCCCTGCGGGGGAGAGGGCTCGGGAGAGGGGCGTAAGTGGCGAAGGTCACCTGGCCGTTCGATCCCAGCGTTTACGTGGGTCTTGTGGTCCTCTTTTTCGGCCACGCCTGGCTGGCCCGCGGCGCGGCCGACGCCGAGCGCAAGCACACGCTCTACCTCCTGGCCGGGCTGTTCACGGTCTGGCTCGCCCTCGAAACGCCCATCGACACCATCTCCGATTACTACCTCGACAGCGTGCACATGCTGCAGCACGTCCTGCTGGCATTCGTCGCGCCGCCCCTGATGCTCCTGGGCCTGTCTCCGGCGATGGCTGGGTCGTTGCTCCGCGTCCCAGGTCTGCGTGCGATCACGGAGCCGATACCGGCCCAGCTGATCGCCGCTGTGGTGATGATCGCGTGGCACATCCCCACGCTCTACGACGCGACTCTAGCCAACGAGTCGCTGCACATCCTCGAGCACGTGATGTTCATCGGCTCCGGCCTGGTCCTGTACTGGCCGATCGTGCAGGCGACGTCGGCCCACGCCCGCTGGGAGATGTCGGCGGGGGCGAAGCTCGTCTACATGCTGCTCGCGACCCTGCCGCAGGACGGTGTCGCGCTGGTCCTGATCTTTTCGCGCGTACCCTTCTATGACTTCTACACCCACGCGCCGCGGCTCCTAGAAGGGTTCACCGCGCTCATCGACCAGACGATCGCGGGCGCCGTGCTGATGATCTTCGGCAAGGTGACCCTGGGCATCGCGGCCGGGGTCGTCTTCTTCCGGTGGTTCGGCGCCGAGCACCGCGCCGACCGAGGGATAGAATCGCCGCTAGGGGTGCGGCGAAACTGAAGTACAGCGAAAGCATTCTCGACCTCGTCGGGAACACCCCACTGGTGCGCCTGAAGAAGGTGACCGCCGGTCTCAAACCTACGATCCTGGCCAAGCTCGAGGAGCTGAACCCGGGCGGCAGCGTCAAGGACAGGATCGGCCTGACCATGATCGAGGAAGCCGAGCGCACCGGCCAGCTACGGCCGGGCGGCACGATCATCGAGCCGACCTCCGGCAACACCGGCCACGGCCTGGCGATGGTGGCCGCGATCAAGGGTTACAAGATGGTCTTCGTCATGCCGGACAAGATGTCGGCGGAGAAGATCAGCCTCCTCAAGGCTTACGGCGCGGATGTGGTGGTCTGTCCGACGAACGTCGAGCGCGAGTCGCCGCAGTCCTACTACTCGGTCGCCGACCGCCTGGCTCGGGAGATCCCGGGCGCGTTCCAGCCGAACCAGTACTTCAACCCGCGCAACCCCGAGGCGCACTACCAGACGACAGGCCCCGAGATCTGGGACCAGACCGAGGGCAAGGTCGACGTCTTCGTCTCGGGCATGGGCACCGGCGGCACGATCAGCGGGGTCGCGAAGTACCTCAAGGAGCGCAAGCCTTCGGTCCACATCGTGGGAGCCGACCCGGAAGGTTCGCTCTACTCAGGGCCGATCGCGCCGTACAAGGTGGAGGGCGTGGGCGAGGACTTCATGCCGGGGACGATGGACATCAAGATCGTCGACCAGATCGTTCAGGTCACCGACAAGCAGTCGTTCGTCGCTGCGCGCAGGCTCGCGCGCGAGGAGGGTATCCTGGTCGGCGGCTCCTCGGGGCTCGCGCTGCATGCCGCGATGGAGGTCGCGCGCGAGCGCGAGGCGGATCAGGTGATCGTCGTGCTGTTTCCTGACACCGGGCGCAACTACCTGAGCAAGTTCTTCAGCGACGAGTGGATGCGGCAGAACGGTTACCTCGCGCGCTTGGGCGCGGTGCGCATCCGCGAGGTGCTTGCGGAGCACTCCAAGGATCTCCCGCCCCTGGTCACGGTCGAAGCCGGTCGTTCGGTCGGCGAGGCGATCGACCTGATGCAGCGCTACGGCATCTCCCAGCTGCCCGTGGTCGAGGAGTCGAACGGGCAGGGCATCGTGGGTGCACTGCAGGAGCGGACGCTGCTCGACCGCGTCTATCGCGATCCCGCGGTGGTCAGTACGGCAGTGTCGGCGGCGATGGACGCGCCGCTGAGCCAGGTCGCGGTGGACTCCTCGCTCGACGATGCGTTCGAGCCTCTATTGCGCGGCGAGCAGGCGGTGCTCGTGATGGATGCGGGGCAGCCGGTCGCGGTCATCACGCGGGCGGACTTGCTCGAATTCGTCGCCCACCGCGGCCGGGCGTAGATTTGCCCGACAAGACAAAAGGCTGGGGATTCTCCACTCGCGCCTTACACGTCGGGCAGGGGCCCGATCCCGCCACAGGCGCGGTGGTCCAGCCGATCCACATGGCGACGACCTTCGCCCAGCAGGGAGTGGGCGAGCACAAAGGGTTCGAGTACTCGCGGACCGGCAATCCCACGCGCAACGCCCTGGAGGAGTGCCTCGCGGCGCTCGAAGACGCGCGCCACTGTCTGGCTTTCTCCTCCGGGCTTGGTGCCGAGACGACGTTGATGCTATTGCTGAATCCCGGCGACCACGTCGTCTACATGGAAGACGTCTACGGCGGGACGTTCCGCCTGTTCGACAAAGTCCTCAAGCGCTTCGGGATGACCTTCACCGCCGTGGACGCGAGCGACGTGGACCAGGTCGAGGCCGCGATGACCGACAAGACGCGGATGGTATGGCTCGAGTCGCCCACCAACCCCCTGCTCCGCGTGGTCGACATCGACGTAGTGAGCGAGGTCGCGCACAGCCGCGGCGCGATGGTCTGCGTCGACAACACGTTCGCGACGCCGTACCTGCAGCAGCCGCTGCACCTCGGCGCCGACGTCGTCGTGCACAGTTCGACGAAGTACATCGGCGGGCACAGCGACGTGGTGGGCGGGGCCATGATGACCAACAGCGACGAGCTGGAGAAGCAGCTGCGCTTTCATCAGAACGCCGTCGGCGCGGTGCCGTCTCCCTTTGACTGCTGGCTGCTGCTGCGCGGCGTGAAGACGCTGGCGTTGCGAGTCGAGCGACAGAGCGAGAATGCGCTGGAGATCGCCTCCGCGCTGGCGCGCCACGAGGCGGTCAAGCGGGTGTTCTATCCCGGACTGGACGCGCATCCCAACCGCGCCATCGCCGGCCGACAGATGCGCATGTTCGGCGGCATGGTGAGCTTCGAGGTGGCCGACGAGGCGACCGCGTTCCGCACGCTGGAGCGCCTCAAGATCTTTGCCCTCGCCGAATCGCTCGGTGCTGTGGAGTCGCTGGCCGAGCATCCCGCGCGGATGACACACGCTTCGATCCCCGCTTCCGAACGGCAGCGCGCCGGCGTGGGCGACGGCCTGATCCGGCTGTCGGTCGGTGTGGAGGATGTCGCGGATCTCATTGCCGATCTCGAGAACGCCCTAAGCTAGGCGCCCATGTCGCCCCGCGACCTACCGAGTCGCACTCTGTATCAAGGTCGTGACCGCGCCGGCGCCCGCTCGTTTCTGTACGCGATCGGCTTGGCCGCGGAGGACATCGGCAAGCCCTTCGTCGGCGTCTCGAACGTGTGGACGGAAACGATGCCGTGCAACTTCGGGCTGCGCGACCTCGCCGCTCCGTTGAAGAAGGGCATCAAGGCCGCGGGCGCGAACCCGATGGAGTTCAACACGATCGCCATCTCGGACGGCATCACGATGGGCACCGAGGGCATGAAGACCTCGCTCGTGAGCCGCGAGGTCATCGCCGACTCGATCGAGCTCGTGGCCCGCGGCCACATGTTCGACGCGCTGGTCACCCTGTGCGCCTGCGACAAGACGATCCCAGCGTCGGCGATCGCGCTGGTCCGCGTCGACCGGCCCGGCTTCCTTTTATATGGCGGCTCGATCATGGCCGGCACGTGGCGCGGCAAGCAGGTCGCGGTGGGCGACGTCTACGAGGCGATCGGCGCGGCGGCCGCGGGCAAGATCACCGACGCCGACCTCGCCGAGCTCGAGGCGGTCGCTCGTCCTGGTCCGGGCGCGTGCGGCGGCCAGTACACGGCGAACACGATGTCGATGCTCATGGAGGTGATCGGCCTCTCGCCCGTGGGCTTCAACTCCATCCCTCAGATGGATCCCGAGAAGCACCGGGCCGCGGAGCGGGTGGGCAAGCTCGCGCTCGACGTGCTCGCGGCCGATCGGCGGCCTTCGCAGATCCTGACGCGCCGCGCCTTCGACAACGCGATCGCCGCGGTCGCCGCAAGCGGTGGCTCGACCAACGCGGTGCTTCACCTGCTCGCCCTGGCGCGCGAGGTCGGCGTCGACCTCGCGATCGACGATATCGATCGCATCAGCCGCCGTACTCCTTTGCTGTGCGACCTCAAGCCCGGTGGACGTTTTGCCGCGGTCGAGCTGCACCGAGCCGGAGGGATCGCCGTCCTGACGCAACGTTTGATCGAGGGCGGCTACGTCGACGGCGACGCGCTGACCGTCACCGGGCGCACCCTCGGCGAGGAGTGCGAGTCGGTCAAGGAGACCCCCGGCCAGGAGGTCGTCGCGCCGCTGTCCCGCCCGCTTCGGCCGGAAGGAGGGCTCGTCATATTGAAGGGCAACCTGGCGCCTGACGGTGCGGTGACCAAGATCACGCAGCACACAACCACCACGCATCGCGGCCCCGCGCGGGTGTTCAACCGCGAAGAGGATGCGTTCGCCGCCGTCTATGCGGGCAGGATCAAGCCCGGCGACACGGTCGTCATTCGCTACGAAGGCCCGAAGGGCGGCCCCGGCATGCGCGAGATGCTGCAGGTCACCGCGGCCATCGTCGGCGAGGGCCTGGGCGGGTCGGTGGCGATGGTCACGGACGGCCGGTTCTCCGGCGCCACGCAGGGCCTGATGCTTGGCCACGTCGCACCGGAGGCGGCGGTAGGGGGCCCGCTGGCTGCCCTGCAGGACGGCGACATCATCGAGATCGACGTCGCCGCGCGAAAGCTGACGGTCGAGAACGTCGACATCGCCGCCAGGCTGAAGGATTGGTCGCCTCCCGAGCCGCACTACCGCAAGGGAGTGCTGGCCCGCTACGCGCTGCTGGTCGGCTCCGCCTCCGAAGGGGCGATGCTCAAGCTGTAGCCCGCCACCGACAGTGCTACGGTCGGCCTTGGCACTATTCGATGCCTCGCGAAATGTGCTTTGGTGCACCAACGGCGTGATAAATAAGAGGCCCGGCTCGAATCGCCGGGCCTCTCACCACACCAGCTACCTGGTGAGCTGGCCTCGCCCAGCCCCGGCCGGATGCGCAGTCGTGTGCACGTTGAGGTAGTAGTCCTGCGGGTTTAGCAGTATGTCCCTCAAGACGTCTCGATCGACCTCGGCGCACCCCGATGACGATCCCGATACAGGGGCGCTCAGCGGAATCAGCGGCGGCGCGACCGCCCCCGCCGCCGCGTGGTGAATGTGAGCCGCGACGACCGTTTCAGTCGTGATGAATTCGATGGCGTAGCACAACTGGCCCTGGCCCACGTTGACCGTCATGACTGCCGATCCGGAAGACGTGTTCGGGGCGGGCGGAACCTCATTCGGCCCGAGCAACGTCGCTTTGAGGGGCCGACCTCCCTGATCCGAGCCTGGCAGCACATCAGCCTGCGCGGTGAGCACCGCGCCGAACAGACCAATCAACCCAACGGCTGAAAGCAGATATGTCAAACGTCGCATCGCACCCTCCTGACCCAGTCGGATTTCTGGGTGACTTACCACTCGCGGGCGGCCAAGTCAAAAATGCCACTCCACACCCCTCGTCCAGGACCAGCAGGGTTGCCTGAGGTCTTGCGTGTCGAATCTCCTGGCGGTCTGACAGAGCTAGCTGCGCCAGCGTGACGTCGTGTCGTCGCAGCTGATGCCGATTTGACAGCGATTCCGCATCGCGGTACAAACCTCCGAGAAGCTTCGGCTCGGTAGGGGAGGGTGTCCATCATGACCAAAGGGACAATTCGCCTTTCGCTTCTGGTGATCCTCACGCTGGCCCTTTTGCCGCCCCTGGTCGCGCGAGCGACCGGCGCTCAGGTGGTCCAGGTCACATCGGACGCGGACCGCGACGCCGAGACGTCGATCGCAATCAATCCCACCAACCCGAACAACGTCCTCGCGGGTTGGATCTCGTCGGGCGACCGCACCTGTGGATTCGGAGTTTCCTTTGACGGAGGTCAACACTGGCCCGTCATCGGCGTGGTTCCGGGGATTCAGCTGGGGAGCGGGGGTGCTTTCGACCGGGGCACCGACCCCAGTGTCACTTTTGACAAGAACGGAAACGCGTACTACACATGCCTAGCGTTCAACCTATTCCCCAAGAGCCTGGGCTCCGCGGGGGCGGTTTTCGTCTCCAGGTCGACCGACGGCGGCATGACGTGGGGCACACCGGTAGCCGTGTTCAACGGCGAGGCCGGGCCTGGCAGGTCGGTCAGCAGGTTCGAGGATCACCAGTTCCTCACCACGAACCCCGCGAACGGCCACCTCTACTTGACAGAGACCAGGTTCACCGCCGCCGGCAAGCCTGTGATCCTCTTCTCACGAAGCACCGACGGCGGCCAGACCTGGTTGCCTCCAGTCTCGATCAGCGATCGGGCGGGAAACGCCACCTTCCAGGACTCGTTCGCGGCGTCAGGCAAGGACCCGTCCACCGTTTACGTTACGTTCGGAGCCTTCGCCAACCACAACCTGTCGAACTGGAATCGCATCTACATCGCGAAGTCAGCCGATGGCGGCCTGACGTTCTCTCAGCCCCAGCTCCTGACAGAGATCACGCCGCTTCCAGACCCGCTGCCGAACGCACCATGGCGCTCAGACAACAACCTTTGGGTGGCGGTCGATCGCAGCACCAATCAGATTTATGTCAACTACGCCGACTACAACGCCGGCGACGCCGACGTCAAGATCATACGGGTCGCCGACGACGGCGGTAGCTTCTCGGTGCAGAGGATCACGCGGGTGAACAACGACTCGACAGCGTCCGACCAGTTCTTCCCCTTCGTCACCGTCGCCCCCAACGGTCGCGTTGACGTCTGCTATCAGGACCGGAGCTACGCGCCGGGAAACGCTCTCCTCTTCACCACCTGCGGTGCGTCGACTGACGCAGGTGTCTCCTTCACGAACCAACAGGTGACCACAACTCCCTTCGACGCGTCGAACAACAACTTCATCGG
>WNGR01044436.1_pt1 | contig 11386 bp, 10 predicted proteins | sample 5407581 | NCBI WGS metagenome assembly WNGR01 (sample SAMN13153383, study PRJNA577476) | soil metagenome | isolation source: 80 cm soil or saprolite under Garry oak tree replicate 2 | place: USA:California | collected 2016-06-15 | reverse complement strand
GGCCCGCGCGCTCCAGCTCAACGGCTACCGGGCGGTCACCTCGGTAAAACGAGGCGGAATCCCCGGCCCCGAAGGCTCGATCCTCAAGCTGATGTGGTCGGAGCTCAACCAGCGTATGACCGAGACGGCGATGGATATCGCGGGCCCGGCGGCGCAGGTCGGCGACGGCGACGGTTGGAAATACCAGTTCCTTCGCTCGCGCGCGAACACGATCGAGGCGGGAACGTCGGAGGTTCTGCGCAACATCCTGGCCGAAAGGGTGCTGGGCCTACCGCGCTCTCGCTAACCTAGATCCGGTGACCGCTGTCGCCTCCCAGGCGGCGAGCACGACAGCGAAGCACGGCGTTGACCGAGGCGTCATGGCCGTCTTCGCTGGTCTGATGCTCGGCTCGCTGATCGCCTCTCTCAACATGACGCTCGTCGCGCCTGCGCTGCCTACGATCGTGGCCGAGCTCGGCGGCATCGCCGACTACAGCTGGATCCCAATCTCGGCGATGCTCGCCTCGACGATCGTCACGCCGGTGGCCGGCAAGCTCTCGGACATCTACGGCCGCAAACCGCTGTACATGACGGGGATCGTCGTTTTCGCCGCGGGCTCGGCGCTGTCGGGCGTGGCGCCGAATTTCTGGTTTCTCGTCTTCGCCCGCTTCGTCCAGGGCGCGGGGATGGGCTTCATCATGCCGCTGTCGCAGGCCATCATCGGTGACATCATCTCGCCGCGCGAGCGCGGCAAATACCAGGGAATGATGGGCGCGTCGTTCGGGCTGGCCTCGATCATCGGACCGGCCGCGGGTGGACTCATCACTGAGCACTGGTCGTGGCGGTGGCTCTTCTTCGTCAACCTTCCGATCGCCGCGTTGACGCTCGTCGTGATCTGGTTCTACATGCACGTGCCGAATGAACGGCGCAAGCATTCGATTGACGTCTGGGGCAGCGTGACGCTGTCCTTGGGCATCGCTTCAACTTTGCTGGCGACGGTGTGGGGCGGCGTGCAGTACCCGTGGAACTCGTGGCAGATCATCGGGCTCTACGGGGCGTCTGCGGTCTCGCTCATCGCTTTCGTTTGGATCGAGAGGCGCACGCCCGAACCGGTGCTGCCGCTTCGGCTGTGGAAGAGCAGCATCTTCGCGTTCTCCAATATCGCGAGCGTCGGCGTTGCGATGTCGATGTTCGGCGCGATCTTCTTCCTGCCGGTCTTCGTGCAGGGAGTCGTCGGCAACAGCGTGACCAACTCGGGCGCGATCCTCGTCCCGATGCTCGCCGCGATGATCATCACCAGCATCCTGGGCGGCCAGCTCATCTCGCGGACGGGCCGCTACAAGGTGTTGTTGCTGGCTGGTCTTCTTGCGATGGGCGCGGGCTACTACATGCTCTCGACTTTCACGGTGAACACCACGAATGAGGTCGTGATCGTCGCGATGATCCTTCTCGGCCTTGGGCTGGGTGTCAGCATGCAGACCTATGTCCTGATCGTGCAGAACTCGGTCGAGCGTGAAGACATGGCAGTGGCCACCTCCGCGACGCAGCTATCGCGCTCGATAGGGGCCGCGATCGGGCTCGCGATCCTCGGCACCATCCTCACCCAGGGTATGGCCACCTCGATCGCGAAGTACCTTCCGCCAGCCGCGCTCCAGCAGCTGCAGGCCCGTGAGGGCGGCGCTGCCGCGACCGCGGTTTTCGATCCCTCGCAGCTGGCGCACCTACCCGCGGCGATCGAGCTGGGCATCCGGCACGGGCTCGCCGACGCCCTCCATCCGGTCTTCCTGGCCGGCGTGCCGATCATCGCCATCGCCTTCCTGGCGACGCTGCTCATCAAGGAGCTTCCGCTTCGCCAGACGGCTCATGTGGCGGCGGGCCGGCGGGTCGCCGGAGCCTCGCCCGAAGCAGGAGACATAACTTCTAGCTGATATCGGCTTGTCTTGCGGGTGCACGCAGGACAGAATTCCGCTCGTGAATTCAAAGTTCAGCGCAGCGACGTTCATCCAGGAGCCGAGGCTGATCTGGTCGTTCTGGGTCGCGGCCGCGCTGGCCGCCATCGGGGGCGCGATCCCATCCCTGCTCGGCGGCCTCTCCAGTCGGATCGCGAACGTCTTCATTCCGTACGCCATCGGCGCCGCGGCTCTCGGCGCTTCCGCCCTCTGGCACGACCGGGGGCGAGCGGTGACCGGCGTTCTTTATTTCGTGGCAGGGCTGGCCTTGGTCTTCGGAATGCTGACCATGTTTGCGTTCCCGCTCGAGCTCGCCGTGCTCGGAACATGCGCCGCCCCGCCGGCTCCGTGCACCAGCGGGTTGCCGCGCCCTCTGACCGTCGCAGAGAACACCGGGATCGGCTTTGCCGCCGGCTTTGCGTTGGCCGCGCTTTTCGTCGGCTTCCTGGGGCTGATGATCGTCTTTCGCCGCCACGCTCCGACCGCGACGCCCCCGCCGATGCGCAGCATTCCGCCCGTAGCGTCGGCCCGGCAGACGACGCCTGTTGCAGCTGGCCCGGCCAAGCCGGCGCCCGCCAACGGCGCTGAGCCTGCTTCCGAAGAGCCTGAGCTCGAGCTGCCTCCGCACGAGGAGGAGGAGCGTCCGGAGCTGCCGCCACACGAGTCGAGCCCGCCCACAACCTAGACTCCACTCTCGCGGTGGATTTCGCCTTTTCGCAAGAGCAGGAGATGCTGCGCCGCTCCGCGCGCGAGTTCCTCGCCAAGGAATGCAGCCCCAAGGTCGTGCGCCGGCTGATGGAGAGCGCGGACGGCTACGACCAGGCTCTCTGGAAGAAGATCGCCGACCTGGGCTGGACGGCGCTGGGAATCCCCGAGGAATACGGCGGCGTCGGCACGTTCCTCGACCTGGTCGTGGTGCTGGAGGAAGCCGGGCGGGCGCTGCTGCCCGGCCCTTTCTTCTCCACGATGGGACTGGCGGTCCCGGCCTTGGTGGAGGCCGGAACCGAGGCACAGAAGAAAGAAGTGCTTAGCGCGATCGCCGCGGGCTCGGCGCGCGCGACCCTCGCGTTCACGGAGCCGTCAGGCAGGTGGGACGCGGGCAGCATCGGCCTGACCGCAAAACAATCCGGCGGCGGATGGCGGCTGGACGGCGTGAAGGTTTTCGTACCCGACGTCGAGGCGGCCGACTACATCGTCGTCGTCGCGCGGACGCGTGGCGAAGGCGAGGAGGGCGTGACTCTCTTTCTTGTCCAAGACAAGCCCGAAGGCATGGCCCTGAGGCCACTCGAGACGCTCGACATGACGCGCCGCTGGAGCGAGATCCGCTTCGACGGTGTCCAGCTCGGCGCTGATGCGGTGATGGGCGCGCCCGACAAGGCGTGGCCGCGACTGAAGCGCGCGCTCGAGTGGGCGACCAGCGCGCTTTGCGCCGAGATGGTCGGCGGCGTGCAGAAAGTGCTCGAGACATCGACCGAATACGCAAAGACGCGGCACCAGTTCGGCAAGCCGATCGGGATCTATCAGGCCGTGTCGCACAAGCTCGCGGACATGCTGGTGCTTTCGGAAAGTGGGCGTTCGGCGACGTACTACGCCGCGTGGACCGTCGACGCCGACGCGCCCGATCGCTCGCTCGCGTCCTCGATGGCGAAGGCCTACGTTTCCGACGCGTATCGCAAAGTTGCTGGCGATGGGATCCAGGTCCATGGCGGAATCGGCTTCACGTGGGAGCACGACATGCACCTGTACTTCAAGCGCGCCAAGTCTTCGGAGGTGACCCTCGGCGACGCGACCTTCCATCGCGAGCTGGTAGCCCAGGCCCTGGACCTGTAATAACCGCGTGCCCTGGGTGTTGCTGGTGGCGGCAATCGCCACCGAGGTCGTGGGCACGCTCGCGCTCCGAGCCTCGAACGGCTACACGCAGCTCGTGCCATCCGTGGTCACGACCGTGGCTTACCTGGTGAGCATCGTGTTGCTCGCGATCGTCCTCAAGACGCTACCTGTCGGCATCGTCTATGCGATCTGGTCGGCCGTCGGCATCGCGCTGGTCGCGGTGCTGGGGAAGGTCATCTTCGGAGACCCCGTGCCGCCACTGGCAGCGGTCGGCATGGTGCTGATCGTCGGCGGGGTGGCGCTGGTCGGCTTCTCAGGCGCGAAGACGCACTGAGTCGGGCTAGAGTCGAACAGTCCCCACGAACAGACCGGAGAATCCCATCGCGCAAGCTGGCGGAACACCGCCCAGTAGTTCGACCAGGCCTCTCGCAGACGGTCGAGCCGGCGCCCTGAGCCGAAGATCAGCGACCAGTAGATCGGAAGCGCGGCTCCCGTGTTCAGGGCCAGTGCCAGCAATGCGGCGCCACCCGCGCCCGCGAGCCACGGCTGCAGCGGGCCGGCGCCGCCGAACCCGGCCTGCACGCCCCACAGCACGGCGCCCACCACAAGGCCTAACAGCGCCGGCAGGCCGAGGAGAAAGAACGCCGCGAAGCTGACGACGACCATGGCGAGCATCAGGCCAAGCGTCGCGACGATCCCCGCGAGGCCGGCGGCCGCGATGGTGACGCCGCTCGCGGGTGACGAAGGGTGACCACCTGGGGTAGACGCCACGAGCTGTGTGTCCCCATGTCCGCCGCTGACAGCGGCCTGCACCTGTGGCCAGGAGCTCCAGTGGGCGCTCCCGCTCACCGAAGCCGCAACGCCCGCCGGCGCCGCAGCGATCAGCACGCCGGCCACGATGGCGGCCGCATTCCGGCGGAGCACACCGAGCTGGAACCACACGCGCCTGCGCCGGACGCGGCCGAGACCCGTCTCCATCAAGCGTTCGCGGTCGAACGTCGTGCCGCAAAGCACCGTCAGCGCCAGGCAGGCGATGATCGGAAGCAGCAGGGAAGCGGGCGCCAAAGGCGACCTGAACACGAATAGGGCAAGCGGCAGGTCGGCCACCGCTGCCGAGACAGGCGAGAGCAAGAAGGACCACGCCCCACCGGCGGCGCCTTCCCGTGGAAACAGCATGAAACCGAGCATCCGGCCCATCGCCGCCCAGTAAGCGGTGACCCCCGCCACAAACGCGAAGACCGGGAGCAGGTGCCACGGCGCCACCTCTCCGAAGAGGCTGAGCAGGCCCATCCCCGCCCCCATCCATGCGGTGACCCACACGATGCTCACGACCGCGCCCGGAAGCACCTCGAGCCAGATGAGCGATGGATCCGACAGTGGGGCGTAAAGGAGCACCTCGAGCGACCCCTGAGCCTTTTCCCACCAGATCCCGATCGACGTTTTGATCGACTCGAGCAGCGCGAACGACATGAAGAAAAGCGGTAGGAGCAGGCCGGCCTGCAACGCCGTTCCACCGGCGAAGCGAGCTGCCACCTGTCCCGCTGGGCCGGGCAGCTGGCCGAACAACGAGGTGGCGGCTACCAGCAGCAGGACGAACGCGTTGAGGTACATGACCCAGCTCAGGTCGCCGCGCCGCCACCACGAGCTCACATAGAAAGGAAGCGACTCACGGAGCAGGCCACTCTGTTGAGCGAGCGAGCGGAACATGTGGACGGCGCCGATGCTCGTGGTGACGGTCTTTGGTGCCGGCGCAGCCGACGGCTCGTCCGCGATCGGTTCCGTCATCGCGGCGAGGTAGACGGATTCGAGGCTGGGTTGCTGCTCCTCGAGCTCGTGATACGGCGTCCCTTCCTCGCCGAGGCGCATCTGCAGTTGCGCCGCGAACTGCGCGCGTTCGGTGACCGGCGCGTCCCAGGGCAGCGCGTAGGTCAGTCGATCGCCGTCGAGCCGATGCTCAACGGTGCGTTCGTCGAGCCACCGGTCAAGGCCTTTCGGATCACTGGGCGGAGACGCCAGCTTGGCGTTGAACAGCCTTCCCGCCCGTGACTCGCGCCTGAGCTCGTCCAGGGTTCCGGACCTGACGATGACGCCGCGCCGCATGATCGCTATGCGGTCGGCGATCAGCTCCGCCTCGCCGAGCGCATGCGTCGTAACGATGAGGGCAGCCCCTCGCCCACGTTGCTCCGTGAGGTAGTGGCGCATGTCGGCCGCGGCGACGGGATCCAGACCCGCGGTGGGCTCGTCGCAGAAGATCCAGTCCGGATCGTGGAGCGTGGCGCGGATCAGCGCGATCTTCTGCGCCATGCCGCGCGAGTACGCCGCGAGCACAGTGTCAGCGCGTTCGGCAAGCTCGAAACGCTCCAGCAGCCGTTGGATTCGCTCACGGCGCTTTGCCTGAGGGACGCCGTAGAGATATCCGAAATGATCCAGGTACTCGGTTGCCGTGTTGCGGCCATACAGCCTCGCCTGGTCGGGCACCACGCCGAGCCTCGAGCGGATCGCGTCGAGGTGGTCAGGAATGCGCAGCCCATCCAGCTCGATCAGCCCTGCGTCGGCATGCAGGATTCCGCCGAGACATCGCAGCGTCGTCGACTTGCCGGCTCCGTTCTGGCCGAGGAGGACCAAGATCTCGCCGCGCTCGACGTGAAGGTCCACGCCGCGCACCGCCGGCACGTCACCGAAACTCTTGCCAAGGCCTTCGACGCGGATCACCTGTGAAAGCCTGAGCTAGAGTCTCTCGACTCTGTGGGCCGCGGCAGATTCGCGAGGATCGACGGCCGGAGTCAAGGAAGGGGTGGCGCGACGAGGAGCGCAGCCAAAGCTGCGCGACGACTGAGCGCCGGGCCCCCTGACGCAGGCTTCAGCGCCGCAGGCGCCCGGGCGTCGAGACCGCGAAGCTGCAAGGACCAGCGGAGGCGAGAGACTCAAATCTTCTCGAACGAGTCCACCGGAACCACAAATACCGTCGCGCCGCCGACTTGCACTTCGACGGGATAAGCCATGAAGAACTCACCAGGCTCCGCGAGCGGCGGCACCGGAGTGAGGTACCGGCTGCGCTCGCGGCAGTTCTCGTGGATGAGCTGCAATGCGACCTCTACCTGGGCGTCCTCCACGCCGATCATCAATGTGACGTTTCCCTGCTGCAGGAATCCGCCGCTGGACGCGATTCGCGTCGAGCTGATTCCTCTGTCCGTCAGCGCGACCACCGTGCGCTGGGCGTCTTCTCCCTGTACGACCGCGATGATCAGCTTCAACGTCGCTCGAGCAGCGACTTGAGGTGATCACGGACCTCGAAGTGGATCTTGTCGCGCGAGCCTGTCGCGTCGAGGCGCACGAAACGCTTGGGTTCGGCAGCCGCAAGGTGTCCGTATTCCTGGGCAACCTTGCGGTGGAAGTCGATCGACTCCTGCTCCATGCGGTCCTTGCTCTTGCCCGCTTCCTCATGGCGGCCGAGCCCAGCCTCCACCGGCCCTTCCAGGAGGAACGTGATGTCGGGGCGCGGAAAGGTAGGCGGCCAGATGGTGGGCAACCCGCGGGCGCCACCCACCTCGCCGATCAGCTGACGGCGGGAGGCCATGAACAGGTACATCTCGGCCTCGGGGTCGATCTCGAGGCCCTTGTACAGGAGCACGTCTCGGATCTGTTCGCCCAGCTCGGTGCCTCCCGGTTCGCGCACCACGACCGGGTCGTCCTTGGCCAGCCACTCGCCCAAGAGCTCGGCCTGCGTCGTCTTGCCCGAACCCTCGGTGCCCTCGAACGTGATGAAGAGTCCCCGCTTGGTCATGAGCGGGAAGCGTAGCTAAGCGGCTGCTGTTTGAGTCCTGGACAGGATCTGGCCGGCCGCGAGCGTAAAAGCCAAAAGAGTGCCCATCTGCGTCGCACGTGTCGGCGAACCGTGCTAGGCGGGTTCTTCCGGAGACGGTGTGATGCGGAGTCGGCGCTGGGGTTCCTTGCCCGTGCTCCGCGCGGAAAGGGCGTTCTCCGCGACGAGCTGGTGCTGCAGCCTCCTGAGGTACGCGTTCTGCGGCGAGATCTCGACCGGGCGCAAGGTCGTCTTCACCTCGCGGATGGCCGCAGCCGCCTCCGCCAGGGCGCGGTTGGTCGCCTCGTCCTGCCTTTCCACGCCGTAGATTCGGGACAGCGCATCTCGGACCTGGCTCGCCGAGTTGCTCTTCAAGATGTGGATGGGAAGGCCGCGGCTCTCGGCCTGGCGCAGGCTGTCCGGACGCCGGCGGTAGTGATTCTTGAGCGTCAGCACCGCGCCCGCGCCGTCCAGGTTGCCCAGCACTTTCACCGGCAGCTCGAGCTCGCGGATCGACTGCTCCACGTGATGCCTGCTCACGCCGTAAGGAAAGATGCCGAGGGGCTTGGACGACAGAACAGTCGCCATCGTGGGTTCTGCTGCGACAAGCGTCGGGGCGTCGACGTTGGAGATGACACGGCCCTCACGTGTCCGGACGCGGATCTTCGGCGTCTGCAGCGGACCGCGCAATGCGGTGTCGACGACGTCGGCCAGCGGGACATGAATCGCGACGCGGTCGCGGTCCTGGATCTCGACAAGGACGTCGAACGTGGGCGGCGCCTTGCGCTCGAGCACCGACTTCTGGGTGCCGCGGCGGCGCGCCTCCTCGTCGGACAGGGTCACGCTCTGGATTCCGCCGAGCAGGTCGTTAAGCGTCGGGTTGACCAGGAGGTTCTCGAGCGTCTGCCCATGCGCGGTGGCGATGAGCTGGACGCCACGCTCGGCGATCGTGCGCGCTGCGGCAGCCTCAAGCTCGGTGCCGATCTCGTCGATCACGATGACCTCGGGCATGTGGTTCTCGACCGCCTCGATCATCACCGAGTGTTGCAGCAACGGAGTCCTGACCTGCATGCGGCGAGCGCGACCGATACCCGGATGTGGGATGTCGCCGTCGCCGCCTATCTCGTTCGAGGTGTCGACGATGACGACCCGCTTGCGCAGCTCGTCCGCGAGAAGACGCGCGCACTCACGCAGCATCGTGGTCTTTCCGATGCCAGGCCTGCCCAGCAGCAGGATGCTCTGACCGCTCACGACGATGTCGCGGATGATCTCGCCAGTGCCGGTGACGGCCCGGCCGACACGCATCGTCAGGCCCACGATTCGGCCCGAGCGGTTGCGAATCGCGGAGACGCGATGCAGCGTGCGTTCGATGCCCGCCCGATTGTCGTCGCCGAATTGCCCGACGTTGTTGGCGACGTGGTCGAGGTCGGACGTCGAGACCGGATGATCCGCAAGCAGGACCTCGCGACCAGGGACGCGGGCTTCGGGCTCCCGGCCGAGGTCCAGGACGATCTCCAGGAGCTCTCTCGGATCGATCCGCTCGTGGAGAGCGCGCGCCAGGTCGGGTGGCAGCGCGCGCGCGAGCAGCTCGATCTCTTCGTCCCAGTTGGCGGCGCGGATCTGGCGCTCGTGTTGGCGTTCGGCCTGGCTCATCCGAACGAGGGGACCAGTCCTTTCTCTCGCACCGGCTTCGGCACGCGCACCGCAAGCTCTTTGACCAACAAGAGCTGCGTGAGCAAGACCGTGAACCCACGCCCGCGGAGGGCGTCGATCATGTGCGAATCATAGTGACGCAGGCTTGACCAGGCCGGCGCTTCGGAGTCTCCGAGCAGCGAGATTCCGAAGTCGGCGAGCTCCGCCGGGAGGGGATTCTCCGGCAACGCCATGAACTGCAGGGTGTCCGGCCGGGCGCCGCCGCCGCGTTGCATCCTGACCCAGCCGACGACCTCGATCCGGTCCACGACGTAGCTCCCCGTCGACTCGCCCGCGTGGATCGCCTTCCACTCGCGATAGGTGGGCGCCTCGAGCTGGGAGACCCCCTGCGGCGTGACCTTGCGATAGAGCTGATAGAGATGGCGGTCGTCGCTTCGCTTGCCCGGGCGCAGACCATCGGGGTACTGGTCGGAACGCGGCCGTGGCCTTTCCGCGTAGACGACCTGCTCCGTCGCGTACTGGCGGAAGCCCTGTAACCGGAAGGCCGGCAGCAGCGCATCGCGGTCAGGCAGTCTGACGAACAGGCGGATAGCACCTCGCTCGAGCGCTTGGTTGCAGAGGTGCTGGACGAGCGCCGGCGCGACCTCGTCGGGGTCGGCTTCGTCGGCGACCTGCAGGTTGAGCACCTGGAGGATGCGCGCCCGGCGCAGGTCGAGGCTCATCGGTTGGCCCGAGGCCTGAATGAATCCGACCACCTTGCCGTTCTCCTCGGCAACGTACATCAGGGTCTCCTGGGAGAGCGGCAGCAGGGCCGAGAGTGTTGAACTGAGCAGCGACCAGAGTCGCGCCGCCGGCGGAGCGGCTTCGCTGAGCTTGATGTCCGACGACCGATGCATCTCCTCGATGCGAGCCAGGTCGAGCAGTCCGGCCGCGCGGATTCTCAATTTCGCGAGGCCGCGAGGCGCACAAACTCTCGATGCATCCGGAGGTCGCCGCTCAACTCAGGGTGAAAGCCAAGCGCGAGGATGCGGTGATGGCGAATCGCGACGGGACGTCCGTCATGCGATGCGATCACCTCGACGTCCCCGGTACGTTCGACCAGCGGCGCCCGAATGAAGACGCCGGGAAAAGTCTTGCCATTCAGGCCGTGGATGTGAAGCGGCGCCTCGAAGCTGTCGACCTGCCGGCCATATCCGTTGCGGCGGACTCCGATGTCGAGCAGGCCGAGCCCTTGCTGCCCGGCCATCCCATCCGTGATGTCCTTGGCCAGCACGATCATGCCCGCGCACGTCGCGAGAGTCGCGAGGCCGCCGCGAATCGCATCGCGCAGCGGCTCGAGCAGGCCGACACGCTCCATCAGCATGGTCATCGTCGTGCTCTCGCCGCCGGGAAGGACGATCCCATTGAGCCGATCGAGGTCTTCGCGCGTGCGCACCAGGCGCGTGCGCGCACCCGCCCCTTCGAGCGCGCGTACATGCTCGGCAAAGGCGCCCTGCATCGCGAGGACCCCGATGAGGGGCTTTCCGCTTCCGGCGGGAGCGCTGCTACCAGCCTCGGGCAGCTAGCAGCTCATCCTTCGGGATGGCCGGGATCTCGAGGCCGTGCATCGCCTTGCCCAGCCCCGCCGACACCTCGGCCAGCACCTCTGGCTTGTCGTAGTAGGTCGTCGCGGCGACGATCGCCTTGGCACGCTTCAAGGGGTCCTCGGACTTGAAGATGCCCGACCCGACAAACACACCATCCACGCCCAGCTGCATCATCAGCGCCGCGTCGGCCGGCGTCGCGATCCCGCCCGCCGCGAAGTTGACGACTGGAAGGCGACCCAGCTTCTGGCACTCGACGAGCACCTCGACCGGCGCTCCCAGCTGCTTGGCTTCGTGGACGAGCTCGGCGTGGTTCATGCCCTGGAGCTTGCGGATGCCGGCATTCACGGCCCGCGCGTGGCGGACCGCCTCGACGACGTTCCCGGTGCCCGCCTCGCCCTTGGTGCGGATCATGGCCGCGCCTTCCGCAATGCGGCGCGTGGCCTCACCGAGGTCACGGCAGCCGCAGACGAACGGAACCTTGAACGGGTGCTTGTCGATGTGGTTCTCCTCGTCGGCCGGCGTCAGCACCTCGGACTCGTCGATGTAGTCGATGCCGAGAGCCTCGAGGATCTGAGCCTCGACGAAAT
>WNGR01021753.1_pt1 | contig 11389 bp, 7 predicted proteins | sample 5407581 | NCBI WGS metagenome assembly WNGR01 (sample SAMN13153383, study PRJNA577476) | soil metagenome | isolation source: 80 cm soil or saprolite under Garry oak tree replicate 2 | place: USA:California | collected 2016-06-15 | reverse complement strand
AAGCGATAGTCCATGCAGGCATTGATCAGGCACTTCGATCCCCACGGCCTGATCTCCGGCGGGTTCAGGCTGGGATCGAGATAGGTGCTCCAGGTTTCGCGCAGGATGTCGATCGACTGCGCCGGGCGCGAACGCGTCGCCATGGCCCAGAGCACCTGGTTGACATTGGTCGGATCGACGTCCTCGTCGACGACGATGACGTATTTTCCGAAATAGGCTCCGGCCGTGCATTGCGCGGCGAGCGCCATCACCTGCGGCGCATGGCCGGCATACATCTGCTTGATCGAGACCACGGTGATGCCCCAACCCGCGGCCTCGGGGATCGACCACACGCCCTTGATGCCGGGCACGCCGAGTTTCTGCAGGTCGGCCCAGATGCCGGCGGAACGCAAAGCCGCCCAAAACAGTCCGGCCTCATTGGCCGCGGTGTCCGCCATCAAGGCGCAAGTCAAGGTCGGATTGTCGCGGTAGCGAACGCGCTCCACCCGCATGAAGGGCGTCGCCCCGCTCGGCCGGCCGTAATAGCCGGTGAACTCGCCGAACGGTCCTTCGGCGAAGGTCTCATCCGGATAAAGGAAGCCTTCGAGCACGATCTCGGCGCGCGCCGGCAACGGCAGGCCAGTGAGCTCGCTGGTGAAGACCTCGATCGGCGCGCCATTGATGCCGGAATAATACTCGTATTCGCATTCCGTCTTCGGCAGGCTGGTCGCGGCAACCAGAAACAGCAACGGATCGATGCCATAAGCGGCGGCGATCGGCATCGGCTTGCCCATCTTCCACCACTTCTCACGATCGATCGTGGCGTCCTTGCCCGGCGACGTGTAGACGCCGACCTCGCGCGGGCCCTTGATCATCATCCGATAGGTGCCAACGTTGATGCGGCCGGTCTCCGGATCCTTGGTTACCACCGCGTCGCCGGTGCCGAGATACATCCCGCCGTCCAGCGGCCACATGCGTTGCGCCGGAAAGATGCGGATATCGATGTCGTCGCCCTCGACGATGTTCTGGTTGCAGATCGCCTGATCGGCCGAAATCTCCTTCGGCGGCATTTTCCGACCCAGCTTTTGCTGCAGAATTTGCACCGCCTTGAGCGGATGATCCACCGGCTGCTCGCCGATCATCAGGCAGAAGCGCGAGAGGTTGCATCCAATCATGTTGTAGAGCGCGCGGTGCCCGGGATGGCCCTTGATGTTCTCGAACAGGAGCGCGGGCGACTTCTCGCCGCCGACGAGATACGTGATCGTTGCCGCTTCGAGATCGGGATCGACTTCCGCGGTGATGCGCTTGAGCTCGCCGAGGGCTTCAACCTTCTCCAGCCAAGCATCGAGATCGCTCGAGTTGGCACCGCGAGCAATCGTCTTGGCCTCGGCTTTCGCGCGCTGTGGTTCGCCGCCGGCCGCGCCCACCGTGACGCTCATGTCCATACCCGTCTCCCGTCTTGTTCTGTCGCCGATCGACGGAAGTTTAGCGCGCTTTGAGGTGAGGTGGATACGGGTCGGCGTGAACGCGCGCCGGCATGGGGCCAAAGGGCGCGGCAAGAAAAAGCCCGGCGCATCGGCCGGGCGCTGCTCGCTCGTGATGCGGCGCGGCGATCAGAGGCCCGCCATGACGCTCTCGAGGCCCAAGAGATGGGCGAGCGATTTGAGCTCCCGCCGCTGGTCGTCGCTGAAGCTCATCACCAGCGGGAAGCCAGCGGATTTGAGCCCCTCGACATTGACCTTGCTCATGTCGATCGACGCCATGCGGCTGCCGCCCTGCGTCGACTTCTTGCTGTATTCCATCTTGCGCAATTCGGCCTCGACCGCGGGCCAGTAGCGCTCCTGCTCCGGCGTCAGGTTGAGCCTTTTCTTGATGCCGGCGATCTGCGAATCGTTGAGCACGACGTTGGACCGAGGCTTGGCGGGCGGCTTGGCCACTGCGGAAGCCAGCGCCACTTTGGCGGGCGCCGCAGGTGCAGCCGGCTTCGGGGTCGCCTCGACCATGACCGGAGCGTCGGCGTCGGTGGCCGCATAGGTCGGCCGCGGACTGAACAGGGTGATCCCGCTGTCGGCCGACGCCAATGCCAGCATTCGCGACACCGGCTCGACCTCGGCGTCCGCCCAATCCGCCGGGAAACGCAAATTCACGCTGTCGGATGGCGCCAGGTTGGCTGGCGCTATGTCGCCGACGGCGGCGACGATTGTGGATGATGCGACCGTGGATGATGCCGGCTGCGGCGAAAGGCCCGCCCGCGCATTAAAGCCCGCGGCCAGACCGCCCACGCCGGCCCCGCCCAGAATGGCAAGGCACGCCAGCACGCTTTTGCTGATACCCCAAGACCGCCCCCGCATGTCCCCCCGCACTGCTGACCCCGCACCGAATGTGGCTTCATCTTCTTTGCAAACCGAGCGTAATTATGGCTGCGCCGGGACATTTCTTCGGCGGCTTTCTCCTTGTCCAAGAGGAGGTTAGCGCCCCCTTCGCGCGGCCGGCAGGCATAACAAAGCCCGGCGTCGCCGCCGGGCTTTTGGGTTTGCTCTGGAGAGCGGGCGAGCGCTTATGCCGCCTCTTCCTCCACTACCACGTCTTCGTCCTCACCCTCGCCCTCCGCGGGCTTGGGACCGCGGCGGGGACCCTTGGCAAGCGCGGCTTCGATCTCCTTGATCGCTTCGGTCTCGGTGATGCGCTGCACCACCGAGATTTCGCGCGAGAGCCGGTCGAGCGCGGCCTCGTAGAGCTGGCGCTCCGAGTAGGACTGCTCGGGCTGGGTCTCCGAACGGTAAAGGTCGCGCACCACCTCGGCGATCGCAACGATGTCGCCGGAGTTGATCTTGGCTTCGTATTCCTGCGCGCGGCGCGACCACATGGTGCGCTTGATGCGGGCGCGACCCTTCAACGTTTCCAGCGCGCGCCTGACCAGCGGCGGCTCGGCGAGCTTGCGCATGCCGACGGAAGCGATCTTCGCGGTCGGAACCCGCAACGTCATCTTGTCCTTGACGAAGTTGATGACGAAGAGCTCGAGCTTGGCGCCCGCCACCTCCTGCTCCTCGATCGCCAGAATCTGGCCCACGCCATGGGACGGATAAACGATGAACTCGTTGGTCCTGAAGCCCTGACGCTGGGTCGCCTTCTTGCTGGTCATTCCGGGGGAAACTCCTTCATCCGGCTTGCGCCGGACGGGTGTCTTGGCCACGGGGGCCCCACGGCGCGTCGCCGCGCGGGGAGATGCCCTCCGGCGGACGCCCGCTGAGGTTTTCTTCGTCCGCCGGCTCATGGCGGTGGTTCTCTTCGACCGATGGCGCGTTTTTCCTGCCACGGCTTTTTGCGTGGGTCTCACGTCCCTGGTTGAGGTTCCTCGGAAACGACCCGAAAAATAATGCTCCCCACCGGGGAGCGGCTCGGGTGCGATGTTTTGCTCATTTTCTAACTATATAGCACATTTTCCGCCAAAATCAAAGCCTTGCGGCGCTGCAAACTCCCGATTCCGGGCATTTTTGCATTACATTTTCGTCACGCCTGGTTAACGGGGCACTTAGTCGCCGGTTCCGGGGTTGGGGGAGAATTGCGTTTCCAGCTTGTTGGACACGTCCTCCCAGGCCTTGGCGTCGGCCGGAGGCTCCTTCTTCTGCGTGATATTGGGCCAGACTTTCGCAAAATCAGCGTTGAGCTTCAGGAGGTTCTCCAGCCCCGGCTCGGTATCCGGCTTGATCGCGTCGACCGGGCATTCCGGTTCGCAGACGCCGCAATCGATGCATTCGTCGGGATGGATGACGAGCATGTTCTCGCCCTCGTAGAAGCAATCCACCGGGCACACCTCGACGCAGTCCATGTATTTGCACTTAATGCAACTTTCGACGACGACGTAAGTCATTTCCGAACTCTCCGGGCGCGCGCTGACTAGCGCATGGGCTCCTGGCAAGCAAGAGTTGGCATCTTGCGGACCGGTTTGCCAGCCGGCCAGACCTACCGCGGCGCCCTAGGGGTCGTCCTCGCCGCGCTTGCGCCCCGCCGCAGAACCCGGCGAGGGCTCGAGCGTCTCGCACAGCGCGCGGGCCTCATCCGCCGAGCCGCGGCGCTCGGCAAAGGCCACGACTTTGAGTACGCGGACCGCGCGGTCGAGCGCGACCGTCACCACGTCGCCGGGCCGCACCGCGCGGCTTGGCGCATCAACGCGGCGGCCGTTGATGCGCACGTGACCGGAGGCGGCGAGATCCGCCGCCGCCGCGCGCGTGCGCACCACCCGCGCGTGCCAAAGCCATTTGTCGATCCGCTGCCGGTCCAAGCCGGGCGCGCCTCAGCGCGGCTCCTTGGTGTTCGCCTCGAGCTGCTCCTTGAGCGCAGCAAGCTTGGCGAACGGTGAATTCGGGTCGGGCTCTCGATCGCGGCGGTCCCTGCCCTCGCCGCGGCCCTTGATGTATTTCGCGCGCAGCGCTGGATCGCGATCCGGACGATCGCCGCGCGAGGCCCGCTCGGCGCGCTCGCCGCGCTGCGGCCGCTCCCCACCGCGCCGCGGTTGCTCCGCTCGCGGCGGGCGAGGAGCGCGCGGATGACGCTCGGGACGATCCGCCCGCCGCTCTCGTTCACGCCGTTCGGTGCGGTCGGGACGGCTGCGCGGGTGCGCGTCGGGCGCGGGCGAAGACTCAGCCGTGCCCGCCGCGGGCGCTGCCTCGCTGTCGGCGCTGACCGCGGCCGTTCCGACGGGGGTGGCCGCAACGAGCTGCGCCCCCGGCTGGCGTTGGGGGCGACGCTGGCGCGGACCACGTTCATGGCGCGGCTTGCGCGCATGCTCGTCGCGACGGACCGGCCGCCAAACCTCGATGAATTCCTCGGCCGCAAATTCCGTCTTGGGTGCGACCTGCGACGGCGGCTGAGACACCGCGACGTCCTGCGCCACTCCTTCGGCCTGCGCGGAGACGGCAAGGGTTGGCGCTTGTGCGACGCCAACCCCCATGCCGCCGCTTCGACCACCGCGTCTTCGACCGCCGGCGCATCTGCCGTCGCTGCCTCCGTCGTTTCGACCGAAGGTTCGGGGCTCGGTTCACCGTCGACTGCAGGCGCCGGCGCAACGGCGTCATCGGTCGAGGCAGCTTGCGGCAGCGTGGCTTGCGCGGAGCGCGCCGCCGGCGGCGTCGATTCCACCGGCGCCGGCGGCAATTCGGCCGCCTTCGGCCGCTTTTCCATGCGATAGCCGAGCGAGCGCAGGACCGAGGCGAAATCCTCGCCCGAGCAGCCCGCAAGCGACGTCATGCCGACGGTCACGGTGAATCCGAAGCCCTCGATCGCGCCGGGCGGCTTCGCGCCCGCTGCGCCAGCGCGCCATGCGAGCGCCGGGCGGATGAGATCGGCGAGCCGCTCCAAAATATCGACCCGCACGGCGCGTGCGCCACAGACCCGATAACCCGCGGTGCGGTAGAGCACCTTCGCGATCTCCTGGTCGGCGGCGATCGAGGTACGGCCGCTGGCGGCGAGTTGCTCGATCGCTTCGAGCCCCTTTCTCTCCGAGCCGCCATGTTTGAGCGCCCACAGTTGCGTCGCCAGCACCCGCGGCGCCGGCTTGAGCAACGCCGGCAGATAGATGTGATAGGCACCGAAGCGCACGCCGTATTTGCGCAGCGTCGCGCGAGCGGGCTGGTCGAGGCCCTTGACCTCGTCCGCGACCTTCTGGCGATCGAGCACGCCGAGCGCTTCCGTGAGTTGGAACGCTACGCCGCGCGCGATGCCGGTTATGTCTTCAGCGGCGGCGAGCCGGAACAGCGCCTCCAAGAGTCTCTCGATGTGGGACTTGAGCCACAGGTCAAGTCGCGCCTGCACCGCGTCGCGCGGCGCGCCGGAGAGATGCTCGTCGGCGATGATGCGCACGCGCGGCTTGAGCGCCTCCTCGCCGGCGATGAGCTTGCCGACGGGTTGCCCGAGCCACCTGATGGTGCCGTCGGTTGCGAGCACGAACTGCCCGTCCGCCGCTTGCGAGAGACGCGTTGCGCGCGCGTCGATTTCTCCCGCCAGCGCCTTCTGCGCGGCGCCGGCGAGCGCTTTGGCTTCGGAGCCCGCGGCCGAGGCGGCGGCCGTGAACATGAATCCGTCGAGCCGGCCGATGGCGTGACCCTCGACCACGACCTCTCCGCTCTTGCTGATGTCGGTCTCGAGCACCGCGTTCTCGCGTAGCCGGCGCATCAACACGCTGGTGCGGCGATCGACGAAGCGCTCGGTCAATCTATCATGCAGCGCGTCCGACAACTTATCTTCGACCGCGCGCGTGACGCCTTGCCAGTGCTCGGGGTCGACCAGCCAGTCCGGACGGTTCGCCGCAAACGTCCAGGTGCGGATGTGCGCGATGCGGTTCGACAGCGTGTCGATATCGCCGTCGGTGCGATCCGCCTGCTCGACCTGGCGCGCGAACCAGTCGGTCGGGATCGTTCCTTCCCGCATCAGGAAGCCATAGAGCGTCGTGGCGAGCTCGGCATGGGTGGCGGGCGAGATTTTGCGATAGTCGGGTACCTGGCAGACGTCCCACAGTCGCTCGACCGCCGCGCGCGTCTTCGCGAGCAAGCGGATATCGTCGTCGCGCGCCGCGTGTTCCAGCACCAGGATGTCCTCGGCAATGGGCGCGCGGGTGAGGCCATTCTGTTTCGGTGTGTCTGCGAGCGAAGCCTGCAGCGCTCCGACCGACGAGAAGTCGAGCACGGTGTTGCGCCATTGCAGCACCTTGATCGACTCGAACGAATGGCTTTCGAGCGCCTGCGCAAGCTCGGTTTCGAACGGCGGGCACCTTCCGGTGGTGCCAAAGGTGCCGTTGCGGGTGGCGCGCCCGGCGCGGCCGGCGATCTGCGCCAGTTCGGCCGGATTGAGCTTTCGAAATTGGTAGCCGTCGAATTTGCGGTCGGAGGCAAACGCGACGTGATCGACGTCGAGGTTGAGCCCCATACCGATGGCGTCGGTAGCGACGAGGTATTCGACGTCACCGGACTGGTAGAGCGCGACCTGCGCATTGCGCGTGCGCGGGCTCAGCGCCCCCAACACCACGGCTGCGCCTCCGCGCTGGCGACGGATCAACTCGGCGATGGAATAGACTTCCTCGGCCGAGAACGCGACGACGGCGGAACGGCGGGGAAGCCGAGTGATCTTTTTCTCGCCCGCGAATGAGAGCTGCGACAGGCGCGGTCGGGTCAGGACATGGGCGCCTGGGAGGAGCCGCTCGACCATCGGCCGCACGGTCTGCGCGCCGAGTACCAGCGTCTCCTCGCGTCCACGGCGGTTGAGCATGCGGTCGGTGAAGACATGTCCGCGCTCGAGGTCGGCGGCGAGCTGCACCTCGTCGATGGCGAGGAAGGCGACGTCGAGGTCGCGTGGCATGGCCTCGACGGTCGAGACCCAATAGCGCGGGCTAGGCGGCTTGATCTTCTCCTCGCCGGTGACGAGCGCGACGGCCTCCGCGCCCACGCGCGCCGCGACCTTGTTGTAGACCTCGCGCGCCAAGAGCCGCAGCGGCAGTCCGATGATGCCGGAGGAATGACCGAGCATGCGCTCGATGGCGAGGTGCGTCTTGCCGGTATTGGTCGGCCCGAGCACCGCGGTGACGCCGGCGCCGCGGGCGCCGGAATCGCGGTTGGTGGGAGAGGAGAAAGAGATCGGCATCGACGGGCGAAATGGAGCGATGACTGACGTTGCTGCCGCGTGATGCTATCCGTCACGCGGCGGCGAGCGCGGCGAAATCCTCAAAGGATAGCAGCCAACAGATCGTGCCGCGCGTTCAGGTCGTTGCCATCCGTTCAAGCAGCGCCTCGAGCCGCGCGTGCATCTCGATGGAGGGAACATACCTGCTTCCACCATGTCCGGCAAACACCCATTCGAACCGGTAGTTGAGTAATTGCTTGAGGGATTGCCGTTGCTCGGACCACGACCACCAGCAGTATTGGCGGAATGCTTCGAGATCATCGGTTTCGAAGTTCCAGGCAAGCGAATCTCCGGTGAACAGACAACGTTGGTCGTAAAGATAGGCGACGCTGCCTTCGGTGTGCCCGGGAATCGGGATGGCGGTGAGATCGGCGTCGATCTCGACCGGTTCACGTCCCGTGAGGATGCAGTCGGCGGAAGGCGCGGCCGCTCGGTCGGCCTCATGAATCCACACGCGCGCGGCGAAATGCGCGCCATAGCGTTCGGCATCACCGACGTCGTCGCGATGGGTCAGTAGAATGTCCGATAGGCCGCCCCAATTCTCGAATTGAGCAACCACGGCGCGGGTGAAGCGCGGCCCATCCAACATCACATTGCCGCCCGGTCGCCGGATGGCAAACGAATGGGCGCCGTAGGCGGATTTGGCGTTGTAGCCGAGGCGGTAGATTCCTTTGGTCATCTGCTCCGGAAATACGCCATCCGGCACCCGAGCATGGCTTTCGCTCCGCACCGAAGCGGTCGGGCAGAGAAGGCGTGCGCGCCAGGCCATCATCCGCTCGTCCGCCGTTTGCGGCTGGCGTGCGAACACCGACTGCCCTCCGCGCTCGACGATCAGTCCCGGCGCCGCCGTGCGTGCGGCGCCGCAATCGATGCAGCGCGTGTATGCCGTTTGCGCATCAATCGACCGCCTATCCCCCCAGAACAAGGCTTATCCGTACGATACCGCCCCGGGAAAGGTCTGTGCTTAAGCTGTGGAACGAGTCTCGAACGAATCGCGCCCGAATCGCTGACTCCACCCTGTCGGAATTCGTTCACGGCGACATCTGGTGGCACGGCCGCTGCACACCACAAAATCGTGTAAGGGGTCAACAAGGCCGGTCCCGCCCGATGCTGAAATCGATTAACAACGACGCCCGCCGCTGAAATTCGGAGGATTGTCGTGGGGCGCAACGGCCTCGTGCCGGACCCCCATTATTGCGTTTTTGCCGTGGCCTTGCTCGGTTGCGGCATGGAAATGAACTGGGTCGCCTGCATGACCCCGAGCCCGATCGGGGTCGGAACCGAGACCCGATAGGGCACCATCACGCGCGTGCCCGCAATCGGGGCAAGCCAGAGCTCGATGTCGCGCAACTGCACCAGATACTTGATCGCGGCGCGCTCGGGAACGTGCCCCGCGATCGGCGAAAAACGCACCGCGCAGACCACGGCTACGCCTTGGTAGCCTCTCTCCGACCTCACCCGCTCGAGCCGCTTGAACGCGAGCTGAAGGTCGTAGCGCATGCGGCCGTCGAAGATCGACAGCGTGCGCTGGCAAGCCTGGGGACCGAAGGTGTCGCCGCTGCCTGGGACCCGGATCAACGACGCCGTCATCGGGTCCGTCACTCCGCGGCGGTGAGCGTCGGTGACTGGAACGCGATCCGGGCTCGCAACGGTCGGCGGATTAGCCGCCAACTCCTTCACCGCGCCGGCGCTGATCACCATCCGCACTTCATCGGACTTGTCGTCGGTGAGGATACGCGAGGCGTAGGTCGAAGGGACGAGTTGGCCGCTCGAGATGCTTCCGCGCGCAGCGCTCTGGCCCTGGCCGCTGGCAAAGACGCGCAGCAAGCCAGCCGTCGCACCGCTCGCCGAGGCGGTGAAATAATCATCGCCGATGTCGATTATCCAAGCGCCCTGGCCGATCGGCAAACCGCTCAGGGTGACCGTGTAGCGGGCATCAAGCTTGCCTTGGGCCAAGCTTCGGCCCCCGTGGGCATCCGCCATGGTCACCGCGAGCGCGGTCACGCAGAGAAAAATCGCGTGGCGGGTGAGGCGGTGTGAACCCACGAAGCCCGGTCCCTGCTTTCGCCATTTCTTGGCTTTCGCCATTTCTTGTCGAAACCGCCGGCCCATGGCTAGCCGCTGTCCCCGGCGCGACCAGGTGGCCGGCCGCTGGCCGATTTCCAATAACCCTTGACGCGGCATCTTGGCCCGATCAAGGCAGTTGGGATCCGCCGAATAACCCCCTCATCCGCCGCGCAATTCCGCCCGGAAACGCGCGGCTTGACGCCTTTTCATGCGCTCACTATAGGTCCGCCGGCTTGCGAATCCGCAGGTGGTCGAGCCGATGACGATGCGCGCAGGCTCGATCCAGCAAACACTTGAAACACAAGGTTTCTCAATGTCACGGCGGTGCGAACTCACCGGCAAAAGTGCGCAGGTTGGGCACAAGGTCAGCCACTCCAACATCAAGACCAAGCGGCGTTTCCTGCCCAATCTGCTCAACGTCACCATGATTTCCGACGCGCTCGGCCGCTCGGTCAAGCTGCGCGTGTCGGCAAACGCGCTCAAGACCGTCGATCACCGCGGCGGCCTGGATGCATTTCTGTTGAAGGCGAAGGACGACGACCTGTCCGAGAAGGCGCTCGAATTAAAGCGCCAGATCAGGAAGAAAAGGGCGGCGGAAGCGGAGTAAGCGTAACCTCCACGCCTGCGACATATCTCCTGCGTTTGGCGGGAAATGCGGCAAATGTCGAGGTGATGGACTACGGCTCCGCCAGTGTGAATTGCAGCAGCAGCGTGCGCTGAACCGCGGAGAAATTGTCGTCGGAGATGAGGGTGAGGACGACTTCGCCGCCCGCGCTGCGGTGAACGCTCAAGCCTTCCATATTGTCGATCTCGTAGCCGAGATCGACGTCGAACAGAACGGGACCGTCGACCACGGCGCCCGGTTTGATCTCGCCGAGCGCGACGCGCCGCATGCGCACGGCCAAACCGCTGCTCCAGCTGAATCTCCGTTCCAGCAGCAGAACGTCGCCGCCGGGCAGGAGCGCGGCGTCGGTGATGTCGAAGTTCGAACTTCGCCTGACCGCGAAGTTGCCGGGGCTCGCTCCCCCGATGAGGAAGCCGCTGGTATTGCCCGCCTTGTCGAGGCCGCGCTCCGAGATCGCGATCAGCGTGCCTGCAAGCGGCAAACCCTTCGGAACGAACACCAGGGCCTCAATCCCCCTGTTGGGCGGCAGCGAGCGCAGTCCCGGCGGCAGCGCGATCGGCCGGCCGCGGGCAAGAAGGCCCTCCTTGCCGTAATTGAAGCGGACGATCTGATGGACGCGTTCGATGCTCACATAGAGCGTGCCACCGTCCTCCGCGATCGATTCCGTGTCATACCACCCGCGCGCCGCCAGCGGTCGCCCGTCGGCACCCAGGATCGGCGCCATTTCGGCGTCCGCGATGCCGCTCGGCCGCGTGCCCTCGTAGACGATGCGGCCGCGAAACCACCAACCCTTGTCGCTCAGGGCGATGAAATGCGCGCCATCCGACCCAACGCGAATGGCCGAAATGCCACCGAAGTGCTCGTAGGACGAACGCAGCACGAGGCCGCCGCGGAATTCGAGTAGCCCGAACTGCCGGCGGGAGAGGTCGCGAACGTCGAAGGCCGTGATCGGCTCGCTGCGAACCTCGATCGCGACCGGCGGCGGGGCGGACGGCGAGACCTGCGCATCGGCCGACATGACCGCCAAGAGCAGCGCACTTGTGATGA
>WNGR01016375.1_pt1 | contig 11389 bp, 16 predicted proteins | sample 5407581 | NCBI WGS metagenome assembly WNGR01 (sample SAMN13153383, study PRJNA577476) | soil metagenome | isolation source: 80 cm soil or saprolite under Garry oak tree replicate 2 | place: USA:California | collected 2016-06-15 | reverse complement strand
TAGGTGCGGCACGCCGTGGCTGGTGACGGTTGCGGGTGTCGCGGCACGGCGGTCTTGTTTCATGCCTGCGCCTCCTCTGGCTGTGCTGCTGGCTGCTGGTGCCGCTCACGCCAGTCGGCGATCTCGGCGCGTACCTCGTCGGTGAGCTTCCACAGGCGTTCTTGCTGGGCGCGGGCGGCACGCGACATGCGGCGCACCTCGTCCAGGTCCTCGGCTGTGAGCTCATCGGGGGTGAGGGTATCCAGGGCACAGGCGACGCGGCTCCAATGATGGGTGGCATCCAAGAGCGCCCGGCCTGTCTGGGTGTACCAGTAGTCGCTATCTTTGGGGTAGCGGCCCTCCTGCTGCTTCCAGGCTAGGGTGAAGGAGCGCAGGGCGCGGGTCTCATGCGAGAGCGCGAAAAAGGCATGCCCAATGGCGGTGAGCGCAGGCACGCGCTGCTCGGCATGCTGGGCAAAGGTGGCCCACTCGTAAATGGGTTCGCAGAGCGGCATCCAGTAGGTACTGAGTTCGGGCGGTTCATAGGCCCGGCTCATACGCTCAAGAGTGGATGTCTCGGGGTTGGTGAGCCGAATCGATAGGGTGGAGAGAGGTAACATCTCGGTCACGTCATCCTTTCTGTCCAGGGAAGACCTTGACCGCTGCGCTACAATGAAAGCGCCTGCGGTCTTGCACGATCATGGGCAAGGCGTGACGGTTGGTTGAGCTTTCCAGGGCGACCGGGCCGTCACGCCTACACCATCTACGAAGAACGTACTACGAAACAGCGGCCTGTTCCCGCACTGGAACGGGCAAGCGCCGCATCCTAAGCAATTCCTCACGCATATAGAAGACCCATTGCTCCTATACTTGGTCAGTATAACGCATTTTGAGGCATATGTCAACGATTTTAATGATGAAAATACCTATTGGTCAATCATGATCGATCATGATTGACCAATACAATTTCTTCGGCACACTGAAGAATAATTTACGTGGCGGCGACACCCTACTACTGGTAAAAGAGGGCTGAAACGCTTTCTTTAGAAGATTTTATAGTTAAAAATATTGCTTTACTTGTCATGATCGATTATGATAGTCGCATGATATTTGTCTATCGTAGTTACAAGGAGTTATAAGTGTGGCACGCAAACCAACTGTGAGAGAGCTTAGAGAGAGAGCAGGATTACAAATACGTGAACTATCCTTTGCATCGGACGTTTCAGAGGCCAGCATTAATCGCATGGAACGCAAGCAAGCTGTAGGAGTCGTCCTAGTGAACAAGGTTTTACGAGTGATCAATGAACGACTGGGTACCGACTATGAAGCACACGACATTGACGTACCGCTCTTGTAAAAAGGTGTGAAGAGATTGATGGGTTTAAGCAATATTTACGTATCAATTTGGCCTGGAATCCATATATTTGACTCATTCAACATATATAAGCTAAACGTTACAGAGGAGCAGGCTTTTGAGGGAACAATGCAGTAAGAGTGGGTAAGGGAGACGCACGATTTACTCGCAAGCATGAGGACGATTACAGAACAAAGGAGGCAGCGGCGGTACCTGCTGAAGAATGGAAGTGACCATAAGGGATAATCTCCATTGTGTTAAAGGTCTTTTTCTTTTGCATTTCAATATCTCCTTATTGGTTGCTTACCTTTGTCGGCATAACCTCGTTTAATCTAACGATGCTAGATTGCTTGTAGCGAATACAAAAAGGAAACAGAAATGTCAGATTCATCCGAACCGATGGAGCTACTCTACCCAATATACTTGAATGTTCCGATGATGGTTAGTTTTGTGGCAACGATGGACGGTGGATATTCGTTGGAAAGAGTCTGGAAAGAGGCTAAAAATCTGTCAGGAGAAATGTCTGGTGCGCTTGAGGGCGAGGCAGGTTTGCCTGCTATGGTCTCGTGGCTTGCACATGCCAGTCTAAAGGCATCTGGTAATCTTGATGGCAAGTTAGGAAAATCAGAAGAGAGTCAGATCGTTTTCAAGCATACGGAAGCGTCCTTATTCATGAGGTTGAGACATGAGCTACGATGTAAAGGGCGGATAATTGCACTTGACTCATGTGATGAAGAACACTGGCAGCAAGTTATACCTTTTACCCCTGTTGAAATATCAGGTGAGATTCATCGTACTCCTATCAGTGAGATTGCTCAACTTTCTAAGAGACTGATACCGATTATGGCTCAATCATTACCGATCGCTAAGGATGGGACTATTGATACATCTGCTCTTTCTCCTGAACAACAAAACTTATTTGGGTCTATGTCTATTGTTCAAGCGATTGTTGCTGATCTAGAGTCTTCTCCTTTATCTGATGTGGTAATAAAGAGTGAGGGACAATGGGAAAAGGTGGCCGTGCTTGATCTTTCCACTGAAATACTTCCGCTTACAGATCAGGAACTCCTTCACTGTGGACGTGTGAGAGTTTTGGGCAAAGTTACACGTGTACTGGCGAAAAACGACAATATTAACCTTTATCGTCGTTCCGTACTTGGCATTGCTGCTCAGAGTTTATCAGCATTATGGGCGCAGGGTTTTACATCAGTACCTAGTGTGAATATCAAGCTTGAATCACCTATTGTGAAGTATCCTGCGGTTGAAATTCTTCCAATGGCTATCTATGTCTGAGCATTGGTTGAGGTTCAAATGCTACTGTCCAGTTCGCTCGCCGTACCCCGCTCATTAAAAAGTCTTGCACTAGAATGTGTGCTGCTTCTGCGTGTGGGGTAAATTGATCTGCTTTTCAGGTCTCGACTACTCCTATCACGAAACGCTTGACCTCGTTTGATGTTGTGGAGCGATCTGCAATGCGTCCCAATTCATAGTATGTTTCATAGTAGCTGGTCATAACTGTAAACACGTCCCATGTTGGGAAGTTGAGCCAGCCATTGTACTCTTCAAATTCCATTGTCTGTCCCTTTCTCTCCTGTGATAGAGTGGCTGTTAGGCCTCTCGGTTCTATTGACGTTGGGTTCGCTGGTGGTAGTGCTTTTATGGCCTACTGGGTGAACTGGTCGCGCTTCATTGGAGTGATCTGGATGTTGAGATAGGCGTATTACAGGTTCGTTGTAATGTGACGTATATGGATGGGGTAGGTTATGTTGAGCGTGAACCAAAGACAAAAGCTGGTCGGCGTAAGATCGGGCTTCCTGGTGTGGTATTGGAATCATTAAAGGAGCATGGGGAAAGACAGCAACAAGCGCGGACGAAAGCGGGTGAGAAGTGGCAAGATCGAGGGCTTGTCTTTTGCAATATCTATGGCGGTTATTTTGATGCTGACCATGTGGGGTACTTGTTCAAGAAGTTGTTGAAACAGGCTGGTTTACCGGATGTGCGGTTTCAGGACTTGCGTCATAGCGCGGCAACAATTTTGCTTGCGGCGAAGATAGACCTAAAAGTGGTGTCAGAGTTGTTGGGGCATAGCTCGGTTGCTATTACGGCTGATATCTATGCACGTGTATTGCCTGAGCAGCAACAAGAGGTTGTTAATAAGATGGATGATCTATTTAAGCGTTCATGAAATATGCTGCCAAAACTGATAGCATTAGTACATCGATTTCACAAATATATCTTTGAGTAAACCCTATTTTACTACCCCATGCAAAGGTTTCCTAAGTTACCTGCTAATAATGCGTTTGAGCCAGGTGAAAAGAGGAAGATTTAGCGGTGCATTTTGTTTTCTTACTCTTTCAATTTCCACATCTAACTCTTTTAGCCTGATTTGAAGGTCTTCAGCACTGATTGGAAAGATTGCTTCTTCTTTCCTGCGCCGTATAGAAAGAGGCAATGGAATAAACGTAAGAAAACCAAGACTGAGGATATTTCTTGTGTAGCAGAAGGTCACTACAGAAGCTGCTATGAGCATAAAAATTATAGTGATACAAATCAAATCAGCGTTTCGGGCCTGATCCACAAGAAATTGATCAGTTACTTTTGACCCTCTTAGCAGTGGAGTTTGCTTTTCTTGACGAATTAGTTTATTATCCACTGTGTTAGCATTGCTGTCTTCACTACTGTCGTCAGCATCGCTGCTTTGGGGAATGGGCATAAAAATGCTTCCTTTCCTAAGAGAATAAAGCCAGTAGCTCCCCGGCCAAAGGTTGTACTGGCTTTTACTTTGCTTTCTTCAGACCTTGATCTTTTTCCTTTAGTAAGAATTCCAAAAATGCCCTCTTTTGCTCTTCCGATAATTGTTGTAAAAATGCATTAGCAAATGCATTGTCAGAGCCTTTACTAATCGTTTCTGCCACTTCCGATTCAGTTGCAGGATGACTCCGTTCAACTGCTTCTTTATTCGAAACAGCATTTTGTTTATCAGTTACTTGATTTGGTTGAGAAAATAGCTCTTCTTGTGTTGTTTGCGAATCATCGCTGCGTGATCTTGGTCCGGTAGCGTCCGTACTTGGGCTGTTAAGATCAACAACCAGCATATTTTCTTGCATTGTCGCGACATATCTCCGAGCCACGCTGGAGTCAATATCATATTCCTTCGTGAATGTGAGACCGGCAATAAGATAACTCTCGCTCTGACCCTGCTTTCTGATAGGAGCAGTACGTCCAGTAGGGGAATTAGTTGGGCGGATACCTATAAGGCGTTTAGTACGGTTAAAGAGCAGCTCGGCAAACTTTGGGTTTCCCATTGCCTGAAATGCGGCTCTATTAAGGGAAATAGTTCCTCTCTTCTGAATTGTGACATATAATTCCTTGACGGAGCGCGAGTGATATTTTTCGAATACTTCAAAACCGTCCATTTTTCCTCCTTATTGCTAGTCCTTTAGTGATTTTTGATGTCATGCTACAGCGTGTCAATAGAATGATTGAATCCGTTCATGCTCTGATAAATGCGTGTGCAATCGCTCATATTGATGCCGATATTGTAACACAGAATGTCAATAGGTTTAAAAGCGATCTACATCATTAAGGCTGTTGCCAATCGCTTTGGGGGAATTCTATGATGCACATGAAAGAGCTATTTAGTTTGAGGGGTATGATGGTTTTGCTGTCAACTTTGCTGTAAAGGGAGCTTTTACTTTTTGTGGTGGGTATCTGATGGCTCTTCTAGAGGGCGTTGAGGTGGGTTGCTTCTTTTTTTAGCCGTTCAATCTCCATTGTGCTAAAGGTTGTCCAGTACCTGATATAATGGCTCTTCCGCATTTCCCGCGCTCAACAATATCAAGTGATGGAACTACCATATTCTCACAGGAAAACTGTGAGTTTCCAGGCTCATAAAGGGGGGATTCGATCTATCAACGGGGGGCATCTTTCGCCATTCATCATCGTATGCTTACCATTGCTGAGCACGAGAAATGCGGAAGAGCCGATATAATAGACACAGCAACAAGCTGCGGAGAAATCCGAGGAAAAGACGGAGGAATAACACCTCCCTACTTTTAGAGGAGTCACTATCTTGTATGGTCGTGGCTCTTTTTCGTTTATGTACTTGAGATATAATACACCAAAAAGGATAACGTTCTGTTTCTGAGTAGGAGGGAAGAACCACATGGATGCGAACCACCAGAATGGGATTAACAATAATCTGGCGACAACTGAAAATAAAATCTGGCTCCCACCTTCATTTACCAACAATAAAATTCTAGTAGCACCTGCGCTAAAGAAAAAGGAGATAAAGTGGGGGTTTGCTGACAGGACGGTCTTTGATTGGACTATATTAGTTAGCCAAGTGCTTGGTGCAATCGCTATTCCGTTTGTCGTTACTATGCTAGGGCTATACCTTACTCAACAAATTACGCAACAACAAAATCAATTGAGTGAAAGGCAACATCAAACTGATATTCAGATTGCACAGGACCAACAGCAAGAGGCAGCATTACAGAATTACATTGACCATATATCAGGTCTACTACTCAATAATAAGCTCAGGCAATCCAATGTTGGGGATGAAGTACAAAACGTTGCACGAGCGGAAACCTTGACTACACTCCCTAGATTGAGTGCAGACCGTAAAAGAAGTCTACTCCAATTCCTGTATGAATCAGGTCTTATCAACGTAAAAAATGTGATCGTGAAATTGAATAGTGCCAACTGCATTGTAATCGACCTAAACAGATTCACTCTCCGCAATGCCGATCTAACGGAAGTCAATATGAGCGGAGGTGATCTAAGCAAGGCAGATTTCGATGGATCTAAGTTTGCCGGAGCAAACTTGAGTGGCGCCAACCTTACCCAGACTTATCTAACCAGTGCCAATCTGTTTGGGATTAACTTGACTAAGGCTCACCTAAACTTAGCGTTCCTACACAATGCTGATCTATTTCAGGCCAATCTCCAACAAGCAAACCTAAGCTATGCAATCCTCGATCACACTAATCTTTATCAAGCCATATTGGATAATGCTAACTTATTGGGGGTTGATCTGAGGAATGCCGACCTAAGAGGTGCTAATCTACAGGGAGCTAATCTCTTTTTAGCCGATTTGAGTGGGGCTGATCTGAGGGATGCCAAGGTCACTGCCGAACAATTGAAGCAAACTCTTTCCCTCAAAGGCGCAATCATGCCTGATGGATCAATACATCCCTAGTACAGCCTCGCAGAAATAACCCAGGAGCCTAAGGCGGAGGCCCTTTGTAGGGGAAGTCGAAAGGCTCCGTTGGATGTGCGATTATAGTAAGCAATAAAGGCCAGAATGTGGGCTCGTAACTCCTGCACCGAAGTACAACTCAGGCGAGCAAGTAAGCGACGCACCAGGATGCTGAACCAGATCTCAATCTGGTTTAACCAGGAACTGTGCTTGGGGGTGTACACAAAGCGAATGCGATGGGTCGGATCGGAGAGAAAGGCGGCACGAGTCTTCATGGTGGCCAAATGGCCACTTTTGCCTTTGATGCCCAGCTCCTCCTGGATGCCGCATTGCGCAGCCACCAGGCGCACGAGCGCCTCGGACTGATGAGTGTTGAGCTGATCCGTGATGAAGATCCATGCGGCCTGCGGGTCGGTTTGGATGCTCTGGGTGATATGGGCGGCGAAGTCGGCTTCAGTGCGCGTGGGTCCAAGGCTGGGTGTCACGACCTGCCCGGTAGCCACTTCCAAATTGGCGATCAAACTCTGGGTGCCATGCCGCTCGTACTCAAACTCCTGGCGCTCGATGTGACCTGGCTGGAGGGGCAAGCAGGGATGCAAACGCTCCAGAGCCTGGATGCCAGTCATTTCATCGGTACTCAGCACATGCGTGCCCTGCTCAGCAAGGGCCGGGGTGGCCTCATAGACCTCACAGACCGTGCAGATCTGCTCGCCTAGTTGGGTCGGGTCGTCGGGGGGTGGAGTGAGCCAGTAGCGCTTGCGATGGGGCTGCAACGCGCTCACCTTTTAAAAATCGCTCCACCGTGCGGGGAGAAATCTGCTCGACGATGCCGCGTTTGACCGCTTCGTCGGCCAGTTCACGTGGTGTCCAGGCACTCACCGGTCGATCCGACATGGCGGGCCTTTCACACGCCAGAGCCATGATCTTCCCTCTGCTGCTTCCAGGATGATGTGACCTCGCTTGACCAGCCGTTGGGCACTCGTCGTGCGGTGAACCAACCGTTGCAGTCGCTCTTGTTGTAAGGGGCTGACATGAAGTGCTTTCGCTTGCGGAGTGGGCATCAGAGAAGTCTCCTTCACCTTGTTTTGCCCTGTATTCTATCATATCCTCCTCTCCTGCGCTATTTCTGCGTAGCTGTACTAGTGATAATGGTATAATGCTTCTACCTGCTGTTTTATTTAATAGCTCTATCTAAGGGTTTTCATTCAGTTAGTCTCTCGACACGCAATTATCGTTATTTGGCAGTTGGAGAATTGTGACGATGCAGTACGATCAGCTTGACCCTACCAAGATGACACAAACCGAGCTGAGGATACAATTTGCTAGCATACGCGTAGATTTAAAGCATACACAGAACGAACTACAGAAAACAAGTCAGGAATTAACCGATCTTAAAAACAAGCCTGGGAAGAAGTTTCCTAAATGGAAAATGGCTTTGGGAGCTGCCATGAGTGTCCTTATCGCCTTTAATGCCGCACTAATCAATGTGGGAACTGATTTGTTGGGAGCAAAGCAACCTAATTCTTTAGGATATCTTGTACTCGCTTTCGCTGGTTTTGTCTATGCTACCTGTATCCTCGTCACAACTTTCATAGTAGGAGGAAGAGCCGGTGAGTAGATTCAAGCGCTATGTAATATTTTACATTATTTCCATCGCGGCTTTTGCTATATTGGCTATTTTTGTTAATATCCTATCTGTTTTTATCTCTCGGGGAATCAGTACAAATTTCAGTGAGAGTCTTTTAAGTATCCTCGCCACTATCGCAGGAATTTTAATTGCAGTCTTAGCATCTCTAGTAATATACTATCAGACTTCTAAGGAAAGAAAACAACAACGACTATTCGAATCTGAGGTGCATCAGGAGAAAGAGAGGTTTTTACGTTTATCACAAGAAGAACTTGAGTTAGAAAAGCAACGGACCGATCTGGAAAAACAACAGCAAACACTCCTATGGCTGCTGGCTGCGGTAGAAAGGATAAACGATGACCCACGCCTAGCCATTATAATTGCCTATCAAGGGTTAGAATCAGAAATACAAAACCTAATCACTAGAAAATATCTGGTAGATACTGAGGATGCTAAACAGGGATTTAGTATTTCTTATAACTATGATATGCTCGCAGAGTATATCGACCCTGATAAGGCAAGAGCTATTATGCAAATGCGTGATCTAAGAAACCGCATCATACATGGCGAAGTTAGCCCCGAAGAAATCACTGAAGACAAGGTTAGAGGTTATGTGGAAAGTGCTGGTCGCATAGCACGAGATATCTCTCAAATTGGACAGTTCTCCGAAGCCTAGCTAGAAAAATAAGAAGTGCAAAGTCAGCGCAACACTATCTTGAGGAGGTTTCCACATTCAGCAAGAACTTATTCACAAGGGCGGTGTTTCCTCCCCTTGTCTAAAGCCAGGGGATTCCGCACCACATAGTTGTATTGAACACGTCTAACATCTTTCTACCCGATTGGCTGGCCCGCTGCGCTGAGAACCGATCAGAACGTCTGGCGGTACAATGCGACCAGGTGCAATGGAGCTTTGCAGAGCTTGATCGCCAGGCGGCACGGCTGGCACGGCAACTTGCGACTATAGGTATCGAGCAAGGAAATCGTGTGGCCCTGCTTGCCGCCAATGGATTGCCTTATGTGGCATTTGTACACGCGCTGACACGACTTGGAGCTATCCTGGTGCCCCTTAACCTGCGTTTGACGCTTGAAGAGCTATGCTGGCAGGTGCGTGATGTGCATGCTTCGCTGCTTGTCTGCGATGAAAACTTTGCCAGCCTGGCAACTGAGATCGGGCTGGCTGTGGCGCAACTGCCTCTTGCCACACTGGCAAATGAGTCGAAGAGGGGCGAAACAGTTTTAAGTGAGCTTGCTGAAAATGATGTTCCCTTGCGGACCCTCATAGATCTCAGCGCGCCACAGGCAATTCTGTACACGTCCGGTACAACTGGTCGGCCAAAGGGAGCACTCATCACCTATGGAATGCAGTGGTGGAATGCTGTTGGCTCAGCGCTCAATCTCGGACACAGCCTCGATGATCGCTGGCTTGCCTGCCTGCCGCTCTACCATATAGGCGGCCTCTCCATCCTGATGCGGAGCGTCATCTACGGTATCAGCGTGATGGTTCACGAAAAATTTGACCCGACGACGATTAATCGCAGCATAATGGAAGATAACATAACCATTATCTCGCTGGTCGCTGTAATGTTGCAACGCATGCTCGCCGATCTTGACGCCAGTTGGGGCGGAGCGCGCTATCCTGCAACGCTGCGCTGTGTACTGCTTGGTGGAGGTCCTGCTCCATATGCGCTGCTTGAAGCATGCATGCTTCGTGACATTCCGGTTGCACAGACGTATGGTTTGACCGAGGCTTGTTCTCAAGCGGTGACGCTTTCACCTGCGGATGCGCTGCGTAAACTTGGTTCTGCGGGTCTGCCTCTCCCTTCTGTCCAGCTCCGCATTATGGACGATAAGGTGCAGGCACCTCCAGGAGAGCCGGGTGAGATATTCCTGAAAGGGCCGACGATTACGCCCGGCTATGTTGACAGACCAGAGGCGACGGTTCAGGCATTTCAAGATGGCTGGTTCGCTACAGGTGATATTGGCTATCTTGATAAAGATGGCTATCTATTTGTACTTGACCGCCGCGCGGATATGATCATCTCAGGCGGGGAGAATGTGTATCCTGCCGAGATTGAGTCCGTCTTGCAATCGCATCCCGGGGTAAAGGAGGCCGGTGTGTGTGGACAGGCGGATTCGCAGTGGGGGCAGGTGCCGGTTGCCTTTGTCGTTCCCAGGGCAGGGAGTACGCTTAATGTCGAGGAGTTGTTGGGCTATACAGTACAAAAACTGGCCCGTTACAAACAGCCACGGGCTATCCACTTCACCAAACTGCTACCGCGTACTTCTTCAGGGAAACTGTTACGGCGGGAACTACTTCGATTGCTACAAACACCGGAAAGGTAGCACCCATCACGAGTAGATGTAACCCGGTGCGAATCTACTGGTACCAGTACATTAAGCGGTGAAGGTCTGGTGAACTGAGCGTGATTTTCATGATTTTTCACCCTTTACTATCGTTTGATGTGGTTCTACCATTAAATCTGGTAAGCTGAGTGAGTGTGATGCAAGATTTTAACATTGCTTAAACAAGCTTGCATAATTATTTTGCATTTCGACAGTGCAGTCCAATATAGTACAATGATTGTCAATCTCCAACTAACTTAATGGGAGGAATCAATGCGGATCACGTTCAGTTATGCCAGCATCCTGCATGCTGTTGGTCAGGTGCTAGATCAAGTCAGCTTGAAAAGCATCGCAATTCACGAGAAAGAGGATGGTCTCTTTGTCGAAGGGTTCAATGGCGAAGGTCAGCTTCAGGTACAAATGCGCTATGATATTGCCAGTCTTTATGACCTGCTGTGTCGTTCGGAGGATCGGTTAGAAGAGCACAGTGAGCATGTTACAGCAGAATACGAAGGAACACTCCATCGATTCCTCGCTGACCCCGGACGTAAACTGGTTGGCGCTTCCCGCTAATCTGGCGTGCATCGTGCCTTGAGGTCCGTCTCGTCTATCCTGCCGGGTCAGGTGAGATGAAAGGAATTGTTGAACCAAAAACGAACGAGAAAGAAGAATAGAGCCGGGAGAGCACCCAATTTGAATGATACTCAGGCACAAACACATCAGAAAAAAGTGTCCGTCTCGTGGAAAAGTTGGGTGAAGACAGCACGTCCCTTTTCACTGACCGCCGCCGTCAGTCCCATTCTTGTTGGGACAGCAGTAGCGGCTTACGAGGGCACATTTCATGTCGTGAACTTTCTGGTAACGCTGTGCGCATCATTGCTTC
>WNGR01009887.1_pt1 | contig 11389 bp, 9 predicted proteins | sample 5407581 | NCBI WGS metagenome assembly WNGR01 (sample SAMN13153383, study PRJNA577476) | soil metagenome | isolation source: 80 cm soil or saprolite under Garry oak tree replicate 2 | place: USA:California | collected 2016-06-15 | reverse complement strand
GCCATCGCTTCGCGCGCGGCTTTGCCCTTGTCGGATTCGTCTTTCATCAGCGCGATGGTTTCGTACCAGATCCCGACCAGCGCCTTGCCGAGACTGGGGTTGTCCTTCAACGTTTCGGTGTTGATCACGAGCAGATCCTGAATTTCGCCGGGGATCTTGCTGGAGTCGAAGACCAGCGTGGCACCCGGGTCAGCCTTCACTTCCAGAAGCTGCGGATTCCAGGTCACCACCGCGGTGGTATCGGCCGACTTCGCGGCCGCCACGATATCCGCATCCGAAGTGTTGACGGTCTTGATATCCTTTTCCTGCAGCTTCACGGTCGACAGGCCGCGCGCCAGCAGATAGTGCGACACCGACAGTTCGACGAGATTGACCTTCTGGCCCTTGATGTCGGCGAGGGTCTTGCCCTTCTTCAACACCACGCCGTCGTTGCCGTTGGAATAATCGCCCATGATGATGGCTGACGTGTCGACGCCGCCGGCGGCCGGGATCGTCAGTGCGTCCATATTCGTGACGGTCACGCCGTCGAATTTCCCCGCGGTGTATTGATTGATCGATTCGACGTAGTCGTTGATCTGCGTGACGTTGATGGTGATGCCGTATTTGTCGGCCCATTTCTTTACAATGCCGCTCTCGGCGGCGTACGGCCATGGCATCCAGCCGACATAGATCGTCCAGGCGATATTGAATTCCTTCTTCGGCGCGGCGGTGGCCGCGGTGATGGTGCTGAGGCCGATCGCGAACGCGGCGGCGAATGACAAAAGACTGGCAGACCTGGCGATGCCAATCCTGGCGATCGAGGCCTCCCGGGCTTTTATCCCGCCGTGCACCCGGAAGTTACGCTCCCGGGCGGCAGCTCTCGGACCAGACGCTTCATCAAGCCGGAACCCTAGCCGCCACACTCTCCAGTTAATGAAGCAATCGATGTGCCACCGGAAAAGCCCGCAATCCGGTAGGCGCTCGGCGTTCTCAGCCCGCCGAAGCGGCAGGCTGATGTTTTTTTGGGCGAGTGCCGCTTATGACTGCTGATCTTGAGCGGCCATTTTCGGGCAGCCGGGCACGGTTGGGACCACCACGTCGCTGGCCAGTCCAAGCCACGCCAAAAAGCGAATGGTCAAATAGGTGTTGTCAATTTCCCACCAGCGATGACCGTGGCGCGCCGAGCGCGGATCGGCATGATGGTTATTATGCCAGCCTTCGCCATTGGCGATGAGGCCGACGATGATGTTGTTACGGCTGTCTTCGTCGGTCTCGTAGTTCCGGTAACCCCACAGATGCGTCACCGAATTAACGGCCCAGGTAATATGCCATACGAGGACGGTGCGTACGAACACGCCGAACATCATGATGCCAAGTCCGGTCTGCGCCGCAGCATCAGGCGTTTCGCCTGACAGCCATGCCACGGCGAATCCGGCGCCGAAAAATAACGGCATCTGGCCGAGATTGATCCAGACCAGCCAATGATTGCGTTCGAGCGCGACGTAAAAGCGATCGCGCAGGATGTCCTTGGCGTAGCGTTGGTAAATTCCGAGGCGCGATAGTTCCGGCTGGTCGACCAGAATCCATCCCATGTGGCCCCAGAAAAAACTGGCAAGCGGGCTATGCGGGTCCGGCTGCCGGTCGGCGAATTGATGGTGCCGGCGGTGGATAGCCACCCAGCGGGCGGGGGTTTCCTGGAAGCAGGACATCGCGATGATCACCATGGCGTGCTCCAGCCATTTCGGACATTTCAGGCCGCGATGGGTCAGAAGCCGGTGATAGCAAAGGTTGATGCCAAACAGCCCGCACAGATGGGTGAGAAGCACGGCTACGATGAGCCCGCTCCAGCTAAAATAGCCCGGCATGAAAGCCAGCAGCGCCGCGGCATGGTAGGCGCCGATCACTAGGATGTAGGGCCAGTTGAGGCGAAACGGCCGTACGCCGGCGGGCAGCTTCAGCCGCTCATTCGCTGCGGCAGGAATGGCATGATCCGCGGCGGGCAGCGCCGCGGTCTTTACAACGGGGAGGAGGACTGTCGTCATAGTGAGGTGGGGATCCCAATCTCTGCGCCAGACGCAGTCTTTGGCTGAACAGGTTGATTCACGATATCCGATCGAATCGCGTACCGGATGCAAACCTTTGACTGCATTTGCATATTTTGTATATCAGTCGGCGGGCAGTTCCATTGTGGCTGTTAGCCGCACGCCGTGGAATTGCTCGGCTTGGATTGACACTTAGCGGTGCAATGGCTTAGAAACCCACCATCCCGGGCGGACTGACCGCTGGCGGGGTTGTTCTCATTTTGCCACTTTCGGCCTGTCGAACACGGCCTTTCAAGCATCAGGATTGTCCCATGAAGGTCCGTAACTCGCTGAAATCATTGCGTGGTCGTCACCGCAACAACCGCCTGGTCCGCCGCAAGGGCCGGGTCTACGTCATCAACAAGGTCCAGCGCCGCTTCAAAGCGCGCCAAGGTTGAATCAGGCTTGAGACCGGCCTTCCGGCCGGCGCGAAAAATTTATCCACTTCACGGGTCTTTGACGTCTTGCTGCTTTGCAGCGCGTGTTCCTGTGTCTAGACTTTGGCGATGGCAATCAGATTCCCGTGCGCGCGCAACGGCCGGTTGGCGATCATCCTCATTGCGATGATCGCCGTGGCGCCGATGGCGTTTGCGCAGGATCAAAAGGCGACGCCGCCGAAGCAGCAGAAAAAACTGCCGGAAGCGCCGAGCAAGCTGCCGAAGGTCGGCAGCGATCGCACGCGCGGACTCGACTTTCTCTTCGGCGCATTGAAAGCGGCGCCGGATGAGGCCAGCGCCAAACATGTCGAAGCGCGGATCTGGGCACTGTGGATGCAGACCCCGAGCGATACCGCCGCACTGCTGATGATGCGCGCCAAGGCCGCGATGGACGCGCAACAGACGGACGTCGCGCTCAAGCTGCTCGACGCTGTCGTCAAGCTGCGCCCCGACTATGTCGAGGGATGGAACAGGCGTGCGACGCTATATTATCTGAAGAACGATTATGCCCATTCGCTCGAGGACATCGAGCAGGTACTGGTCCGCGAACCGCGCCATTTTGGCGCGCTGGCGGGGCTCGGCATGATCATGCAGGACATCGGCGACGAAAAGCGCGCGCTTGACGCATTCAGGAAGGCGCTCGCCGTCAACCCGCACCTTGAAAAAGTGCCGGAGCTGGTCAAAACCCTGACCGAGAAGGTCGAGGGCCGCGATATCTGATCGATCGGTCGATTGATCGCTCGTGCGAAGCGTTTGCCCGGAGATCATGCTCCAACAAAAAGATAGAGCAGGATGACGATTCGAAGAAAAGTCATCCCGCTCCAGGGATTCCCTCAACAACGCCAAGCTCACGCGCTCGACGACGGGCGCCTGTCCAAAAGACAACCGGCGTGCCGGCTCGGCTGATCAGAGCTTAGTGCAGAACGCTATCGCCGCGTACGCCGTGGGCCACCGTCGCATAGATCTGCTGAAGTTCGGCCTCCAGTTGCTCGTTGACCAGCAGCAGTGCTTTCAGCGCGCCGCGGATGTCACCGTTGCAACTGGCCACAATCTGGTCGATGGCGGCTTCTTTTGGTTTAGAAGTCATCGAAAATCCTTCAACTTTCCCCGTGCGATAAACTCGTGGCGCCCGACCCGCGTTCCTGTGGATAATGTGGATAAGGTCAGATGACACAGTTTTGATCGAACGCACTCGCTACATGGCAAAAGTGCCGATCGTATTTATATGAGGCTGCCGATGACGGCGATATGAAGGCGGCGTGTTCATCCGACCTGAGAAAATCTGTGATTGTTTTTTTGTTTTTGCTGATCGCACCGATCGCAGCATCGGCGGCGAGGTACCTGCTTGGCGATCGTTCCGTCGATTGGCAGGCCGCGGATCGCTCCAGCGCCGGACTTCTGCCGCCAGCCGCGGGACATCCTGACGCGCTGGTCCGGGTCTATGCGGCGCGGACGGTTCGCTGGCGCGGAATTTTCGCGGTGCATAGCTGGATCGTCATCAAGGAGCGGAACGCGCCGCGCTATACCCGCTATGACTATACCGCCTGGGGCGGGCCAATCCGCATCAACGGATTTGTCGCCGATGGGCGGTGGTTCGGCGGTACGCCGGAAACGATCGTCGCGGCTGACGGCGAGGCTGCCGATCGCATGATTCCGAAAATCCGTGCCGCGGTCGAAGGCTACCAATTGCACTCTTACGGCGACTATCGCGCCTGGCCCGGACCAAATTCCAACACGTTTGTGACCGCCGTGCTGGCGGCGGTGCCGGAACTGCAGACCACGCTGCCGCCGACCGCCATCGGCAAGGACTTTCCTTACAATGGCGACGTGTTCGGACCGACGCCGTCGGGAACGGGTGTCCGCATCACCCTCGGTGGCTATCTGGGCCTGACGATCGGCTGGGTCGAAGGTATCGAGATCAACTTTCTGGGCGCGGTGTTCGGCATCGATCTGCGCCGGCCGGCGGTCAAATTGCCGGGACTGGGACGCGTGGGTTTCGGCTATTGACGGATCAACTGCATCTCCGATCGGCCTCTGGCTGCGAAACCCGGATCGCCCTAGAACGTAGCTCATTCGTGCCCAAACTGATCCGGACATTCTCAATGATAGCAGTCGTTGTCGTGGCTGCGCTGGCGATCCTGGCGCTGATCACGCAGATCGGTGTGCTTGCCCTGCAGCACACATATCCCGCGCAGGGCAAGGTCATCGAGGTCGCCGGCGCGAGCCTCAACATCGTCGATATCGGGCCACGCGACGGCGCCGAGCCGCCTGTTGTGATGATCCATGGCGCCAGCTCCAATCTGGAGATCATGCGGCAGCCGCTTGGCGGCAGGCTCGCCGAAAAGCGTCGCGTGATCCTGATCGATCGTCCCGGGCATGGCTGGAGCACGCGCGCGCGGTTGGCCGATTCGACGCCGGCGATTCAAGCCAGAATGATCGATGAGGCGCTGGAGAAACTTGGCGTCGGCCGGGTAATCCTGGTGGTTCATTCCTGGAGCGGGGCGCTCGGCGCGCGCATGGCGCTGGATTATCCGCGGCGCGTCGCGGGGCTGGTGATGCTGGCGCCGGTGGCATATCCGTGGCCCGGCGGCGTCGGATGGTACAACAAGGTCGTCACCACGCCTGTGATCGGTCCGCTGCTGGCCTATACGATCACGCTTCCGCTTGGTTTCTTCCTGACCGAGTCCGGCTCCCGCGGCGCGTTCTTGCCGCAGATCATGCCGCAGGATTTCGTCAGCAACACCGCGACGCCATTATTGCTCCGCCCGCGCGAATTCCTCGCCAATGCCCGGGATCTGGTGACGCTGAAGGCGGCCGTGGCGGCGCAGGCGCCGCGCTACGCCAATATCGGGGCGCCGATGGTGGTGATCACGGGCGACGTCGACAAGACCGTGTCGACGAACATTCATTCACGACCGCTCGCCGCGGTGGTGCCGAATGCAAAACTGATCGTGTTGCCGGATGTCGGTCACATGGTGCAGAACGCCGCGCCCGACCTTGTGATCGCCGAGATCGAGGCGATGATCGGAACGCTCGCGCGTAGCGCGGCGGCTCAATCCGCGACGCCTCGGCTTTGAGAGGTTGCGGATGTCAGGAGCGCCGCCCACATCGGCAGAATGACGCATCCGGCAAACCTCATCATCGGACACTACGAGCGGCACGCCGCGGCCTGGGATGCCGACCGCCAGAACAGTGGGTGGAACGATAAAGTCTGGCACGACCTCTTCATCGACAACCTGGCGACAGGAGCAAGGGTTCTGGACCTGGGCTGTGGTTCGGGACGGCCTGTTGCACAGCATATGGCCCAGCGAGGCTTGCGCGTGACGGGCGTTGACTCGTCTCGGGCGATGATATCGCTTTGTCGCAGCCGTCTGCCCGATCACGAGTGGATCGTGGCCGACATGCGGGAGTTGTCGCTGGATCGGCGCTTCGGCGGCATCCTGGCTTGGGACAGTTTCTTTCACCTCGGCCACGATGACCAGCGCCGCATGTTCGCTGTATTCGCCGACCATGCATCCGCCGGTGCGTTGTTGATGTTCAACGCAGGACCGCAGCATGGGGAGGCGATCGGTAACTATCGGGGCGACCCCCTGTATCACGCGAGCCTGGCGCCTTCTGAATACAAGGCCTTGATCAACCGTTTCGGGTTCGAGGTGGTCGAACACGCCAGCAATGATGAGAGAGCCGGGGGACGCACGGTGTGGCTTTGCAGGTCGCGGCAAGATGCCTGAAGGGTGCGTCGTGTCCCGCGCCGGATCTCCAGCAGTATCGCTCTCGCTGCCAATTTCACGCCGACGCGCTGGTGCGCCAACCGGCGCACCACGCTGCGGTCTATCGCTCGACGAAGGCGCGGTTGAACTGATCGGTAATCGGCTTTAGCAGGTAACTCATCATGGTCCGGCTGCCCGTCTGCATGAAGACCTCCGCGGGCATGCCCGAGACAAGCTGCAGTCCGGCCAACCGGCGGCGTTCGTCGTCAGGCAGCGTCATTCTGACCGTGAAATATGCGGCATTGGTCTGTTGATCGTGGCTGACATCGGCCGACACATACGACACCAGGCCGACAAGCTGCGGCGTCACGCGCTGGTTGAAGGCCGAAAAGCGGATCAACGCCTTCTGACCCACCTGCACCTGGTCGATATCATTGGGTTGGAGCCGCGCCTCGATCTGCAGGTCGTCCGAATCCGGCACCACTTCCATGATAGCGTCGCCGGCGCGGATGACGCCGCCGATCGTGTGCGCTGAAAGCTGGTGGATAATCCCCGAAGTCGGCGCGCGGAGCTCGATCCGATCGATAATATCCCGGGCCGCGACGCCACGCTGTTCGAGTTCGGCGGCCTTGCCTTGCGTCTCGCCGAGCTCCTTTACAACATCGGTACGAAAATCCTGATCGAGCTTCACAAGCTGAAGCTGCGCTTCGCCGACTTTTGCTTTTGTCTCGGCGATGGCGGAGATCAATTGCCCGCGCTCGCCTTCGATCCGCGCGGTCTCGCGCTGCAGGGTCGTCAGCCGCGTCAGCGGCACGAGCCTCTTGTCATACAAATCCTGGACCCCCGTAAGTTCGCCAGCGATCAGCTCCAGCTGCTTTCCCTTGGACGCGACCTGGGCATCGAGGCCTGCGATCTCCTCTCCGAGTTGCGCGATGCGGCTTTGCAGAAGGTCCTTCTGGCTGTAACGCGCACTCGCACGAGCTTTGAATTGCGTCTCCTCGGACGCCAGAAGATTTTTCACGGCGCTCTCGTCCAGGCGCGCCGCCATTTCGGCCGGAATTTCAGGCAGCGGCAGGCCGTCGCGCTCGGCAATCAGTCGCGCCATCCGGGCCCGAGATTCGTCGAGCTGCTTGCTCACCATCTGAAGACTGGCTTGCGCCTGGGTTGCGTCGAGCCGCAGCAGCAAATCGCCGATGTTCACTCGGGAGCCATTGTGGACGGGGACCTCCGCCACAACCCCGCCGGTTGGATGCTGAATGGTCTTGACGTTCGATTGAACCACCAGATTGCCCGGAACCACGACGGCGCCCGCCAGCGGCATCAGTGCCATCCAGCCACCGCCCAAAACGAGGGCGACAAGCAGCACCCGAAGCCCGGTCCTCAACTCATTCTCGTAGGCGCGTCCGGTCCGCAACGCCAGCGTGTCACCCGGCGCGCTATCGTTATGGGCCAGGGCGTCGCGATTGACGAGAAAGGCGACGCCTGCGCTGACGCCGACGCGGCCTCTCTCAATCAATTGTCCAATGGACGTCTTGGCCGCGACATTGCCGGCCGGACGCGGAAGAGCCAATCGAGACTTATCGATCGGCGCCGACTGCGGAGCATTCAATCGGGGATGATCGATCGTTATTGACTGCGGAATAGCCGATCGGGGCTTATCCATTGGCGGTGGCTGCGGAATGGTCGATCGAGGCTTATCGGTCGGCGGCGACTGCGGAACAGCCGACCGAGGTCTGTTGGCCGGCGGCGACTGTGGAACAGCCGACCGAGGCTTATTGGTCGGCGTCGACTGTGGAATAGTCGAACGTGCCTTATTGAAAGGCGGCGACCGGCGTTTTTTGTCTAATCCCGGAATTTCTCGCCCGGGCTTCAACAGATCCATCGGTATCGAACCGTCAAACGAGATATTTCCAGGCTGGGGTCGGCGCGGCGGCGAGCTAACACGCGGTTCGCGCGTATTTCTACTACGGCCGGCCGGGGCGGCAATGAATCCGAGCTGTTCAAGGCAGACCTCGATGGCCCGACCCATCTTGCCTTTCCGCGGACGCTTCGGCTTGCGCGCCCGCTGACGCTCGGCGGGGGGACGCATGTCGCCGCGAGCAAAACGAGGCGCCTGCCGCGTGGACAAGTCATTCGCATCTTCCTGGTCGAATGCCTCCCGCAGGCGCTCCAGTTCAAGAATCAGCGCGGCGCCTTGCGGTCCGACGCCTTCGCGGCGCGGCTCGGCGGCCGAGCGCCGCGCGGGCTCGTCATCGTGTTGCGCGCGTTCCTCATGTGGCGCACGTTCTCCCGGCGTCATGACCGAACCGTCGGACCTCATGACGCTACACCCTCGGCAACCGCAGCACGACGAACCACTTTCGCGTTGGGCGCCACTGCCGGCGGTTGTTTTGCCGCCGCGGTCTGTCCGTTCGCCGTGCGAACGCGTGCAAATATCTCCTCGGATGGTCCGAACGCAATTGCCTTACCCTCGTAGAGGATCATTGCCATATTCAAGGCGGCGAGTGCGCTGGGTCGATGCGATATGACAATCACGATGCTATTGTTGTGACGCAGGATCTGAATGGCGCGGGTCAAGGCTGCTTCCCCCTCGGCATCCAGATTGGCATTGGGTTCATCGAGAACGACGAGGAAAGGATCGCCGAAGATCGCCCGCGCCAGCCCAACTCTCTGCCGCTGCCCCGCGGACAACGCCATGCCGCCTTCTCCGATTCGTGTCGCGTACCCATCCGGCAGACGCAGAATGATGTCATGGACGCCCGCGATCTGCGCGGCCTTCAGGATGGCATCGGACGCTGCCTCTTCATCGAAGCGGCAAATGTTTTCGGCAACGGTGCCATCGAACAGACCGACCTCCTGAGGCAGGTAGCCGACATACCGCCCCAGATCCTCGTTTCGCCATTGATCGAGTGCGGCCCCGTCGAGTCGCACGACGCCGCCTAGGGCCGGCCAGATTCCCACCAGCGCCTTTGAGAGCGAGGTCTTGCCCGACGCGCTCGCGCCAAGCAGAGCCAGTCCCATGCCGGGCTTGAGCGCAAACGAAACATTCGAAACGATCGCCTTGTCCGAAGCTGGTGCGGCGACCGAGAGATTTTGCACTGAAAGCTCGCGGCACGGACGCGGCAGCACCACCGGCGGTACAACAGGCGCAGCGGTCGCCTTGCAGATTTCGCGCAAACGCGCGATGCCCTGACGCGCGGCGATAAGCTGCTTCCAGGTACCGAGCGCTACTTCAACCGGCGCCAGGGCTCGGCCCATCATGATCGACGAAGCGATCATGATGCCGCCCGACGCCTTGTCGGCCACGACAAGATATGCACCGATGCCCAGCATCCCCGATTGCAGCACGTAGCGCAGCACTTTCGCGCCCGATCCAAGATTGGCATACACGTCGGTGGAGCGGATATTTTCCCGCAAATAGCGCTCGTTGGCCCGCGACCAGCGCGCGGTAAATCGATCCATCATACCCAGCGCCTTGATGACTTCGGCATTGCGTTGCGTCGTATCCGCCAGCACCTGTCGCTGGGCGCTGGAATCCATCGCGGCCCTGGCCGCGCCGCGCGACATGCGCTCGGTCAGCAACGTCATCGCGACGATCGCACAGGTGCCGAGCAGCGCCGTCATGCCGATCGCCGGATGAAACAGAAACAATGCAATGAGAAAAATCGGAATCCACGGCATGTCCAGGAACGCGGTCGGCCCCATGCTCGACATGAACGCGCGCACCTGGTCCAGATCACGCAAGGGCTGCTGCATCAGCACGGGTTTCACGCCGCGGAGCGGCAGAGTGGCGAGCGCGACGTGGATTGATTCCTGCAGGCCGGCGTCGAAAAGCGTTGCCACCCGACACAGCATCCGCGAGCGCAGCGCTTCGAAGTATCCTTGCGTAAGGTAGGCCAGCAGCACCATTGACGAGAGGCCTACCAGGGTCGCGACGTTGCGGCTCGGAATAACCCGGTCATAAACCTGCAGCATATAAAGCGAACCCGACAGCATCAGAATGTTGATCACCCCGCTGAACACGGCGATGCCAATCATGCGCCGCGCGCTTTCGCGCAGTCTCAGTGTTACCGGATCATCGGACGGAACAGCGGATGGCAGAGGTGACACCCCGCCGGACAGAAATGTTTGTGCGTGATTCTGAGCGACAGTCATTCCAATGCGGCTCTCCGTCGGGCCGATATCGATCGGCGATCGCGTCTCCTTGACAGGCGATGCAGACGATTTTCCGGCAAGAATGCGACGGTCGCGAATGGCTGTCGACAATTCACTCGCCGATTAGGGCCGCCGAAAGATGAGACACCAAACCGCCACAAGGAAGCCAGAGACGCCATGATTGGCGCCACTATTGGCGTAGCGCGTCACGCGTGTTGGATAGAGGCGTCATACAATCGTCCGCCTATCACCTTGCTTCCGCGCGCATTGGCCCCGCTATCGGCTGAATGACGCCACGAACGTAAATGATCTTTCAGCATGCGCGTCACGTCGCTGCCCAGCTGATCGGTAGCGCTCATCAGTCATGAAATACTGACAAAAGGGGAAGAAAAAAATGGCTTTGACAGCAACCGATCTATTCAACGACGCAACGACTCGTGAGATTGGCGGCATCGGCCCGGATCAGGTCAACCTGATCGTCTCGGACCTGATCGGCGTACAGCAGATGTTGCAGGCGGCGGTTCCCACGATCAATAACCTCTCCGATCTGCACACGCAGGTGATCATCAATCAGCTCAATGAGGAGATTGCATCCATCGAGAACGCGAACTCTCCAACGGGCACCCTGGTATTGGGAACCGATCTCGGACAATTTGTTGGGCGTTCGATCAACGATATCCATCGGGACATTATCGATATCGCTCAAGGCGATGCGGGCGTGCAGGCGCTGTTCAACCCGACGCCTCTCCCGGCCGTTAACTCCGCCCCTGCACCGTTCCATGACAGTGCAGACCAAACGGCCTTTGTTACCCAATGGATCCAGGACAGTAACCATCTTGGGCAGATGGCGCAGACGATCGCGAATAATGGCTTCCAGGACGACGCTGCCGGACTGGTCCAGCAAATACAGACCTTCATTACCAATGCGAACACCTTCGATCAGTCGCAGGGCGGCCTGTTCTCGGCGCGCTTCTGGAACGAATTCCGGACCGATGGAACCTCGGGCACCGCGGCGACCGCGCTGATC
>WNGR01007726.1_pt1 | contig 11391 bp, 9 predicted proteins | sample 5407581 | NCBI WGS metagenome assembly WNGR01 (sample SAMN13153383, study PRJNA577476) | soil metagenome | isolation source: 80 cm soil or saprolite under Garry oak tree replicate 2 | place: USA:California | collected 2016-06-15 | reverse complement strand
TGACTGGCCCGGCGCAGGCTGGCTCACTCCTGCCCCTGCATAACCTCAGTGTCCTGGTCTGGCTCCCGATGATCGCTGTCCATCTCTGCGCCTACATCTGGCGGACTCCACGTCTAATCGCAGACGACTGGAGAAAACCATCCGGCCGGAGCCTGCAAAAGGCGCGCGGGCTCCGGCTTGGCATGAACCTCGGCGCGCTGTTGGCTGGTGTGGTCGCCGCCATCCTCTTGTTTCCCGGCGCTACACCGTGGGTCGTCTGGAGCCAGACGGGCCAGATGATCTCTGCTCCCTTGATCGTCGGCCTGATTCTCGCCACACTGGTGCTCCTTGTCACCAGACCACTCAGGTGGAGGTAGATAGAGGATGACTCACGGGCAAGGCCTCGGACTGCGTGGCGTGGTCGCCGGCGATTTCCGGATGCAGCTCCGCAGGTCGGCGGACAACGCCAACTCCCATCTTCCTGCTGCTGATAGCGGAAGGGTTCATGACTAGGAAGACCCATATCTGGACCTGGTGGCTCTCAAATTGAATGGTGACGCCCATTTTGGAAACGGGATACATACCCACGCCCAATCGCTTCATCGTGCTGCTCTATGCTGCTGCGCCAGCTCGTCGCCCCGACATGCATCGGGTTTCATGACATATCGAAGTTGTTGATATTCTCATCTTGCTGTAAGCTATTTCTGAGATAAGAATTTGATACACCTTTGTGAGGTTACTACCATGAGTGAAGTACAAGATACTACAAACAATATTGCTACTGATACCGAAATAGTTATGCCAGGGCGACGCAAGCGTCCCCACCCTGCATCCACACCCCGCCCGCCCCTACGCGGGGTGAGATTGAGTACACCAAAAAATGTTGAGGCTGCTTCTACAAATCTCCCTGATGTAATGCCGCGTGTTGTCATCGTCGGGGCCGGTTTCGGGGGATTGCGGGCGGCGCGAGTGTTGCGCAACGCGCCTGTACAAGTTACGGTGATTGATCGCCAGAATCATCACCTTTTTCAGCCATTGTTGTACTGGGTTGCTACGGCCGGATTATCGCCAGCAGATATCTGTTCTCCCATTCGGGGTATCCTGCGAAATCAAAAAAATGCAGAAGTATTCATGGAGGAGGTGACGGGTGTTGATGTGCAGGAACAGCGTGTGCTGATGGGTGAGCGTTCGGTTCCGTATGATTATCTGGTGTTGGCTACGGGGGCTCATGACAACTACTTTGGGCATCCTGAGTGGGAAAAATTTGCACCTGGATTGAAGACGATAGAGGATGCAAGAGCCCTTCGACGCAAGATACTACTGGCTTTTGAAGCTGCCGAAATCGAGACTGATCCTGAGAAAGTCAAAACACTTTTAACCTTTGTGCTTGTTGGCGCTGGGCCAACTGGAGTTGAAATGGCTGGCGCGATTGCAGAATTGGCACATAAAGCCCTGGCATCAGATTTCCGACATATCGATACCCGTATGACCCGCATTATACTTATCGAGGCTGGACCAAGAATACTGGCTGCATTCTCCGAATCCCTGGCTCAAAAAACGCAGAAGAAATTGATTTCGATGGGGGTAGAAGTTCGCACTGGCACACCTGTTACAGATCTGGACGAGCATGGGGTTGTAGTTGATGGAGAGCATATCAATGCTTCGACAATCATCTGGGGGGCAGGTGTTTCAGCATCCTCTGCGGGCAAGTGGCTTGGCGCTGAGGTAGATCGGGCGGGTCGTGTAAAGGTATCGAGTGATTTGTCTGTTCCAGGGCATCCGAACGTGTTTGTGATTGGTGATACAGCCAGCACGATACAAAACGAGAAACCACTTCCAGGTGTTGCTCAGGTTGCTATGCAAGGTGGCCGTTATGTGGCTTCTGTCATCACCCATCGAGTTGCGGGTAAAGAACTGAACAATCCGTTTCATTACCTGGATAAAGGCAATCTAGCTACTGTAGGACGTTCATACGCTATTATAGATATAGGGAATATTCGTCTCACTGGCTTCTTTGCATGGTTGATGTGGCTTGCTGTGCATATCTACTTCCTGATAGGTTTCCGCAATCGCCTGGTAGCCATCTTCCAGTGGGCCTGGACGTACTTTACATATTCGCGGGGAGCACGCTTGATTACATTTGAGAATGAGCCTTAGAATAGGCTTAGACTTCATCAATAAGAGATCAGGTAAGGTATACTTCTGTGCTTGCTAATCCGTGTTCCAAGTGAACAACTATCATGTGAAATGGCTATTCTAGTGTTTGAGGTGTATAGTGCAAGGGTTACAAACTACTCTTCCCGTAGGAAGTATTGTAGGCGGACGTTACCAGGTGGAAAAATTGCTGGGTAAGGGCGGCTTTGGGGCTGTTTACCTGGTTCGAGATCAACGTGTCCAGCAGAATCTGTTTGCTCTTAAAGAAGTGATCGATCCCAATATACAGGAGCGGAAGCGTTTCGTCTTTGAGGCAGATCTGCTCAGGCGACTTGATCATCCTGCCCTACCTCGTGTCTATCATGTATTCGAGGACGATAAAAACGAACGAGCGTACATGTTAATGGACTATGTTGAGGGATCCAACCTGGAAGTACTTCGCCGCCAGCAGTCAAACAAGCGCTTTTCAGTACCACAGGTGCTTAGCATTATGGCACCAATCATGAACGCTGTATCCTACTTGCATAATCAGCAGCTTCCGATTATTCACAGAGATATCAAACCGTCTAATATCATTGTACCTCCATCGCGCAACGAAGCGGTTCTGGTTGATTTTGGTATCGCTAAGGAATTTGATCCGGATTCTACAACGACTGCTGTGCGTCATGCTTCACCCGGTTATGCCGCGCCAGAGCAATATGGCACTGGAACCAATACTCGCACTGATGTCTATGGCCTCGGAGCAACCATGTATACGTTATTGACAGGGGTCGTTCCGGCTGATTCTTTCTATCGAACTACTAACCTTGGGAGCGGGAGAAATGATCCTCTGGAGTCGATTCACAAATTCGCGCCGAATGTTCCACAACATATAGCCGATGCTATTTATCGAGCGATAGCTGTAGATATGAATGATCGTTTCCCAACTGTGCAGGATTTCTGGCAGGAGCTTAACAGCCGCCCTGTGGACTTCCACCCAGCAGGGCCTTTGGTTATTCCTGGACCAACGTCGGCTCAATCTCGTCCTGCAAGTATTAATACACCGCTTCCAACAGTTCATAATGCTCCTACCTTTTCCATGCAAAGGCGTCCTCAAGAGCGCCGCAGGTCAGGTGTACTCCTTTTACTGTTATTCGCGCTTTTTGTGGGTATTGCTGCTGTGGCGCTTCTTTTGCCTTCTATATTGAGACAGCAACAAAATCAAACCTCTATTACCCCAACAGTCCCAGTCACTCACAATTTGACGCCAGTGGTAACACCAGGACTCACCCCGAGTCCAGTAGTGACACAAACGCCACCAGCCTCATCTGGCTATCCAAATGTGGCTGGCACGTATAACGGTACGATTACTGATGATTATGGACCAATAAGAGAAAATATGTCGCTTTCGATTCAACAGCAACAAGCTAACATTAATGGCAATTTTACGGTAGGTGGAGGACTTGCGGGAAGTGGCCCTTTCACAGGGCATGTTACGAACAAAGACTATATCCAGTTTATAGTTCAATCTAGTGGTGTAAATCCGCTCTTTTTCTATGGGTTAGTGCAGGCAAATGGGAGCCTTGCCGGAAATTATTGTAGCCTTGATAATAAAGGCCATTGTAATGCGAAAGTTGGAGGGTATGGTACATGGAGTGTTTTGCCTACGTAGAGCCTGGTTCAGGGTCCTGATCAATATTGCTTCTGTTATAACCTGGCGTTCCACGCCTGCACGGTTCCTTCCATGCTACCGCTTGCAATATACCTGCCATTAGGAGACCAGGCGACTGCTTGCACTGCCATGCCAGTTCCGGCATTATGTTAGTGTAGGTGTAGATAGGCTTGTTGCCTGTAAAGCTGTCGAAGATCTGGACATCGTGAGCTACCGAGGCAACGTAGCGGCTGTCAGTTGACCATGCCACGGCCTGAACTGCATTACTAGTAAATTTAAATCCGTGGTTGTCCAGGGAATTTGACTGGGAGTATGAGACGACGGTAGGCTGCGGTTGCTGCCCATTACCCTGGAAGAAAGTAACAGGCCAGATCTTTACAGTACCAGATTTATCACCTGAAGCTACACGTTGGCCATCTGGCGACCATGCGACTGTATATACACTGTCTTTGTGTCCATCATATATATAAACAGGACGTCCTGTAGCAGCCTCCCATATTTGTACAGTCGCGTCAAAGCTTGCTGAGGCAATATAACTGCCATCGGGCGACCACGTGACAGAGCATACATTGCCTGAGTGCCCGCGATATTTAACGATCTGGCGTCCGGTGGCAACCTCCCAAACCTGTACAGTCGTATCATAGCTCCCTGATGCGATATACTTTCCATCAGGTGAGCAGGCGAGCGAAATCACCCGGTCGTTGTGTCCACGATACGTGCGTTGTAACTGCCCGGTTGTCGCGTTCCAGATCCAGACGATGTTATCATCGCCGCCAGCCGCGATAGCGTTGCCGCCGGATAGCCACTTTACATCTTCAACCCGGCTCGTGAGATCAGGGGCTTGAAAGGTGATACCATTCAGCCCTGTATTGGCATCAAATGCCTGTACGTGACCCTGCCAGTTTCCCATGACCAGGCGCATCCCATCGGGTGACCATGACACTCCAAGGACGCCACTACCTGTATTATAAGTGTAGATGGTCCCTCCCAGGTTTGGGCTATAGTCTGGGTGTGGTCCCCCTAAAACTAGAGATTCCGCCAGCCATGTTAGGGTGCCGGTAGCTGCTACAAGGCCAGCGTATCCTGCGATTTTCAACAGTGTGCGGCGCGAGAATGCGCTTTTCTGTTGGGGTACGTGTTGTGCTGTAAGGAGTTGCAGTTCCTGCCTGACGATACCCATCACATATGGTCTTTTTTTAACATTCCTATGGGCCATCTGCTGAATCAAGGTCTCGAGCTGCCAGGATTGTGGGTGCCTGGATTGCCTTAGCAGTTTTGGAAGAGCAAGATGCAGACGCGAACGTGCAGTTGTTTTCCCTGTCTGTAATTGTCGAAGGATCTTTCCCAGATTATAAATAGAGCTACGCGCGGACATTACGGGCACTGGAGTGGTTGTTCCGGTATCAAATAGGTAGAGTTTGCCGTCAGGTGTGCGCCAGATATTGCGCAATGTGAGATTATTCAGATCGAGAGATGACTGGTGATTGTACAGGTAGTCGAGTACTGCTGAGAGTTGGAGGCCGCTTTCGAGCACTTCCTCGAAAGGAAGCGGTCGATATTTTCTCTTGCTCAGATAATCCTCAAGCGTTTCACCAGCAAGGAAGTCCATTACAAAATACCAGCGATGGTTTACTACGAAGTAATCGTAGATGCGAGGGATGTTGGGATGAATCAGGCTCGCCAGAAGCAGCATCTCACGCTTGTCAGCTTCGATCGTTGCCAACGCATCCTGGGTATTCTGGTTATTCTTGCCTATTTCCTTGAGTGTTACCACGCGGTCGCCTAGTTGTATATCCTCAGCTTTGTACACAGTGCTCGCGGTTCCGGTACTCAGCACATCAAGAATACGGTAGCGCTGTTGAACGATGACCTCGGGGAGAAGGAAGCCGGTGAGTGGATTCGTTGTGGCGCTGGTTCCTCCCGAGACAGTGGAGAGCGGCTCGCGACAGACAAGGTAATGCGTTGCCTGCGCTGGATTTGTCGCGCCACACGCCTTGCAGTACGCGGAGGAAGAAACGTTGATATTTACATTGCCTGCCATACCTGCACCGTTTCGTCTTCGCTGCCCGAAGCAATATGTTGTCCATCCGGCGACCATGCCACGGACGTGACTGGACCAGAATGACCACGATAGATCAGAAGCTCTCCTTGTAAGGCCATTGCAAGCATATTTTAATTAATTCACTGAAAAAATGACAAAGAAAATTGACGAGCTGCGGGTTTTTGCCGGTGGTTTTTCAATCGCCTGATCGACTGTGAGGCCCACAGGTTTTTCTCCCAAAGACAAGCGGTCTCGTTATATAGGTGCAGCATGGAAGCTCTGCTCCGTGGATAGGTATTTCTTCGGATGCTTTTGAAGTGCTTTTCGTGTATCCTATCATCGGAATAGGGTCTGGCTTTCTCCGAGGAGTTTGTCATTTTCCAGCAAGTCTACCGCTTCGTAACGCTTCCCGTAACGATTTTAGGGCGGCCACACGATAATTTCGAGGGAGATGAACACCTTCGTTTGGAACAATATTACAGAACAGCATATCGTGGCGTAGAATGAAGGACAACATAATTGGCAATAACGATGACCAGGTAATCAAACAGGGAGCGCACATATGAACCTTCAACATGCGCCAACAATGACTGCTGGAAATTCGGACCTGCACAATACAAGGGACCCGCGCCTGTACGGTTGTTGGCTCATCCTCGCCAGAATCGGGTGGGTAGCTGTGGTTGGGCTGGCCTTGGGACTCTTCATCGCCAGCATCCCGACAACCTTTGCAGACCTCCATATTCTCTGCACGGCCGCTTCATGCAGTACCAGTGGGCAACTCACTCCTGATTATGTGCGAGAGCTTCAGGCATTGGGCCTCTCCATGGACTTCTATGCTACCTACATTGTTGTGTTCATCATTGTCTTTGCGTTTGGCTACTTCGCCGTCGGCGCTGTACTCTTCTGGCGTAAGTCAGACGACCGAATGGCACTCTTTGCCTCATTCACTCTCGTGACGTTTCCAATGGCCTTCACCGAGGTGCTGGCGACGCTTCCTCCATCCTGGTGGTTGCCAGTTCAATTCGTGAGCTTCCTCGGTTCGATCTGCTTCGTCCTCTTCTTCTACCTGTTTCCGAATGGACAGTTTGTACCGCGTTGGATGCGTTGGCTCTCGATTGGAGTGATCATGTATTGGGGTGCTAAAAATTTCTTTTCCCTCTCACCCCTCAATCCATTCACTCGCTTCCCCATACTCAATGCTTTGACGTTTGTAGGCTTTGTAGGTACTATGGTGGTCGGACAGATCTACCGCTATCGGCGCGTGTCCAGCCTACTGCAACGACAGCAGACTAAATGGGTCGTCTTCGGTATGTCAGTGGCGATTGGATGCTATGTCGGGTTGGACTTGCTTTATGGCGTCTTTTCACTTCCTCCGAAGGGCCCCTTTGCTGACCTGATCATCTTCACTGCCACCTACTTCTTGATGCTTCTCATCCCGCTCTCCATTGTCTTCGCCATCCTGCGCTCCCGGCTCTGGGATATCGATATTCTTATCAATCGCACGCTGGTCTATGGCACGCTGACAGCGATGCTGGCCGTGGTCTACATTGGCCTGATCATCACCCTGCAATTCCTGTTGCGTGGACTCATCAGTCAAACCTCTGACATCGCCATTGTGGCCTCCACTCTTGCAATTGCTGCATTGTTCAATCCCCTGCGGCGGCGCATCCAGGCATTCATCGACCGCCGCTTCTTCCGGCGCAAGTATGATGCGGCGCGTACGCTCGAAGCTTTTAGCGTAACGCTGCGCAATGAAGTGGACTTGAGCCAGTTGCGTGAGCAGCTCGTCGCAGTCGTTCAGGAGACGATGCAGCCAACGCATATTTCGCTGTGGTTACGCCCTCCTGAACCATCCAGGAAACGGAAAACGTGGCTGCTGGTAAGAATGAATGAGGAAGAGAGAGTAGAACCATGATGGGAAGCAAAGAGCGGCATTTTGCCCCGCTCATCAATATGTCACTGGAAGAGTTGGTACCAGTCGATCACTTCTCCCTTGAGATAGGTATTTCTACTGGTGCATCTGTGGTGTTTTTTGTGTAGGTATCTTCTATTGGAGAAGTCTCCCGATAGTTTGTCGTTGTCACGTAGTACTAAAGTTTAGCACAATCGTGCACAGGTGAAAGGAAGCAACGCACAGAAAGGAATAGCTTCCATGTCTGGAGAACAGAACAAGGCCCTGGCTAGCCGCGCTGTTGAAGAGTTCCTTAATCAAGGACACATCGACCGAGCAGAAGCGTTCTTCAGCACCGACTCCGTCGAGCACATCCCTTCCCCACCTGGATTTCCGACTGGTCTTGCAGGCTTCAAACAGTCCTTCACCCTCTTCCGCCAGGCTTTTCCCGACCTCCACTCCACGCTTGAGGACACGATTGCCGAAGGAGACTGATCATGTCTACACCTACTGCGACACCGCAACCCGCTCCCCACTCCGCACTCAGGCGTCTGGTGGCCCACCATCCGGTGGCGGCCTTCCTGATCATGGTCTATGCCGTTAACATCGCGGTTGAGCTGCCACCGGTTCTGACACGGCCCGACATCTTGCCATTCGCTCTGCGCCCAGATGCGTTGCTCGGGCATATCTTCGGGTGTGCGCTGCCGGCCTTCCTTGTGGTGGCAGCCCTGCACGGCTGGGCCGGCGCGCGCGACCTGGCGCGTCGTTGCCTCAGGTGGCGCGTCGGCCCCCAGTGGTACCTCATCGCGCTGTTCGGCGTGCCTATCGGGGCGCTGCTGTGCGCGAGTGCGCTCTTTGGTCTGGCACCGCTGCACGCGCTGGTGGACAAGTGGCCGCTGCTGTTCACGATGGTGGTGCCACAGCTCCTGCTCTTTATCGTCTTCTCCAATGTTGCTGAGGAGATCGGCTGGACGGGGTTCTTGTAGAATAGGCTGCAAGAGAGGCACGGGCCGTTGAAGGCCAGCGTCATCGTCACGCTCCCCTTTGCGCTGTTCCATCTGCCCAGCTTGATGGTCGACCAAGTAATAAGCCTCGCACAGTTCCCCCTCGCCCTCGGGTTTTTGGGCATTTTTGCGATACTTCAGCTGCTCGGACGGGTCGTCATCATGTGGCTGTACAACAACACTAATCGCAGCGTGCTGCTGGTGGGGATGTTCCACTCGAGCTATGACGTAACGACTCAGTCGTTCAGCGCATTCATCCCCGGCGGCACCGGGTCTGGGTTCGTGCCAGCCACCATCGCAGTCACTGTGGCTGCCGTGCTCATCGTCGTCTTCACTAGGGGCCGTCTCTCGTACAAACCGATCCTGGCATCGCCATCAGAAGAGGCACCGCACCCACCAGATGCGCCTCTAACCCAAGCCTGAACCCCTGCTGTTCCGATGGTTGCACCCTCTTTAGCTAGCAAACAGTATTCCCCAAATGTGCTAAGCTCATCTGTTCCCCAAATGTGAGGAAGAGCCTGAATAGTGATCCACCTGTGATAGCTGAAAGCACCTTCACAGCAGTGTTCTCGCTGACAGCGGCGATCCTGCTCCCATCGGGAGACCATGCCAGGGCATTGGAATCATTAGCTTCCACAAGCTCACTGTAAGCAAAGGGGCGCTCATCTCCAGTTTCAATACTCCAGACACCTACAATGTCGTCGCCCAACGCTGCCGCAATCTGATTACTATCAGGAGACCATGCCAGAGCATCGACTCTCTGGGGGGTCGTTGCAAAAATTGCGAGTTCTTTTTTATGAGAATGAGAGAGAAAGACAAGCTTTCCCGTGTAGGCATCCCAAACCTGCACTGAACTATCAATTGTGCCGTAAGAAGCGATATGCTTCCCGTCAGGTGACCAGGCGACGGTGGCTACTGTTCCCGTATGACCACGGTATGTATAAAGAGATCGCTTGAGAATTGTAGCTTGAGCATACACTGAATGAGCAGTAGAAAGAACCGGGGTTGTTCCACTAATCGGGTGAGCAAACAACAGGTCCAACAGATTCGGATTTTGAACGAGGTATGTTGTGATGGCGAATGTTGCTAGCGTGCTAGCAAGACCTACTAAAAAGCGTCTGCGCTTAACCGGAATTTTCGAGTTTCCCTGCGTCTTGCTCTGAGCGAGAGCCGTCTGTTGAGCAAGGAGGCTTTGTAATTCCTGCTTGACTACTGCCATGCTTGCCGGTCGCTTGCTCATCTCCATTTCCAGCATCTGCTCGAGAAGAGAGCTGAGTCGGGAAGTGATAGACCGCTCCTTCCAATTACTTGCTTGAACAGGTTTAAAATGAAACAGGCTGAGCGAGGGATCATCGCCCGTGAGTAACTCGTGAAGCGTGGCTCCGAGGCCGTAGATATCAGTTTGGGGAGTTGTTTGCGCTTTGCCATATTGTTCTGGAGCAGCATAGCCTTTTGAGCCAAGGGGAATAGTATCTTTGGCTTTCCCAGGCTTAAAGTGACGGGCAATGCCAAAATCAATTAAGTACACGTGATTATCGATTGTACGCATGATATTTGCAGGCTTGACGTCACGAAAGATAATGGGTGGCTGGTGGTTGTGAAGGTAGTCGAGCACGGTTGATAGTTGGATACCGATTTCAAGGGTCATCTCAACCGAGAGGCGCCGGATGACTGTGTCCAGGTAGTCTTCCAGCGTATCACCGGCGATATAGTCCATTACCACGTAAGAACGTCCATGCTCTGAAAAATGATCATGAATACGAGGGAGATTGGGATGGGTGAGATCCGAAAGCAAGAGTGCTTCACGTTCAAAGGCTGCTGTAGCTTCGGACAGTTCCCGGGAGCTGAGACCATCCTGGTTCATTTCCTTGATGGCGACGAGACGGTGGCTGAAAAGTGTATCTTTCGCTTTGTAGACTGCTCCAAATCCACCAGTACCTACCTGACTGACGATGGTATAGCGCGAGTGGAGCAAGTAGGAGGAAACAAGAGGGCCGACGGCCTTCCCCTCTAGAATGGTAGCGTTTATAGGAGCCGCTTGAACATGTGAAAGAGGCGAGAGTGCGGACGTGTGCAAAGCATTATTGCAAGCGAAACAGTGTGTTGCTTGTGAGGGATTGGATGCTCCACACTGATCACAATAATTGGTGGAAGCCATTATATTCATTTCAGCCTCCATTGTAGTTTTCAACCTTTACAAATCTGTAAGTAACATACAGTTAAGGCCGTGTCAAGGACGGGAGTACTTTGTGCAAGTAGCACTCTATATGAGAATATGATATACTCCTACTCACTGCAAATGTGCTTAAAATTCATCTGCATACATTTTTAGGGATATGTTATGTTTTACGATCATACAAAAATATATGTAAAGGCTGGGGATGGTGGGGATGGCTCTATTCACTTTCGGCGTGAAAAGTTCGTACCGTATGGAGGCCCCGATGGTGGGGACGGTGGAAGAGGAGGCAGCATCTATATAGAAGCAGACGCGAGATTGAATACGCTGATTGATTTTCGTTATCGCCAACATTTCAAAGCCACTTCTGGTGGCGCTGGAGCGCGCCAGAAAAAACACGGAGCCAGTGGAGAAGACCTTGTTCTGCGCGTTCCATGTGGTACTGTTATCCGAAATGCTGAGACAAAAGAGTTGGTTGCGGATCTTGTGGAGGAT
>WNGR01009320.1_pt1 | contig 11392 bp, 17 predicted proteins | sample 5407581 | NCBI WGS metagenome assembly WNGR01 (sample SAMN13153383, study PRJNA577476) | soil metagenome | isolation source: 80 cm soil or saprolite under Garry oak tree replicate 2 | place: USA:California | collected 2016-06-15 | reverse complement strand
AAGACGTGCCTTGGATGGTTAGGGCTGCTGACCTCGGAAAGCGCGTCAATCAAGGCGTTCTCACGGTGAGGCTTGAGAGCAACGTAGAGGTCGATCGTGGTGCCGGAGGGGTGGCCCAAGCTCTCCCAGTTCTCTGGGACGGCGTTCCAAGAGTGCTTGATGTGCATGTCGTCCCAAGGTGGTGAGAGGGACTTCGCGAGGCTGCCAAGAAGAACAGCGGCAAGGACGGAGAGCACAAAGACACAATGGTAGCGCATTATTACTTGGAAGTCAGCGAAATGGTGTCAGGATACAAGGAGTTCGTGTGCTGAATTTCTGCAGCAGATCGCCATGAGTGGGCCACCGCAACTCAACTTTAAACTCCAACTTCTTTGTGACCAAGCAGACTACAGATTTCCAAAAAGGGTCTGACCCAGGTCAACTGGCGTCTCTGTCGCTTCGGCGAATCCTCTTAAGGGATGGCAGAAGGGTCCCACGGCAATTGGTTTTGCCATGGGGACCACATGGAGCCGGAGAAGTGCGGCTGGGCCCCTGATCTGCTGGCTATATGCTGAGCAGGAAGCCCTCCCTCCTCCCCACTCGTGTCTCCCTCCCTTTCCCCCCTTTGCAACCAGTCTATCAGAGGTCGCGCCGTGCTCCCCCATGCACCAGGGGTGGCCAACTCCCCTGATAGGCCATAAGACTGGTAGGCATCCTAAATGGTCTCGGAAGGATGACGGTCGGGGTAGCGGTAGCCCCCTGACGAGAGCTTTCGCAGGCTCGAAACCGCTGCTGATCGCCTCCCTGCCTGCCTCTGCGCACACTGTACCGACACTTATCCTTGGAGATTGGTAGCAGACGGGTGCACCAAGCAGGAATGGACAGCCCGAATGCCCTTCTCGCGCAGAGGCTCCGCACTTTGCCCTGCTGCCCTGGGCATAGTCCGGCCATTTGTATCGGGTGCTAGTGGCCCAAGGGTGGATACTCTCAAATGGTCCCTCTGGTGCTCTAATTGAAATTAAAGCACTTGCTACTAGTAAACATGAACTGGCCTTGAAACTGGCGTATAATCGCTTTCTTTTTCTCCTTGAATTAGAGTGCACATTGCGGGGCAAAACTATCCAGCACTCAACAGCACTACCTACACGGTCACTCTGGTATATCACGAATATAAGTCTAGATTGCCCTGCTCAATTTCAAAATAAGACCTTCCCACTCCCGGGATCGGGAGAGGTATAGGTTGATGGGGTGCGTCATGCGGCAAAGCGTAACAAGTCAGACTACAATCGAGACCGAGTATCTTCGGTGACCGGTTTCGACCTTAACTTTGCGTTGGCGAGTGCGCAACTGGCCTTTATGTCTGGCGCTATCGCATCGAGAAGTTAGTTTGTTGGGTTTTGGAAAATGTAAGTTCTAACTACCCAATGATCAAATATCTCCTGCATTGCGCCAAAGTCAAGCGTTCCGAGACCCCGTGACCTACGGAGTCCGCGGTCATCCAACGTTGAAAGTGAACAAGTAACAAGTCCAGTGGAACACACAAGATCCCATCCATCGATGGCGGAGGATCCAACTGTGTTGCAGCCTGGGTCCGAGCCAGTTGCGATGTCGAAGAGGGCTTCGAAGCCGTAGCCGTACAGCCAGGGGTTGAGGAGGCCGAGCGCGGGCTGGCCTTTCGAAAGTAGGTAGTCATTAAGCAGCGAGATTATGCCCGCCGCAACCTGCAAATTGGCAGTCGGTCGGGTGCTCAAGGATGGACGACTCAAATAGGAGGGAGGAGGGAGATACACAGGCGTCGAACAGCTTGTGTCGTCCACCAATTCTCCATTGCCGTTGACGAAAATCGGGAAACTGGTAGCCTGGGTGGCGATGTCGGGGATGGCGCGGCAAGCAACGCTGCACCAAGTCTAAGTAACTTACGAATAGGTTAGATCAGGTCACGGAAGCGAACGCACTTGTAAAGGCTCTGATACCGGTTGCCGAGGACGGTGGTCCTCCGGGTGACACGGCTTGCTCCTGGTAGCTCGGGTGCGCTGAAAGTAGCCCGAGAAGCCGCCGCCGGAGAAATCCGCTGCAATCTCCGGCTCGAAGCCCGTCGTTCCGCTGACGGCGGTGACCCAGGGACCTGCCAAAGCGTGGCGATGTGGTGAGCGTCCTTGACCCGCACTTATGTACTACTCCCAATCGGAGAAAAACGCCACACGTACAGGTTGCAGGGAAGAGAGGGACGAACAGGACCATACTGTCGGTCACGCAGTTCCCTTCGCCGACGCCGTTGTCGCCACTCGAGAAGAGGACGCTGACGCTACGCACACCGAGCTGCGCGAACAGGTTGCACACCTGCACTACGTATCCCCTCGAGCACCTATTCTCGTTGATGCCGTACGACGTACTGATCGTCTGAGGGATCCTCGGCTTGTCGAGGATGAAGTCAAGCCAGGAGAAGTACCAGTCTTTTGTGCCCAACGGCCCTCGGCCGGTGCTGTAGAAGATGTGCGGCGCCGGATACGCCATGGCCTCAGTGTACTGGGTGTCGATGTTCGCCTCGGTGTGGGGGTTGCCCGAATCGTACCCCCACCGTTGACTGGCACGACGGTGAAGGTCGTGCCCGCCGTGTCGGAGCGGTATTTGCACATAAACGCCACCAGGTCCAGCGGGCTCGGATAATCCCATAAATATCCCACAATCCCGAGCACATTCCTGTCCGTCGCAGCGGGTGTATAGGCGGACGTGTAGTACAGCCGGCACAGAAACGCCGGCGTGGCGACGTAATTGATTCGATTCGATCGCGGCCCGACAACGTCGTTGCGGGCTCGTCTGATACCGGCTTCACCGGCGCCGCTGCTGCCCCGTCAGTGCGATTCCGCGGTGTCTGCCACTGCGCGGGCGGGGAGACAAAGGACGTCATTGGTGCCATGGTCAGCACGTGCTCGTGCAGCGCCGCGGGAAGCGCATAGCCGACAGTGCGAACAATGGTCTCACTGCTCTCGACGTGCCTGTATAGCTGGTATGACGCGTCGAGGAGAGCGTTGGCTTGTGTCACGGACACGGCTTTGAGCATCAGTGTGTTACCGCCATGTGTCGTGGAGATGGACGAGGAGGGAACGCCGCTGTGCTCGAGCCAGGAATTCACGAGCACGAGGGTCTCTGGATGTGGAGCGACAAGTTCAGCCACCTGCTCCTTGGTCAGGTGTGCACGGTATCTGGATCAGAGCAGTAGTACTCGTGAGAACACACGTGAGCGGAGTGGTGGTGGACGTGCTTTGGATGCGTAGGCTCGCTGACCTCATAAAGTGCGTCAATCAGGGCATTCTCACGGTGGGACTTGAGCGCAATGTAAAGGTCGATTGTGGTGCCGGAAGGCGGGTGGCCCAGGCTCTCCCAGTTCTTCGGGACGGCGCTCCAAGAGTGTTTGATGTGCATGTCGCCCTAAGGTGGTGAGAGGGCCTTCGCAAGGCTGCCAAGAGAACAGTGGCAAAGACGGGGAGCACAAAGGTACAATGGTAGTGCATGACTACGGGAGGTTAGCGAGATGGTGTCTAGGATACAATGGGTTCGTAGGGTTGAGAAGAAGGCTCGAGGACTGGAACGGTGAGAGCTTTTATGGTGCATTTCTGCGTGAGAACAGAACTCGAAGGGCAGAGTAGAAGCAAGTGGCACTAGTAGTTACGGTACGAGCGCAGGTTGGACGCGAATAGGACGCGACTCTTGAGTACTAGCTTGAGTAGCTTGAGTGCCAGTGAGACGGAATTGACTCAATTGAGCGAGGATGATGCCAGGGTTGTCCGACCAAGTTCAATCCCATGTGGCCTATCCGAAGTGAGGAAGCGCCCATACTAGTATTGGGTGCCTGGCGAGCCGTTAGGACATTTTTCTTACTGTAAGTTACATTCTGCCGAGATAGAAAGTAGATAGATCCCCCATGCTTGCCCCCATGACCTGGATCCCAACTGCAGGTAGTTATTGCAAGGATTGTCTTCGATCACCGGTCACCGGCCTCAAGCTTCAAGCTTCAGATTGTGATATGAGTCAACATTGGGGGTATGCTTCCACCTTCTTGACTACGGCTATAGTCCCTTTGACTAACCTACGGGTTTGTGGCCCTGGACCAAGCCCTGGACTACACTTTGGCACGTCGTGCGCCTTTGAAGACATTGAATGCAATGCGGCGTCTTATCTGATATCCAGATGAGGTTCTCTGAAGGCAGTATTATGCCAGTGCGCAGGGGGAAGTAGCGTGGCAAGGCATCCTAGAGCAGATTCTGTGTCGATTCCTCTCTCGTTTCGTGACCGTAGTGTGACTTAAAAAGACCAGGGTACCCGTTGCCAACACAGCTGCGGACTTGGCTGCGGATGTTCGTGGCGCAAAGATTTTGTCGTTCAGCTCTATATGTCTGTCTGAATGTCTTGACGATGAAGTCATTGACCAATTACAGTGACTCGATCTTATCAAGCTCGTGCCGCAGACGGACTGTCCCTCTCGGCAGTGCAATATCCACCGCAGTGAAGGCGCTTGTTAAGTACGGGTACCCAAAATGGACGTGCAACGCCTGAGTTCCTACTTACAGTAGTTGGCAAAAAAAAGAAGTGGATGCATTAGCTAATAGGTTACTTGAATTTTTTGTGTCCAAGTCAAATGGGAGGGCCGCGCAGGCACCAAAGTGGGAAACGCAAACCGGGTGACACAAGCGCGATGGCGCGTACCGCCCCTTCTGCCCTTCAGCGCGGAAAGGTGCCAGCTAGCGTTCCGAGACCCGTGACCTATAGAGCCCAGGGTCATTCACCGTCGAAACTGGACAAGTAAACAAGTCTGGTGGAACGCACAGGATCCCATCCCTCGGTGGCGGAGAATCCTTCGGTGGTACAGCCAGGATTCGAGCCACTTTTGATGTCGTAGAAAGAAACGGCGGCGGGTCCGTACAGCCAGAAGTTGAGAAAGCCGAGCGGGGGCAGGCCTCGCGAAAGCTTCATGTCATTAACCAGCGATATTATGCCCGCCACAATCTGTAAATTGGCGGTCAGTCGAGTGCTCAAGGCCAGATGGGAGGGAGGGGAGACACATACAGGCGCCGAGCCGCTTGTGCCGCTCACCACTAGCTCTTCGCCGTTGACGAAAATCCGGAATCTAAGGGCCTGGGCGGCGAGGTCGGGGATGCCGCGGCCAGAATCGCTGCACCAAGTAGAAGGTACGAATCGGTTAGATCAAGTCACTGGAACCTCGGAGAGAACGCACTTGTAAAAGCCTTGATACCGGCTGCCGAGGTTCTGGAGGAAGGTGGACACGGCCTTGTCCTGGTACGGAGGGCGTTGAAAGTAGTCCGAGAAGCCGCCGCCGGATATATCCGCTGCGACCTCCGGCTCGTAGTCCGTTGTTCCGCCGATGGCGGTGACATAGGGACCTGCCAAAGCGTGACGATGTGGTGAGCGTCCTGGACCCGCATTTTTGTACTACTTCCAATCCGAGAAAAAATGCCACACGTACAGGTTGCGGGAAATTTGGGCTTAAACCGGATGGAGCCATCTTTGGCCACGCAGTCTTTGCCGACTCCGTCGTCACCAGACGCGGCGAGGACGCTGACACCACGCGCACCGAGCTGCGCGAACAGGTCGCACACATACACTGAATATTCCCTCGACGATGATTTCTCATTGACGCCGTACGACGTGCTGATCGTCTGAGGGATGCTCGGCTCGTCGAGGATGAATTTAAGCCAGGAGATGTACCAGTCGTCATCATCATTTGGCCCAAGGCCGGTGCTGTAGAAGATGTGCTGGGTCGGATACGCCATGGCCCCGGTATACTGGGTGTCCAGGTTCGCCTCGATTCCAGGGTGGCTCGGGTCGTACTTCCCACCGTTGACACGTGCGATGAGGAAGGTCGCGCCCGCCCCGTCGGAGCGGTATTTGCGCATGAACACCTTCAGGTCCGCCGGGCTCGGATATTGCTTTGAAAATCCCACAATCCCGAGCGCGTTCGTGTCCCTCGCAGCAGGTATATAGGCTTCGGTGCCGTACAACGAGCGCAGGAATGACGGCGTGACGTAATCGATACGATCGCGGCTCGATAGCGTCGTTGCGGGCTCGTCTGATGCCGACTTCACCAGCCCCGCTGCTGCTCCGCCAGAGAGATTCCGCGGTGTATGCCACTGCGTGAGTGGGGAGAAAAAGGACGTCGTCGGCACCACAGTCAGCACGTGCCTGTGCAGCGCTGCAGGAAGCGCATAGCCGACAGTGCGGACAATGCCAGTGGTCTCACTGCTCTCGACATGCCTATAGAGCTGGTATGACGCGTTGAGGAGAGCGTTGGCTTGTGTTACGGACACAGCTTTGAGCATCAGTGTGTTACCGCCATGTGTCGTGGAGATGGACGAGGAGGGAATGCCGCTGTGCTCGAGCCAGGAATTCACGAGCTTGAGGGTCTCTGGATGTGGAGCGACAAGTTCAGCCACCTGCTCCTTGGTCAGGTGCGCACCATATCTGCATCAGAGCAGTGGCACTCATGAGAACACAGCTGAGTAGAGGAGTGGTGGTGGACGTGCCTTGGATGCGTAGGCTCGCTGACCTCATAAAGTGCGTCAATCAAGGCGTTCTCACGGTGGGACTTGAGCGCAATGTAAAGGTTGATTGTGGTGCCGGAAGGTGGGTGGCCCACGCTCTCCCAGTTCTCCGGGACGGCGTTCCAAGAGTGCTTGGTGTGCATGTCGCCCCAAGGTGGTGAGAGGGGCTTCGCAAGGCTGCTAAGGAGAACAGCGGCAAGGACGGAGAGCACAAAAATACAATGGTAGTGCATGATTACAGGAAGTCACCGAGATGATGTCTAGGATACAATGAGTTCGTCAGGTTGAGAGGAAGGCCCGAGGTTCAGAGCAAGAATTAGAACGGTGTGAGAGCTTTTATGGTGCATTTCTGCGTGGGAACTGAACTCGAAACGCGGGCTGCTTTAGATTTTGAGAAGATAAATAGGACACGACCATTGATCGAGACGAATTGAGATGTCCGACCAAGTTCAATTCCATATGGGCGGTGGGCCCCCAGGATTTATTTACAAGTTGACGCTCAGGCCATGTGGCTATCTGAGATAGGTTAGTTGGTGTCGTTCCGGGCGAGCTCGTCGCCAATTACCAAAGGTCAACTACGTATTAATAAAGTCATTCCAAAAGGACTTACCTTGCAGGGGGCCCAGCAATCATGGGGGCCTTAGAGGTTTGTGCGCGGCAGGGGCTGACTCCAGGAAATGGAGTAAGGCGGTTACTCCTTTGATGGAGCCAAAGAGCTCGGATGGGATGACTTTATGGGCCCACATTCCCGGTTGATTCCGCGACTCAGCGGAGAGAATGCAGTCGGAAATGATATTGTGGGTATTTCTCTCGCTGAGACCGCACTCGTATATGATGTTGAGTGGTGTCTAGTTTTTGAAAAAGCGGCGGGTGTAGTTGGGGTTAAACGAATAGAGGACTGCGAGCCGTAGGACAGTGGTAAAGGACGAGCGGGAGTGGGTGACATCACAGTATCCGCTGCCTTGGGCCAAGCACGCCATTCGCGCCGTCCCATCTGTCATATCACGCCTCAAACACTTCGGCCCTTTCCCACCGCGGATGCCTCAGGTGATCTTTGACCCCTTAGCTTGCTCGAGTATATGGAGGAAACCAGAGTCTGCGTAAAGCCGAGGAGGACGAGGAGACCGGGATGGAAGTGCGGCACGTCTCCTCCGGAGACAAGTTCTCTAGTGAGGGTACGGTTTAAACCGTCCCGACTATTTTGGTCTTACTGAACATTGCTCACCATGTTTGCCACCGGTCCCGTCCCAATGGGTTTCTCGCTATTATGCCTACGTGACGAGTTTGTCTACTCGCCACAACCGCTACTGTATCAGTGTCGTATACGCGGAATATTGATTCAGATTCACAAGAAAAACCCGCTGCCTTCCAAATAGGGTGATGTAGCCGTCTGAGGGTGTTGGTAGACTACGTAGTTTCTTGATACTGTACCAACTGCGGGACCATTGAGGGCCTTGTTTCTGGAATGTGGCCGTTTGGAGATTCCGGACCTCCTCGATGTTATCGCTTTGTGCGCATGCGTCCGCCATGATAGTTTCCTTAGCGAACCCTCGGGGCACAAAGTCCGACGTGGTCCATTCGACGGAGAAGGAAACTGAGGGTTCTATCCCAAAAGAAGCGTACTTTAATATAGTGAGAAAAGGCCCAGATTGGGCATGATGGGAGGAGCGCGAGTTAAGGTTAGAGATGTCCCCTCGATTTGGAGGTAGGCTTGCCCTGCAGTGCGCGGCTTAGACCGAACGCGTCAATGTCGTACCGGCTCCGAGTCACTTCCTCGCCCAGCAAGTGAGCTAGGTCATGGCCCTGCTCCACAACGCGTCAGTTATGGTGTCTGCAGCACCGCCCACCACTTACCGTCAGAGCGAGCACGATTTTCAATCACCCCGATGACGTGTGATAGCGCAACAGAGGAGCCTCCGCACATGCTGATTAACCTCACACTGCCGAGATAGGAAGTATATCCGTGACCCTGGACCCCAGCTGGCAGTGGAATATTATTGTCAAGTTTATTGCAAGGATTGTCATCGATCATCAGTTGCGTCTGCTTACATCCCACGGTCCGCTTAATCAGACGCAGTCGTCACAACCCATGATACATGATGCATGGATTCAGGCGGACGCGTGCCGACCGGTGTGTTGGCGTATACGAGTGCTTGCCGGTGTAGTGGAATTCTTTCGTGAGCAAGATTAGGTGTCAACACTGCCCGCAATAACGACTGGACCGTCGCTGAGGTCTGCCGAATGTGTCTTCTTGGTACTGATGGGGACATGAGTGTGAGCCGTGAGGTCATGTGAGGTGCGGGGAGGCGAGGGCCTAGAGCTGGTGATGTGAGCTGGGAATGTCATTCGGTTGAACTTGTCGACAAATTCCGCAGACTTGTATCGTCCTCGTTTGCTTATCTTTCAATCAACGGACAACGGGTACTTTCTAGCCCAAGAGTGGGCCGAGCGTCCTATACTTTGTGCTGTTGCTTTGCCCTGCTGACCCTCAGGCCTTTCTTTTCAATTTCAGGCAACTTGAAGGAATCACGTTGGTCACTAGGGTGGCCAGGTCGTGCAATATACTACTAGTCAGCACCTTGAAGTTGCTAGCCCCAAGGGTGGATCTCTCAAATGGCCCCTCTGGCGCTCTAATTAAGATTAAAGCACTTGCCACTAGAAACATGAACTAGCCTTGAAACTAACGTATAATTGCTTTCTTTTTCTCCTTGAATTAGAGTGCACCTTGCGGGGCAAAACTATACAGCACTACCTTCACGGTCACTCTGGTATAAGTCTAGGTCTAGATTGCCCTGCTCAATTTCAATATAAGACCTCCCCACTCCCGGGATCGGGAGAGGTATAGGTTGACGGGGTGCGTCATGCGGCAAAGCGTGACAAGTCAGACTACAATTGAAATCGAGTATCTTCGGTGGCCGGTTTCGACCTTAACTTTGCGTTGGTGAGTGCGCAACTGGCCATTATGTCTGGCGCTATCGCATCAAGAAGTTAGTTTGTTGGGTTTTGGAAAATGTACGTTCTAACTACTCAATGATCAAATATCTCCTACATTGCGCCGAACTCAAGCGTTCCGAGACCCGTGACCTACGGAGTCCAGGGTCATCCAACGTCGAAAGTGAACAAGTAACAAGTCTAGTGGAACGCACAGGATCCCATCCATCGATGGCGGAAAATCCACCTGTGCTGCAGCCCGGGTTCGAGCCAGTTGTGATGTCGAAGAGGGCTTCGAAGCCATTGCTATGCAGCCAGGGGTTGAGGAAGCCGAGCGCTGGGTGGCCTTTCGAAAGTAGGTAGTCATTATGCAAGATAATGCTCGCGGCGACCTGTAAATTGGCGGTCAGTTAGGTTCTCAAGGACAGACGACCTAGATAGGAGGGAGACACACACAGGCGCAGAGCAGCTTGTGCCGCCCACCATTTTCTCATAGTCGTTGAAGACCGGAAAACCGGTAGCCTGGGCGGCGATGTCGGGGATGGCGCGGCCAGCAGCGCTGCACCGAGTACTAAGTACGAACAAGTTGGACCAGGTCACGGAAGGGAACGCACTTGTAAAGGCCTTGACGCCGAGTGCCGAGGTTCCGGAGAAAGGTGGACACGGCCTGCTCCTGGTGTTCAAGCCAGGAATTCACGAGCTCGAGCGTGTTTGTGTGTGGTGCTACAAGCTCAGCAACTTGCTCCTTAGACAGGTGCGCACGGTATCTGCACCGGAGCAGTGGCACATGTAAGTACATACGTGAGCGAAGGAATGGTGGAGGACGTGCCTTGGATGCGTGGGGCTGCTGACCTCGTAAAGCGCGTCGATTAAGGCATTCTCATGGTGAGGCTTGAGAGCAACGTAGAGGTCGATCGTGGTGCCGGAAGGTGGGTGGCCCAAGCTCTCCCAGTCCTCCTGGACGGCGTTCCAAGAGTGTTTGATGTGCATGTCGTCCCAAGGTGATGAGAGGGGCTTTGCAAGGCTGCCGAGGAGAACAGCGGTAAGGATGGAGAGCATAAAGACACAATGGTAGCGCATGATTACTGGAATTCAGCGAGATGGTGTCTAGGATACAATGAGTTCGTGAGGTACGACCGCGGGTTGGATGCGAATACTGTAACTGAGTACTACTACGCGACTCTTGAGTAAGACGGAATTGAGCGAGGGTGATCCCAGTGCCGGTGCTGTCCGACCGAGTTCAATCCCACATTGGCTATGCGGAGTAAGGGAACGCACAGATGAGGTGTCCGGCAAGCCGTGACATTTTTCGGATCCAACCTCTCCGAGATGGAAAGTAGGTAGATCCACCATGACCCCCGGCCGCAGGCAGTTACTCCGCGGGAACGTTTCTCCTTGATCAGATGGCCCACAGAGGAGCTGAATGTACAGGAATACGTGTGAAAAGGGATACAGAAAATGCCAGGGCTCTTCGCACTGATCCCACGACAAATAACTCTACTTCTTCCCTCGCTTACGGGGTGGCTGCTGCTGCCCTTCCTCCTGCGCCGCCCGTTGCTCTTCCTGCTGTAGCTGCAGCTTCTGCCGGCGCAGCTCAGACTTTCTTTTTCGCCTGGACTCGAATAGAATGCGGGGCAGAGCCTTGGGCAGAGCTCGGGTATGCGACAGTCTCCGCTTTCCGGCCATAGACGCGTCTGTCTTATCGGGAGCTTCCTTGTCTAGCCAGTGACAACGCGACGAATGTCTTCCAATTAGCGTCATCCGCCAGTCAACCACAGCTGATTGGTGGAAACTGTCTTCAGTTGCAGGCGGCGAGCGTTCACAATGATCGAAGTATGGATTCCTGAGACTTGGTTGCAGGGCGCATGAAAGCGCATATATTGTAACGTGTTGATAAGCACCAGCTGTCTCCTCAAGCGTCATCC
>WNGR01007725.1_pt1 | contig 11392 bp, 14 predicted proteins | sample 5407581 | NCBI WGS metagenome assembly WNGR01 (sample SAMN13153383, study PRJNA577476) | soil metagenome | isolation source: 80 cm soil or saprolite under Garry oak tree replicate 2 | place: USA:California | collected 2016-06-15 | reverse complement strand
CTGCTGGAAAGGGAATGCCAGACATGTAGATTGTCTGTAAACATGGGGCGGATCCACCGAGGAATGTATCAGGAAGGGTTGGCATGGTCACAAAATGTTCTGATTCGAAACGGAGGTGTGTCAATGCCGGAAATGGCTCTTGCATCACCGTGGCCAGATCTCCCAAGTGTGAGCGTTGCACATTAAGCTCAACGACTCGTACACGATCGCGGTGCTCCAGTGCTGCAATGAGATTATCTCCATCACCATCCTGGAAATGAGAACCGAGATAGGAAATGACCATAGGAAAGGCCGGAAGATAACATAAATTCTTCTTGACAGGTGTCCCGTGGGTGCAGAGAAGTTCCAGATGGAGGTGGCGTGATGACGCAAACATGATGTGTCTCCATGTTCGGCACACATGCGCCAGTCTGTGCCATTTCCATGGGTGATGGCCCCAAGTAAGACGGCCAACTTCATCCATTCGACAATGGCCAAATATTTCTACAAAGACATTGTCCGGAAGAGTGTTGATCATGGTTGTGGGTCTGTTTGAAAATTAGCGGTGCACGCCCAGTCAATCGGTCCATCAATACGGTAAACGAACGAAGGCACCAGCAATAGACACACCTGTGTGAGCTCATTGATAGAGTTAACTTGAACGCTGAAGTGCGTGCTCTTATAGCTTCTATGAGTGGTAATATGGCAGGGTGCTTCTGTTGTTGGCCTGGTAGTGGAGTACGACGACGTTCAAGTTTAGGCAAATGTGATTACGTCAGAGACTGTTTTACAGTAGGGACAGAGGGGAAACAGAGTAGTTAATTGGCATCTTTTTTGGAGAGACGAGGACGAGCCGTTATAGAAATGACGTCTAATATTTCTAATCTACATAACTGCCTCATGGCTCGGCAAAGGGCCCAAGGCTCGTTAGGCTGACTTGTGGCGTGGATGAGTGGTGAACGCGGGCTAGTACTATGAGGTCCAGGATCCAAAGACCCGTGTCAGCCGACGTCAAAAAGAAGAGACACGAGTCTGACAGTAAGCACAAGGTCTCATCTGGCGATAGCGGAGAATCCAACAGTGTTGCAGCCCGAGTTCGAGCTGGTCACGATGTCATTGAGCGGCCGTGCTGTGGAAGTCGAGCAGGGATCTGCCATTCTGAAGCAGGTAGTCATTCGGCAGTGAGATCACGCTCGCCACTCCCTGTACATTGACAGTCAGCTGGTGCTCGAGGTGGACAACACCGAGAGGAAGGAGGAGGAAAGACGCACTGGCGCCCAGCAGCTTGTACGCTGGATGACCTTGAGGCACACGTAGAGGATAGTCACAACATTGCGCGCCCGAAGGGCCGAACACATCATAAAATAAGAATAGGTCGGTCAGGTTATGCCAGCGAACGCACTCGTGGAAGCCGTCATACTGGACACGGCGACGTCCAGGTAGCTCGGGCGTTGAAAGCAGCTCAAGGAGCCACCGGATGTGATATTTTCGCTGCAGCCTCGGGGTTGTCGCTCGTCGTGCGACCCACACTGGTGACCCAGAAGCCTGGCAATGAGAGGCGATCTGGTGAGCGACTTGTTCCTGCGCTTGTGTACTGCTTGCAAGCAGAAAAAAAAAATACGTACTATAAGATGCAGGGAACTTGGTGTGGGAGGGGATCGTCGAGGCCATCGTTTCAGTTCCCGACGCCAACGCTATCGTCGCTGCTCACGAAGAGGACGCTGACGCCGCGCTCGTCGAGCTGTGTGGACAAGTCGCACGAGCTCCTCGCAAAGTCCACCGAGAAGTCTACTTGTCGCCACCGTTGACATGCTGATGGTCTGCGGGGTACTCTTCAATCTGGGCATGCAGTTGAGCCCGCCGAGTAATGTCGCCCGGCGGCCGGAGCTGTAGATGTGCGGGTCGGAAGGCGGAATCGTCGCGCGTGAACGGTGAGTTCATGTAGACGAAGCAACCGCTAACAAAGTAGTGTGATGGTGATGGGCGACCATCCGATGTGCCATTCGACTGTAGGAAGATGTACAGCTCGGGTCAAACGCGCTTTACTGTGTCGTGATAGACGAGATTGACACCGTCGAGAAAAAGCTGAATACCGACGACCAAGACGATATCGCACGCCCTCCGTCTTGACGGTGAGGGAAATGGGTGGGCGAGCACGACGCCGAATAATCGTCCATCTCGAAAATATCACCGTCGACCGCGACCGAGAGCGACGCGTCTGGGAAATTATGACCTGCTTGAGAAGCTCTATGAAAGGTCAACATCCGAGCGGCGACAAGAGGTAACGTCACACACTTGATCATGCCTGCAGCGGCGCTCGGCCCAGACTACTGCCCGATTCAAATCCCTTCCCAGCAACTCCCATCTTGTCTGTTCATGTGAATGGGCACAGGGCGGCGAGTAGAACCAGACAATATTTGAACTACGTTGCATAATTAGCAGTACACGCGCGAGGCATGACAGGGGAATCTACTGTAAGGGAGGTTGGGATGGGGTGAATACTGAGAAAAAAAAAACCTCACATATCCCGCCGCAAGCCACGACCCGTTCAAGTCGGGTATCCCCCAACCCGAAACTCTGGTAGATCCCTGCTTTACAAGCGGCCACCAGGGTGGTAATAATGATAAGCAGCTGGCAACCACAGGGGAAATGTTCAAAAGTAGGAGCCGGAGTGGGTGGGAGCTGTCCGTCCGAAAGGAGCCGTCCGAAAGGAGTGGTGATGCGACAAAGGGTGACGCCCAAGCGCGACGCCGCGCTGCAGCGCCTGCACTGCCATCACACATCACGCATCTTGCATTATCATAGACGGGCTCGTTCAACTAAACCCGCCAACTTTGTCACAATCTGTACGTCGTGAAGGATTTTGATAATCAGGCCTATCAGGTTTGCCGTCTTTCATCGCCGCCGCCGCTTGACTCACACCCACAGGACGGCCCACTGGGCATCGACATCTGTCTCACCTGCTTCAACGGCAGATGTCACCCTCCGGAGCGACATCACACACACACCCACTCCAAAAAGATGGGCCACGAATTCACGCTCGACGTCAAGCGGCGTCCGCGCCCCAAACCCAGGCGCGTGCGTAGTCCCACCTCGTCGACCCTAGCGAGGTCCTGACCATTGCCACAGGACGACGACGCCGAGCCCCCTGCGAAGATGACGAAGCTGTCGATCGTGGAGGAGCATGGGGAGGACAAGTACGAGCACGTCCTCGCCCTGCGCTGGTACCCCAACGCTCAAGAGCCCGTGCACCTCTCCCCCGCCGACACGGCCGCGATCACGGCCGCAGAGCCGCGCGCTAAGGTGCTTGTCAACGGCGTCATACATACCCTCTCGTCTGCACGCCAGGACGCTGTCCAGGCGTGGGAGGAGGAGCTGCTCCCTTGCGAGCACACCCTCACGCTCTCATAGTTGGCCAAGGGCCACATCCTCACCTCTGGTGCGTTGGCCGCCCCTTCCCGTCCCCACTACCACCGCATATATCTATCTATTTGTGGGTACAGGACTGACACACTGTTCGAAATGCGATCTCAAAGAGAACCTCTAGCTCTGCCTCACTTGTGGTGCGCTCGTCGGCCGCCGCAAGCACGATGTCGGCGTGGGTGGGAACGGCCACGCGCTTGCGCACTTTTAGGAGAGCGCGCACCCGTGTGGGTCAATTGGGGACCATCACCCCCGAATCTAACACCAGTGAGCCCCAACAGCCATCCCATCGGCGTCTGGTCCGGATCTGCTGGCAGAGGCGGCTAGACATATATTGCTACGCGTGCAACGAAGAGCGCATCGGCACTGAGCGTAACCTCAGCTTTTGACTTTTCCCTCACGGACGAGTCAGGGAACACGCTCGCGCCCGTGTTTGGCCCCGGCATCACCGGCATCCAAACCTCGGCAACAGGTGCGTGCGTCCCTACTTGCTCCTCTCCCTCTCCCACAGAATTTTCGGCTTCCCAGCTGCTACATGGCCTCAGTTGTCCAAGTCCTCTTCTCCCTCCCTCCCTTCCAGAAGCACTAAACCGCCTCTGTAGCAGTGGAACACTGGTCCTCCTGCATCGTGTCCCTTCCGGCTTCCTGCCTCGACTGCCAGATACACAAGCTCGTCGGTGGGCTGCTGTCTGGCCGGTACTCGCACCCATGGCGCACAACAGGGGACATGGCGGCGCAGCAGCGCACACCGTCCACGGGCGCAGCCGGTGCCGAGGCAACACCGCCACCGGTCTTCTAGGAGGGCATGCGGCCCGCGACATTCAAGGCGCTCGTCGGACGCTGCTACGCGGAGTTCGCGACGATGCGCCAGCAGGACGCCGAGGAGTTCCTCACGCACCTGCTCACCGCTCTCCGGCGCCATGCGCGCGCGGCAGCAGCGGCGCCGAGGCGGAGCGCGAGCCGACGGAGACGCTCGCGTTTGGGTTCGAGCAGCGCCTCCAGTGCACCATGTGCACGGGCGTGAGCTACCGTGGGCGTGGGCGTGGGCGTGAGCTACCGCGTCGACGCGCACGACGTGCTGAGCGTGCCCGTGCCCGCGCGCGAGACGGGTAAGGACGCGGAGGGTCGGGCGACGTGTCCCGGTTACACGGTGCGTCGATGCCGTCTTGGGTGTCGAAGGTCTCGAGTACAAGTGCCTGCGGTGCCGGCGCGACGTCGCAGCGACAAGGTAAGCGCAGAAAGCAGCATTTCGCTTCGTTTCTGTGGGCTGGGAAGGAAGGACTGATGGGCGCGCGTGAGAGGTAGGCGCTCTTCGCGACGTTCCCCGAAACCCTCGTCGACCAAGAAGTTCCAGTTGGTGAACTGGGTGCCCACAAAACTCGGTGCATGGCCCTAGCACCCTCCCACTCTACTGGTGCCAAACCGACTTGCGCAGACATCCCGATAGTCCTCCCAGACGGAGACGTGCTTACCTTCGACCAGCAGCATCTCGGCAGGGGTCTCCAGCCCGGCGAGACTGAGCTCCAAGATAACGAGCACAGTGGTGAGTCGCCCCATCCGCCCTGACCTCAATTTAGTCTGATGTGCCCACACTCACAATTCGCAGGTGCTCCCGGCGCGTTACCCGACTTCAACCTGGCGGCGCTTGCGCAACTGGATGCGATGGGCTTCCTGCTGGTCCGGTGCCAGAAGGCGTTGCTCGCGACGGGCAACAGCGACCCTGAGGCTACCATGGGGTGGTTCTTTGCGCACATGGGGGACCCAGGTACCCCCCCTTCGCAGGCGCGAAACGGTCACGCAGAGCGCGAGCGGTGGTGGTTGGGACGGTCCGGAGCCGAGTACGGAGCAAGTGGGCATGTTGGACGAGATGGGCTTTTCGCGTGTGCAAGCGCGCGAGACGGTGCGTAGCCGCCTCTCTCCCCCCAGGTCAAATCCAAAACAGAACGGGGACGAGGAACGCGCCGTTAAATGGCTATTCTCGCACCCAGACAACATGGGCGAGGATGAACCGCTCCCCGCCAGCAGCAGCGGCGCGGACTCTGCGGTGGCAGGGGCAGCCGCAGCCGCGGTGACGCAGTTGGTGGCGCGCTACCGCCTGCGCGCGTTCGTCTCGCACAAGGGGCCCTCGATGCACTCGGGCCACTACGTCGCGCACATCCGCACGGAGGCGAGCTGGGTGCTCTTCAACGACGAGAAGGTGGTCCGCGTCGATCCGGAGAGCGTCCGCATCCTCAAGGCGCTCGCGTATCTGTACGTCTTTAAGAGTGATCCCCCCGCCGCAGCTTGAAAAAAAAAAGTCGAAAGCAGCGAAGCGGAAGGGGAGACCCGGAGTTCCGGTGGGTGAGGTGAGGTGACGCTGGAATGGGCCTCCGTACAGAAGAGCACATGATAATTTCTGTACAGTTAGGTAAGTTAATATACCAGTACTATGAGAGTGAATGGTATGGCTAGCCGCGCTTTGCAACGTTCCCCGAGACACTCGTGTCCACACAAGAAAGTTCCAGCTAGTGAACTGGGTGCCCACGAAATTTGGCGCATGTCCCTCGCACCCGCGCTCTCTCTCTCCAATCCGTTCGGCTGGTGCTAAAGCAACTTGCGCAGACATCCCCATCACCTTCCCAGAAGGCGACGAGCTCATCTTCAACTGGCAGCACCTCGACAGGGATCTCCAGCCCGGAAAGACCGAGCTCCAAGATGACGCACCAAGTGGTGAGCCGCCCTGCCCTGGTTGCGTCGACTCGGCCAGGTCCGATGCAGTGATCCGAACATTGATACAACGATTCAAGATGATGAGTCCATAGCTAAACTGGTACATGTGTAGACTAGGGAGAATAGGTTTCGTATGCGCATGTACGCGGGATATACACCTATTCGCTGACATCGAGCGTGTTGAGCCTTTCGTAGAACTCCCCTTTCCTGTTGTTAACAGTTACAGGGCGACCCATGTTCTGGCGAGCAGCGACGAACTTCTTCAGGGCAGATGCCACCGGCTGGTTATCTAAGCAGAGCAACTCGAGGGCTGGCAACACTTCGGCGGCCCTCTCCCCAGTGACATTTTTGAGTGCAAGGGGAATGTGGAATGAAAGCTGGTCGTCTACACTTAGTACCTTCACAGCGGTAAATGGGTGGAAGAGTTCCAGCCATCGGATACCGTAGCCTAGCACATCATCTTCTAAGGCATCTGAACTGATGAAGAGATGGCCCACATTGGAGAGCATAGCAGAAATTTGGCTGATCACCTGGCCTATCGCATCTTCCTGGATGGAAAGATGAAACGACGGCCCACTCCAACGAAAAAGGTCGATGACGGCGGTGTGAGGCCGGAGAAATAGTAACGCGCGCCTAAACCGGGATAACTTGAGTTTTTCTGAACGATCGATGAACTTGCCAAGTTGAGGGATTTGAAAATCGGTGACTGGATCGTGGTACAGGTATTCTATTTCTAAGTCGTCGAGCTGAGGAGCATCGATCTGGGCCACAAGATCCTCGAAATACTCGAAAAGACCATCGAAGCAAAATCTGGTAAGAGAGGGAAGGACAGTTCGTGTGATGGGAGGCAGGTGCATTTGATCAGGATAGGACATCCCCGATTCGAATCCAAGGGTGAGTTGCTTGAGCCTGGGCAACGCAGCCAGACTTGCGACCATTGCCTCTGGAGGAATGTAACCGATTGGTGGTATATCGTGAAGATCTACATGGACAAGGTCATGGGCCGACAAAAGAAGAGTTGGTGCCGCTGGAAAGGGAATGCCAGATATGCGGATTTTCTGTAAACGTGGGGCGGATCCACCAAGGAATGTATCAGGAAGGGCCGGCATGGTTACTCGTGATTCTGATTCGAACCAAAGGTGTGTCAATGCCAGAAATGGCTCCTGCATCACCGTAGCCAGCTCTTCCAATAGTGAGCGGTGCACGGTAAGGTCAACGACTCGTACGCGATTGCGATGCTCCAGTGCTGCAAAGATATTATCTCGATCATCACCCTGGAGATCAGGTTCGGGGTAGGAAATGAAAATAGGAAAGGCCGGAAGATGACCTAGATTCTTCTTGACAGGTGTCCCGTGAGTGCAGAGATGTTCCAGTTGGAGATGGCGTGACGACGCAAACATGATGCTTCTCCATGTTCGACACACATGTGCTAGTCTGGACCAGTTCCATGGGACATCGATCCAAATAGCACGGCCAACTTCATCCATTCGACAAAGGCTAAATATTTCTACAAAGACGTTGTCTGGGAGAGTGTTGATCGTCGTCGTGGGTCTGATCGAAGATTAGCGGTGCATGTCCAGTCAATCGGTCTATCAATATGGCTAACGAACGAAGCCACCGGCAATAGACACACCTGTGTGAGCCCATTGATAGAGTTAACTTGAACGCTAAAGTGTGTGCTCTTATAGCTTCAATGGGTTGTAATACGGCAGGGTGCTTCTGTTGTTGGCGAAGCGGTGTACCAAGTAGTGGAGTACGACGACGTTCAAGTTCAAGTTCAAGTAAGGCAAATGTGATTATGTCAGAGACCGTTTTAGGAGCAGAGGAGGTAGCCTTTTTTAGAGTTTTTAGAGACGAGGACTCAGCCCTTAAATACAGAAGCGACGTCCGGTATTTCTAATCTATTACATGGCTGCCTCATGGCTCGGCAAAGGGCTCGAGGCTGCTGACTTGCAGCACGGATGAGCGGCGAACGCGGGCTATGAGTACTACAGCACTGGGGGGGTTCCATATCGGGAGCGGCGACGTTGGGGCATGTTGGTGTAGCCTAAGGGTTTCTCTTTAGGCAGTTGGGCGCGGTGGGGTAATGTAAAAGGATTGTACTATGCAAATATCCGAATCCATTAGCTGCCGTGAGGTCTATCATACTTTCCACTTTTATTCCCACACGCGCAGCCGGCTGTCCTACCATTTGCGAGTACACACCTGGGCTATAGTGTATTTTAGCTACGTGTCGCATCTGGCGTTATCTCTCTGCGCAGTTAGCTTGTTGGGTTTGGGTTCAACAGTTCACCACAATTCGCTAAAGGCCGGCGTCCCAAGACCCATATGGCCAACATCAAAAATGAAGAGACACGAGGCTGGCAGTGAGAACAGGGTCCTATCCGGCGATAGCGGAGAATATATCGGTCTGAGTTCGAGCTAGACACCATGTCGTTGAGGCCCACCAGGCTGGCCGTGGCCGTACAGCCAGGTGCTGAGCAAGTCGAGCAGGGATCCGCCTTTCGGAAGTAGGCACGCTCTATAGGTTGGCAGTTAGCTGGGTGCTCGAGGATAGACAACGCCGAGAGAAGGAAGAAGAAAAGACGCACGGACACCGAGCAGCTTATACCATGGATGACCTCGAGGACCGTAGAGGACCATCACGGACTTGCGCTGCCTGCGTGGCGTGGTCGGAGGAAGCCGCAGCCTGAAGGGCCGAACAAATTACAAGGTGTGCCTAGGTTGGTCTGGTGATGGCAGCGAACGCACTTGCAGAAGCCGTCGTACTAGTTGCTGGGGTTCTGGAGGAAGGTAGGGGACATGGCGTTGTCCTGGTAGCTCGGGCTCTGAAAGTAGCTCAAGTAGCCGCCGGATGTGATATTTTCGCTGAGGATTCAGAGTTGTCGCTTGTCGTGGGGCCAACGCTGGTGACCCAGAGGCCTGGGAAGGGGCGGCGGTATGGTGAGCGACTTCACATAGAAGAAAACAACAACATACATACTACAAGATGCAGAGAACTTCGGGTGGGAGGGCATCGCCGAGGCCGTCGTTTCAGTTCCCATCGCCAACCCTATCGTGGCTTCTCGCGAAGAGGACGCTGACGCCTCACGTGTCGAGTTGTACGGATATGTCACACGCGCTCCTCGCGAAGTCCAGTGGGAAGTCTACTTGTCGCCACCGTCGATATGCTGAGAGTCTACGGGATGCTCTTCAGTTTGAGCACGTAGTTGAGCCCGCTGAGTAATGTCGCCCGGCGGCCGGAGTTGTAGATGCCGCATGCGGGGTCGGAAGACGGAATTGTCGCGCGTGAATGGTGAGAGTTCAGGTAGAGGCCATCCGCTTGGCAGCGAACAAAGGAATGTGGTGACGATGGGTGACCATCCGATGTGCCAATTAACTGTGGGAAGATGTACAGCGCAGGTTGCACTTCACTGTGTCGTGATGGATGGGATTGATGACACTATCGAGAAAAAGCCGAATACGTACCGACGACCAAGACGACCCCGCGCGCCCTCCGTCTTGACAGCTTGGCGGGATGGGGAAGTGGGTGGGCGAGCACGATATCATCCATCTCGAAAATCCCTCCGTCGACCGTGACCGAGAGCGACGCATCAGAAAATTATGACCTGCTTGAGAGGCCTTTTGAAAAGTCAACATCCGAGCGGCGACAAGGTCACGCACTTGATCATGCGCGCAGCGGGGCTCGGACCAGACTACTGCCTTCTTAAACTCCTTCCCAGCAAGTCACATCCTGTCTGTTCATTGTGAATGGGCGTAGGGCGGCGAGTAGAACCAGGGGCCACCGGTCACCTAGGGTGATAGTAAGCAGCTGACGACTGGGGGAATGTCCAAACGTAGGAGTCGGACTCGGAGGGGAGCTGTTCGTCCGAAAGCGAAGGACGAGTTTTGGCTGTGTTTATGTAACCGTGACACTGTGATCCCGAGCAGTGCGGGTAGTAGCACACGCTCCTCGCAAAGAAGGTCCACTTGTCGCCACCGTACGACGTGCTGATGGTCTGCGGAGATGCTCGTCGGTCTGAGAAAGCTGAGTGTCGCTCAGCAGCAGGTGCTGTAGTGAATGTGAGGCTGGGTATGCCATTGGAAATGGCCAGAAGATGGGATTGTCGCCGGGCTCCCCACTGGTCCAGACCGTCCAGTGCCAGAAGGCGTTGTTCGTGACAGGCAACAGCGATTCTGAGGCAGCGACGGAATAGCTTTTTGCGCGCATGGAAGACCCAGGTAGACATCAGCCCGCCCCCTCTGCTTCTTCGTAGGGGTGAAACGCCGCGGCGCTGACGCCTCGCAATGGCTCGCATAAATATCGATGATCCGATTCAAGTTGTGATCCCGCAGAGCACGAGCGGCGGCGATTCCGAGCCGGGTGCGACGCAAGTGGGCATGTTAGCAGAGTGGCGGTTTGGTCTCACGGTTAATGACTATATTACGATGGCGCCGGCATTCCCCATCTTGCCGACTTGTGTCCATTCCACCAAGGGCTACGTGTACACCACGCTCGGGATCGAGTTTACTTCACATAGACGAGGCTCGTTTGTTTGTACCCCTCAACATTACCAGCTCTTCTTTGTTGACCCGACCACCTCGTTGCTCTTTATCTTCGCGATATACCTCATTTCACCAGAGGCGACAGTTGCAGGTCCGGCTATGTTGACTCGGCCAAGCTTGATGTAGTGACTCTCCGGCAAAGTTCAGGACCGAATGTTGACACAACAATTCAAGATGACGAGTCCATAGCTAAAGTGGTACATGTGTAAACTAGGGCAAATAGGTTTCGTAACGTATCGTCGTCTCCTACTTGTTTATGATAGATAGGCGTCGGGTTGGTACAGTACCATGTGCCATGAGGCAAAGGGTACGGGTACGAGATATACACCTATTCGCCGATATCGAGCGTGTTGAGACTTTCCTTGAACTCGCTTCCCGGGTTGAGAACGGTTACAGGACGACCCACGCTCTGGCGAGCTGCGACGAACTTCTTCACAGATGTCACCGACTCGTTATCTAAGCAGAGCAACTCGAGGGCTGGCAACACTTCGGCGGCCCTCTCCCCAGTGACATTTTTGAGTGCAAGGGGAATGTGCAATGAAAGCTGATCGTCTACACTTAGTACCTTCACAGCGGTAAATGGGTGGAAGAGTTCCAGCCATCGGATACCGTCGCCTAGCACATCGTCTTCTAAGGCATCTGAACTGATGAAGAGATGGTCCACGTTGGAGAGCACAGCAGAAATTTGGTTGACAACCTGGCCTATTGCTTCTTCCTGGATGGAAAGATGAAACGA
>WNGR01013943.1_pt1 | contig 11394 bp, 8 predicted proteins | sample 5407581 | NCBI WGS metagenome assembly WNGR01 (sample SAMN13153383, study PRJNA577476) | soil metagenome | isolation source: 80 cm soil or saprolite under Garry oak tree replicate 2 | place: USA:California | collected 2016-06-15 | reverse complement strand
ACCAGCCTGAACCTGTCCGCGAGCACGCTGGCCAAGATCTTCTCCGGCAAGATCGCCAAGTGGAACGACCCGGCCATCGCCAAGGACAACCCGAGCGCCACGCTGCCTGCCACGGGCATCCAGACCTTCCACCGGTCCGACAGCTCCGGCACCAGCTTCAACTTCACCAACTACCTGGCCAACGAGGCCAAGGCCGACTGGACCTTCGGCGCCAACAAGCAGTGGCCGGGCCCGGGCGGCCAGGGTGACAAGGGCAGCTCGCTGGTCGCGCAGGACGTGAAGAAGACCGCGGGCGGCATCGGCTACTTCGAGCTGTCCTACGCCACCCTGCAGTCCATCCCCTACGCGGCGGTGAGCAACGCCGCCGGCAAGTTCGTGCCGCTCACGCAGGCGAACACGACGAACTTCATCGGCAAGGCGAAGGTCACCGGCACCGGCAAGGACCTGGCGCTGACCTTCGACTACACCAACACCGACGCCAACGCCTACCCGAACGTCCTGGTGACCTACGAGATCGTGTGCTCGTCGGGCAACGACGCCGCCAAGCTGCCCGCGCTGAAGGGCTTCCTGGGCTACGCGGCCGGCACGGCCGGCCAGAACGCGATCGTCAGCCAGGGCTACGTGCCGCTGCCGGAGAACATCCGTACCCAGGTCGCATCGGCGATCAACTCGCTGAGCTGACTCGGTCGGCGTTTCGTGGCCCGTCCGGCCGCCGGGTGACCGGCGCCGGGCGGGCCCCGGCGGGTTCCCGGCCGATGAACTCGATGCGTGAAGGAGTCCGACATCGCCACTACAGGACGGTCCCCCGCACCGGGCGGGGCACCGGACGACACGCCCCCCGAACCATCGATGACATCGTCGCTGCAGAGCACCCGGCACCGCAGCGGTGGTGACACGACCTTCCGCCTGACGGCCAAGGGCGCCGGGATCCTGGTGCTGCTGCTCATGGCCGCGGTCGCCGCCTTCCTCATCCTCAAGGCGATTCCGGCCGTCTCGCAGGACAAGGGCAACTTCTTCACGTCGTTCCAGTGGGATCCGCAGGGCACCGCCGTGTTCGGCATCGCGGCGCTGGCCTTCGGCACGGTGCTGGCTTCCTTGATCGCGCTGATCATCGGTGTGCCGGTCGCGGTCGGCGTCGCGCTGTTCATCAGCCAGTACGCGCCGCGTGCCGTGGCCCGCCCGCTGGCCTACGTGGTCGACCTGCTCGCTGCCGTGCCCAGTGTGGTGTTCGGCCTGTGGGGCGCGATCTACCTGTCGCCCAACCTGATCCCGCTGTCGAAGTTCCTCAACCACTACTTCGGCTGGATCCCGCTGTTCGCGTCGACCAACCAGACCTACGGCAAGTCGGTGCTGGTGGCGTCGGTCGTGCTCGCGGTGATGCTGCTGCCGATCGTGGCGGCGATCTCCCGTGAGGTCTTCGTGCAGACGCCGAAGGAGCACATGGAGGGCGCGCTCGCGCTGGGCGCCACCAAGTGGGAGATGATCCGGGTTTCGGTGCTGCCGTACGGGAAGTCCGGCGTGATCAGCGCCATCGTCCTTGGCTTCGGCCGCGCGGTCGGCGAGACCATCGCGGTGGCGATGGTGCTGTCCAGCACGTACACGATCAGCCCGCACATCCTGGACCCCGGCGGCAACACCATCGCCGCCAACATCGCCAACCGGTGGGGCGACGCCAACGACTCGATCAGCCAGGGCGCGCTGATCGCGTCCGGCCTGGTGCTGTTCGCGATCACCCTCGTGGTCAACTTCGGTGCCAGGGCGATCATCCGCCGCGGGAAGGCAAAGGCATGAGCGCGACGCTGGACGAGCTGTCGCTGGGCCGGCCGAGCCTGGCCCGCGCCAAGCTGCCGCTGTGGGCGCTCATGGTCACCGGACTCGGCGTGATCGTCGTCACCGGCCTGATCCGCATCGCGACGCACATGTCGAGCTATGTGGCGCTGCTGCTGATCGCGGTCGCGCTGTACCTGGTGGCGCAGACGATGGTCTCGCTGTCCGTCGAGGGCTGGCGGCACGCGAAGAACCGCCTGATGACCAGCCTGATGCTGGCCGCGATGGTGCTGGCCGTGCTGCCGCTGGTCGGTGTGCTCGGCTACACGGTTGCCAAGGGCCTCGCGCGCTTCGACAGCGTGTTCTTCACCCACTCGATGCGCGCCGTCGCCGAGTCGGACCCCAACGGCGGCGCCTACCACGCCATCATCGGCACCCTGGAACAGGTCGGCATCGCCGCCCTGATCTGGGTCCCGTTCGGCATCATGGTCGATGTTTACCTGGTCGAGTACAGCAGCGGCAGGCTCGGCCGGATCGTCAGCTTCTTCGTGGACGTGATGACCGGCCTGCCGTCCATTGTGGCCGGTCTGTTCATCCTGGCGCTGTGGGTACTCGCGCTGCATCAAGGCAATTCCGGGTTCGCCGGCTCGCTGGCGCTGGTGATCCTGATGCTGCCCACGGTGGTCCGGTCCTGCGAGGAGATGCTCAAGCTGGTCCCGGACAGCCTCCGCGAGGCGTCCTACGCGCTCGGTGTCGCCAAATGGATCACGGTGGTGCGGATCGTCCTGCCGACGGCGTTGCCCGGCATCATCACCGGCGTGATGCTGGCCGTGGCCAGGGTGATGGGCGAGACCGCGCCGGTGCTGCTCACCGTGTTCGGCAACTCGGCCATCAACACCAACCCGTTCAGCGGGCCACAGGCGTCGCTGCCGTTGTTCGTGTTCAATGAGGTAGGGCAGTCCTTCGACAACGCGGTGAACCGGGCCTGGACAGGCGCGCTGGTGCTCATTCTGATCGTGCTCTTGTTGAACCTGATCGCCCGTACGGTCGCGCGCTTCGCGCGGGTGCGTGGTTAGTCACTCGCCAGGAAGGTGCTCCATGGCCAAGCGGCTGGATGTCAAGGACCTCAACCTGTACTACGGCAAGTTCCACGCCGTGGCCGACGTCAACCTGTCCGTGCCGCCGCGCATCGTGACCGCGTTCATCGGCCCGTCGGGCTGCGGCAAGTCCACGGTGCTGCGCTCCCTGAACCGGATGCACGAGGTGACACCCGGCGCCCGGGTCGAGGGCAAGGTCACCCTGGACGGCGAGGACATCTACGCCACCGCGGTCGACCCGGTCGTCGTCCGGAAGACGATCGGCATGGTCTTCCAGCGCCCCAACCCGTTCCCCACGATGTCCATCCGCGACAACGTGATCGCCGGCCTGCGGCTGTCCGGCACCCGGGACCGCAAGCGGTTGGACGAGGTCGCCGAACGCGCCCTGCGCAGCGCGAACCTGTGGGAAGAGGTCCGGGACCGGTTGAGCAAGCCCGGCGGCGGCCTGTCCGGCGGCCAGCAGCAGCGGCTGTGCATCGCGCGGGCCATCGCGGTCCGCCCGGACGTGCTGTTGATGGACGAACCGTGCTCCGCGCTCGACCCGATCTCCACGCTGGCCATCGAGGACCTGATCGGCGAGCTGAAGAAGGACTACACGATCGTCATCGTCACGCACAACATGCAGCAAGCGGCCCGGGTCAGCGACCAGACGGCCTTCTTCAACCTGCGCGGCGCAGGCCAGCCGGGCAACCTGATCGAGATCGACGACACGGAGAAGATCTTCTCCAACCCGGGCCGCAAGGCCACGGAGGACTACATCTCCGGCCGCTTCGGCTGACCAACGCGCCGCGGCGTGTCCGAATTTGGGCAGCCAGCTGGAGGCATGCGGGATAAGTGGATGGAGGCCAACATCATGTTGGTATAGTATCCAACATGGAGGACGGTAGCCAACCCTCAGATTGAGGATGAGTTACCGAATTACAAGCATGTTGTTCGTAGCGCCAGAGTTGGATGAGACGGAGCGCCATGTCCTCGGTCAGATCGAGGATCTCAAGGGCAATCTGCGCTTCCGGCTGACCGAGCCGCGCCGGTGGTACGGCTCTCTTCGGCGTGTCTCTCTCGCCAGGGCCATCCAGGGATCGAACAGCATCGAGGGGTACGAGGCGGGCCTCGACGATGCGATGGACGTGGCAGCGGGCGAAGAGCCGCTCGACGTGAACGAGGAAACCCGGCTCGCGCTGATCGGATATCGCAATGCGATGACCTATGTACTCCAGATGGCCGAAGACCCCGACTTCGAGTACAATACCCAGCTGATCAAGAGCCTGCACTACATCATGACCAACTACGCGTTGGCAAACCGTCCCGGGCGCTGGCGGGCCGGCAGTGTCTACGTTCGAAAGGAAGAGACGGGCGAGATCGTTCACGAGGGCGTCGACCTGGATCAGGTGCCGATCCTGATGGAAGATCTCGTGGCCGCCCTCAACGGTCAGCCGAATGAATCGGGCATCATCGGTGCGGCCATGGCCCATTTGAATCTTGTGATGATCCATCCGTTTCGGGACGGAAACGGCCGCATGGCGCGGTGCCTACAAAGTCTCGTCCTCGCGCGTAGCGGTGTGCTGAGCCCGGTGTTCATGAGCGTGGAGGAATATCTTGGCCGGAACACGCAGGCATACTATGACGTCCTTGGCCTGGTCGGCGGCGGATCCTGGCAGCCGGAGCGAGATTCAAGGCCCTGGGTTCGGTTCACCCTGACAGCCCATCTTCGACAGGCGCGCACCATACTGCAGCGGGTCAAGGAGAGCGAACGTATGTGGGTCGAACTGGAGCGGGCCGCGCACGATCTGAGACTGCCCGAGCGAAGTGTTACCGCATTGTTCGATGCAATGATCGGGCTTCGGGTCAGGAACTCCACTTATCGCGCCTACTTCGAGGACACGCCTGAGGAGATCACAGAGGCAACTGCCACCCGGGATCTGCAGAAGCTTGTTCAGGCAGATCTGCTTGAGGCGCGTGGCGAACGTCGCGGCCGCCATTATGTGGCCCGACCGGGCCTTGTCGCCATTCGTCGACGAGTCGTGCAGGCTCGCGAACCGCGAGACGACACCGATCCGTTCGCGGGAGCTGTGACCGGCTGAGTGGGACGGCCCAGCCGGCCTGCCGCTGGATCAGATGTCGTACTGGTCGGAGCCGGGCATGCGGCCGGTCACGACGAAGACCGTGCGCTTGGCCACCGAGACCGCGTGGTCGGCGAAGCGTTCGTAGAAGCGGCCCAGCAGGGTCACGTCCACCGCCGCAGCCACGCTGTGTGGCCAGTTCTTGTCCATCAGCACGGTGAACAGCTCGCGGTGCAGGTTGTCCATCTCGTCGTCGTCGTTCTCGACCGACTTGGCCAGTTCCACGTCCTGGGTGCGGACCACCTGTTCGGTCTTGCGCGCCAGGGCCACCGCCACCTGGCCCATCTGCTCGAAGTACGGGCGCACTTCCTCCGGCAGCACCGGCTTGGGGTGCCGGCGGCGCGCGGTCTTCGCCACGTGCAGGGCCAGGTCACCCATTCGCTCCAGGCTTTCCGCCGCGTGGATGACCGCGAGGACCGTGCGCAGGTCGGTCGCGACCGGGGCCTGTAGCGCCAGCAGCGCGTAGGCCTCCTACTCGTACGCGGTGCGGGCCTTGTCGACCTTCACGTCGTCGCTGATCACCTGCTCCGCCAGGGCGAGATCGGTCTTCAGCAGCGCCGTTGTCGCTCGCTCCATGGCCTCGCTGACCATCGCGCACATGTCGGCTAGGTGGTCGGCCAGTTCGCCGAGTCGGTCATGGTAGGCCTCACGCATGGTCCAACACTAGTTGGCTTCCGTCTCCAACGCGGCATCTGTTGGTTAACCAGGCATGAATCCAGGGTGACCAGGACCGGTGTCGCCGCCGGTCATCAGGCGCAGGCCGCGTCCGACGCGTTCACATAGGACAGTTGGGCCGGCACCTCGGAGCCGCCTCCCTGGGTCGCGCCGTTGCTGCCGCCGGCCTGCGGGGCCTGCACCTTGTGGTCGAAGCCGGGTCCGATGATCAGCTGGATCGCGCCGTCCATGCTCGGGTCGACCTGCAGCGTCGCCGATGGCACCGCCGATGCCAGCAGGCGGGCCTGGTTCTGCTGTGCCGCCGAATACTTGATCAGGGTCTGCTGCACGTTCGGCGGTGCGGCACCGCCCTTGCCGACGATCACGAAACCCTGCTGGCTCAACGCGTTCGCGGTCGTGGTGGCCACGTTCACCGTGTTGGTGGCGTTGATCACCTGGATCTTGGTGTTCTGCGGGGTGGCGGCGGCCGCGTTCGCCGCGGCCTGGTTAGTGGCGCCGGTGCCCGCCGCCTCGCCGGGCAGCGGTGCGTTGTCGATGACCGCGTTGAACAGCTGCTTGCTGGTGTTCGCGTCGACCGTCTCGTCGCCTGCTTGGTTCAGGGTGCCCGTGGTGGGCAGCGTCACGAACGTGATCCGGCCCAATGCCAGGCCCTGCAACGACGTCGCCAGCTTGGACAGCGAGCTGACGCCCATGTTGTCGCCGAACGTCGACGTGGTGAACGCGCCGAGGAAGTTGTTGAGCAGGCTCGCGTTCAACAGCAGGTTCTGCTCGCCGATGGTCTTGCGCAGCAACGCGGCCAGGAACCGCTGCTGCCGGTCGATCCGGGTGAAGTCGGCGACGCCGGTGCCACCCATGATCTGGTCGGCCCGCACGAAGTTCAGCGCCTGGTCACCGGACAACGAGACCGGCCCGGCCCGGTTCACGATGGTGCCCAGCGCCGCGTCCTGCAGCGGCGCCTTCACGCACATGTCCACGCCGCCGATGCTGTTGGCCAGGTTGCGGAAACCGCCGAGGTCGATCCCGACGAAGTGGTTGATCCTTAGACCCGTCAGCTGCTGCACGGTGTCGGTCAGGCAGCGCGGGCCACCGGTGGCGTAGATGGAGTTCAGCTTCACGTCGGGCTTGCCGGCCACCTGGGCGCCGACCTGGTTGGTCTGGTTGTTCCACTTCTGGCACACCGGCCGGGTGACCTGCAGGTTCGGCGGGAACGACACGATCACCGCGCGGCTGCCGTCGACCGGGATGTGTACCACCATCAGAGTGTTGGTGGACTGGTCGCCGGTGGCCGACGCGCCGGGCCTGCTGGTGGTGCCGACCAGCAGGAAGTTCGAGTCGCCGTACTGCTTCTGGCCCTGCACGATCGCCGACGACGTCTCGTCGAGCGCAGCGACCTCCTGGATCGGCGACGACGTCACGTTCGTCGCGGCGCGCCAGCCGAAGTAGCAGCCCACCAGCACGAGCGCGGCGACGCCGAAGACGGCGATCTTGGTGCTGCGCAGGGTGCGGCTGCTGCGGCGCCGCAGTTTCTCCTGCAACCGGGTCACGCCGGGCGCCGACGCCGGTTCGGCGACCTCGGCCGGGGGATCCGACTCCGACGTGGAGTCCAGCGGCGACACGGACAACGCCTCTTCCATGTCGTCGTCCTTGGCCAGCCACGGCATCAGCTTCACTCGCCGGCCGCGCCGTACCCGCTCCTCCTCGGCCATCTCGTCGTGCACCGCGGAGAACCGGGCGAGCGTGGCGTCCACCTTGCGCTTCTGCTGGACCACCTCGCTGATGGCTTCCATCTCGGTGGTCATGCAACTCGGGTCGATGTCCTCGCGCCGCTCCGGCCCCGCCTTCTTGACCGGTTCCGGAACCAGTCCGGGGACCGGTCCCGAGGTCTCGACGGTGGTCTCCGTGGCCGGCACGGGTTTTCGGACGGGCACGGCGAGCGCGGTGGCGGTCTGGCGGCCCACCGGCACCATGCCGGGTCGGCTGCCGGGTCCGGCCTGCGCGGGTGCCGGCAACACCGGCGGCTGCGCCTGCGGCGTGGTCGGCAACGGGTTGGGGGACGGGGCGGGCATCTGGTTGCCACGGGTGGCCTGCGGCGCGCCGGCGCGACCACGGGGCATCCGTGCCGCACGGTTCGGTGACTGCCCGGTCCGTTGGTTGCGTGCCGGCATCGCGACCCCGGCGCCGCCGAGCGGGCCTGGCGCCGGCAACGGTGCGGATCGTTCCGGACGACCCTGCTGGCCGTCCCACTGCGGACCGACCGGCCGCTGCTGGCCACTGTTCTGGCCGGGCGCCTGCTGCCGGGCCGCCGGCACCCCGGCGGCGGGCGGTGCCGGCTGTTGGGGAACGCGTTGCGGACCGCTGGGCTGCCCACCCGGCTGGCCGGCGCCACGCCGTGGCGCCACGGCGCGCGAGGACTGGGTCGCACGCGGCGTAGCCGCACGCTGACGTGGCGTCTTCTGCGGCTGCCCGGCGTCTGCGGCGGGCTGACCCGGTGCTATGTCGTTGCCCGACCGCGTCCGTCCGGTGCCCTGCGGCTGCATACCGTAGGAGGGTGAGGTGCGGTCAGCCGATGGCTGCCGGAGGGCTGCTCGTTCGTGACCACGTGCGGAGGGGGAGCGACCGGCTTGAGGTCCGAACGGGACGAGCCGTGCCTGGCGACCAGGTCGGACACGCTGACCCCGCCGGAGTCCTCCATCGAGCGACGTCGACGACGGTTGGGCCGGCCATAGGAATCCTGACCGGGGGAATCCTGACCGGGTGCTGAAGAGGACGTGCCGTGCCGGCCGACATCGCCGCGGCGGGGCTCGTCAGGCACTCGTGCTCCTTCCCAGCATCAAGTCCGTGTTCGGGTGGTGGGGTGGCGCGATGACCGGCCCCGCCCGGCTTCGCGAGTCACCCTGCGCAGGCGATAGTACGGTCGGCCGCCGGTTCTGACGACAGCGCAAGTAAATACTTTCACTATAAGTACGCGATTGTGGCTACCAGGCTACGCCGGATGGGCTAAGAATCATCGGTTGGGCGTAACCGCCGTACGCGGTTCAGCAATCCTGCGCCCGTCCGTCACCCCTCCGGTGAACAGAACCTGACCCGCGTGCCGGTAGGCCACGGCGTTGCGGCCGGACTGCTTCGCGGCGTAGAGCAAGCCGTCCGCGCGCAGCAGCTGTTGCTCGGCACTGGTCGGCGGGCGGCCGGCGACCGTGCCGGCACCCGGTTGGTGGGACACCCCGATACTCACCGTGACGCGGAGCCCCGGCACCAGCTGTGACCAGGCATGCCGGGCCACCCGGGAGCGGGCCGCCTCGGCCACCGCCACCGCGGTCGCCGCGTCGATACCAGGGACCACCAGCACGAACTCCTCGCCGCCGTAGCGGGCGCAGAAGGCGCCGTCGGGCAGGCCGTCGGACAGCAGCTCGACCACCCGTTGCAGCACCCGGTCCCCGAGCAGGTGGCCGAACGAGTCGTTGACCTGCTTGAACCAGTCCAGGTCGACCAGGGCGACGGCCAGCCCGTCACGCCCGTTGGCGCCCGTCGTGTCGGCAAGCAGGGAGGTGAGCCGCTGGTCGAGGTAGCGCCGGTTGTAGCTGGCGGTGAGGCTGTCCCTGATGCTCTGCTCGCGGGCCTCGGCGTGCTCGCGGCGCAGCCGGTCCACCTCGCGGCGCAGCTGCTCGGGCACTGGCGGCTGTTCGACCCGGTCGGAGTAGACGACGTCCAGCGCGGACCGCAGGTGCTGGTAGGCCTGCCGCCATTCACCTCGGGAGGCCAGCAGCGCGGCGATCGACTCGTGCAGCCGGATGAGCTTGGAGCTGTCGGTGAGGCCTGCGTCCACCGGGCCCATGACCGGCATCACAGCGAAGCCAGCCTGGTCCAGACCACCGGCCTGTTCGGCCACAGTGATCGGTTTCACACGCGGTTCGCTGTGTTGACCGTTAGCGCTGTGTTGACCGTTGGCGGTCTGTCCGTTGGCACTGTGTCCGTTGGCGTGTCGCCCGTTGGCGGTCAGCGGGTTGGGGCCGGCGGGCCGTGTCGGCGCGTCGTAGCAAGTCCAGCCGGGACCGTCCTGGATCGGTTCCGGTTCCACGATGTCGGGTCGCAGCACGGTCACCGCGCTTCACCTCCCTACGCCTGTGTGTCGACCTGAATGACCGTCGGCTTGAGTAGGCGGGACGCGCCAGTGTCGGATTTCGCTCGACTGGATGAAGGGTTGCTGCTCCAAACCGGTGGTGTGACGTGATGTGGGTCTCGATTCCCCCGATTGCTGATCACTTTCCCTGTCGGAGCAAGGCTTTCGTCACCCACCGGAGTGCATGAGTTCCGCTCCCGCGGGCACGCTCCGGTCATCGGGGTCGGCGAGCCAGTTGTCCGGCAGCACGACCCGCGCCGGCGAACCCTGCCGTCCCCGCGGCCCGTCCGCCTCGGCCGGGTAGGGCGTGTCGAAGCCGGGGCCTTCCGGTCCGTTCAGCGCGCCGAGCAGGTCGTCCAGTTGGGCCAGCCCGTCGACCATCGCGAAGCGCTGCCGCAGTGGCGCGCCGACCGGGAAGCCACGCAGGTACCAGGCCATGTGCTTGCGCAGGTCACGAAGGCCCTTGGGTTCGCCGTAGTGGTCGGCCAGCAGGCGCGCGTGCCGGCGCAACACGCCGGCCACCTCGCCCAGCGTCGGCCCGGCCGGCACCGGCTCACCCGCGAAGGCGGCCTGCAGGTCCCGGAACAGCCACGGCCGGCCAAGGCACCCGCGGCCAACGACGACACCGGCGCACCCGGTCCGCGCGACCATGTCCTGCGCGTCCTGCGCGGCGAAGATGTCCCCGTTGCCCAGCACCGGAATCGTGGTGACGGCCTCGACGAGCCTGCTGATCATCGACCAGTCGGCCTGCCCCGAATAACGCTGTGCGGCCGTCCTGGCATGCAACGCGACCGCGACGGCACCCTCGCCCTCGGCGATCCGCCCGGCATCCAGGTAGGTCCGATGTTCGTCGTCGATGCCGATCCGGAACTTCACGGTCACCGGAATCCCGGCCGGCTCGGCGGCGCGCACCGCGGCCGCGACGATGTCGCCGAACAGCCGCCGCTTGAACGGCAGCGCCGCGCCACCGCCCCTGCGGGTCACCTTCGGCATCGGGCAGCCGAAGTTCATGTCGATGTGGTCGGCCAGGTCCTCGTCCACGATCATCCGAACCGCCCGGCGCATGGTCTCCGGATCGACGCCGTAGAGCTGCATGGACCGCGGCCGCTCGCCGGGATCGAACGTGATCATGTGCATCGTGGTGGCGTCACGCTCGATCAGCGTACGGCTGGTGATCATCTCGCAGACGTACAGCCCGGCGCCGTACTCCCGACACAACCGCCGAAAGGCCACGTTGGTGATCCCCGCCATCGGCGCGAGCACCACCGGCGGATCGACCTCGTAGGGCCCGATCCGCAGCGCACTCGTCGACTGAACGGCGGTCACGCCACCCATTGTCGCCGACGAGTCGACGCGGGCCATCGGCACCGGCCGAACCCTCACCCCGCCTGATCAGCTTGCGACAGGTTCTGTGACAGGTCCCTGAGATCCCGGCGGATGCTGGACCGCACGTAGAACCGCACCACGGGGGCGGCGAGCCGGTAGAAGCCGCCGGTGTCGCCCCGGATGCGGATGCTGGCCAGCGTGCCGTCCGGGTGGCAGTCGAACCGGTAGGTCACGTGCATCGGGAACGGGCCCGTGACCGATTTCATCTCCAGCAACGTGGGCGGCTCGTGCG
>WNGR01007719.1_pt1 | contig 11398 bp, 10 predicted proteins | sample 5407581 | NCBI WGS metagenome assembly WNGR01 (sample SAMN13153383, study PRJNA577476) | soil metagenome | isolation source: 80 cm soil or saprolite under Garry oak tree replicate 2 | place: USA:California | collected 2016-06-15 | reverse complement strand
CTGAACGGCCAGAATGGCGCCCCGACCGTCGAGGAGGTCAAGCGGCGCGTAGAATCGGAGTTTCCGGATCGCGTCGTGGATGTGCAGTACGACATCCTGCGGATTGCGCCTCGCCCGGCTCGAGTTTCCGATACGTAGACCGAGTTTTTGTTTGGGGCAGAAATGGCGGAATAATGCGCAGGCAAGCGCTTCTGCTTTTTCCCAAAGTTCATTAGCGCCCCTTGCGCCTGGATCACGTTCTCGCCAGCCAGGCTCTATAAGTCATTCAAAAGACAACCTTTACAAAGGCAAAGATTTCAGTGGACGCCGGGACAGGAATGTGTTACTCTGTTTTTGCGTTTGTTGCTCTTGTGAAACCTTTAGATTCGTTGAAGGGGCTGCAAGGTCACACTTGCGGCCCTTTTTGCTGTAACGGCTGAGGCGTTCGACAAGCATCAAATAGCTCAAAAAGAAAAGAGAAAAGAAGTGAAAGAACAAGGAACAGTGAAGTGGTTCAATGCCAGCAAGGGCTTTGGGTTCATCCAGCGCCAGTCCGGCGAGGACGTTTTCGTCCACTTTTCCGCCATCCAGGCGGACGGGTACAAGTCGCTGAACGAAGGCCAGGCGGTTGAATTCGAGGTCACCAAGGGCCCCAAGGGCCTGCAGGCGTCGAACGTTCAGCCTCTGTAAACTCTATGGGGGCGTCCCGATTCCATCGGGACGCCCCTTTTTTTCTCTCTGTCCGGTGCACGCTGCCCAAGGAGGCATCTTGAAAGGTCTCTCGGAAGGTCAGTACATCAAGCACTTTCAGTACGGGCTCGGCGTAATCACACAAACTGACGCCGACCGCACCTCGATTGATTTTGATATCCACGGAATGAAGAAATTTGTCACCAGCCTGATGGTGGTTGAGCCTGCGGAAGGCACGCCGCCAAAGCGCAAGCGCGCCAGCCGCCGCAAAAAAGCGGTGGCGACAACTCTGGCAAAACCAGCCGCCGTAGCAGTTGCTGCGTCCGGCACAAAATGAGCAGTGAATTGATCCTGCAGTACCTCGGGTTCGTGTCTCAGCCGCTCGACCGTGAGTACACCTTCAGCGTGCGCGAGCCAGCTTGTGAACCGCGCGTATATACCCTGACCATCACCAACGCGGCATTTGATGCTCACCGCGCACGCTTTCAGGACGCGCCAGACATCTGCTCCTTGCGCCTGCGGCGCGAACTCGCCGCCAGCGGCAATCACGTCGCGCTAACTCATTTTTCCATCACCGACACCGAACTTGAAGATTACCGCGGCGCCCACGCGCCCAGAAAGCCGGGAAAGTTTGGCTACGCGGCGCGTTGATTTGCTGTGGAATCGCAAACGCTTGTGCAGTAATTCCTGAACATAATAAAAAGAGGGCAGATGACTCCGCCTTCTTCCCCATTCGTGCCGCCAGTCCCGTTCCAACTTTTCAAGGGTAAGGCGGCTTCAATCTTCGTTCCCATTGCCATTCAGGTTGTAGAAGCGGATTGAGAAGATTTATTGAGGGCAGAAGACTGGATTACTCCCCCTATCCATCGTTAATTGCGCCGGTTCGCCCTTGGAGTCGCGCACTGAGATAAGAAAGACGTTGTAGCCGTTGCTTGAAAAAGGGATCCCCGCGACGGGTCGGTTTGGTTTGCATTGGGCCGCAATTTGTTCACTGTCAGGTGACCAAGATGGGTGCGAGCAGGTCATTTTCTTGTCTCGGGTCAGTTGACGAATGCCGGAACCATCCATGCTCATGAGAAAGATCTGGTCCATTTCCTTCCAGTTCGAAACGAAGGCGATGGTCTTCCCGTCTGGTGACCAGGCGGGCGACTGGGCGATAGATTTCTTCTCCGTGAGGCGTATTTCGCCTGTGCCGTCTGCCTTGGCGATAAAAATGGATGATTTGCCAAGATCCTTGCCCCGGTTTGCCGAGTAAGCGATGTTGGTTCCATAAGGGGACCAAGACAGATCCGAGCCTCCTTCGATGACTAACCTGAAAGTGCCATCTCCCGTGGCTGGCAAGAGGAAAATACCGCCTCGACTCTGGCCCGGTTCTTTCGCAGGAGCCGTGCTGCTTCTTTCTATCGGGGCGCTTTTCGCGCTTACGGCAAGGGTTTTCCCGTCGGGCGACCAACCTATGCTAAGAACCGGCAAGTGCAGAGAACGAATCTTACGAACATTCTTCCCATCAGCGTCCATCACAAAGAGCGCAGGCCAGGAATCATCGTTTGCACTGGCCAGTGGGTCGAGAGGGTTGTCGCGAATCTGGTGCCGCGAGAAAAGAAAGGCGATTTGCCGTCCGTCAGGGGAGCACGCCGGTGAAAATGAAAGGCCCCCGCTTGTCAATTGCCAAGCATTGCGTCCGTCAGCATCGATCACGAAAATTTCCGCAAACGACGGCATGTGCGGGCTAAGGATGTTCGCAGCAAGTCTTCGGTCGTAGGCGATCCGCCCGATTGGTTTCTTGTTGGGTGACGGAGGAACCGAGCGCTCCTGCGCATTTGTAACGACAAAAGGAGAACACAGGACAAAAATAAACAAAGTATCTAGTGTATAGAGCTTCCGCCGGAGAAACGGACCTCGTGCCATGTCAACCTTTTATATATTGGACGTAATAAGACTCGCCGTGGTTAGCTACGTCCCAGTTAGCGAATCGGTAATGCCAGACCCAACCCAAATCTAAATGTGAAACAAGCGCAGCACGAAACCCGCGAGCCCACCGCCGATGAGAGGTCCGATGACCGGAATAGGCGCGTAGCTCCAATCGGAGGCGCGCTTGCCGGCAATCGGAAGCAGGGCATGTGCGAGGCGCGGGCCAAGGTCGCGCGCCGGATTGATGGCATAGCCGGTAGTCCCGCCAAGCGACAGGCCGATGCCCCACACCAGGCTGCCCACCAGGTACGGCGCGAGGCCTGCTGCGGGACCGAAAGCGGCAACCGCTTTCGAGAAGATCGCTCCGGCAACGAGCACAAGGACGAAGGTGGCACTGATCTCGCTCGCCAGGTTCGCAAATGTATTTCGAATCGCGGGCGCGGTGCAGAAACAGCCGAGCTTCGCGGCCGCGTCCGGCGTTTCTCGCCAGTGCGGCAAATAATGCAACCACACGAGAACAGCGCCCGAGAATGCGCCCAACATCTGAGCAAGGAGATACGGGGCGAATTTCGAGAAGTTCCTTGAAGAAACGGCGAACCCCAGCGTCACCGCGGGATTCAGATGCGCATCGCTGCTGCCAAAGGCGATGGCCACAAAGACCCCGGCCATAACCGCAAAGGCCCAGCCGCTGGTGATGACCATCCAGCCCGAGTTTTCGCCTTTGCTGCGCTTGAGCAGCACGTTCGCGACGACGCCGTCTCCCAAGAGAACCAGCATCAGGGTTCCGGCAAATTCCCCGAGAAATGGTGTAGTCATCTGAGCTCCTCTAATCCACCCAATCGAACGAGCGCGTTACCGCCTTCTTCCACAAGCGAAATAATCCGTTTCGCGCGGCTTCTTCCATACGGGGTTTCCAGGTCTGCTCCACCGACCAATTGGCGCGCAACTCCTCAGCGTCTTTGAAAAAGCCGGCCGCCAAACCAGCGGCATAGGACACGCCAAGGGCGGTGGTCTCCTTGATCACCGGGCGGACCACCGGGCGATTGAGAATATCGGCTTGAAACTGCATGAGGAGATCGTTTTCAATCATCCCGCCGTCGGCGCGGAGCACGTCGAGCGCGATTCCGGAATCTTTTTCCATGGCTTCGACGACTTCGCGGGTCTGAAACGCAGTGGCCTCGAGGACCGCGCGGGCGAGATGCCCCTTGTTGGCGTAGCGCGTGAGGCCGGCGATGATGCCGCGGGCGTTGTCTTTCCAGTAGGGCGCGTACAGACCGGAGAACGCCGGGACGAAATACACGCCGCCGTTGTCTTTCACCGTTCGGGCGAGCGCTTCGATCTCGGAGCTTTTGCGGATGAGTCCGAGGTTGTCGCGCAGCCATTGCACCAGCGCTCCGGTGATGGCGATGCTTCCTTCGAGAGCGTAATGAGCGGGCTGCGAACCGAGTTTGTAGGCGAGCGTGGTCAGCAGGCCGTACTTGGAATGCATGGCCCGGCCGCCGGTGTTCATCAGGAGGAAGCATCCGGTGCCGTAGGTGTTTTTCGCCTCGCCGGGCTTGAAGCAGGTCTGCCCGACGAGCGCGGCTTGCTGATCGCCCAGAATTCCGGCGATGGAAACGCCCTGGATGGAGCCGAGTTGGGCCGCGCCGTAGACTTCGCTGCTCGAACAGATTCGCGGAAGCAACTGCGGGGGAATTCCAAACGCGTTGAGAATCTCGTTGTCCCACGAAAGCGTTTCCAGGTTCATCAATTGCGTGCGGCTGGCGTTGGTCACATCGGTGACGTGAGCGCCCCCCTGCGGGCCGCCGGTCAAGTTCCAAACCAGAAAGGTGTCAATGTTTCCGAAGAGCAGTTCGCCAGCTTCGGCTTGGGCGCGGGCTTGCGGCACGTTTTCCAGAATCCAGCGGAGCTTTAGCCCGCTGAAGTAGGTGGCGAGGGGAAGGCCGGTTTTAGCGCGGAAGCGGTCCTGTCCGCCGTCGCGGGCAAATTCAGAAACGGCATCGCTGACGCGGGTGTCTTGCCAAACGATGGCGTTGGCGACGGGCTTGCCGGTTCTGCGGTTCCAGACGACGGTCGTTTCGCGCTGGTTGGTGATGCCGATGGCAGCAAGGTCCTGGGGACGCAGCCCTCCTTGCTGCATGGCTTCGGCGATGACTTCTCCGGTGCGGCGCCAGATTTCTTCGGGATCGTGTTCCACCCATCCGGGCTTGGGATAAATCTGCTGATGCTCCTTCTGGGAAACCGCGACAATTTTCCCTGCGCGGTCGAAGACCATGAACCGCGTGCTGGTGGTGCCTTGATCTATCGCTGCAACGTAGCTGGGCATTGTTTGCGGTCCTTACCGGGCTGCTCTAAAAACCTCCGGGAGAAACCGCGCCCCCGTCCTTGGCGATTCCCGAATGGAGCAGGAGTCTTCTATCACACCCGCGGGTGGCGGAGAAAGTTGAGAGTTGATGGCTTCTCAGCTCCGCTAATTCATCCGGTTGACCCTTCAGCTCGTTGGCAGTACGATTCCGCGAGTTTGTTTCATTCTCCAAAGTCCCTGAGGAGGCGCCGTGTATTGCACGAAATGCGGAGCGGGGCTGGCGCAAGGCGCAGCGTTCTGTTCGGTGTGCGGGTAAACAACCGGCGGCACCACGCCCACAGTTGCGGGCGTGCCGGTGGTCAGCACGGGCGGGCCGCAGGCGTGGCCTGGACTGCCTTATGCCGGGTTCTGGCTGCGTTTTGTGGCCTACATCATAGACGGCTTCGTTCTGGGCGCCGGGTTTTTCGCGATTATCCTTGTCCTCTTGATGGTGACGGGGCTCGGCTCGGCGGTCAGCGGCATCCACTCGGGGGAGGATATTGGAGAGGCGTTCGCGCTCGTGGGAGTCGCGTCCATATTCCTGGGTATTGGAATCGCCATCGTCGGAGGATGGTTGTACTTCGCCATGATGGAAAGCTCATCGTGGCAAGGGACGCTCGGCAAAAGAGCGCTCAGCATCGAAGTGACCGATATGGCGGGGCAGCGGATTTCTTTTGGGCGGGCGTCGGGGCGTCACTTCAGCAAAATCATCACAAACCTAATTCCATTCGCTATCGGATGGATCCTCGCAGGATTCACGGAGAGGAAGCAGGCCCTCCACGACATGATCGCCAGTTGCCTGGTGGTGAGGAAGGCGTCCTAGCAACTAGTGCCGTTCCAACTTATTGCTGCAAGTCTCGCCAAAACGGCTGGCCTGCACCTTCGGATGCAGGCTTCCAGCCGATATTCGGCTCAAATAGTTGGAACGGCACTAGCTGCGCGGGTCTACTGTCAGAGGCTCGGCGAGTTTGAAGTTGAGGCGGGTTTCGACGGGAAGTTTGACGTCGCGCTTACCGGCAAAATAGGCAGCCGCCGTTCCCGCACCCGCGCCGATGGGCCCGCCGATCAGAGCGCCTTTTGCTCCGCCGGCAAGCGCGCCGATGATAAGTCCGCCGCCGGAGCCTCCGCCAATCGTGGTGAGGTTCCACCGCTTGTGGATACCCCCGACTTCGAAGAATGAGTCGGTGCAAATTTCGTAGGACTTGCCATTCACTTCGACGGATTCGAGCGCCAATTGCAAACGCGCGCGGCCCACTAACCTTCCCGACGCGTGTGCGTCAAGCACGCGCCCTTGAACGCGGGCTCCCTGGGGGATGACAACCTTGCCGTCTATAACGACAGCCTCGGAGATGGTTGCCGCGAAGCGATCCCCGGGCGAGCTGTGGTTACTCGCCAGGGCTTGATCGAGAGTTACGCGAACGGGCGTCTTGGCCGGAATAACCAAAGGCTCTGATGCGGTCGCCCGAGCGGCGGCTGGCAGCGCTGTGCTGAACAGGAATAGAACGCCGAGAATGTAGTTTCGCTTGCTCAGGGGCATGAACACCTCCGGCGCATGTTGACGCAGGCGCAATTCCAAAGAAAAGGCTGATAAATCGTTCAAAAACTAGAATGATTTCCCGGCCAGGTCAAGCAAATCCGGAAAAATTTGCAGCGTACGAGCATGAGGGAAGTACTGGAACCATGCCGAGTACTGGTACCGTCTACGGGTCCCGAAGAGCACCGGTCACGGTTGAGTGCATCCGGCGCTTTCCAATTCTTGCAACTTCCTGCGTGCCGCCGCGCTGCCTTTTTTCGACGCAACGGTCAGCAGTATGCGGGCCTGCTCGCAGTTTTTTCCGACGCCCTCACCCGTGACATAGCGATCGGCAAGCGTGACCGCTGCGGTTGTGCTGCCTGCCTGGAACGCGGCCCAGAGCTGGTCTGCCGATGGCTGCCCGTTCCTGCGCGAGGTCGTCGTTTGCGGCTGTGCGTCTTGCGGGGCAGTGGAGAGCCCCGATTGGGCGGCGGGTGCGGACTGGGAACTTCGAGAGACAACATGCAGGGCAGGCAGGACAGGTTTCTGAAATGGCGGCTGGGCATTGCGTGGCGAAGCAGGCGTTGCAGGCGTGAGGTTGAAGGGATCTTCCGAAGCACGGGCATTCGTAGCACGAGTTCTCAACTTAGAGGCGGAAGAATCACCTGTGGAAGAGCTTCTTGCAATGGGAACGGTGCCGAGCGAGGGCGGCGCAGCCTCCGAAATGCCCTTTCCTGCTGTGTCCGCCAGGGGAAGAGTCCGAGACTCACTGCTTCTGGTGGCACCGGGGCGTTGCCCATGAATGCGGAAGATGGGCGCAGCCACGAGGGCTGTTGAAGCGATTCCGATGAGGACCCCGCTAATAAACCGCCAGCGTGAAACAGCAAGATGCCGCTGCACCGGAACGAGTTCGGTGGTGTTCACTGTGCGTGGAGGAGGCACCGATGCGGCGAAAGGTTCCGCGGTCGTCGCAGAACTCGGTAAGGGGTAATCAAACAGCGAGTGCAACTGCGGATGAGGATTTGCGGAAGTCCTGGCGCGCGCGGCCGGGGGCGCAAGCGGCTCAGGCAGATGAACGGTGGCAGAGGCATCGATCGGCGTAACCTGCGATTTCGGGCGATCGGAAGCTGCCTCGGGGGCGAAGCCCTGTCCGATCCAGCTTCCGATTCTTTCGCGGGCTTGATCGCTAATGGCGGTGAAGCGCAAGCCTCCCGTCTTACTTGTTTCATCCATCCAGGCAAGCTCGCTGACGGCTTCGATGCGCTCTCCGGTGTCGAACGAGAACCAGCAAAAGATGGGGCCATTTCGATGCACAGGGGCAATAGCCTGAAACCCGAGGCCTTCCTCGGACAGATTTAGCAGCCTGCCGGAATTATCCAGGGACAACTGGATGTGGACATGCTCTTCCGAAGTCTTTCTTGAATGGTGGCGGCGTTCAGCGTTCATGGTCGTAGTTGAGGGGGTTTCAGATTTCCGGCAAGGTCTGCAAGAGGCGGGTCAGCAGAGAGCCGAAGAGGCGTGCCCGGGGCGGGTGAGGCTTAGCCAGCTACCCTCGCACTCGCATTCTACAGCATTTCACGGGCCATGCGCAAAGCTTTTGCGATATTTCTTGAGGCAGGGATGCCCGCGCGGTAGACGAATCATGGACCGCTCGGAATGAGATCGAGTCAATGCGAAGCAGAAGGCGCCACGCGAGCCGCACCGGAACGCTGCAACCACGATTGCAGGCGGTCGAGGTAGAGATACACGACCGGCGTCGTGAATAAAGTGAGCATCTGGCTAAAAATCAGCCCGCCGACAATGGTGATGCCCAGGGGGCGGCGGAGCTCCGAGCCAACGCCCCCGCCAATGGCCAACGGGAGCGCTCCGAGCAGCGCCGCCATCGTGGTCATCATGATGGGGCGAAAACGCAGCAGACAAGCCTGATAAATTGCCTCCACCGCGGGCTTCCCTTCCAGGCGTTCGACCTGCACCGCGAAATCAATCATCAGAATGGCGTTCTTCTTCACCAGGCCGATGAGCAGAATGATGCCGATGAGCGCGATGACGTTGAGGTCGGTCTTGAAGAAATAGATGGCCAGAAGCGCGCCGACTCCGGCCGAAGGCAGCGTGGAAAGAATGGTAATGGGATGAATATAGCTCTCGTAGAGAACCCCCAGGACGATGTAAACCGCCGCCAGGGCGGTGAGGATCAAGATGGGCTGGGAAGACAGCGAGTCCTGATAGGCTGCGGCCGTTCCCTGAAAGCCGGCATGGACGCTTGCGGGCATGCCGATCTCGCGTTGCGCCGCCTGAATGTGCTCGACGGCGGTGCCAAGCGACGCCCCCGGCGCGAGGTTGAACGACACAGTGATGGACGGAAACTGGCCTTGGTGGTTAACGGTAATCGCGGTGTTGGAGGGCGCGTAGCGCGTAAAAGCGCTGAGAGGCACCAGCTTGCCGGTTTTGGAAGCGACGTAGATATCCCTCAACCCATCGGGATTCTGCTGGTATTCCGGAAGAACTTCGAGGACCACGTGATACTGGTTGAGACCTTTATAGATGTTGGAGACTTGGCGCTGGCCGAAGGCGTCGTCGAGCGTGTCGTCGATGGCCTGCATGGAAACGCCGAGACGCGCGGCGGTATCGCGGTCCACAAAAAGCGAAGCTTGCAGGCCATGGTTCTGCTGGTCGGAGTTGACGTCCCGCAGCTCCGGGATGCGGGTCATGCGCTGCAGCAGGATGGGCGCCCAGTGATTCAGGTCGGCCAGAACGTCGGCCTGGAGGGTGTATTGGTATTGCGCGTTGCCATAACGGCCGCCAACATTGACGTCCTGAATGGATTGGAGGATCAGAGTCGCTCCGGGAATTTTCGCGAGTTTCCCGCGAAGGCGCGCAATCACCTGGTCGGAGTTAAGCTTGCGCTCCCGGATGGGCTTGAGCTGCGCGAACATGCGAGCGGAGGTCGACCCGCCGCCCCCTCCGGCAAACGCGGTGACGGTATCCACCGCAGGGTCATCCTGAACAATCTTGGCAAAGGCCTGCAGTTTTTCGGAGATCGCCTTAAACGAGATGTCCTGATCGGCCTGGATGGAGCCATTGATGCGGCCCGTGTCCTGCTGCGGGAAAAAGCCCTTGGGAACGGTGCGGAAAAGGTGGATATTGACGCACACCGTGGCGATGGTGGTGAGCAATACAATCAGTTGATGCCGCAGCACCCAGCGCAGGCAAATATCGTATCTCCGGACGAGCCCGTTGAAAGCGTTTTCCGCGATGCGATAGGCCGCGCCGTGGCCGCGATGCTCGTGGCGAAGGAAGCGAGCGCACATCATCGGAGTGGTGGTCAGGGAGACGAACAAGGAGACGCCGATGGCAACGCTCAGGGTAACCGCGAACTCGCGGAACAGCCGGCCGACGATCCCGCCCATGAGCAAAATGGGGATGAAAACGGCGATGAGAGAGGTGCTCATGGAAATCACCGTGAAGCCGATCTCGCGTGCGCCGAGAAGAGCGGCGGCGAACGGCTTCATGCCGGACTCCAGGTGGCGGGAGATGTTTTCGATTACCACGATGGCGTCGTCCACCACGAAACCCGTCGAGATGGTCAGCGCCATCAGAGAGAGGTTATCCAGACTGTAGCCCGCGAGATACATCACGCCGAACGTGCCGACCAAAGAAAGCGGCACAGCAACGCTGGGAATCGCGGTTGCCCAGGCATTGCGCAAAAACGCGAAGACCACCAGCACGACAAGAACAATGGAAATCAGGAGCGTGATCTCGACATCCCGAATGGATGCGCGAATGGTTGTCGTGCGGTCGTTGGCCACCCGCAGGTGGAGCGAGGGTGAGATGGACGCCTGGAGTTGCGGGAGCAGGGAGAGGATGCGGTCCACTGTCTCGATCATGTTGGCGCCGGGCTGGCGGAATATGGCCAGCAAGACTGCCGGCTGGCCGTTCGAGAGCCCTGCGTTGCGGACGTCTTCCACGGAATCTATGACGTTTCCAATGGCCTCGAGACGCACCGGCGCGCCATTTCGCCAGGCGACAATCAGCGGGCGGTATTCTCTCGCCCGGAAAAGCTGATCCGTGGCGCTTACGTTCCAGGCATTCCCGGAGTCCGCCAACTCGCCCTTCGGCCGATTGGCATTCGCGGAACTCAGAGCCGCGCGCACGGTGTCGAGGCTGATTCCGTAGCTATTGAGCTCGGTAGGATTCACTTGAACGCGCACCGCCGGGCGCGCGCTTCCCCAGACAAAAACCTGGCCGACGCCTTCGACCTGCGCAAGCTTCTGGGCGAGGATCGAATCTGCCGCGTCATAAATTCCCTGTCGCGGAATGTTTTCCGAGGTCAGGCTGAGCAAGAGGATAGGTGCGTCGGCGGGATTCACTTTCCGGTAATTCGGTTGCGAAGGCAGGCCGGCGGGGAGTTGGCCGCGGGCGGCATTGATGGCGGCCTGAACGTCCCGGGCGGCGGCATCAATGTTGCGGCTCAGGTCGAACTGAAGCGTGACGTTGGTCGAGCCGAGTTGGCTGGTGGACGTCATTTGTGTCACGCCGGCGATGTGGCCGAGTTGGCGTTCGAGCGGCGTGGCCACAGAAGACGCCATAGTTTCGGGACTCGCACCGGGAAGGCCCGCGCCGACGGAGATGGTCGGGAAGTCCACCCGCGGGAGCGGCGCGACCGGCAGGAAGCGGAACGCGACCGCTCCGGCGAGGAAGATTGCGATAGTGATCAGCGAAGTGGCCACGGGCCGGCGAATGAAAGGAGCGGAGAAATTGGAAGAAATGTTCACCGTTTACTCCGCGGGCGAGGGTTCTTCGACGGGATTGCCGATCTGCAAATGCAGGCGGCGCGCAATCCAGTCGAAAGCCAGGTACACGACAGGGGTCGTATAGAGAGTCAGCAACTGGCTCAGGATCAGGCCGCCGACGATGGTAATGCCGAGGGGCCGGCGCAGTTCGGAGCCGACGCCGGCGCCCAG
>WNGR01007716.1_pt1 | contig 11399 bp, 12 predicted proteins | sample 5407581 | NCBI WGS metagenome assembly WNGR01 (sample SAMN13153383, study PRJNA577476) | soil metagenome | isolation source: 80 cm soil or saprolite under Garry oak tree replicate 2 | place: USA:California | collected 2016-06-15 | reverse complement strand
GGACGGAACCTGGTCTCTCGCGACCGGAGTAATATTCGGAAGGGATCGCGTGATCGCGTTATGATTGAGTTGGTGGTTTGTATATTGTATCGGCAGCCATCGCGCCTGTATGTACATACACTATCGAATGTGCGAGGGTATCCTGAATAGCAGACAGCGTTAAGGATAACAATGGAATATAAATGACGTGTGGGTTTGCATGGACTTTAAATAAATGAGAGAGAGATGCGAAATGATCACACCCAGAACATCAGCTTGCGAATGAGCGCCGCATCTCGCCGATCTGAATAATCACGAGATTCGTCGCCGTCTGGTGGAGGAGCGATTCGCGACAGTTGCATCTTCACGAAGGCAGGTAGGTTGTCGTCTTCAAGGTACAAAATGTAAGGGCTCACCTCGTTATGCATGATCGTGACGTTCAAAATTCCTTGTAACTCCGGACGTTCCTCAAACGAGTAACCATCTTCTACATCGCGACACCGCAGTTGGTATTTTTTAACAAGGTGTACAAACCTGCCCATCATATTGAATTTAGCCCAATGGATCTTCGAAGAATCTTCTGGGTGAAAATCCCCATTTCCAACGTGAGCTCGAATGAGATCAGATAAGTGTACTTCCCTGTTGACCAGGTGAGGCGAAGCAGTGGGATGAGCGAGTCTTACTCACAAGGCAGGGATACAAGGACCTTTTGAGTTGCGGAGCGCCATTCGGTAGGTGCGATGTGAACCGGTCGAGTTGAATAGTAATTCCCAAGACTGAAGGTGTTTGTGCAACTTTGGGTTGTTCTCTTGAAACTTCGCGATTGCGGGATCGCCTGGATAGGTGGCACTGTTGATGCCAGCTACAAATGCGCGTAGTGCCGAGTAATTATTCAGAGCTCTCAGCTTTTCAGCAATCTCCACCAGCTTCTCAATTTGTTTCGCTCTGTTTCTGGGCCTGTCGTGGCATAAGATCAGGGAAACGACCCTGGTACCATACTCAATAGGGAAACCAAGTATCATAATGGTCTGGAACGAACCAATCTGCCAAATGTTCAGATATTTCATTGAACCGTGCAATAGAATTGGTCTCCGGATCTTTCTTTCCGGAAACCAACACGTGGTGCAACCAGTCTCGTGGCTGGGAGGTAGACCAGATGTGACTCGACACGATAAAGGGGGATTAAAAACGATTCCTACCTCAATTAACAGAAACAGGCGTTTTCCGACTCTTGTGATTTCCTCGGCTACGTGCAGAGGTTCACAGTTGCCCAGCTTCGCTGACGTAATCAGAAGGTTTTTGAGCACTTCTTTCACACTATCGGCCTGGTCAGCTGCAGTGGTCCCGTTACGCCGGGCGCTGAGAGGAAGGCTGGATTTGCGTTCCCCGCTGAAGCTCGGTAATTGGGACCGAGTCGGTCTTGCCTCTTCCGAGAGCTGGGTCTGTGTTGAAGTCGATTCTATAATTGGAATGACGTCGTCATCGTCGTCATCGTCGAAGTCATCACTCTCTACGGTGGGCTCGTCGACTTTTATGGCCCACGCAGAATCCTTGTCATGAAGAGGGCGTCCCTCAAGAAAGGGAAGCAGGTCGGATCCGTAGTGGAGAAGGTGTGTCTTGGTGACGATAGACTTGATCAGCGCGTTGAGGGCATCTGCTGCAGCCCCGACGACAAAATCGTGGGGATAATCCTGAATCCAAACTTCTAAGAGATGGCATATCCTAGGGGAAAGGGTGCATGGGCACATGTCTACTGACAACAATACACGTCATACCTCATTTGAGCGAAACACGCAAACATGGGATCATCAGAGCCTTGGTCTAGCTGGCGCATGCGCTTCTGCATGGCTAGAATTAGACTTCGTGGGTTTGCAAACCGTCGATAAGTGAGTAAAAAGTGTGAGATGAACCCCCAATCTTAAACCAGGTGATCGGTACCTCGTCAACATATGAGAAATTGGCCCTTACCGTCGTCGCTGATGGCCAAGAAAAGGAGTCTATCAAGAAGTTCGTCTAGCGTGGCCCAGGGCACATATCGACTGTTTTCCAGTTACGACATTATTTCGCACTTTCCGAGGGAAGTTTCAACTATTCACCTGTCTCTCTCGGGTACACCGGGACGGTCTTCTGGTATGTCGTCGGTAGGCTCAGCACTGTCGGTTAAACTAGACAGCTCCGCTCCTGGGATATTTGCTTGTAGAGATACGGCACTGACACTGGACTTGGCCTCTCCGTCTACGACGGCTTGTGGCTTGTCGTGGTCAGGTACACCCTTAGTTGTCGCTTCTGCGTTAGAAGTAAGCAGGTCGCCCGTTGATCGGATATGCATGGAAGATGTTGAATGTATGACAGGAAGCGCGTCGTAAGACGACGTGACCTGGGAGGGCTCAGAAGACCCATTCATGGCAGCAGTGGGCGTTGCCGTATCCGAGCGTTGTATTTCCCAGGGTGGCGTTGCCGTGAGAACCTCGGGAGAAGCAGGATTCTGGTAATTGATGACATCGACGTGATCTTTACCTAGAAACGCAGTTGACAAGTTAGAATCCGGTAAGCTTAACTCAAAAAATGGGGCCAGCGAACGTCGGTTGTGGTTGATAGCTCTCAAGAGCCAGTCAAAAGCTAAGCGTAGCCGGTTCTTTCCTGCCTCATTGGAGATCGTGACCTTGACAAGGCCAATGTCAAACATTGATAGCCGTTCGTGGACCATTTTCAGATCCAAAAGGTTCTCAAGATCGCATTTGCATGCTAAAGCAACTATTGGGAGCCTCGCTGCTCGGAATGCCGCTATCAGACAGTTAGCATCAAGGAGTGTTGTAAGAAAGAGTATACAAACGTAGGACATTCTCCACCTCTGCAAATGAGTCCTTCTTTGAGACATCACAGCACACTATCACGCCGTCCAAGAGCGGGGATTGTTCTGGCCACATGGCCCGGTTAGACTCCAAACGTGCTTTGAGAACAGCAGCGTCAACTTCTAGAACATTGAGAAACGCATCGGCTCCATGTTCATTGGTCACTTTACCCTCTCGAAGAGTATCTGATGTGGAACGGACAATCAGGGCAGTGTTTCACTCGAACGACGTCGCATACCCACACTGGTGGAGGGGTTCGTCCTCGGTGCTGTCCGGAACTATCACGGGTTCTGTCAGCTTATACGCTTTCAATCCCTTCGAAACGGCCGTAGATTTTCCGCAGCCTTTTTCTCCAATCACAGCTACGGTGACCTTCAGACCGTTGAATTTCGGGCGTAGATAAGATAAACGAGAAGAGTAAGACTGACCGATTGCAAGATAGTGCTACCAAAATCCGTGCTAGTGGTATTGCTCGTGGATCCAAGGCCAGTGATGTCGCCCCGACTTGGTCGATTGGACGGGCCGGCTTTGGACTTTCGATGTAAAAGATCTTCGATCGTAGCGGCAGGAAGTCGTGGGGTGCTATCGTTGCTGCTGCTGGCGATAGCCGGGGTAGCGGGATTCGTGCCATGTAGTTTTGATGGTAACGGAAGCTCTCCAGGAGGTAGTGTGGGACGCAACTTGCCCCTGATTCTAGTTCTCTTCGCACCAGTAGAAGAGTTAGGGATATCCCGCACGACATCGCCGTTTGACTCTTCCGGGATTGATGGGCTACTCTCATCACCCGTAGTGCTAACGCTAGCACCACGGCTGCGCCCGGAAAGAGGAAAACTGGGATCACGGGGAACATAAGAGACTTGAGGTGAGTCAAGGGCCTGAAACTGCCAACTTGACTGGCTACGGCGCTGTTCATCGGGGACAGTCGGAGAAGCGGTGGTTACTCCACGTTGACGACTTGATGCGTTGACGGGAGAGAGACGGGGCGGACGGGAGAAAGAGTCGACAGAGAAAGACTTGCGCAAGTTTGGAGAGAGCGAAGAAGCACTAGTAGGTGATGGTTGAGGAGTACCGTCAGTTGACTTTACAGGGTGATGATATGGTGGAGGAGAAAGCGATGTGAATGCACTGGGAGAAGGATGCGAGTCCTCATCGAGAGGAGGCAGATGATCGACTGAAGAACGAAGAGTGGAGGTGTTAGGGATTTCAATTGGGGGAAAGGATGGGATATTCGGAAGACCAGTAGATTTATTGCTATTGAAAGATGTTGACATGATGAGCAGCTCGTAAATAAATGAGAGTGAGTGAGTGACCTGCCAGCCACTGTAGACAGGGCAAGAGATCCCCGCCTTCAAAATACATTACGTCAGCTCATGTCTCACCTCCTCAGCATGCAACTATATCCAGCCCTTTTTACTCTCGCCGTATCCTCCGCAGCAGTCGAGCTGGGTCTCACTGCATATCTCGTAGTAGGCTGGAGAGGGGGGCCGTTGTATTTATTCTCGTTTCCTTTCCATTCGAACATCCCTAACTCTCCCGTAGACTCACACTTCTCTTATTTAATGCCCTCTGCACCGTCTTGTCTCCACTGATATATGTATTATGGTCTACGGGCGGCAGCGTCCATCTCTTGTCTAGTCTATTTGGCTCAATTTTTTGGATTCTCGCCGCTGCAATGGCCTGGGTATTGCTTCACTCGACACTCAATGTCATTTGCGTCCCCTGAGTCGTGTCGTAGGGTTCGGCCATGGGTTATTCGGCCATGGGTTACACTCACAACACAAGGGCGGGCAAAGCTTGTAAGGGAAATCCATCTGACTTTTATTAGTATATATCGGCCCTCTCTTGCCCGTGATGACAGCTCACGTACAACAGCTGCCCGCACTTCCTATACCCCAGGTCTCTGGCCTGGTTCGAATTCATGCTTTGCATGATCACGTTAATCCTCTCCGTCGTGTGGGTGCGAGCCGCACGAACGGGCGTAAGCAATGTGAGTACTTTCAGCTACAATGACCGCTTAGCGTCGAGTAACTTGGTCAATCAGCGCCAGGGTTTTTATGTATGATAGACATAGTCCCTTTACTGTCCCTACTGTATATGTATATCAGAATTGTAACTTATCGTGTTTGACCTTTCGGCCCGGGCCCTGCGGGTGTTTTTATCTGCTCCCCCCCCCTTCTGTCCGTCCGTGTTCATCCCGTGAAGCCACGCAATGTCTGTCAGGTAGAGTCGCTAGTACACTGTTTACCAAGAACATCGCCAGACGTTCAATGATAGACGGGCAACTCACGCGGACTCGTGGTACACAGCAGACTGTCAGTACGCAACATAACCATGATTGCGGTCCGATCTTAGGGCACATTTTTCCACAGCCAGCGATCTTAACAGCGAGCTCTCTAAATGGCTTGATGCTGTTTCGTCGTCATCATCGTATTCGCCGCCGATCGCTAATTGCAAGGCGATCATCGCGCCGTTAGTGCAACAACTCCATCACACCATGACATGCCAGGTAGCATTCTAACGAGACGATAGACATGCTGGGTACTCCTACTCTGGCCCGACCGCCGCTTGGGCGTATAAAAGTATCAGTACTACGGGCATGTGCGTACAGTTCCTTAATCTCTACCGTCTTGGGCATCCCCCCGACCTTTGTGTTTCACATGCCAGTAAGCGCGTCTTTATCCTTGGCCCTTCACACCACGTCTATCTCGACGGATGCGCGGTGTCTAAGTGTGCCGAATACGCTACCCCCATTGGGTCGTTACCTCTGGACCGCCCTAGTATGCTCCTTCAATCTTACTCGCCTTCCTGTCTCATGTGACTTTCCAGCCATTGACGAGTTGAATAATACTGGCCAATTCTCACAGATGGAACTAGGCACCGACGAGGATGAACACAGCATTGAGATGCACCTCCCCTACATCCGCAAGGTCTTTGAAGGGTATGTCTTTCAGCACTGCCCACACTTGCCTATGTCCCACGGCTTCCTCTTCAGGAAAGATATTTCTATTGTTCCGATCCTAGTAGGAGCCATCGACAAGGAGAAAGAGGTGACATTCGGACGTATACTTGCGCCGTACCTCGCGAGCGAAGACACATTCTTCGTTATCTCCAGCGATTTTTGTCACTGGGGCACCCGCTTCTCGTATACTTTTTACTTCTCGCAATCATCTTCCGGACTCACCACCCCAATCCGGCTTTCTCGTTCCACGACTGCACCACACGACCTTTCCACTTTCCCAATTCATGAATCTATTTCTGCGCTCGACCACGAGGCGATGGAACTCCTCACACTCCCGCCGTCTACCGCACATCAGGCACATGTCTTCTTTGCCGACTATCTCGCCAGGACGAAGAACACGATCTGCGGGCGGCATCCCATTGGTGTGCTGCTCGGCGCATTGGCAGTGTTGCAAGAAGAGCGCGCCAAGTCGCCGCATTTGCAATGGGTGAAGTACGAACAGAGTAGCCGATGCTTCACGATCAAGGATTCGAGCGTGAGCTACGCGAGCGCGTATGTCACTATTTAGTTATCGATCTCTTCGAGGAACAACGGGGACGAGGGACGTTTAATGACGGTTGTAGGAGTACGGCTGATATGTGAGGCTACATTCTAGAAGATAGCTCTATGATTTGGGAGCCCACGGGCTCGTCTTTCTCATTCTCCGTTCCTGGCACGCCATGGTCATTTATAACCTACAGCGAGAGTTGTCAAATGCGAAGGGAGAGTGAACCAGATGATGGCACTGACCTTTCCATCGGTGATCTCTATGTCCTCAAATCCCCAGTCCCGCTGCGCCCCGTCTTTCAGATGACTACCATCACCCAATACCCTCGCGGTCCAACCACCGACAACCGCAAGCTGTGCGGCATCTCCTACTTTGCGATCTAGCACTGTTAGCGAGCAGCAAGCGGCACGGAACGAGAGGCTTCGTTCGCCCACTAGCTCCCGCGCGAGGGCGATGACCGTGGCGGCGTGGCTAACGAGCAAAATCCGCTTGTGCGTCCCGGCAAAGCGCCGCTGCACCTCCGGGACAAAAACGGTGAGAAAGCCCCCGACGCGGTCGTGTAAGCCGTCCACGTCCTCGCCCTTGCGGGAGGAGTACCACAGCGAAGACCACGAGTCATCGATCTCAGGGAAGTGAGCCTTGAGGGCGTTCGCGGACGATGGGCGGGGATGGAGACCCGTCCCGGGTTCGACGGGCGAGTACCACTCAGATATGCCTGTGTAGGTGTTGGAAGAAGAAAGAGATCCGAGTTTGAGAAAATCGAAACGAAAGGCGTGTCTGCAGTCTTAGCCTTGGCTCACCGTGTTCGGCATATATCGGTAATCCCAACGCTATCGACGTCGGTTTGGACGTTTGCAAGCAGCGATCTGGGGGATCAAACGTCGTTGAAAGGGGATATGGATGGTATTCGGGCGTGCCTCTCACAGTAAGGGGAGGAAAATATCGCTGTTGGGCGCTGGTCTTCAGGTAGTGACAGAAAGTAATCGGCAACCTCCTTTGCTTGGGCCTTAAAAAAAGGTAGTGGTCAAAACGCGTGGATGTCGATGGTCGCATCTGAAGCACACACGTCTCCGAACGCTGCGAGTGGAGGATCGCGGGGGAGACCAGTTGCGCTCTTCCTATGCGGTAAGAACCACCTCGGTCAATACTGTCCTGGTTGGGTTAAAAGGCTCCGTGATACACGAATACTAACCAGTTTGTGGTAACCCAGTTCAACCTGAAACCTGCACTATGGTGAGCAACGGATTGAGCGACAGCACACTTCTGTGTACGGTACCATGTCTAAGGATGTAGATAGTTTCCAACGTCATGGGGGACAATTGAGGGAACAATCAGAGGACCGATGTACTAGGGTCCGACCCTCCTACGTGCCGAAAATCACGGAGATTAACGTTCTCCGGATTTCATTAAATTTCATTGACGGCCGAGTCATGCGATGTGAATTGGCAGGATATGAGAAGGACATAGATTATGCACGGTTCAAGCATGAAAAGAGCAGGACGATACAGAGTATAACGGTACAATCCCAATAAACTTTTGACTCCCAACAGCCTACACGATGACTATGCGTAGTAAAGTTTACGACAAGGAAGGAAACGCAGTCTCATCGTCAACGTTTACAGCAGCAGCACCATTGGTACGACCTCCCCTAGTGCCTCCCACACGACCGCCGCCGCGTCCACGTTCACCACCGCGTCCACGATCACCGCCGCGACCGCGCCCTCCGCGAGGCCGATCAAAGCGTGCGTCGATCTCGATATAAACTTTCTCTTTCTTTTCAGTGCGGGCCTTGGTTGAGGTCTTGGACTACAAACACTGTTACACGGCGGTCGTCACATCAAGAATTCATCGTACCTTGCCGACATAGTAGGCCTCCTCGTCTTCGTTTCTCTTGTGTTCAGTGACATCGCCCCAAACGTTGTCCGCACCTTCATTGGCCTCCCGGACGCCGTCCAGCTTAGGAACCGATGCTGTTGTATTATCCTTCAACTGGGCGAGGTACTGATCCAAGGAGATAGTGTTATCTTCTTCCTCAAGTTCGCGTTCTCTTGGCTTGCGGCCATCGTCACCCTTCTCGCCTTCAACAGCAGGAGCGTTGTCACCCTCAGCAGGTGGAGCCCCCCAGTCATCAGCCGCCGCAGGAGGGGGGGCACCCCAGGGGTCATCAGCTGGCGCAGATGCGCCCCAGTCGTCAGTTGCGGCAGTAGCGCCCTCAGCTTGGGCATCAGTCGTTCCGGCCTCCTCTGCTTTGAGTTCGGCGCCACCCTCATCGCCTCCCCAACCCTGATGGATTTTCTTGTCAGAGTCACTGGGGAGGGTGAATGGTTGGCCAAGGTCAGAGGAAGTGATAAATCGGGAATCGAGACACGTACGTCTTGCCAGTCCCGCTGTGTCTGTCGAATTGACGACCACCGCGACCACCACGACCTTCACCGCGACCACCAGCACGGCCCCTACCTCTACCTCTACCACGACCTTCACCATCTATTAATGGAGTGAAGATTACACAGATGTCGGGGAAGCAGAGGCGTGCGTACTTACCCCTCTTCTTGGCGCTTTCATCACCAGCAGGGGCCTCCTCCTGGTTGTCCTGAGTGGAGTCTCTCAGCGTTTTGCCCCCGCGAGAGTAGTATCGGCCGCCACGGGAGGCAGGACCCTTAGCAGACTTGGCGGAATTACGTGCGGGTTGAGAAGGGGCATCTTTCTTTTTGGAGGCGGGGGGAGGGGAGCCAGGACGAGACGATTCGTCTATATTTATTATATTATTGACATAGAGCAAGAGGACGGTGGTCCATAAACTGACCTCCCAGAAGGGCAAAAGGGTTGGCAGAGGCCACCGACATGCTTGACGGTGCGCTCTTTTGATCAGTTTAAGTCAGACAGATGCGGTCGTCGTCGGTAAGAAAGCAATGGTTATCGGGGTCCTCTTATCAGCCACCTCTGTATAGTTATTTCCCACGTATCGGCATCTTCCTTTTTCATGAAAGTCCTTCATTTTTCTCTTTTTCTCTTCTAAACGCTAAAGTCACAGGTATGTGGGCATAGTTACCACACTATGAATGCACTTATGTATTTCTGGGTTTGTAGCCTTGAAAAAGCATCTCGATGATGATTCGCCCGCCTGTTGCAGGACTGGAGTGGGTCGAGGACCTCGAGACCGTCATGTAGGCTGGAGAGCAAGAATACCGTGAGGTTGTGAACGATGGGACTTGGGTGCGGCGCACCCGTTTGCGTGGCTGTGGAAATGTTGATTATTTCCAACGGTGGTTGTTCGTGACCGCTGTGTGGGTTGTGTCGCAATGTCTCGTCGTACATTTCCATTTTCGTTTTCGTCTTTTACTCTTTGTTCGTTCCGTCAATGCAATGGCATCTCGTCGAGTCTCCATCTCAGCTCTTTTGTGTGAAGATGACCCTCCTACGACATCTCCTAACCGTCCTCTGCCTGGTCCCTCGTCGCCCAGGGCAATGACCAGCTTGTCTCCTTCCTCGACTCAATATCGCCCCCAGTCCCGCCGTACCCCTTCCCCTGACTTTCCCCCTCCCTCATATACCTGGCCCCCTCCCGCTTCGACATCGCGTCGCGCATACAACCCGTCCCAAGACCACTTCCCTTTTGCCCAGCCAGACTCCTCGTCCTCGCAGTTGCGATCCAGCCAGCAGCCGCAGCCATTTCACATACCTTCGTCCCCCCATCCCTCATACTCTCAATCTCCTTTCCCCACAACGCGTCTGTCTTCTGCATCCCCTGCGTCAACAGTCTCACTCACCCACCCACCTTCAATCCACTCTCCTAGCTCCCCCCTTCTCTACACACAGCGATTAGCCCCATCTCCCGCTGGATATTATCACTCTCCCGCATACGCCAATGTCCCTCGATACGACACCTTCCAGGCCCCTATCTCACCCAGCCCTGGACACTCCCGCCATGCAGAACCTGTGGCCCCATCCTCCATGCACCATTCGTCACTCTCTCGCATCTCGACGACAACTTCATCCTTTCCTCAGACCCTCCTGAACCCCGTTTCCGTTTCCCCTCAACAGTCTCCTCTTGGCGGACTCGAAGCCCTCGTCCAGGCTGCTACAGTAGAGCGGGACAGGCTCGAGGCTAAGGCCAGCCTAGATCGTAGGCCCGATACTACCCGTTCCGCTGTTCAAAGGAGCCCCGAGCTACACTTCCGTTCGTCCCTCGAAGCCTCTCGTGTGCATCTTCAGGCTCCTGCACCTCGCACCCCCATTACACCCACCATCATTTCGGGTCCTCTTCTGCGCGACTCGTATTCTGAGTCCTCTCTTAGGATCGGCGTCAGCCCTGAGGCGCACCCTTCTAAGCGCCGGCGTCAGTCAGACTCCAACTCTGGTTCCGACCGTAGCTGGGATTCGCTACCATCTTGGGACTCGTCTTCACAATTCAGTGGACTGATGGGACCAGGAATCAAGCCAAGCGGATTGTCATCAGGGTTTCGTACAGAGGTGCGCCCCACTCTTGCCGTGTCCTCGCAGGACACAGAGGAGGCGGGAACTAGGGGCAGACGCATGTCCCCAGTGAGGGATCATGCGACGAGAGCGCAATTAATGGCAGAAGAAGAAGAGTATATGTTTCAACGCCGCTCCCCACCTTATCGCGACGTGGCTCCTGCGACCATCCCCCCTGGCGAGCGTCAGCATATCCTTCTAACCGCAGAACCGCGGCCAAGTCTGCACCAGGATATACGATCCAATATCGACTCTCATCCGCCACGACAGAAGATTTCCCATTCGAACGTGAAATTGGAAAAGCATAGCGCTCCACCGAGTCCACCGTCCCCTCCAGCGTCATCCACGCCCCTGGGACCGTCACCGGCCCCAACTTCTGTGCCACAACAACAAATGTTGGTGCCCGAAGAGGACGAAGGACGCAGCACACAGACTCACACCCCGCCACGTAGCAACTCCTCAGCTTCCGTGGCCACACTCTCGCCAAAGTCCGTCGAAATACAAAGTGCTGACAGCCTAAAGGAGACGGTAAACCTTACTTCCATTTCCATACGGGCCGCTGCCGCGCAAGAATCCTCTGTGGCATTAC
>WNGR01007715.1_pt1 | contig 11399 bp, 14 predicted proteins | sample 5407581 | NCBI WGS metagenome assembly WNGR01 (sample SAMN13153383, study PRJNA577476) | soil metagenome | isolation source: 80 cm soil or saprolite under Garry oak tree replicate 2 | place: USA:California | collected 2016-06-15 | reverse complement strand
CATTTGTCGGTGCACCTTGATTGGCCTGCCGGAGTTTATTCGCCTCTTGGGAGATGAAATTGAAAGACGTGTCTCGGAGGTAAGGCATTTTCTTGCATATTTTCTTGACACATCTCACTTGATGGCTCCTACCGAAGGTCGATCTAGAGTTGCCATTTTGACCTTCTGTGGTTTATCCACCTATGTGCAACTATATGAATCAAGCCACTCTGAAGTTGCGAGTGACAAGGCGTTGTCATTATGGGTTCTTGTATATCGTAGTTTAGGTCGTCTGGCGCTCCAGCCTGAGTTCCCTAGTTGTCTGAAGTCCCATGTATGAATACAAGCAGAGAATTGTCCTTTGTCGCCGTAGCCGTCGAGATTCACATTGCAAACACCAAGAGGGCCTAATTCATTTTAACAGCGTCTAGGACAGCTGTTTAAATTACATCTTTAGACCTGAGTATTGTGAGCTCCAGGCCTGGGCGCGTTGTGTTCACGGCCACGAGGCAGACTCGTTTCAGACCTGATATAGCGCAAATAGGCAGGTTTCCCCCACCAGTAAGCCGGAGGAGGATCGAGTCATTACTACACGGGCGGAAGTAAGGTTCGCGATTATGGACCTCCATTCGACGATGCAGATGCAGACACCATCCTCCGATCCGGGATGACCTCGACTTCCGCGTTTACAGGGTCGTCTTGTCGAAAGCGTCCCCCGTGTTCAGAGATATGTTCACTTTGCCCCACCCCGGTCCTTGCAGCAAACACGACGACGACGACGAGTCGACGACCACAAAGACGGTCTCCCCCTGGTCCGGCTCCCAGAGAGCAGCATGACATTGTCGATGCTCTTGTACGCCATCTACCCCGTCTCACCATCCCACGCACCGCCGCCGTACGCCGCGCAGGGCCGCAGGCAGGACGACGGCGCGCTGGACACCCTGACGGACGCGTGGCTTGCGGCGGACAAATACGAGGTCAGCGGCCTCCGCGACGCGCTCATGGCGCGGCAGCCGCTGCGCATGTTCGGCATCGCGTACTATCTGCGCATGCTCCCACTCGCGCCGCTGACGCTCGACGTGCTCGGGCGGCACGTCGACCTCGACCCGTTCATCGCCGTACGGTACCTCGTCGAGTACCACCGGGCGTGCGGCGAGGCCGCGCGCGACTTTGCGCTGCTCAGGACGGACGAGGACGGCTTTGCCGAGGTGTTTCTGCCCGCCCTGCTCGTACAGGGCACGACATCTGCCGTGGGAAGAGCCGGCGGTGGGCGAGCAGCGCGCATGTGCAAGGACTCGTGGTGCCAGTTTGGGAATCTGAGGGTGCCGTGGCCCAGGCTGGAGACACTCGAATGGTGGCGGAGCGTTATGCGTAGTTCATTTGTCGCCGCGACTACGATCGCTCATGCTAACACCTGCTTGTCTGACGAAGGACCTGGGTTGTGTCCAACATTGGGGTACTCGACATGGTCATCCCAGTGATTGCATCTAGAAGGACGAACACGATTAGATCTTTCCACTGCCACAAACGTTTCGAGGCCATGGAGCGTGCTGCATGCCTGTCACCGTATTGTCTCCCAGAGTTTTCTTCATCTACGTGTGTGCCGATCGCATGTGCTTACAGTGCTGGAGCACGTGTCGAATCGAGCGCTTATTCAAGTTCCATCTGATAGCTATCAGTATCAGCTATCCCAAGATAACCTCGTGCAGCAGAGAACTTTCGTTCGGGACAACCAAGTGAGGACCATCTTTCGAAAGGTTCCGACACAAACGCACGATGATAGCACCCCCGAAAAGGCACCCTCTACATGACCTGTGTACCTGTACCTCATGGATTCGTTACCTTTCGCACGCCTGTCTCTTCGCAAATACTATCAGAAGTGAAACGTACCATGTCCCAAGGATGGGAGCGGGACAGGGGGACATTGGACGGCTACTATCCTAGATTAATTGGTGCTTCTGGCTAAGAGGATGCATAGATAGTACAGGGTCCATTAACTTTGACAGAACAATACAAACCTGTTTTCTGATGTGCTCCATTCCGTCGAACTAACATGCTGAGCAGGTCCTTCCGCGGAAATATTGTCGGGTGATCTCGGACTTTTAGCCCTGTACCTGCACACGGTCGACGTTCGACACTGAAACAATGGTTGCTTCTCTTCATTCTGATATATTTGTTGGTCAATGTTTAGTACCGAGGAGAAGGTGCCAAGCTCCAGCCGAAATCACGAGTTCCCCTTTGCGGATACGCATGAATCAAGATCGAGGTAGAGAATGATGTCATGTTTAAGCCGGCGGAAGGACAGAGACTCGGACGACCTTACAGTAAACGTAAACACAGTAAATAGTTACCGATATTTGCGCTGAGGTCGGAGTGCAGGCAAACGCACCCTGCTTACTGAGGGACGATCGCAGAAGTCAGCTGCACTTTGACAAGTCGGACAAACAGTAGTCAGTTTCCGAATTCTGCCGTATATCCTCGTTGATTCCGCCCAGGCTCACCATCGTTGCACGCCAGGCGGGTGAAAAGGTTATACAGAGATTACCGAAAGAAGACGTTTCTTCTTTTCCCGCACTATTCTCGTGCACGGGCGTGCAAAGAGTCTAGACAAGAACCAAGTAGTGGAGTGGATCGGATTGGATTGGAAGATGTAGTACGGAGATTTGGATGGATGCAGTTTCGAAATCTGTGACAAGACAACCGTAGACAGTCGCGACGATCATCAAGACGCGTGTCAAGAGTACAGCAGCGCGTGTCTGTTTGTTTATTTTGTGATATGAATGAGTTCGTATCAGGTTCTAGTCTCAGTTCTTGGCTGACCTAGACTAGATTAACTGATGAGTCGCAACGCCAAGCCAAGCTGCGGGTGCACACGCGCGTAGGAATACGGAAGGCGGAAACAGGATTAGTGAGTGAAGACCCCGGCCACTCAACTCCTCAAACATACAACGATTAGACCCCAGCCACTCTGGTGCTTGCGTTTTCTCAATGGCAAGTGCAAGCACTAGCACGCAGGCACCGGCGCAGGCCGGCAAGAGCGTTGGTACCCAGCCACTCGTCGCCCAGGGTGACTGGACCAAGAACCTCGTTCAACTCGCAAAAACAGCAGAACTCAAGTAAGGTTTTGGTTTCTTCCCACAGCCCCGGCCGACTGGCAAAAACGCCGTCTAATGCTCGCCGCTTGGGGCGTGCTACCAACCCGACCGTGGTTATTTTTGGCGGCACTTGCCACGACTCCACAGTATTCGTGTTTGGGCGGCGGAAGTTGACAGGTACTGGTTTGTGTATAGGAAATATGCTCTCACACTACAACTGCAAACCGCCCACATACTCTCAGCGCACGCCACGCTAGAACAGAAGATGAGATCAATGCAGGATCTCAAGGAGCAAAAGAATAAGTGAAGTTGGGATCTTTTTTGTAATCTCCGAAAACTCACGAATCCTATCCGCCATGCGTTTGGTTCTGCCATCCCATCTGATGTACTACAGGCTTGACAGCGAGCGGGCGAGGCTGCTGAACTGTCTGAGAGAGGTGCGTTTCACCTTAAATGCTATCTCCCCATTTGGGAATATGGCACCTCCCAGACCCTGTAAACAATTGCCGGTCGAGACTGACGGCACATGTTTCTATTTATCAGGTGAACGAAGATCGTGACAAGGTATGGGTATGCGGCGTTCTGCAGGACCACTCGCCAATCGGTTCGATTGGTAATCTCATTTCTGACGTTTCCCTTGCGGGCAGACCGACATGATGAAGGCGCAACTCAATAACGAGTAGGTTTCCCCCACCGACCCCGTGGCCGATCGGCTCTTGTATCGCTAACCCAGCCGCGGCAGGTGCACCGAGCTTCGTACGCGCATACAACAGATCACGGATGGCGAGTATGCGACGGCAAAGCGCGACGTTGATGCGCTCCGTGCGGAGCTCGGGCAACCTCCGCTTCCGACCTTGCAATCTACGCTGGAAGAGAAGTCGCAGCAGTACGTGCGCCAAAGCTCCGCCCTTGGCACCTAAACGAGCTGCGATAGGCTAACGCCGAACCCCTTGGCACTGTGGCACGACAGGTATCTACAAGAACGCCGCCTTGGCGGTGAGCAACACAGCAAACGGACAGCCGAGGAGATAATGCCGGAGGGAGCGCCGGCGACGAGCACGAAGCGCCCGCGTGGACGCCCCAAAGGGAGCAAAAACCGGGGGGGAAAGGTACCCAGCGGTAGCGGACAAGCGCCAGAGGCTGTCCCGGCGTAAATACAGTTGCGGCCACCATTTGGCAACAACACGAAGACGCCCGTTGGGGGGAATGTTGGGCGACTGCGTCTCGCATCACACTGTATAAGCGAATTACCTGTGATGCTTCGGTGGAGAGCCGATTTTGGAAGCGAACACTTTTTCGCCACCCACACCTTCGTATCGTATTATTTCTCGCCTATCGCCCGTTCTGTTGTAACTGTAGATTGCTATTCGGTCTGTTGGTCATCACAATACGAAACAGACTCAGGGCTGTACTAGACGTGTCAGCGGTGACGGCGGAACTTGCGAACCTGCATTCGGGGATACGAGTCATAGTATTATCTATCAACGTGTTGGGCACTTTGAAATAACCTAATCAAAGGAGGCTCTGTCATCAGGTGTAGATTCGGGTTAAAGATGGTATGAGTCTGACAAATGGACCGTTCCTAGACTTCCATATCTGGAGAGTGATGAAGTAACGAAGATCAATTGCAGTTAGAAGTAATCATTAAAACGATAAATTATTAATGATCTTTTGGCAGCGCTCTGCTGCGTGAAACTGCGGTGGGTCACAGGGTAATCGAACAAGCCCTACTCCCAACTACGCGAGAACGGCGTGTGATGATAAGACAGAGGGGGATAGGAGGGCCGACGGGCGGAATACACGTGGATGGGTGGGATGGATACAGGACAGTATGGAGAAGTGGATCGGGTTCGGCTTGGGGGTTGTGTCATGATAGATGAGACGAGTATTAGTGGCAAGTCGCGGAGTTTCGGAAAAGGTAATGCGGGTGAGACGGGCTCGGCCGGGTCGGAGGGATGGTAGGGAGCCGAGCCGATCTAGATACGCAGATCTGTGGCAAAGCCGGGGCTACGACTCATCATGCGCGACTAAACAAACGCCTTTGACACGATATATAATAACGTCCCAAATCCCATGTCCCACCCTCAGCATCCCCGCCTTCCCTTCCCATCCCCAGCAGAAGATGTCTTCTTCCCGCCTTCACAAAGCTAGCCTCGTTCCGGCCGCTACTCATTCATCGGCCCTCCTCGAGCTCGTCGACCAAAAGCTTTCTCGCCCTATCATCGGTAAGTGCCCCTCCTTTACGTTACTTCAAGTGTCCCTAAAACCTAGGCCCCAGAATACCTCATCGACTCTGTCGTAGAGACGGTTGACTTTGCTTTGGGACGTCCCTCACATTCGGCTCGTGGCCGTGCCCTCTCCAGACGCTCCGAGGGTTCTGCCTTCACCACCATGGTCAACAACGTTGTCACTCGCGCTGAGGTTGAAGTGCCTGTCATCCTGGCTACCCTTGTCTATCTGAACAGGGCTAAGCCTCACCTCCACATCGCCCTCGAGGAGTGGGCAAATGAACGTGTATTCCTCGGTGCCATCATCGTAGCCAGCAAAGTGAGCATCTTGGCATCCCTATTTGTACATCCGTCCTGACTCACATTTGTTCGTAGTATCTGAATGACTCCTCGCTCAAGAACGTGCACTGGGCTGTGTGCACTGGTGTATTTGGCAAGCGGGACATCGGTCGTATCGAGCGCGAGTTTCTCGACGTCCTTGATTTCGAGTTGAGCATCACCGAAGACGATGTTATGGCGCACCACGACTCCATCATGTCCCTTGTCTTACCCGCCCACCGGCATTCGCACGGAATTTCCAGCCCACCACTTCCCCGCCTGGGTCACTCTTCCGGCTCTCCCTCATCTACCCAAGCCTCCTTCTCTCCACGCACCCCAACCGACGAGCATCTCATGGCTGTGGACCCTCACCCGAAGGCTGAGCATCACCGCTCACGCCAAGTAGACCATGAGGCGTACCCGGTTCCACCTGTGCCGGCACACGTATCCCAGCCACGACAAGAAAAACGGCAATCGCACAGCTCTTCCACTTTCCGGATACTCCGGTCTCTTCCTTTCCCACGCCCCTTTTCCCACTCGACGTCGTCGTCGTCATCATCATCGGCATCGTCGTCAAGTGATGAGTCACAAGCACCGCAACAGAGCTCTACACATCAGAAGCGGTGTCAGCTACTTCCGCCATTCGCCGCGCAGCCCTCGGCACAAGTTTACGCTTAGATTTCTTTTTCCAATGGTTATCTTTTCTTTTCTCCCTATCTCACGCAAAGTTTATTGTTTACTGCACTCACCCATTCACTTGATCTCATTTCTCGCCTTCTGTCTCGCATGTTGTTCGATTCATCTCAGCTAACTCAGGTATGAACATGTAACACATCTTACGAATTTCACCTATATACATTATATCAAAACCGGAGAGTCGCCTCCATTGTAATTTACAGTATGCCCGGCTATCCGACAATGCTGAGCTGATGGATACTGATGTGATGACGAGTTGGCACCAACTGCCGGGTGCCGAGTGCCGACCCGAGTGTATCCGAGATCTCAGTCAGCAGGCATTACCAACACTCGCTCCTCCCACGCTCTCCGTGCTTACCGTTCCTTCTTCGTCTGATCCCGACAATGAGCATTATTCGTCCTTTCAGAGCTGACGACCTGTTCAAATTCAACAACATGTTGCGTGCATTTTCTTTCCTCCACGCCCAAGTCCTCACCGTTCATCCACCAGAAACCTCGATATTTGGACCGAGACAGTGCGCATCAAAAAAACCCGCTCTCACCTCCGTTCCTTCCACACTAACCCCTCATTATTCCTTTTCAACAGTATGGCCTGGGCTTCTATTTCAATTATCTTTCCCGTTGGCCCGATCTGTGTTGCACCGCCCAACACCCCAGCGGTCGACTGATGGGATATGGCACGTATTAACCGAAATATCGGTTTCTCAGCAAAACGAAAGCGCAAAGTTGTTGACCCACCTCTCACTCCGCAGTTCTAGGCAAGGCCGAGGGCTCCCAGCATGACTTCCATGGTCATGTTACCGCCCTGTCTGTTGCCCCTGAATACCGCCGCCTCTCACTCGCTCGCGTCCTCATGAACTTCCTCGAGACCGTGTCCGATGACGTATACAACGGCCTTTTCGTCGACTTGTATGTCCGCTGCACAAACACGATTGCGATGGAGCTCTACGAGGGCCTCGGGTACAGCGTCTACCGACGCGTACGCGAATACTACGGAAGTCTTGGTCTTGGTCCTGGTGGCAAGGACGAGGAAGACGCTTTCGGTTCGTGCCTATTTTTTTTACCATATCTCCTTGCCCTCCCACCCGCTGACGTTCACCTTGCCCCGCGTGTTCCTAGACATGCGCAAGCCCTTGTCAAGAGATCCGTATCGGCGTAGCGTGCGACCAAATGGGCGTGATATGATCGTTAGTGCACATGACGTTTCATAGCCTTAGCGACCTGCGCCTGCCTGTGCCCTAGTTTCTACGCACTCTATACCATACCCTTATTAGAACACCCCGTCTTTCTCGAAAACGCGCCTGCCCCGCTCCACCGGTCCGAATTCACTATATTGAGAGTAACGGCGGTTCATCAGGCACCTGTACTAATTGTGCCAACTCTTCGTCATAGAACTTCACCAGCGCCTCCTTGTCTGCGCAGAACGCCTGGAGTCTGATGCGCAGTTCTTCAGCGCCGGCTGCGGGACGTGGCGCCTTGCCGACGCCGACAGGATTAGCTCCGATACGGCCTGAGCACATCAGGCGGTTCGTGAGAAATAGGAATCCCTGCGTCCCTCCAAGCACCTGCACGAACGCCACGCCTGACCGGTGCACGAACTGCGAATACGCAAACGGAGCACGGCGGTACGAGTACACCGCGTCGACGTGTGCGGGGTACGAATTCGTGGCCTCGATATCGAGCACGAATCCGAAGCGCCGCAGCAGTGAGTACTCAAAGTAGTGCACGGCCTCGCCCTGTCGGTGCTCTGGCACCCGTTTTTCGATGTCCACCACGATCGGGGGTTGCACCGCGAGTCGCACGGGGAAACACGATTGGAACGGGTTGCGGTCTGCGATATCGCTGATGGGCGAGACGTATGCCTCGACCAGCGTCAACCCATAACGCTCGATGGTGCGAGTCCACACGCGCAACATGTCCTCGATGCACCGTGCCGCGGTGCCGATCCAATGTAGTTCGAAATGAAAGATGGTCGCAGGGTTATGAATCAGGTCGTGATGCAGTATCACAGTTTCTGCCTGGTCGCTTTTCTGTTCATCGAGGAGACTCAATCCCTCGCCAGGTCGTTATGCGCTTATTAACAACCGTACCTTGTTGGGGTCCATGTCGATGACCATACTTTGGCTTAAGATAATGCGCTTCTTTGTCTTTTTGACGATGGTCCTCGGAAGGCTGGACGGATAATGGCCTGATCGCGGGGCCTCGTCTGCCGTCTGGGCTGGTGGTTTGGATCGAAACCAGCCTCCCTTTGGAGTGCTTGCAACCGCGTATTCTCCCTTGAGCCGGTAGAAGTAGTGCCTGTTTAACGGGTATTGTCAGACCTCGCGATTACCAGCCTGAGCATGACGTAGAGCATGCCACCACGCACCGCGGCAGCGGCGGCGGTAACAAATGCTTACCCGTCAAAGAATCCATGTCGACCTGTGGAATGCTCGAGTAAACCCTGCTCCTGCAGCTTGGCCCCCCATTCCGTGGCCTGATCTCGCGTCGACACGTCCCGGAACTCTCGAACAAGCCAATTTACAAACTCATATCCAAGAAATGAGTCTGGATACTTGTGACGTTGCCATCGGTGCTCTTTGATCGTTATGCCGTCCTCTTCGCGCATGGCCTTTGCGATCGCCACCAAGCTCATGTCTGCGATGTCACGTTCACTCTTCATTTTCTTCCGCAGCGGTCCCACTGCGTGTATCTCGTTGAGGCGTGCCATGAGGTGGTCGTCAAGTACCATCGCCGCTGGTCCCACGTCCGTTACGAGCAAGCGCAGGGATGGCGCGGGCCCAAGCGCACGCTCGTCTGGTGGCTGCCAACGCACGCGAGAGAACATATCTGTAAGTTTTTCAATCCCGAGTATCCGGATCTCCTCTTCATTGAGCCTGTCGCCCACACTGCCACCGATGCTGCCGGTGTATGTCGGGGGCTCCAGGGTGGGGATAACGACGAAGCGTGTGCGCCAATACCGTAACGATTCGTTGAACTGTTGTTCATATCCGGCAACCAGCATGTCCAGTCTACATCACCCCCACCCGAATGCAGTCAGATAAACTGTGCGATGCGGCGCCTCATCGCACGACGCAGACTCACCTATTCCAGCCATAATTTTCCAGACCATGATACGCAAAGGACAAACTCAGTTCCGTATACCCGGCGCCGAGTTTCGGCCAGACCAGGCACTTATAGCGCAGGGGATGCGTAGGCGGCATACGACGCACATATCGCCGTACCTGGATCGCTTCGCCCGTGTATGCAATACGGTGGATCTCATTGCTCATGCTGAGGTAGACAGGGTCGGCCTGCGCGCGCAGGGCTTCAGCAGCTCCACTCGGTCGCGGAGTTATGTCTTCGTCGGACACGTACGACTTGGAGCGTCGCAGAGCGCGTGGGTCGGGCTCTGGGTCGTAGGCCGGCGAGTTAGCGGGGCGCAGGACGATCTGGAATCCTTGCGCAAGCCGCAGCGCAATCATGCCACGCATAACGACAAGCGCCCATGCACGGCGGATCTCATCCGGGTTGTGAGACTGCACAGCGGGGGGACGCACAAGGAACGAGCCCGTCTCGGGCGGATCTACGACAAAGTCGTACGAGAAAACGTCGTATGAAGTTTCGAGCTCGGAAGTGCTCGGAAATTCTTCTGTCGTTAGCGGCAGACAGCCTGGGGTCACCATGGACCGCCATTTGATGTCATGCTTGAAGACAGGGTGGGGGAACATATGCAGCCAGCGTCGGGCAAGAGACAAGTCGTTATATGAGACGGGGATTTGTGGGCCAGACGGGGTCAATCGAACGGATGGCGATGACGATGCAATGAGAAATGCGCTGCTCCCATGTACGATGCTACGTCTCTTCTCAAATTGACTTTCGTCGCGTGGGGGGGTGTTCATCGGTGATTGGGGGTATTTAGCGAGGGGGCTACTATGTGTTATGGGTCCCGTGTCTTCGAACACTTTGGAACGCCTCGAGCTCGGGATGCCTTTGATAGGCATGGGACGGGGCGACGACCAGGTATCCGCAGTCGACGTGAGCGGGCTAATAGTGTGAGGCTGGGGCACAGGAGACTTCTTCTCTGTTCCAGCAACGGCGGTGGGCAACAGGGCCGTACTTGGTCGATGTGCACTCTGGATAGGCGTTGATTCGCCCGACACCGAGACGGTAGAGGTCACAGCCTGGCTGGGCCCACTACGAAAGGGATTGAATAGCCAAGGAGTAATCTTTGAGCGTAACAAAGAAGTAGAGCCTCTTTGAGAACCCCGGTTGCCTTGGGTAGACGAAGTCGATGCATCGGAGCGATTCGAGCGATTCGAGCGAATAGAAGCTTGAGAAGGAGATGTACTCAAATCACTGGAGGCAACAGAGAGCGAAGCCACCAAAAGCCCCTTCTCATTCCTCGGCACTGGCAATGGCACCGTTTCGGAAGGACGCGGACTTTCCTCTATGGTGAGGAAGTTGCTCGGAGGGTGAGAAGTGCGGTGTTGGGCGACGGCACGCTTATCTGCGATCCTGATGGAAGATGACGTTGGAGTTGCACCCCCGATGGATACGCCCGAGGTACGGTTACTACTGAGGGGCTTCACTTCGTGATCCTTGAACTCGAAGATATCCGTGTCAAACTTGTCTGCGTCACGCTTGGCCATCACGAACGTCTCGAAATTGCCCTCGCGGCTATGGTCGAGAAGAGACGCATATTGTTCAGGAAGATAAGGAACCTCGATGCTGGATAACACGTCATGGTCAAGCAAGCCAAGCATTTGAATCTCATGCATCTTTGCGCGAGCGACGAATCTATAGAGGACCCTGTCAGATTGTCGGCGTCTCCACGTGGACGGTGGTCCCTACCTATCCTCACGCAAAGGCAGATCCATCTGCTTGTCCCAGAAGCTTATGCCAATCCAGAAGGGTTCCCACCAGAAGGTTTTCTTCTCGCGGCCAATACAGTCTGTAGGACCGTCATCGCCGCCCCAGAGAGGATCCAATGCCCGAGAGCCATAGCGACCGAGTTTTTCGACCCTGAAGAGCTCTGGCTCAACGCCACGAAAAGAAAAGATAGGGCTACGATGTAGAGGTGGTTTTGCTAAGGATACGAGAT
>WNGR01007713.1_pt1 | contig 11399 bp, 8 predicted proteins | sample 5407581 | NCBI WGS metagenome assembly WNGR01 (sample SAMN13153383, study PRJNA577476) | soil metagenome | isolation source: 80 cm soil or saprolite under Garry oak tree replicate 2 | place: USA:California | collected 2016-06-15 | reverse complement strand
GCATCGCCGGAGGAACCTGGCTCAGCTCCTCCACGACCTCGCGGTGCCTCACGAGGTGCATGAAACCGCGCACCGCGTCGTCTTCGGTCGGATAGTTCGGAATGCCGGAGCCGGACAGCGTTTCAATGATCTTCTGGTCGGCCCCGACCCAGGCGGCAAGCACCGGCTTCGCCCAGCTGCGGTGCTTCTCGCGGTATATCCTGACATGTTCGGTCACCGTCGTCGCGATCTCGGCCGCCGATGCGATCGCGGTCTGCACGTTGAGCACCAGAACCGCGTCATTGTCGGGATCGGCGAGCAGCACCTCCAGCGCGCCCGCATAACGCGACGCATCGGCGTCACCGACGATATCGACGGGATTTGCGCCGGACCAGGTCGGCGGCAGCACTGCGTCGAGATTTTTGCGCGCGTCTGCCGAGATGGACGCGGGAATGCCGCCGAGCTCAACCAACCGGTCCACGGCGAGGACGCCAATGCCGCCGCCGTTGGTGAGGATGGCGAGACGCTTTCCCGTCGGCGATTCGACGCGACCGAGCGTCTCGGCGCAGTCGAACAGTTCCCGAAGATCCGACACCCTGAGGACGCCGGCGCGTCGGAATGCCGCGTCATAGACGGCATCCGCGCCGGCCAAAGCGCCGGTATGCGTGGCGGCCGCCTGCGCGCCCTGCGCCATGCGGCCGGACTTCACGACGACGACCGGTTTCACGCGCGCCGCGGCACGCGCCGCCGACATGAATTTGCGCGCGTCCTTGATGGCCTCGATATAGAGCAGGATCGCACGGGTCTTGTGATCCATTGCGAAATAGTCGAGCAGGTCGGCAATGTCGACGTCGATCTGATCGCCGATCGAGACGATGCCGGAGAAGCCGACGCCGCGCTGTGCAGCCCAATCCACCATGCCGGCCGCGATCGCACCCGATTGCGAGATCAGCGCGAGGTTTCCAGCCCCCGGCATATGCGCGGCGAAACTCGCGTTGAGATTTGCCCAGGGCATCATGATGCCGAGGCAATTGGGGCCGATCAGCCGCATGCCGTATTTGCGGGCCGCGGTGGCCGCGGCGTCGTGCAGCGACCCCGGACCGTGACCGAGCCCGGCCGAAACGATCAGCGCGCCGGCCGAACCGCGACGCCCAGCCTGATCGATGATGCCGGGGACCTCACGCGCCGGCGCGGTGATGACGACCAACTCGGGCACGAATGGCAGTCGGTCGAGGCTGCTCACCGCGGCAAGGCCGCCGACCTCGGCATGGCGCGTATTCACCAGGCCGAACGGACCCTTGAATTCGGCCTTGCGAATGTTCTCGAGAACGGCGCGTCCCACGGACGTTTGGCGGGGGCTTGCCCCAACCAGCGCCACTGACCTGGGCGACAGCAGGTTCTTCAAACGGTAGGTCGACATGATTGCAATCGTCCGATCGGGCGGCGGGTCCGATAGCCGCGAAGCTAGCCCGTATATGGGGCGAACGCACCTAGTGCGATATCATCACCCAGCACGGTGGCTGCCCGATGACGGTCTTGGTCACGCCACCCCAGACGATTTCGTTCAGGCGCGAATGATGGTAGGCGCCCATGACGATGGCGTCGATGGCGTGGGAATGCACCCAGCTCCCGAGCACCTTGCCGATCGAGCTGCCGCTGCCCGTCACCGTTTCGAAGGACGCGTAGACCCCGTGTTCCCTGAGATGATGGACGAGGTTCATGCCGGATTGCGTGATCGCCTCAGTCTTGTCGTCCGCCACGGTCACCACGCGAACCGAGGCGGCAGCCTGAAGGATCGGCAAAGCGTCGCCGACCGCGCGCGCGGCACGAGCGGAGTGATCCCAGGCGATCACGACGTTCTCGAATTCGGGCCGCAGTTCCTCCACGCGATGCTCCGGACAGAGCAGAAGCGGACGGCCGGATTCGAACAGGAACGTTTCGATGATGTTCTCCGTTCGGCTGTCGTGCGGCTTCACGGGGATCAGCGCGAGGTCGCTGAAACGCGCATGCTCGGCCAGGATCGCCGCGAGCTGGTCCGCCGGCACCTTGCCCGTTCGGCTCTGGGCGCGAATGTTGACGCGAGAAGCCGCATTGGTGAAGGCATTCAGGAGTTGCTGCATATCGCCCACCCCACCCGACCCGCTGGTCTCCGCGCGATCCGGATCATCAGGGAGAACCACCTTCGGCCGCACAAAAACATCCTCCTCGAGCGCAAGCGCGGTGATCCTGGCGCCGAGGTCGGCGGCGACAGCCACGCATTTCTCAATCGCGGCAAGCGCGGGGGCGCGCGGCTGGCCGATGAGCGGCAGAAAGACGTCCTTGATGGGCATCGGGATTCTCCTTGCCGGCCAAAATAGGCCGCCTTTGGTCGGGGCGCTTGATCCTCGTCAAGCTTGGGGAACTCCGTCCCGTCAACCGACGACAGGCCTTGACGGAAGTCAAGGACTGGTCGTGATCTCGTTCTATGGATTACCTTGGTTTGCGGCCGGACCGCTTGCCGACCCATCTGCATACGCCGGCAGGGATGACAGATAATTCTGCGACCCAGGAACGGATCTTTGTGGCACTGACCGCGCATGCCGGCGTGAGGCGGATCGACACCCACGCTGCTTCGGTCTTCCTCGACGGGACGCGCGCGCTTAAGATCAAGCGGGCCGTCCGGTTTCCTTTCCTCGACTATTCGACACTCGAAAAACGCAAGGCAGCCTGCGAGGAGGAGATCAGGATCAACCGGCTCTCGGCGCCGCAGATCTATCACCGGGTCGTGCCGATCACCGAGGAGCCGGACGGATCGGTGAAGGTCGACGGTCGTGGCCGTCCGATCGAGTATGCGGTCGACATGTCCCGTTTCGACGAGAGCCGGACGCTGGATCATCTGGCGAAAGCTGGACCGTTTGACGCAGACTTTGCGTCGGCCATCGCCGACGCCATCGCCGCTTCGCATGCGGCTGCGATACCCGCGGATGGCGAGACATGGATTTCCTCTATCCCTGCCCTGATCGACGGCAACAGCAATGGCCTGCGGAACGGCAATCATTTCCAGGCCGCGGAGATCGAGCAGCTTGCCCAAGCCTCACACCAGGCGTTTTTGCGCGTCCGCCCCTCGCTCGAGGAGCGCGCCCGTCAAGACTTCGTGCGCCGCTGCCACGGCGACCTGCATCTTGCGAATATCGTCTCGATCGACCAGCAGCCCGTGTTGTTCGACGCCATCGAGTTCGATGCGCGGATTGCGACTGTCGACGTGCTCTACGATCTCGCTTTCACACTGATGGATTTGTTGCGCCACGATCAGCCGTTGGCGGCCAACATTGTCGTGAACCGGTATCTCGCTGCGACGCCGTCCGAAAATCTCGACGCACTCGGCGCGCTGCCGTTGTTCATGTCCATTCGGGCGGCAATCCGTGCCCAGGTGACGCTGGCGCGGCTGAAGCCGCCGCAGTCCGACGATGCCGGCATTCTTGACGAAGCCCTCCGCTATTTCGACCTTGCCCGGACGCTGATCCAGCCGCCCGCTCCCCGTCTCATCGCGGTGGGCGGATTGTCGGGCACTGGCAAGACGGTTTTGGCCCGCGCGCTCGGGCCGACCGTGGCCCCCCAGCCGGGGGCCATCGTGCTGCGCAGCGACGTCATTCGCAAGCAGATGTTCGGGGTGAAGGATACGGAGCGGTTGCCACCATCCGCATACACGCCCGAGCTCGCCGAGCGGGTTTACCAGACATTGGCCCAACACGCCCGACGTGTGCTGGCCCAGGGCCATTCGGCCATCGTCGACGGCGTATTCGCCCGCGATTTCGAACGCGACGCATTTGCCGGGCTGGCCCGGGCGTGCAACGTGCCTCTGACCGGCCTGTTTCTGATCGCCGACCTCGCAACGCGGCAGACCCGAATCGGAAACCGTCGAGCAGATGCATCCGACGCCACGCAAGAGGTTGCCGCGTTGCAAGAGCACTATAATATCGGCCATATCGGTTGGGCGACCATCGATGCATCCGGGCCCCCAGAGCAGACGCTCCAGAGCTGCCGGGACGCGATCGCTGAGGGCAAATAAGGCAAACTGATTGGCGCGGGCTAGGATGGCGCGACCCACCACGAGTTCGACAACGACCGCTCGCGCCAAGCCTGCGGCGAAGCGTAATGCCCTGCCCGGCCGCCTCAGCCCTGGCATGGCCTGCGATACCGCCTTTCGGATCATCGCACGCCGCCATCTCGAGGCTGTCCTTGCCCAGCATGACGGCACCTGTCGCGGCGATCCGGACGCGCTACATCAGATCCGAATCGCGCTGACCCATCTGCGGACCGCCGTTCGCTTTTTTTCGCCTATGGTCGACGATGCGCTGCGGCCCAAAGTCTGGACCGAATTGAAGTGGCTGAACAGCCAGCTCGGCATGGTGCGAGACCTCGACGTCGCGATTGAGCGCGTCGTGGCCGAAAGCGGCGACGAGCTTGCCGTGATTGCCGAACTCCAGCACTGGGACGAGAAGCGCGCCGAGAGCCACCGCCTGCTGGCCCGCGCGCTGCAATCGGCGCGATATCGGCGCCTGGTCGAGCAGACCTCGACCTGGATCGAGAGCGGCCCATGGTCGACCAGGCGCAGCAAGGAGGCCATCAGACTGCGCCGCTGCTCGCTCTCCGACCACGCGACGACGCAACTCACGGAATGGGAAGGGACGCTGCTCAAGAAGGCCCGGAAGCTCCGCAAGCTCGACGTCGAGAAACGGCACAAGCTGCGGCTTCTCAACAAGCGGCTGACTTACTCGATCGAATCGCTGGAGGATCTGTTCGCCGACAAGTCGCTGACGAAACAGAAGTCCATCCTCAAGCAATTGCGCAGGGCGCAACGGTCACTCGGACAACTGAATGACGATGCACGAGGGCAGGCTTTGGCCGCGTCATTGAACGGGGCCGGGCCCGAGGCAGGTATTCGCTTCCTCAACCGCAAGCGCGAAAAGAAGCTGTTGCAGACGGCCTCGACGGCCTACCGGAAACTCGACAAAGCCAAGCCCTTCCGCTCCTCCGACCTCGCGCTGAATTCGGAGCCCAGGACTAGAGCATGATCCGGAAAACTGTGCAGCGGTTTTACGAAAGGATCATGCTCGAACAATCACCTGAAGCGCGATGACTGTTCATCTCAATCTCATCGCGCTCTAGGTGTGGACGTAGTCTCCCGGCGCCTCGGGCAAGCCGTCCACGTCTCCAAAACCGATCGGCGGTGGATCGCAGAACTCACCGGAGCGAGCTGTGAGCCATTCGGTCCATTCGGGCCACCACGACCCCTCGACATGCGGCGCCAGCTTCAGCCATTCATCCGGGCCGACATAGGGCGCATCCGCAGCCTTGGTCATCACCTGATAGCTGTGCCCGGGCACGTCAACCGGCGCGACGACGCCGGCATTGTGGCCGCCGCTGGTCAACAGGAACGTCACGTCGGCGTCTACCTGGTAGTGGAGCTTGTAGACCGACCGCCACGGCGCCACGTGATCGGCGAGCGTGCCGACTACGAACATCGGGGCATGGATATCGGAGAGTGAGATATTGCTGTCCTCGACGCGATAACGGCCCTCGGCGAGATCATTGTCGAGGAACAGCTTGCGCAGATATTCCGAATGCATGCGATAAGGCAGCCGCGTCGCATCAGCGTTCCAGGCCATCAGGTCGCTCGGCGGCGCCGCCTCCCCCATCAGATAATCGTGCGACAGCCGCGACCAGATCAGATCGTTCGAGCGCAGAAGCGCGAACGCGCCGGCCATCTGTGCCGTATCGAGATAGCCGCGCTTCCACATCGTGTCCTCGAGGAAGGCGACCTGGCTCTCATTGATGAAAAGCGTAAGCTCGCCAGCCTCCGTGAAATCGGTCTGCGCGGCAAGAAGTGTGACAGTGCCGAGGCGATTGTCGCCGTCGCGCGCCATCGCGGCGGCGGCAATCGACAGCAATGTGCCACCCAGACAATAGCCGAGCGCGTGGGTCTTCCGACCCGGCATGATCCGGCCGATCGCATCCAACGCGGCCATGACGCCCAGCTTGCGATAGTCATCGAAAGCAACGTCCCGATCCTTGGCAATCGGGTTGCGCCAAGAGATCGCGAACACGGTAAAGCCCTGGCCGGTGAGATACTTGACCAGCGAATTCTGCGGCGACAGGTCGAGGATGTAGTATTTCATGATCCAGGCCGGAACGACCAGGATCGGCTCGGGCCGCACTTTCGCAGTCGTTGGATAGTACTGGATCAGCTCGATCAGCTCGTTGCGGTAGACGACCTTGCCAGGTGAAGCCGCAACCGTCTTGCCGACCACGAACTGTTCATCGCCGACCATTTTTGCGGCGGAGAGCAGGCGCATCAGGTCGCTGCACCAATTCTGCCAACCGAAGACGAAGTTTTCTCCGCCGCTCTGCAACGCTTTCTCCAGCACCTCCGGATTGGTCGCCGCGAAATTCGACGGCGCCAGCATGTCGAGCATCTGGCGCACCGAGAACTCGACGATGGCTCCATTTGCGCGCGAGACACCCCGCACGCCGGTCGTGGCATCGTGCCACCAGCGCTCTCCCAGCAGAAACGCCTGCGCAAGCAGATTGAACGGCGCGGCCTCCCATTGCGGCTCCCTAAAACGGCGATCCTGCCCGGCCGGCTGAATCACGGACCACGGCTTTTGCTCCGCCGACGTCGCGTGCGCGACAGCTTCCAGAATCCGGCCGGTGTCGCGAACGACGCTCCTGACAATCTCCATCTGGCGCTGCGGCGCGGCCGCGAGATGCGAACTCCAATCGAGCCAGGCGAGCGACAAGGCCACCGGCGAAAGCCCGGCCGTGAATCGCGCCAACATCGCGTGGAACGCGCGGTCGAGAGGATATGGCTCCGGCGCAGGCTCTGGACCGTTGGTCGGCTTTTCGGCAAGCCTCTCGGTACCCGCCGCAGAGGAGACGCCCACAGCCTGAAGCTCCGGCACTGCGGTCCGCGGAAGTATCTGCACGACGCTCATGGCTGATGGTTCCTGCGCGCTCTGGTCCTGTATCGGCGACAGGATAGAGCTCCGTATCCCGGACGCGCGTTGAGCTGCATCAATCTCGAACGCCGATCACAATCCCTTCATCGGGAACGACCGGCTTCATCCGCTTGACCTGGGTCAATCCGCACCGCAGCGCCTGAACTAGGTTCTGTCTATCGACATTTGACAAACCTGCGGAGTTGTCCATGCGCGCCCATCAGATCATGACCCGCTCGGTCATCTCGGTTACCCCCGACACCAGCATTGTCGAGGCGGCAAACATCATGCTGAAGCGGCACGTCAGCGGCCTTACCGTGGTCAACGACGCCGGCAAGCTGGTCGGCGTCGTCTCGGAAGGCGACTTCATTCGCCGCAGCGAAATCGGCACGGGACGCAAGCGCGGCCGATGGCTGCGCTTCATCCTCGGTCCCGGCAAGTCGGCCAGCGACTTCGTCCACGAGCACGGCCGCAAGGTCGCAGAAGTGATGACCGCCTCGCCGGTGACCATTACCGAAGATACGGCGCTCGCCGAGATCGTCGATCTCATGGAACGGAACAATGTCAAGCGCCTGCCGGTAGTTCGCGGCGACAAGGTCGTCGGCATCGTGTCCCGCGCCAATTTGTTGCAGGCAGTGGCCGGTCTCGCCCGTGAGGTGCCGGATCCGACGGCCGACGACGATCACATTCGCGGCCGCATCATCGACGCCATGGAGAAACACGATTGGTGTCCGTTCGGACTGAACGTCATCGTCCGCGACGGCATCGTTCACCTCAGCGGCGTCATCACCGAGGAGCGGGCACGGCAGGCCGCAGTTGTCGCCGCGGAGACCGTCGAAGGCGTCAAGAAAGTGCACGACCATCTCTGCTGGGTCGACACGATGTCCGGCGTCTATCTGAATTCGCCAGAGGACGACGATCTCGCCAAGGCGAGCTGAGGCCAAACGCAGCTCAGCGCGGAATGACGGCGGTCGCTTCGATCTCGACGCGCGCCGCCTTCTCGACGAGACGGACGACCTGGAGGAGCGCCATCGCAGGATAGTGCGCGCCAAAAATCGTCCGGTAGATCTTGCCGAGCTCCTTCAGGTTGGCGAGGTATTCGTCCATGTCGACGACGTACCAGGTCAGGCGCACGAGATGCTCGGGCCGCGCACCGGCTTCGGCCAGAATCGCCGCAATATTGCTCAACGTCTGGCGCACCTGCGCGACGAACCCATCGGCCAGACGCTCCTCGACATCCCAGCCGATCACCCCGCCAGTGATAACGATGCGCCCCTCCGCGGCGATGCCGTTGGCATAGCCTTTCGGCATCGGCCAGCCTGACGGTTGGAGGACCTGCGCCCCTGAACGGGTCTCATCCTTGGCTTCGGTCGGCAGCACCGCAAGCTGTGGGCCTTTCGGCGTTGTCGCGGACAATTCTCTATCCTTCTCTCACTCTTCCGCGGCGCCCGGGGACGTCACTGCGGCTTGCGCCAGTTGCCGCAAGGCAAAGCGCTTCAACTTGCCGGTCTCGGTCTTCGGCAACTGCGTCACGAACTCGATCGCGCGCGGGTATTTGTACGGCGCGATCTCGCGCTTGACATGCTCCTGCAATTTGGAGGCAAGCTGAGCGTCCGGCGTCACGCCAGGCGCGGCAATGACATAGGCCTTCACGATCATCCCGCGTGCCTCGTCCGGCGCACCGACGACGCCGCACTCGGCGACCGCGGGATGCGTGAGCAGCGCCACCTCGACATCGGTGCCTGCGATGTTGTAGCCGGCCGACACGATCATATCGTCGGAACGCGACTGGTACCAGAAATAGCCATCGCTATCCATCAGGTAAGTGTCGCCAGTGACGTTCCAGCCATTCAGGACGTATTTGCGCTGACGCTCGTCGGCGAGATAACGGCAGCCGGTCGGCCCGCGCACCGCGAGGCGTCCCATCGTGCCGGGCGGCACGTCGTTGCCGGCGTCATCGACGATCTTGGCCTCGTAGCCTGGCACCGGTTTGCCGGTCGCGCCGGGGCGAATCTCGTCTTCGGTCGCGCTGATGAAGATGTGCAGCAACTCGGTCGATCCGATGCCGTCCATCAGCTTGATGCCGGTCGCCTTGAGCCAAGCATCGAATGTCGGCTTGGGCAGCGTCTCGCCCGCGGAAACACACTTCCGGAGCGAGGAAATGTCGCGACCAGGGAGCTTGCCGATCATGGCCCGGTACGCCGTCGGCGCGGTGAAGCAAACCGTGATCTTGTATTGTTCGATTGCGTTCAGAATTTCGTCGGGCGTCGTCTTCTCCAGAACGACGAAGGAGGCGCCGATATGCATCGGGAACAGCACGCCACCGAAGCCGAAGGTGAAGGCGAGCGGCGCGGAGCCGACGAAGCGATCCTTCTGCTCGGCCCGCAGGATGTTGCGCGCATAACCGTCGCAGACCGCCAGCATGTCGCGGTGGAAATGCATGGTGCCCTTGGGATCGCCGGTCGTGCCAGACGTGAAGGCGATCAGGCAGATGTCATCGGAGGCGGTATCAACTGCCGTGAACTCAGGACTTGCGTCAGCGATGAGCGCCTCGAGCGAGTCGACCGAGCCGTTGCCCCAATAGACGACGTGCTTGAGACCGGGTGCCGCAGCTTTCGCCTTCTCCATCTCGTCGGAGAGTTTTCCGTCGCAGAGCGCGAGCGTGATCTCAGCCTTCTGGATCGGGTAGGACAGCTCCTTGGCGCGCAGCAACGGCATCGTCGCCACGCAAATGCCACCGGCCTTGATCACCGCGAGATAGGTCGCGACCATCATCGGGCTATTGGCTGACCGCAGCAGCACGCGCCCGCCGGTCACGAGACCCAGCCTGCTGACCAGCACATTGGCGATGCGATTCACCAGCGCTTGGAGCTCGCGATAAGTGTAGCTGACGGCGGGACTGATGACGCAAGGCGCATCGCCATGGCCCTGCTCGACCCAGCGGTCGACGAAATAGCTGACGCAGTTCAGACGCGATGGATAGTTCAGCTCCGGCCGCGCAAATATGAATTCGGGCCAGAGCTCGGGCGGCGGCAGATGCTGCCGCGCAAATGTATCGACATGGGCCGTCGTGGCGTTGCCGTCATACGAGCCCGACACGTGAACCTTGGCGGCGTTAGCCATCGCACGCTCCTTTGCGCATGGAAAGCACCCGGCAGCACTAACTGGGAAACATTTTAGGCTTAAAACAATTTGGCGCAATAGCGGATTTTGGGATCCCGTGCTTTTTCCTGCGGCAAAGGAGGATTGGCATACTGCTCCGCCCGCGGACTTAAGGCCGGCGGCGCGCAGCCGATTTCTGCGCCGACGCCTTGGTCTTGGCCAGGAGCCGCATCAGCTCGCGCACGTCCTTCGGCGTCAGGTCGGCGAAGAGATCGGCGATCCAGGTCTCGTGCTCCGCGGCCATGCGACGAAACTCTGCACGACCGAGCTTTGTGAGCCGGATCACCTGAACCCGGCGATCCGTCTCCGAAGTGCGGCGATCGAGATGGCCGGATTCCACGAGCCTCTCGACGAGGCCGGTGACGTTGCCGTTGGACACCATCATGCGCTTGGAGACGTCGGACAGCGTCATGCCATCGGGCGCCTTGTCGAGCTGCGCCATCAGATCGAAACGGGGCAGTGTGACATCAAACCGCTTCCGCAGCCGGCCGCGGACTTCGCCTTCGATCAAGGTCGTGCAGGTCAACAGGCGCAGCCATAGCCGAAGCTCTTCGGCATGGTCCTCCGGCGTTTCGACGGCCTTGGTCTCGGAATCGAGCATCTTGATGCAGTCACTGGCGGCTGGCATTGGCGCCGGCACGGACTCCCTAACGTTTTGAGCTTCAAATAAATTCGCGCGGGCCGCAAGCCTAAAGCTGCAACAATCGGCCGCGCGCCAATTTCTTTAAGCTTCAAGCAATTGGCGCGCCGCTTGCATGAACATCGCCCGCGACGGCGCAATGCGCATGGCCTTGCTTGCCGCGGCGGCCATCATCGGCATAAGCTTGGATTGGAGTACGCGGCCTGCAACGCAGGCCCGATAGTCACGGGGACAGATTATGAAGACGCAATTGACCTTGGCCGCAGCCGCCTTGCTGCTCGGCACCGCGGTGAACCCTACCCTCGCGCAAGAGAAGATCAAGCTGGGTGTGATCGTGACCCTGTCGGGACCCGCCGCCGCGCTTGGCCAACAGGTCCGCGACGGCTTTGCGCTGGGAGTGAAGGATCTCGGCGGCAAGATGGGCGGCCGCGATGTCGAGGTCGTCGTGGTCGACGACGAGCTTAAACCGGATGCGGCGGTGACCAAGGTCAAGGGCCTTCTGGAGCGCGACAAGGTCGACTTCGTGGTCGGCCCGATCTTCTCCAACATCCTCCAGGCGATCCATCGGCCCGTCACGGAATCGAAGACCTTTCTGATCAGCCCCAACGCCGGTCCGTCAACCTTTGCCGGCAAGGATTGCA
>WNGR01012558.1_pt1 | contig 11400 bp, 6 predicted proteins | sample 5407581 | NCBI WGS metagenome assembly WNGR01 (sample SAMN13153383, study PRJNA577476) | soil metagenome | isolation source: 80 cm soil or saprolite under Garry oak tree replicate 2 | place: USA:California | collected 2016-06-15 | reverse complement strand
GTAGAGGCCGGACCCGAGGTGCTTGCGGTGCGTGCCAATCTGCTTCCGGCGGCGCGGGTCGGACAGCTTGGCCTGCACCGCATCGAACAGCCATTCCTCGACCAGCGGCGGCCAAGCGCCCATCTTGCCGTTGACCTCACCCGGGTATTGCCCGCGGTAGACGACACGGCCCGCATACCGCGGGTTAGTGAGGATGGTCCGGACGCTGGACGGGCTCCACGGCCGCCCCGACCTGGTGGGCACCATATGCTCGGTCAGCCAGGAGACGATGCCGCGCAGCGAGTCGCCTGCGTGGAACCGGGTGAACATCTGCCGCACCGCCGCAGCCTCGCGCTCGACCACCACACCGGCCATCGTGTACCCAGTGAGCCGCACCCCGGCCGGAGGCTGACCGTTCTCTGCGCGCTGGAACGCGGCGAGCTGCTGGCGCTCGGCCTTCACCTCGCTTTCCATTGTGTCGAACTCCCCGAGCAGGCCGGCCATGCCCCGGCCGTACGCGGTACTCATGTCTAGCGACGGCCCCTTGGTGGCGATCAGAGACACCCCGGCTTTGCGGAGAATCTCTATCCCCTCGGCCCGCTCCCGCCGGTTACGCCAGAAACGGGAGGTCTGGAATACGAGGACCACGTCGATCTCCCTGCGGGCAGCCGCGGCCATCACCGCCTCGTAGCCCGGCCGGTGCTTGCCGTTCAGGGCGGAGATGTCGTTGTCGACCTCTGTGCGGACGATCACGAAGCCTCTAGTATCGGCGACCCGCTCCTGGTCGGCCAGCTGGTTGGCGACGCCATGCTCATCACCCGCCTTGTCGAAGCTGATCCGGGCGTACCTTGCGCAGCGGACAACCTGAGACTCCATGACGTGTTGTCATAGCGGCAACGGGTCGAGTTCCGCTTCAACGTGTAGGCGTCACAGACGGAATTCCTCACGATGCTCAGGGCCGGATTGCGACCGAGGCGACCAGGTAGCGGTGATCGCTGCCGAACCCAGGCCTGGCGACGATCTCGGTGACCGCCAGGCGCGTTCCGGTCAGCACGTGGTCGATGCGTACGAAGGGCGGCACGACGGTGCCGCTCGGCCACGTCATGTCGATCGCCTTGCCCCGCGCCGCGGCTCCATCGGTCAGCCCGTCGTGCAGCAGCGCGACGAACCCCTTGTTGCCCCACGTGGCGTTGAAGTCTCCGACCATCAGCATGGTACTGATGCCGTCGGCGCGTACGGACTGGCCGACAGCGGCCAGGGCCGCCGACCACGCTCGCCAGTACTCGGGAAGTGGCGCCAGGGTATGCACGACGCGCAGGGCGACCGGCCCGCCTGGCGACCACAGACTCGCTTTGACCATGTCCTGTACTCGGGAACCGTTCCAGGGCACGGTCTGTACCTGGCAGCCGGTCAGGCGCAGCCGGGAGGCGATCAGGAAGCCGTCAGCACCGTAGGACGGCGCCACGCAGCGGTAGGGATACCTCGCCAGCACGCCCGAGGCGACCATGCTCTGCAGCGTCGAAGGCGTGAACTCCTCGAGGGTCACGACATCGGGGCGGTCCTGCTCGATGGCTCGCACATATCCAGCGTGAAATTCCGGGCTCCTCTTGACGTTCGCGTCGAATACCCGCACCGCCGGGGCATGCCGGGCCCAGGGGGGCGCGGGAGCCGCAGCGGACAGCTCCGGCAGGACGAATACCAGTTGGGCGGCGATGATGACAGCAGCTGCCGCAGCGAGCCACCAGTGCCGCGCCACGAGCGCCCCCGCGATCACGACCCAGGCCGGCAGGTAGACGATCAGGGTAAAAGCGTTCAGCGCGATCAGCGGCTCGACCGAGTCCCAGGCCACGAGGCGCAGCAGGGCGACGAGCCCGAGCATGCCGACGATCAGCCAGCCGACCGCAAGAAGGCACGTCCTCACGACCGGCGGTCCGAACGGGCGACGGCGTGGCGTGCCGGTTTCTCCCGCCTCGATGGCGCCAGACCGTTCCGGCATAATCCTGAACGTATCGCACGCATGAGTATGGTTTCCGCGTGGAGACACGAGCGGCGGCGGGACCAGGCCGGCACGCCCCTCACCACCGCCGGTAACTCCGGGTCGAGTTCCGGTTCAACGCGTAAGGGTCAGCGCTGTCTGACAATGTCGGGATCGCTGGCGCGCCGAGCGCCCGGAATGGGCTTGCTGTGCCCGTCTGGTGTCTCCGCGAACTGCTGGTCCAGGGATTCCCGGATCTGGGAGGAGCGCCTGAGAACCGGGCCGATGCACAGTGCTATCACAACTGAAGCCAGGAGCCAGGCGGCCAGGCCGATCGGCACCCACCACCACACGTTCACATTTCCTCCCCCCGCGGTTACTTTCCCCTCGTAACCAAGTCTAACTCCAGACAGTGATCATCTTATCTCAAACTGTAGGCATCAGCCTCGAGCTCGTGGATGCACTGTGACATGGGCGGCTGGAACGCGACTGAAGCGGCGCTGGAACGCGAGTGAACCCGCCGCGGGTCCTCGCCGGCAAACCCCTAGCCCGGTTACCTTGGGCCCGGCGGGATCCGCCTGGTGGCGCGCTTTTCCATCCGGGCGTGGAGGAACAGCAGGCCGGCCAGCGCCAGCAGCCAGACCGGGCTGAGCAGCAACACGGCCCCACGCGCTCATCGAGTTCGTCCTTTGTCAGCCGGCCCTGCACGAATGCGGCCTTGAGGGTGCCTATCGCCTGTTCGCGGTCGGCGCGTGACGCACGCAGGCGGGCATAGCCATAGCCATCCGGTGCTGCCGGCGTCGGGTCTCCCGGTCCTGTCGTCACGGGTGCCTCCTCGCCCGAGGAATGCCAGGAACAGCCTAACTCGCCCGCTCGCCAGGAGCCGAGCCCCGGGCTTCTCGCCTGAGATTGCTCACTGGCTGTTGACAATAATCGTATATATATTTGATAATAAACGAGAACAGGTACTGCCATCTGATCAAAGGTGCGATTCGGGCGGTCGCGACCCGGATGGTCGGCCGTAAGAATCCGTTAATCTCCCGAAGGTAATCGGCGACCGCTGATGGTAAGTTCTCCCAGGTCAAACGTTGGAAATGAGATCATCGGCCCGTGGCAGGCCGGGCGTGGCGGCGCTGCGTGCGTTTCGTTCGCTCGGCGTGCCAGCCCGCCCCGGCCCGATCGGCGATCATCCGCTGAATGGGCGGTGACCTGCGGCGATGGTGTTATTCGAACCTTGGTCCCTGCTCGCGCCGCTGGTACAGGCGGGAGGCGGCCCGCCGGTTACCTCGATGAACACGATCCGAGATCGCTTGAACCCTCTGCGTGCCTGCTACGTATCAGGGTTGCTGGTCGTTTTGTCCACGCGGATGTTCCGGTGATCATCTGTATCCGGTTCCGCACCGGGACTTCTTGGCGCACAATGGACCGCGAGGCCAGCACGAAAGGGACGGCCGTTCCGGGCTCTGCCGGGGCGGGGACGTGCGGAGGTGTGATGGTTCGCGGGCCTAAAACCGGTAACGGAACGCGTTCGCCTGTGTACTATCTCGATTCCGCCGGGCTGGTCCCGCCGCGTCCGAGGCCCCCCGCCCAGCGGCTGACACTGGACAGCGAGCTGGATCCGCTGGCCGCGGACATGCAGGCCGATGGGTCGCTCGCGGCCCGTCCCGGGATCGGCGACAGCTGGCGGGGCGCGGGCGGCAGGTGGCTGCTGTGGCCGCTGCGGGTCGTGCTCTGGACGGTCCTGGTGGTGGTCGCGTTCCGCGGCATCACCGCGATCATCTTCAACTCCTCCCCGGCGCCGGCGGGCGGGACCGGCGCGGGCAGCGCCACCGGGGAGTTCCCTGTTTCCCTGGCCGAGGCGTACGCCACCGAGTTCGGCCGGGTCTATCTCGGGTTCAGCCCGCAGAGCCTGGGCCAGCGGGAGCAGGCTCTGGCGGCGTTCGTGCCGCCCGCCGTCTCGGCCGCCAACCCGAGCCTGGGCTGGAACGGCGCCGGCCAGCTCAACCTGCAGTCTTTGCAGGTCGCGGGCATCAAGGTGCAGGATTCGCAGCACGCCGTGGTGACCCTGCTCGCCCTGCTCAACGGCGAGCTCATGGAGCTGGGCGTGCCGGTCGCCGCCACCGGCAGCGGGCTGGTCGTGACCGGCGAGCCCGCCTGGCTGCCCGCGCCGCCGCGGATCTCGCCGCCGGCGGCCCGGGGCGGTTCGGACCGGGTGGCCCAGAGCCAGCTCATGAATGAGCTGCCGGCCTTTTTCCAGGCCTACGCCAGCGGCGATAGCGCCGCGCTGAACAGGTTTCTCGTCCATGGCGCCTCAGTGGCCGGGCTTGGCGGCGCTGTGACCTTTGACTCGATCAGCGCGCTTGGCGTCCCGCCGGGCGGCGCCAGCCGGCAGATAACGGTGACCGTCATTTGGCAGGTCCCTGAGCAGCCAGGATCGGCTGCGGGAAATCTAGGGATGGCGTCGAAACTAGAGATGACATATGGTATGTCGGTTGTCGACCTTCAAAGCGGCAAATGGTATGTAAATGAGATTGGAGCGTCGACCGAGGCGGTGGGAGCCCGATGACGAGGAGAGGGCCAGCTGACGTCGTGGTGTCCGCATGCGGTCATGCCGCAGCGCGCCGACCGGTCCCGGCCCGGCCTGGCTTTCGCGAACTGGTCTCCCTCTGGCCCGCCTCCGGCGAGCCGACCCTCGTCCGGGCTGTCTTTCCCCGGTCGGCCTGCTTCAAACCTGCCTTCGACCGCGTGCCGGGACGATCGCGCGGACTCCCGTCGGCCGGGCCGATGTCGCCCCGCCGCCCCGTCAAGACGCCAGGTCCGCCGTGTCCCCGGCCGTCCTGGATCGCCCATCCGCTTTACTTGTACTTGCGCGAGTGGCCTGCCGCAGCACCACCTGGCTGTTCAGTTGATCCCGGAAGGGACATGTTATGCATACTCACCTCACCGCCGCGATGGCTCCAGTGGCCTTGAGTACGCAGGGTCTCGTCACGTACCTGCAGGGTCTGTTCGGGCCATTGTTCCTCGGTATCGTCGGGATCGTAGCGATCTTCTTCCTCTTCACACGCGAGATCACCCGATTCGTGCAGTTCATCGTGCTTGCCGTTGCCATTGCGGTCATCTTTTACACGCCAGGCATCGTGCATACGCTTGCCACTGGCATAGCGAACGCGCTCGGAGTCCACTGATCCAGAATCAGGAAGAAGGGGCGCGCGCCTAGTGGATCTCCCCACTTATACGAATATCTGGCGGATCGAAAAACGGCTTTACAAGCTTTACGATTTTCGGTTGCCAGCACCTCTGCCGATCACCTGGATCGGAGTTTTCGTCGGGATCACGGTCCCTTACGTGGTTTTCCTCATTGCCGTCGGTTTGCCGTTCAACCACAACTTGGTATGGCTTTACGTACTTCCTCCTGGTGTCCTCACCTGGCTGACGACCAGGCCGGTCATTGAAAGCAAGCGGCTGCCCGAGCTGGTTGGATCGCAACTCCGTTACATCGCTGAGCCACGGACCTGGTGCCGGATGGCACCGTTCGCTGAGAAGGACGAGATCCTGGTGACCGCGCGGGTGTGGCATTCCCGTCCGCCCAAGGCCCGGCCGAAGCGGGCGAAGAAGGCCGCGGCCAAGGCTCAGGCGGCCGTGCCGGAGCTCCAGCTCGCCGCGGTGGAGACAGAGGAACTGGTACCGGCCGAGGTGCGTCCGGTCAAGGCCAGGCGGCCCGCCATGAGGCTTTCTGCCGCGAGGCCGCTGGCCGCCCGGCAGAAGGCCGCTCCGCCAGCAGCACCGCCGCCAGCCGAGCTAGCAACGGCCGGGCCGCTCGTTCCGCTGGCCGAACACGTTGTCCCGCTGGCCGAGCACGAGCACGAGCACGTGCCGGTGCAGGAACGCGCGCCGGCCCGCCGCGCTCCCCAGCGCGTCAAGGCCCAGCCTGAAGTCCAGCCCGAAGCCCAGCCTGAGGTGCAGCCGTCGTGGTCTCCGTGGCCGTTCGGGCCGGAAACCCATGCCACGAGCCGCCCGCCCGCCGGCCAGCGGCCCAGCCCGGACCAGCCCTCGGCGTGGACCGCCCCGCCGCCTCCGGACGGGATGCCGGACGCCAGGTCGCTCGAGGTCGCGCACGACTCCGACCCTGGCTTCCGCGACCCGGACGAGATGCCGGCGTCCTTCGGCCCGGCATCCTGGCCCTCTCCCGGGGCCAACCTGCTTCCGCTGGTCCGCCCGCGCCCTGAGCCGGCCCCGTTCCCCGAAGCCGGCCCGTTCCCGGAGGCCGGCCCGTTCCCGGAGGCCGGCCCGTTCCCGGAGGCCGGCGCCGGAGCCGAACCGGATGCCGGCTCCGGACCGGATGCCAGTCCCCAGCCAGATGCCAGTCCCGAGCCCGTGGCCAGCACGGAGCCCGTTCCCACCGAGCGCCCGGACAGCTCAGAGCCCGGCTCCCCGCCGCGCTCCGGGCCCTGGACCGGCCCGGCACGTCGGCACCTGACCGCCCTGATGCCGAACCTGGGACGCAAGCCGGACCGTTCCTCCGATTCTCCTCGGCCCGCAGCGGAGGATCCGCCGGTGGCGTATCCCGCCCCGGCCACCAACCCCGCCCCGGCCACCAACCCCGGCTGGCCGCAGCCGCCCGGGGCCGCGATGCCCGCGGCCCCGGTGCCCGGGACGCCGGTGCCTGCGGCCCCGGCCAAGCCCCGGGCGCGCTGGATGCTGCGCGTCCAGGAGCGTCCGGCATCCTCCGCGGCCATCGGCCAGCCCGCAGCGCCCGTGCCGCCGGAGCTGCGCCCCGCGCCGCCCGCGGTGCCTCCCGCCGCGTCCCCCCCCGAGGCTCAGGCGCCCGAGGCTCAGGTTCCCCAGGTCGAGGCGCAAGCGCCTCAGGTTCCCCAGGTCGAGGCGCAAGCGCCAGCGCCCCAAGAGGCCGAGGAGCCCGCGTCCCAAGCGCAAGCGCCGCCGCCTCAGGCACCGCCGATCGCGGCCAGGGTGGTCGGCGTGGAACGGGAGCGGCCGCTGCCGTCGATCGAGCGGGCGCTCAGCGGGCCGGGCAGCCGTGACGAGGTGAGCTGGCGCCGCCAGGTCAAGGTGGTAGCCGGCGGTCAGGGGCCGGGCAAGCGGGATCAGGAGGCGCTGGATCGCGACCGGGCCAGGCTGCCGCTGACCGGCTCGTACCGCATCGTCGTTCTGGGCTGCACCCGGGGCGCCGGGCAGACCGTGACCGCCCTGATGGCCGGCCACATCCTCGCCGCGGTGCGCGGGGTTCCCGTCGCGGCGCTCGACCTAACCCCCGGCCCCACCTCGCTGGCCGCCCGCCGCCTGCCGGTCCTCTCGGTGCGGGCGCTGCTCGCGGGCCAGGAAGCGGGTCGGGAAGCAAGTCGGGAAGCGGAGCAACGACCGGCGCAGGACGTCCGGCTCGACGTGATCGCCAGCCTGCCCGCCGGCGGCGCGCCCGGCAACGGCAACGGCGGGCCCGGCAACGGCAACGGCGCCCACCCCCTGGACAGCGGCGACTTCCGGCGGCTCGCCGACCTGCTGGCCGAACGGTACCCGCTGACCATGATCGACCCCGCCCCGTCGGGCCTGACCCGGGTGCTCGCCCGCGCGGACCAGCTGGTGCTGGTCTCCCCGGCCAGCCCGGACGCGGCCACCTCGCTGGCCAACACCCAGCAGTGGCTCGGCGCCCACGGCTACGGCGAGCTGGCCGCCCGCGCGGTCACGGTCGTCAACGGGGTGAGCAGGCGGACCAAGGACGACGTGCTCCGGGCCGAATCCGTCGCCAGGGGACGCTGCCGCGCCATCGTCCGGGTGCCGTGGGATGATCTGCTGTCATCGCGCCAGGCGACCCCGCAGCAGGCGACCCCGCAGACCCTGCAGCCGCAGACCAGGCTGGCCTACACGGCCCTGGCCGGCGTGCTGATCGCGGGCCTGGCCGCGACGAACACGCCGAATACGACGAACACGACGAGCGCCGTCCCCGGAAGGAATCCTGGTGAGCACGCGGACTAAGGGGTCGCGAGGTTCCCGGGGGCGCACCCGGCTGGCCATCCGCTACTTCGACGACCGGGTCCTGCTCACCGACACCCACGCGTGGGCGTACTACCGGATTCCCTCGGTGTCGTACGAGTTCACCACCCCGGAGGAGCGGGAGGCGCTGGCCACCAACATCACGGTCGCGCTGGCCGCGATCAGGATGCAGGACGCCGAGGTGCACCTGCGCATCGCGCACCGGGCCTACCCGGCGCACGCCTGGGCGACCGGCCTGGACGCGACCTCGGACGGCGGCCCCGGCTGGCGGGAGTACCTGGAGCAGACCTACCAGCACGTCTGGGCCAAGGACTTCTGGGCCAAGGAGATCTACCTGGGCGTCCGGCTGGGCCAGCGCGGGGTGCGCGCGCAGCTGTCCGGCGGCGTGCTCTCCCAGTTCCGCGGCGTCTACGCTCGCGGCGAGAAAGAACTCGGAATCAACGACGAGGCGGTCGGCACGGCGGAGATCGCCAAGTGGACCGATAACGCCGAGCGGCTCGGCCGGGCGCTGAACGCCAGCGCGCTGGCGGCCAGGCACGCGTCGGCCGGCGAGATCGCCTGGCTGATCCAGCACACGCTCATGCAGACGGCGGGGGAGCCGCTGCCGTCGGCGACCAAGCGCAGGCGCTGGGGCTCGGGGGAAATCGACACCCTCTTCGAGGGGCAGATCCACAACGGCCGAACCCTCCTGTGCCTTGAGCATTTGTCCGGGGAAAGTTACGCCGCCTTCCTGTCGTTTGCCCGCTTTCCCGACGTGATGTCCTTTCCCGACGGGGAGCCGTGGCTGCATTTCGCCGATTCGCTGCCGTTCCCGGTGGAGATAAGCGCCCGGATGAAGCTCATTCCGCCGGCCAAGGCGAGCAAAGACGTCAGCCGGCGGCTCGCACACGCGCGCGACATGGACGCGCATATCCGTGAGGCGGGCGCGGAGGCGCCCATCGCGCTGGCCGAGCAGATCGCCGCGGCGAGAATGCTTGAGCACGGCATCACCAAGGAACGGCTGCCTTTTGTATACGGCTGGCACCGGCTGATCGTGGCCGCACCGACCAAGGACCTGTGCGTGCGCCGCGTCGAGGCCGTCGTCGAGCATTATCGCGATATCGGAATCGAGGTGGTCAACTCCACCGGGGATCAGTTCTCGCTGCTGTGCGAGACGCTGCCCGGTGAGCGGATCCGGCTGAATTCATATGTGCAGCGGCAGCCGCTTTACACGATCGCGGGCGGAATGCCGACCGCGACGGTGGAGATCGGCGACCGGGTGGACTCCAGCGGCGGCTGGATCGGGCCGTACATCGGCGAGACCCTCGGCCGGGCCCGGTCCGTCGTGCACTTCGACCCGCTGCTGGCGGCCGCGCGCAACCGCCCCACCGCGATCGCCATCACCGGCGAGCCGGGCGGCGGCAAGACCACGCTGGCCATGCTGCTGATCTACCAGCTGGCGCTGCGCGGCGCCACGGTGGCGGTGATCGACCCCAAGGGCGACGCGGAGTCGCTGGTGGAGTACCTGAAGCAGCAGGGCCGCAAGGCCCGGGTGCTGCCGCTCAACTCGGCCGCGCCGGGGCTGCTCGACCCGTTCTCGTTCGGGCTGGACTTGTCCGAGAAGCGGACGATGGCCACCGAGACGCTGCGGCTGCTGCTGCCGCGGATGAGCGAGGAGCGGGAATCCGCGATGATCCAGGCGGTCGGCGCGGTGGCCGGGACCGACCGGCCCAGCCTGGGCAAGGTCATCGACTACCTGGAGCAGTCCGACGACCCGGCCTGGAAGAACACCGGCGCGGTGATGCGGGCGGTCTCGGAGATGCGGCTGGCCCGGCTGTGCTTCGCCCCGTCGGTGGACGAGCAGATCGACGCCGAGGGCTGGACCACGGTGTTCACGCTGGCCGGGCTGACGCTGCCGGACACCAAGACCAGCCGGGACGACTACTCCTACGAGCAGCGGCTCTCGGTGGCCCTGCTCTACCTGGTCTCCCAGTTCGCCCGCAAGCTGCTGAACGGCATCGACCGGAGGCTGCCGAAGGCGATCTTCCTGGACGAGGCCTGGGCGATCACGTCTACTCCCGAGGGCGCCAAGCTGGTACCCGAGGTGTCACGGATGGGCCGGTCGCGGAACACCGCGCTGATCCTGGTCTCGCAGAATGCCGGTGACCTGCTGAGCGAGCAGGTGACCAACTGCCTGTCCGGGGTGTTCGCGTTCCGTTCGACCGAACGCGGCGAGGTGGCCAACGTCATGTCGCTGCTCGGGGTCGCGCCGTCGGATGAGCACAAGGCCGTGCTCCGCTCGCTCGGCAACGGCGAGTGCATTTTCCGGGACCTGGACGACAGGGCCGGCCGGATCGGGGTCGATCTGGTCTCCGCCGAACTGCAGGACTGGATCGATACCAACCCAACCCGGGTCAAGCGCAGCCAGGCTGACCCGTTCGCACGCAGGGAACCCAGCGCGGACGAGCCGTCCGCGACCGGCTCGCGAGTGGCGGAAGCGTCCTCGTAAACGCAGAACCAGGAGCTCCCTAACGATGGCTATCTCACCCGCTCCCGGGCGCCGCCTCACCCGCTGGGTTCTCCGGGTGCTGCTGCTCGCGGCGGCGATGCTCGCCATAGCCACGCCGGCTTTCGCCGCCGGTCACGCGGCGAACCACGACCGTTCGGCCCATAACTACCGAACGGACCGGGTGGCTGCCGCCCCGGCCACCCTCACCGCCAGCCTGACCCCGGCCGCTCCGCAGCAGCCCGGCGGGGTCTGCCAGGTGCCCGGCATCGGCGACATCGGCGGCCTGGTCGGGCTGTGCAACCAGGGCTCGAGCGGGATCGTCGGCGACCTGAACAACATCTGCCAGCCGTCGCTGCCGCAGCCCGAGCAGGCCACCGGCGGCATCAACGCGATGGTCCAGCCGCCGGGCGCGCCGGGAGTCGGCACTGCGGGCGGCAAGACGCTGTACGACAACTACGGGGTGGCCGGGCAGTTCTGGGCCGCGCACGGCCTGCAGTGCTCGGATATGACGTCGCTGATCGGCAACAACGTGGCCGGGATGGTCTTCGACGCGGCGAAATCCATCGACCGGGTGACGATCACCGTGTACCAGTCGGCGGCGGGCAACAACATCCTCACCTGGCTGCAGGACGCGGTGGACCGGCTGATCAGCGCGCTGGGCAACGCGATCTACTTCCCGTACCTGGCGCCGGTGGTCATCCTCGGCGCGATCTGGCTGGCCTGGCAGGGCCTGATCCGCAAGCGCGCCACCCGGACCATCGAGGGCACGCTGTGGATGGTGGTGGGCTGCGTGGCCGCGATCGCGCTGATCGGCCGGCCCGCCGCGTTCACCGGGGTCGGGACCACGGTCTCCAACGGCGTCACCCAGGTGCTCAACACCGCGTTCTCCAAGCTGCCCGCCCCGGCCGGCAGTAACTGCCTGCCGGTGCAGACCGGCGACCCGCAGAGCGTG
>WNGR01007710.1_pt1 | contig 11400 bp, 17 predicted proteins | sample 5407581 | NCBI WGS metagenome assembly WNGR01 (sample SAMN13153383, study PRJNA577476) | soil metagenome | isolation source: 80 cm soil or saprolite under Garry oak tree replicate 2 | place: USA:California | collected 2016-06-15 | reverse complement strand
AAAAAAAGAAGAAAAACATATCTTTACTTACCTGCCTGCAAATGAGGCAATGGTGGGGGTGGGACTTGCGAGGCGTGAGGGGTGAGGCATGGTGGAGGGGTGGGGGTTTGAGGACCCGGTGCATGGGGTAAATAGTCTCTGTAACATTGGTCAGAAAAGGGACGAAAAAAAAGAAAAGAAAAAAACATAACTTGCGTGCCTGCAAATGGGGCAATGGCAGTGGCAGGTGTGGGGGCTAGAGAAGGATGCGATGTCGGTGTGGTGGCTTGCATACCCATGGACAGGATTGTGTGGTCATCCCTCTTGCATGCATCATAGTGGTGGTCCCCGTGCAATGACGGTGGGTGTGGTAATGGCTCCTTGAAGACGACTTTAAAGAAGAAAAGATGAAATAAAATAAAATAAAATGCACGATGTAGTGATTAGGGTGGTGGCATCAGAAGTCAGCGGATGACTGCAATGGAGTGTGGTGCTATGGTGGGTTTGTAACAGTGGGAGTGGGAGAACCCACAATGGTGTTAGTACTGTATTACGTTGAATATGTGCAGGGGCACATGTGACCAAGACTTTGACAAATAATGCATCGGACAGAGGGTTAATCCGTGGTGTGGGAAAGTGTGCCACCAGCCTCACAACTTCATTTGACGTGGAAATGCATTCAGCCTTGTTGCCACCCTTTACCTAGATACAATTTTTTTTTCTTCTTTCATCGCTCGTCTTCAAGTAGCTGCTACCACTCCACAGGGACCATCTCCACAGCCTACACAAGAGGGACGACTGCAACCCCATCTGGGGGCATGCAAACCACCACACCGCTGTTGCCTCTTTCCCTTAGCCCCAACACCCACCACCGCCATTGCCTGCACTCACAGGCACGCAAGTAAAGTTATGTTTTTTTTCTTCTTTTTTGTTTCTTTTCTGACCATTGGAGAGACCTCTTTTCCCCACATGCTGGGTCCTCAGACCCCCACCTCTCCACCATGCCTTGCCCCTCAAGCCTTGCAACTCTCACCACTGCCATTGCCTCATGTAAGTAAAGATATGTTTTTTTTTCCTTCTTTTTTCATTTCTTTTCTGACCAGTGTTGCAGAGACCTCTTTTCCCCACATGCCAGGTCCTCAAACCCCCACCTCTCCACCGTGCATCGCCCCTCAAACCTCACAAGTCCCACTGCTGCCATTGCAGGCATGCAAGTAAAGATATGTTTTTTCATTTCTTTCTTTTCTGACCAATGTTACAGAGACCCTCTTTACCCCACATGCTGGGTCCTCAACCCCTGCCTCTCCACCACATAATCCCTACCCCCATATCCCGCCTGCAAGCCTCACAAATCCCCGCTGTCACCGCCACCTCGCCGCATGCAAGTCATGACCTCTGCCTCCCCCCTTTGCCACGTGCAAGTCTGCTGCCACCACCCTGTCATGGTGCACAAGACTTGCCATGATACTGCTCTGATGCCGTCCCAACACGGCATGCAAGCCTGACTTTGATGCCAACCTGCCCCATGAAAACCTCGCCATGGTGCCACCCCAACACAGCATGCAAGTCCCACCACAGCATGCAAGCCCCACCATGACCCCAACCTGCCATGCAAAAACCTCGCCACCTCAACACAGCGCTCAAGTCCCACCACCCCAACCCGTTGCACACGAGCCCCACCACAATGCCACCCACCACAGCACCACACAAAAGCCTCACCACTTGCTAACTTTAGGGTGTTGTACCAGCTGGCACCAGCTGGCCCCAGCTGGTCCAAGGTGGGTCAAGCAACCCATCAAAACACTGATGCAGACCAACCAGGAGTTCCACAATAGCCTTCTATGAGGGTCTCTTCACCCTCCACACAAATAGAAATGCCATAGTTGATAATTGATAACCTTGGGAGTAATGACGACACATCCACATAACCGATGAGGACATTTCCTGGCTTCAAGTCGAGGTGAGCAATTCCATGTTCATGTAGGAACCAAACACCCTCTAGCAACTGATCCTGCAGTGACACTATCATATGGCTCCCCCCCATCAAGAATGAATCCAACAGTGATTGCCATGGCATGACAAGTATATCACCGGGAGTGCTGTCGGAATGGATGACATGGAGTAGCCAGATTGTGTGATTCTGGTGAGAATTGAAGGTTTGTAGGTCCTGCAAAATCTCAAGTTTGTTTGTTGCACCTAGGCCATGCAGAAGTTTCAGAGTGACCATGTGACCATGTTGGACAGCCTTTGCTATCGTTGATTGCTCAGTGCCTTCCAATGGGAGCAACATGTACCCTTCCGTTTGAATCACCTCCATGTGACCTTCTACCAATGCACATTGGTTTGGGGCTGTCCGTGAACCTTGGCATGAACCTTGGCATAAACCACCACTGTGACCATGGCCAGTCTTTGATGAGGTATTTGTCTTCAAGTTGGTCCCCATCACATGTGAGTACAAAGTCGGTGCGTTGTAGGAAAATTGGCCAATAATTTCAGATTTCAAAGCAAGGAAGTTGTACAGCCGAAAGATGAACTTGAACACTTTGACCTTATCATGTAGTTCAAATTGCTTCGTGGTAAACTCAACCTACTACAACAGTCAGTCTTTTTGTCATTCAGGACTAGGTAGAACAATCACCCTCTTAATGTGGGCTGAACAATCTGGCTCATTCTTGTAGCATGTATATTCATTGGTGATGTAATCTGAATTAATGTAAATGGCTTTAATAAAGAAGTTGGGGTCCTTGTTCTTGATTAGCACATTGCCTAGATGAACAAGGCAGGCGGCTTGCAACAGCATGTGATGCTGGTCCATACAGTTTGTATCGGATTCCACTTCAAGAATAAGGACCAGGAACTCATTCATGACTATAGAGAAGTCGCTATGTGGTGTATATAGTTCAGGCTTCTGGGATTTTACCCACAGATTGACAGGCCATGAATGGTTACTAAAAAGCATGTCCTGACTCTGGATTAAATCGGAAATTGCGAATTACTCACAAATTGACTTTCCCACTGTTTTCCAACCCAGAAGAGAGGTGCCTCAGAAGAGAGTATACATGATGTTCCTTGTTGGCTCGAAACACTGTGGAACGGGTAAGTTGCATGTCAGAAAGGATTTCATTATAGTGCATGAATTCAGAGAATCCTGCAAACTCTGTGATGACTACAGGTTCAAATAAGGATGTGCTGTGTGTTGTGGGTTCACTTGGTGCACCAAAATAACTGTTATACACATCGTCCCTGAGGATGTCTTTCACAAACTTTGGATAATCTGGTGTGATCTGAAATGGTGCTTAATCAGTAGGGTGATGGAAAACCACACCACAAGACTGACACCAAGCACAGGAAAATGCTTGGCACATAACATTGTATCAAATTTCTTGACAAAATCCGGCAGTGGGGTCGGGGGATTGCAATTTTCTGCATCAAAAATCTGATTGGGGGCTAAGGTATTGGTCCTAGGTCGTTGAACAACACCCTCTTGCAACTTGACCATGAGAAGGATTTGTGGGCCATATCTCACTTGCAAAGGAAACAGAACCATTGGGGCTGTGTCTGTGGGAAAGCATTGGAAGTCTTTATCAGTCAGTAGGTTAAAGACGCACCACCATCTACACAAATAATAACATCAATGCTGTCAAACCTTTCTCTCTCTGCATCTGTATTCATATTGTGGAACCTAGTTGTTCCTATGGGAGCCCTCAGGTTAACTTGTGTTTCATTTAGGTTACCCAATTGGTGAGATGATATAGTGACAAGGGGTTTGTAGAAGCTGAAACTCAAGTTATTCTTGTCCCTCAGTGAGGGAATAGTGGACCTTAGGAAAGGACAGATGTCGTGAGGTGCTCAAAATGGACCTGGTATTCTGAGTGGGAATGTATTGTGGAGGATTCTGAGCTGTCCATTTATGAGAATGCAGCAGAGGGTGAGGTTGTTCATAATGGTCACAGCTTCGACACTGAGAGTTCACAGCAGGAGTGGCAATGAGTGGAGAGTGGAAACAAGCTGGGTGGCAATAGTGGACAATAGTGTGGCTGCGGAGTAGCAATAGTGGACAATAGTGAGGCAAATGCGATGGCATCGTGGGAAGCCATATGGTATTCGTTGGGAATGCTGTCAAGGTCATATGTGGCAAATCCATAAATGGCTATGTTGTTTATACATAATGAGATTGAGACATGATTAAGATGAGCAGACTGTAGTACAATTCAGTTTTTAGCGCCCCTTACTTTGGTGCTTACTATCTTGCTTATAGTCGACTCCCTCATAACCCATACCCCTTGGTTTACGTCCAGAGTTATGGGTTATGAGGGGGTATGGGCTTCTGTAGAGATTTGAAATAAAGGTCATGCTGTCACACGTCATGTGTGGTGGGCATTGCCAGTGAGCCAAGTCCAATAGTACTTCCCTACACAGCAGCGCCCACCCTCTCCATGGGCAAGTTTTGCAATAGCAAGTATATATAAAAATGTATCAGAATTCAAATCACAATTTGAGGACATAGAGCACACCTTTACTGGCTCGAAACTGGCCATTTCCATTCAAGTTCCCATGGCATCACCACACTTTGACATTCATCATGTCTTGGCCATTGCCACATTCCACCACACTGCCCCTCAATGTCAATGTTCCTCTTTCACTCTGACATTATTTCTCCTTGTCTCCTGAGTTTTTTATGTTTTTCTTCTCACACTCCCTGCACACCACCCTTCATGGGCAACCTCGACGTGCCATCCGGTTGCCTTGGTGGGAATGTTTGTTACCTTCTCCTTCCTATCTTGTGGCAACGTTCTTCAAGCTGTTCAAGGCATGAATGGTCGGTCCACTGTCATCCCCTCCATCCCCATGCCACCCTTCACGAATGACCTTGATGTGCTGTCTGGTTGCTCTGATGGTGATGTTTGTTGTCTTTCCTCCTCCCCATTCTTGCCTGGCACCTGCAATCTTCAAGTTCAAGTTGTTCAAGTATAGTATTTTCTCATTCTTTCTGCTCTGGTTGGTGAGAGTGTTCTGTGCCTCCCCCCTTTTTTTGTCTGACCTCTGTTGCAGGCTCCCTGGTTTGATTGCACACCTCATGTGTGAAGCACAACCTCCTCAGAGTTCAGGTTGTTTGAGTATTTTCTCATTCTTTCCACTCAGGTTGGTGAGAGTGTTCTGTGCCTCCCCCCTTTTTTCATCTAACCTCTGTTGCAGGCTCCCTGGTTCGATTGCACACCTTGCATGTGAAGCGCAACCTCCTCAGAGTTCTCTGAGTGCTGCAGTGATGCACAAGTCCTGGGTGAGTTGCTAGCCACCTCTGCAGAGCACTGTCACTGGCCTAGAGTCCCCCGGGAAAAGTGCGCCCCACTACGTGGGCCCTTTGTGTCACCTGGGGAAGTCCCTAAATGGACTGTAATGGAGGCCTAGCATGGCAGTCCCCCTGCAGCCCATGAGGGAACCAATGAAGTAGCCACCACCGCCCTTGTGGCGGTGGGAGATCCAAGCCCTATCCTGTCCAGAGGGAGTGGTCCCTTTTGGGGGGTATGGGTGCGAGGAGTTCTGAACGTCATAGTCCTTGCCGTATCAAGGATGCAAGTGTACTTGAGCAAAATCCATTTGAAGCAGGTATGCTGGCAGATGATGAAGAAGAAGTGACCACCACTGATGGTGAGTGCACATGCCAGTTTTGTGAAGTTCAGGCTGGAGACATAGAAGTTAAAGACATGATACCATCATCTTCGAGATCTGCAATGTGACGCTCTTCCCAAAGTAGTGACAGTAAACCTCCTGCACTTTTTGCCAAATGTTTTGTTTACTGATGTACATTCTTTCACTGCAGACTTGAGGCAAAGGTCAGAGTATGAGAAAACACATAAGTGCACGCATTCACCGTTACAGCATATGATCTTGATGTCCTCTAAGCATGAATCAAGTGGCGCATTTGCTTGGATACCAGTGTCCAATCTTCTTGGATCATGGGTGCATATCCCAACTCTGAGCCAGAGGCACACTGTGTTTGTTGCTATGCACTGACACCTTGTTTGATCAAATCTCATCTTAACCGACAGTTTGATGACATTGTAATTACTCCACGTGCAGCTGTACTTGGTCAAGATCCTGGGAAAGGATGGGCAGATTGCAGTCCCCGTCCCAGAGCAAGCATCTGACAAGAACAGGATGAAAGGGTAAGTTTTACCTTACATCTGGTATCACCAAGGTTCTCAGTCTTCATTTCACCCAGGGAAACATCCACACAGTGGATAACTGAATGCACTGGGATATTCATGACTGTAGCTCTGTGGAAGTAGAGGAAATGTTACCACCAAATGAACCAGTAGAGGATCCTCGACACTTTTATGCCTCTGACTCCCCAGTGTGCAAAGATTTTAACTCAGACTCAGAAGTGTACAAGTCAGCCAAGGACCTATCTGAAGCTATTGAACCAGAAGGTGAGGTTGAGAATGTAACTAGTAATACACAGACGAACGTGCGTCTGTTTTGTTGGACTTTTTTGCCGCTAACTCGATTGTTTCGGTCACCTCTGCATTTTCCCCACAGTCTATTCTTCCACCATCCCAACCGCCTCAACCTTCATTACAATGGGTTTCACACTCACAGCTGTGGACTTCCTCACCACCACCCTGAAATGTAGGAAGAGTAGATGAATGCCAGGATTTTCCAATAAACAGTTATTCCATATGTGGGATGGCCTGTTTGTGGAGTGACATAGCTCATGACTTTCCTCCCAGAACCCTGGTTGCGGTGAACAGGGAAGCAAAGTGAACATCCTCACTCTTCTCAAGCAGATTGCAAAGAACACTGACCCCACTTGCGGAAGCAGGAGTCATGGTAGTCAAAGAGTGCACCACAGATGTGGGAGGAGCCCTGTGTGCTGAACCACTGAACACAATGCACTCTCCATCAGTTACAAAGTCCCAATCTCAATTATCTACTGTGCCATACTGATCACACTCAAATCAGAAACTGGTCCACAAAGAACTCTCTTTCTTGCTGAATGGAAAACCTCCTTATGGCAATCCTCCTTCAGCTTCTCAACTTTCCACATTTGTTGCTGCATGGGAGAGCACTGGCCAAGGCGCAAAAGCCTGTGAAGCTACCCCTGCAGACTTCATGATTTACTTGGCAGGTGATCCAAAGTCACTGTGGAACGTTTCTGCTGGCTGAGTCCTCGCTGATTATCTCATCAAGAAGACTGGATGCAACGATATGCCAGAAATGCAGAAATTGATTGAGAAGGCATTCATTACCAGGGTCAGGGGTTTAAAATGCCGATTTAAAAAAGACATGCTACCATAGGCAGAGAAAGTGGCAGAACAGTCAAAACATAGTCAAAAGAAGCATAAATATGAAGTAAGCGTCTGAGTGTTTCTTCCTAAGGCCGCAATTGCTCATTTATAGTGCAGTTGTTTCAGCGTTGCCGTGAGATCGCCAAGTTTTATAGTCCACTGAGAAAGCACATTGGCCTCTTGGATGCATTGGGAGTGAATGGAATGTCCTCCGATGAGTCTGCCATTGATGCTAACACAAACCAAGTTGACTATACAATCATCAAGCCCAGCTGGCGACATTCTTTGTTGCATAATTGGCTCAACATTTTTGACCAGTTGCACCACTGAAATCACATTAATAGCTGGTCTACTGACAAGCACAGCGCATTTGCTCATATCCGTACTGGCTCCCACAAGGTTCATAAGACAGTACACACACCTCCACATCCACGTCTCCCAGTCAATGCCTATGACCCCAAGTGGCTTGAAAGCAGAGAGGCCCTTTATGTGAGACACATGCTGTGCCCTCAAGAAGAACCATACAATTTTGGTCATCCATCTGATGTGATTGCATATGTGTGCCTGTATCATTTTGTTGTATTTAATAATCTGATTTACGTCCTCTATAGACTCTTGACTATTTAAATGTGAGGTTAACAAAGTCATTGGGTTGGGTAGTTGTTCTCTGTGACTGTTACTGCTTGTGCTATGACCCCATCTGTATGGAGGCTATATCAGTCAAGGTAGGTGGTTGAAGGGACGAGTTGGGGAAAGTGGATAGTTTGACATGTATATATAGGTGGTCGGTGGGGACTTCGGCTTTATAAATGGACTAGTGGCTTTGGGCCCCTCCGGGGCCCCAGATAGCATGAAATGTCAAGGTGACAACAGTTTAAGTAAAATACGACAGTGTGGTAGTAACAAAGGTTTTGGAAAACGTGGAAAGTGCAAGACAGATAAGCTGTTTTAGACAGTTTCTGGTTGAGTGAGGTGAGAGAACCTGCAGAAATGCTATTTTGTGAGGCAAGTGGGTGCTGTATTGTGTTGTAGGAGAGTGTGGATCATGTGCAGCCACCTAATGTATATGAGTGAAAAGAAGGCGGTGAGCACCATAGCAACATGGACAGGTTGGTGGCTGATGGTACCAGCACTGTTTCTTTGTTGCCACATTCCCATCACCATCACACCTCGATGTTCCAACTCTGCTACTACTAAGTTATGGCATAATCATATGTCATCTGGGTCCCTCTTTTTGATTGTTTCTAGTATTTTCTCATCCTTCCCACACGTCATGTGTCACTCTTCACAAGCAACCTTGACATGCCGTTTGATTGCCTCAGTGAGAGTGGTCATTGCCCCCTTCCTCCCATCTTGTGTCGATGCTCATCAAACTGTTCAAGACGTCGGTCAGCCCAATGTCTTCCCCTCTATCCACACACTGCCCTTCACGAGCAACCTTGACATGCCGTCTGGTTGTTTCAGTAGAAGTGTTCATTGCCCCCCCTTCCCCCATTCCTTCCTGGTGTCTGTGGTCTTCAATTCTCTCAATTCTCTCAAGTGTTTTCTCATCTTTTCTGTGGGGCAACTTTCATGAGTAGTATTGATGTACCATCCTGTACTTTCCCCCTTTTTTGTCTGACCTCTGTTACAGGCTCCCTGGTTTGATTGCACACATTGTGTGTGAAGCACAACCTCCTCAGAGTTCTCTGAGCACTGCGGTGATGCACAAGTCCTGGGTGAGTTGCTAGCCACCTCTGCAGAGCACCATCACTGGCCTAGAGTCCCCTGGGAAAAGTGCACCCCCACTACATGGGCCCTTTGTGTCACCTGGAGAAGTCCCTAAATGGACTGTAATGGAGGCCTAGCATGGTGGTCCCCCTGCAGCCTGCAAGGGCACTGATGAAGTAGCCACCATTGCCCTTGTGGTGGTGGGAGATCCAAGCCCTATCCTGTCTGGAGGGAGTGGTCCCTTTTGGGGGGTATGGGTGCAAGGAGTGCTGAAGTTGGGCAGGGGTCAGGAGGTCAGTTTAGTGACCAGCCTGGGTTTTGTTGTTGATGCCAAGCAGCATGGGTCATTACCTGCCTGACTGATGAGGAGCAGGTGCGCCTGTCCAAAGATGAAGTTGCATTGTCGGCAGATTTGGGCAAGGCGCATCACATGTCACTTACTGCCACCTCGAAGAAGAGGACTCATGCGTCCCGTACCTCATGCCTGCCAAGCACCATTGCTGGACTGAAAGCCCCTGGCAAAGATGTGCCCCCACTATGTGGGCCTCTTACCCACTGCTGGGGAAGGCCCTGTGAAGCCTGTAGCTGGGTCTGAACACATTGGTCCCTTGACAGCCTGCAAGGGCAACCCCCAGGTGGCCCCTGTTGCTTGCCTAGTGCCAGCAGGAGATCCAAGCCTCCTGCAGATGGTGGAGTGGTCCATATGAGCAGGGAGGTAGGGTCAGTGCTGACAGGGTGTCGAGCAGGGGCAGCAGGCCTATGGTCCCACTTCAGTTCTCCAATTCATATTTTTTATGATCATGGTGTCCTGTGAGCCTTGGGTCTGATGAAGGTTGGGCTCCTATCCTATTCCTTTACAGTGATTTCTCACCCAGTTTCCAGCTCAGGCAATCTTTGTGCCATTTACTAACATCCCATGTGGGAAGTCCCACTGACAAGCAGCTTGGAGGTGTGTTGTTCATGTCTATCAATCTCACATGAACTTTGTTTTCAGACCGATTAAGCAATTCATATTATGTTCTATTGTACATAGTGTCTCCATTCCATGCACTCCTGTGGGTCCCACAGCCGCTCTTGTATGCTTGCCATGCTGACGTTTGTGTGCATCAATTCCAAAACCTGCTGACCATGCTATGCCCTCCTATTGCCAGTATCACAAGTTGAGAAAGGTACAACGCACCATGAACATTTATGAGTGCACCTCCTTGTCTCTTACATTGCTGACAGGCTTGAGCCTTGTATCTAGAGACAGCCATCACTTGAGGCAACCAAGGCTAGTCCAGAATAGTATTACAATGGACTCTGACCTCTTACATATACCCAGATGTAGGGAACAATGGCAATGCACAGCAGTGATAGGTATGAGCCCAGAATGATGTGACAATGGACTTCCAATCTCTAGCCTAGAAGCAGGTGGCATGGATGGTGCGACGTCATGATAGACAAGATGGTGGGAACCTTCAATGGGCTGCTAGGCAACCACACAATAGCTTTCAGAGTTTTCTCTTCCAGCAGGTAAGAATGTATCCAGCTATGGAGAACAGTGTATGTCAGGAGCACTGACTCCAATCTTTTCTGTCCAATGCACAAGTAACTGCACAATCTCAATGTGCCATAGGTGTGATGGAGATGTTCCCTGTCACCGTGCTGCACTTCTAATTCCTAGTTTTACAAACTGTGGATGTTTTATGTTGTGATCCCATTCAGTCTGGACAATGCACCAATATTGCAGTCAGAATTGGAGCCATCTGTCTGGCTATTGTCCGTGCTGGTGCCCTATTGTACGTGAAAGCATTCAAATGAGGTATGCATTTCGTCACATCATTATTAATCAAAATCCAATTTTCAACCTCTATTAACCTTCACACCACCTTCTATCCTGTCCCTATCCTGTGACATGGGTCAGTATGTGTTGAAGAAAACTATACACAAGCATTGCAACTCTATCAATGTGCTCACATTCTCCCCTGATGGGTCACATTTTGCAAGTGGGGCTGACAATGGCCTCATTGTCATTTTTCAGGGCAATGGTAGTGGCAAGGAAGTTCAGCGATTTCAGGTGAAAGCACCAGTAACAATGTTGCTTTGGCATTCCCACTTTGGTCACACAGTGGTGGCTGGGGATACAAGTGGCAATGTTCATACAATATGTCTTGACAGTTCAGCCAGTGTCAGTGTTAGTCAGAATGGCACTTTATTTGATGACATTCCAGCTACAGGGAAACCTGTACTATCATACCATCAACTCTGTCCCTGGTCCTGTCCATTGTATTGCGCAGGACAGTAGTTGGCTAGCTATTGGCTCAGGCAGGCTTGTTCAGCTGGTTAAGCAGGCAACAGTTGGTGCATTTCATGTCTTTTAGCTACTAGAAATTGTGCTAACTCATGTGATTCACAGCTACTTGGGAAAGGACCTGGCTTC
>WNGR01023613.1_pt1 | contig 11401 bp, 9 predicted proteins | sample 5407581 | NCBI WGS metagenome assembly WNGR01 (sample SAMN13153383, study PRJNA577476) | soil metagenome | isolation source: 80 cm soil or saprolite under Garry oak tree replicate 2 | place: USA:California | collected 2016-06-15 | reverse complement strand
ATTCGACCCCCTTGACCGCGGGGATTCCGAAAAGTATCTTGGCGAGTTCCGAGTCGATGGCGTCAAAGAGTGGCTCACCAACGCCCACGGGAAGGTTTAGCGCTGTACACTCGACGACTCCTCCGACGCTGTCGCCATCAGTCTTTGCGTTTATCACTGCTTGCCGCATTTTCTCTGCGATAACCGGATCTGGGCATCTCATCGAGTTCTCGTACGTGACTTTCTTGACGGCTTCATTACTGGGAGGGTTATCCAATCGAATTCCGGCGATAGACTGAGTATAGGCTAGGACTTCTACTCCAAACGTGGAGAGAAGTTTCTGGGCAATCGCTCCCGCGGCAACGAACGCTGCGGTCATTCTTCCCGAAAGTCTTCCGCCTCCTCGGTAGTCGCTGAAACCACCATACTTCACCTTCGCCGGATAATCAGCGTGTCCGGGCCGAACGAGGTCTTTCAGAGGCTCATAATCAGAGGATTTCACGTCTCTGTTTCTGATGTGCAAAGTCACCGGAGCTCCCGTTGTACGGTCCTCGAATACCCCAGAGAATAGCTCTACAACATCAGGCTCCCGTCGCGCAGAAACAACTTCCTTCTCTTGCGGGATCCGCAAGTCCAACGCCCGTTGAATATCATCGACCGTCAGAGATAATCCGGCGGGGCAACCGTCCACGGTAACGCCCACCACGGGGCCGTGGCTTTCTCCGAAACAGGTAACAGCGAACGCTTTGCCGATCGAATTACTCCACACTTAGTTGTACCCCCAATTTTGCGAGATCTTGGAAGAATTTTGGGTAAGATTTCGAAACTGCTTCCGAATTGTGAATTATTGACTCTCCCTTCGCACCAAGAGAAGCGGCTGCGCACGCCATCGCAACACGATGATCGTTGTGTGAATCGAATGCACTTCCGATCAATTCTCTGGTTCCTTCAATCTTGATCATGTCGTCTTCGACCTGAATCCTGGCGCCCATCTTCACCAACTCGGTCGGGAGGGTTTCCAATCGATTTGACTCCTTGTAAACCAGCCTCTTTACACCTCGGATTTCTGATGAGCCATCCGCGAAACATCCAAGGGTCTCAAGCGGCGGGACAAGATCCGGGTTATGACTCGCGTCGAATTCGAATCCATCTAGTTCTCCCTTCCCAATCGTCAGACGATCTCCATTCTGTTGGATTTCGAGCCCGATTTCGCGGGCGATTTTCAATATTGCAGAATCAGGTTCAAGCTCGTAGGATCCAAGGCCTGAAATCGTGATATCATCTCCCACGGTTCCCGTCGCGGCAATGAGGAAGGCTACGGACGAAAAATCTCCCGGAACACTATGAGACGCTGGCGCGAAGCTTTGCTGTGCCGGAATCTTGAACATCTCATCTGACTCCTCGATCGAGATTCCATGCTTTCTCAACACATCAATGGACATGTTCACGTAAGGGCGCGATTCAAGTGCGCCTTCTACGTTGATCGTGACGTCTCTTATCGCCATGGGGGCTGCGAATAGGAGTCCGGAGATGAACTGGGAGCTGATGTCGCCTCGAATCGTGACTTCTCCTCCTCTGAGAGGTCCCCTGACCAGGACCTCGAATCCGTTCCTGTCGGAAACCGTCCCGGCCGAGGCACCTAGAGTGTTGACTGCCTTCACAAGCGGATCTAAGGGTCTGTTGGCGAGTCTCGGGCTGCCCCTCAGCCTAACTGTCTTTAGGGAAGTAGACGAAATCGCGGTAAGGAATCTGAGGGTGGCTCCCGAGTCACCGCAGTCAATGGGCCTGTTGGATGTTGTCGGTCTCCTGATTCCACTTGAAATTGTTCGGGTTTTCTTAACAAGAACCTTGGCTCCCAACGATTGAATCCCCTCGAGGGTTCGCTGGGTATCATCACAATGCAATGCTCCTTCTATGACGGATTTCCCGGGGGACAATAGAGAGGCGAGGAGTGCTCTGTGGGTGTATGCTTTTGAGCCGGGAGCTTTCACTTTTCCGTGGAGCGCTTGTGGACCCTTGAGCCTGACTCTCAAGTCTCGATCATCGCTTTCGTGAAGTTTGGATTTGCCTCGATTATTCGTCCATCGAATCTCTCGAACACCTGCCGCACCGGTTTCAACCTATTCTCGTCAACTACTGCCGCTACGGCTGGTCCCTTGCCGGATAGTCCCGCTCCAAACGCCCCCGCTTCGATCGCTGAGAGTGCGGGGCGAGGGTCTTCTCCGAGGATGGATGAAAGGGCGAGGCCGTTGAGGGTAAGTGCGTCCCAGATGTGGCCGTTGCTGGCTTCGCTGTACGCTAGTTCTGAGATCCTTCGGATAGGCGCAAATCTTGTCCGATCCATTTGTCCTGTTCGAGTTTTTCGCGGTGGAACAAGTATGAGGACTTTGAAATCTCTGGGGACCTTGAGAATTTTTTCCACCTTTCTATGATCGTTATCAGTTAGAACAGCGCCGCCGTGATAGGACGCGAAGGAATCATCATAGGCGCCAGTTAGGCTAACCCCGGATTCAATGGAAGCCTCTACTCCAATCGCAACCAGCGTGTCATCATCTCGCTCCTCGTCTAGGGCGGATATGGTGGCCAAGGCCACAGCGTTAGCTGCCGCGCTGCTACTCTTGAGACCAACTGCTGCTGGTATGTTAGAGGAAGTGATCACTTCTCCCTGCAGCTTCCCCTCATACCCATAATGTTCCAGGACGTTCTGGACCACTGTGACTGCGAGCTTGTTCGATTCCTCTGGGTCGGAGGGTACGAATCCGGAAATCTGGCCCGGTCCCTCTCGTAAGCTAACCTTGGCTCGGGTCCAGAGGTCTACTCCAAGCGCGCCTCCCTTGCCTGTTGGAAACGCGTTTAGAATGCTGATAGCCCCGTGGGAAAGAGCCTGGCCGGTACCCTTCATTTCCAATCCTTCCCCAGATAGTCTACGAGGGAGGATCGCATTAGATCGAAGGGAGCGGGTTCGTTGAGCCAGATTTCATAGGACAACGCAGCCTGGTGCACAAGCATCTCTAACGGGCTTGTTGTGCCGTGTCCTGCGGGAATGGGTTCGCTGGGCTTGTCGTATGCCAGGTCGAAGACCCAGGCAGTACCTTTCACTCTGTTGGGTAGGATTTTGAGCTGGGATAGGAGAGTCGAGGTCCGTATCGGGGTCGCGTTGACAAGCAGGTCCGCATCCTGGAGACTTTTCTCTACGCTACTCTTGGTAAGCTCTCCATACGAAATTCTGCCGGGACCAGTCGCGTTATCCGCTAGCCCTCGAGCCTTGTCCAAGGTTCTGTTAAGAATCTTTATCGTGTTGTTTTCTGTCGAAAAACGATGAACTAGTGCGTGAGCCGCTCCTCCCGCCCCGAGCACTGTTATCCGCTTATTGGCGGGTTCGAAACCGTAGGATCTCAGCGCTCTGACAGCTCCCTCTCCGTCAGTGTTGTATCCTACAAGTCTGCCCTTGGTTCTGAGAACCGTATTGACCGATCCGATTTGCTTTGCGTTCTCGTCCAGCCCGTCCAGCATTTCCAAGATAGCGGTCTTGTGGGGCATTGTGACGTTGAAGCCGTCAAACCTTAGCGTGCGGGCTGCCTCCACTGCTCCTTTCAAGTTGTCTCTGCTGACCTCGAATGGCACGTAGGTCCTGTTTAGGGATAGTTTTTCGAACGTCGTGTTGAAGATCACGGGGCTGAGGCTGTGGGCTACCGGCGATCCGTAGATGGAGTGGACTCTGGTATCCCCCTTGATCATGTGCTGTCACTCCACTCCTAGCATCTCGTAGATTCGGCGGAGTTCGGCAATGGTCGACTGCCCGGGGGCGGTTTCCAGTCCTCTCTCTAGGGAGGCGTAGGTGAAGTGGGCTCCGTAGAACGGTGCTAGTAGTCTCGACCAGACTCCCGCCTGTCCCATTGCAAAACTGACCAGTGGTGAGTTCTGATGGTTTGCTTTCAGCAGGCTGAGGACGGTGAGATTGTCTTCGGGAATCTGCGCTGTTGTGACGATCTTGCAGACATCGGGCTTGAACTTCTGAAGCTGGACGAGGGTTGAGGCGAGTTTCGCGGGATCAGGGGTTCTGAAGTGATCGTGGTGGGATAGTATGATCTTGGCACCTTTTTCCCTGAACGTTTTGATGACGCTGTCGAGCCTGCTTGTGGTGAGTTCCAGGTCGACGTACTGGAATCCTCCCTCTACTGCCGCCATCAATATCTTCAGCCGCTCGGCTTCGGATCTGTCGAAGGATCCTTTCTCGGATAGTGGCCTGTTGGTTCCGATGATTGGTCGTTCTACTGCGCGTGCTATCTTCGTTAGTCCGTGGTAGCTCCGGAGCCTGTCCAAACGAACCTCTACGAGGTCCGCGGAGAGTCTCTCGGCTCTCTGTGCTCTTCCCAATAGTTCGGGGGTGTCGGTTGAGGAGATTGAGACGCAGACTTTGGGGTTCACCTTTCGATGACCATCTCGTCTGCTACTTTTGTTCCAAAGTGTCGTCCACCCTCTTCGACCCGGACTAATACCTCGTCGCCCGGCTTGATCTCTGAAACCGGTTTGGACCCGTCTCTCGTGACGAGCCGGACAGTTTCAGCATTCTGAACTATCGTCGTCAGTTTTCGGTTTCCGATCTTCGCCTCTACGAGAATCATTGGCCGACGCTCAATCTTGACCCTCGCGACGTCAACGCTTCTGGTTCGCCCTCTCCTGTCGATCAGGAGGACGGCTTCTCCGGCAGATAGCTCGGAGAGATACCGTGTTTTTCCTTTCGCGGCCAGAATGTATGATGAGACTGGGCCAGCGTTTACCCTGAACGGTCGCGAGTTCACGTGAGGGTTGGCATGGACCTCTCCTTCGACCAAGAAGAGAGCTTCGGACGAGGAGCCGGTCAAGAGTCCCTCGCCGGCTTCGAGGATCTCGGTTGTGTCTACGCAGACTCTAGCTCCCGTCCCGATGGGCTTGACCCTTGTGATCTGAGCCGTTGAAAGCAGGATGTCCTCGGATTCTCCAAGTACCAAGTCTCGGGTTTTGAGAATCTCGTTTGTGTCATGGGAAGCTAGGGCTATTCCGTCCGCTCCCAGCTCTAGAGTTGAGAGGGCTGCTCTGCTTTCGTCAAAGCTTGTGGTTCTGGCGAGAAGTTTCGAACGTCCTTTCGCCTCTGCTATCAGGTTTTCGAGCGGTATGATTTTCCAATTGGGACAGTTGATCAGGAGATAATCTGGACGCAGCTCCAACGCCCGCGATATTCTTTCCAGATCCTTCTGGTCACCGATCGTAACTTCGAGCGCCACAGGGAAGCTTGACGTCGGTGAGGATGGTGTGCGGTTTGGCTTCGTCGACCATCTTGCGGATGGTTTCCGCAGATAGTTCGGGGTTAGGCTCGAGCCAGAATTCTTTCACTTCTTTCACCAAGAATGGAGAGTGCTTGCGTGGGGCTGCTCCCGTTGTGGACTATTTCGACGAGTGCTCTAGTCATCAAGGCCGGGTTGCGGTGCTGGAACACGTTTCGCCCAAACGATACTCCAGCGGCTCCCGCCTTGAGCGAGTCGGAGACGAGCTGAAGAGCTTCGGATTCGCTGCCTGCTTTAGGTCCGCCGGCTACGACCACCGGGGCTTTGACGCTCTTGACGACGTTCCGGAAGCTCTCAACATCTCCTGTATAGTTCGTCTTGACGACGTCTGCTCCCAGCTCATAGCCGAGCCGTGCTGCATGGCTGACCACTTCGTAACCGTGCTCGTTCTGGATTCCGGGTCCTCTCGGATACATCATCGCGAGAACCGGTAAGCCGACATTGTCGCTTTCGTCGAGTATTCGCGAGAACTGGTCGAGCATGTCTTGCTCGTGCTCAGATCCCACGTTGATGTGAACAGACACCGCGTCCGCGCCCAGACGAACGGCTAGCTTGACAGTGGATAGTTGCGTTTTCCAGTTGGGCTCGCGGGTTAGTCGTGTGGCGCCGGAGAGGTGGAGTATGAGGCCCATTCCTTGGTTGTCAATTGTCTTGGCTATGCCGGCATGGACGAGTACGGCGTCCGCTCCGCCCTTAGCTACGTTGTCTATCGTCGTTTCCATGTCTGTGAGTCCTTCGATTGGTCCGACGGATACTCCATGGTCCATCGGTATGATGACAGTCTTGCCGTCTTGTTTGAATATCCGTCTGAGTCTCCGGGTTTTTCCAGTTTCCATTTTTTCTTAGATCACTTGATGAGTTTCTTTGCTAGGAAGAGTTCTGCGTTGAGGATGGAGCATCCAGCTCCACCCCGGATCAGGTTGTGGCCTAGGGCCATGTACTTGACACCGGCCAACGCGGGGTCTCGCCGAACCCGTCCAACCGTCACCGTCATTCCGTTTCCCTCATCAACATCGAGTCGTGTCTGTGGACGATCTTCCTCTTCCCGTACGACGATCGGATGTTCGGGGGCTGAGGGAAGCTTGAGCTGTTGAGGAATTCCCTTGAACTCTCGCATCGACTCGACGATTTCCTTGGGTGTCGCGGTTGATCGTGTTTTGGCGAATACTGCTTCCATATGTCCGTGGAGTGTTGGGACCCTGTTGCAGCTCGCGGAGACAGTGACCCCAGCGGGTTTTGTTATTGTCCCGAGTATCTTGTTGGTTTCATGTTCTACTTTTTCCTCTTCGTTTCGAATGAAGGGGATGACGTTCTGCATGATGTCGAGAGACGCGACTCCAGGATAGCCCGCGCCGGACACGGCCTGCATCGACGACACGATAACGGTTTCGAGGCCGAAGTTGTCTTGGAGGGGTTTGAGAGAGAGGGTTAGGATCGCTGTGGTGCAGTTGGGGTTGGCTACTATGAAACCGTCTGTCTTCATACGTCGCTTCTGTTCTTCCACCATTGTTACATGTTCAGGGTTTACTTCTGGATTCAGGAGCGGGACGTACGTGTCCATTCTATGTGATGACGCGTTAGAGAACACCGGCATCCCAGCTCTGGCGAAATCTTCCTCCACTGGTCCTGCGACTTCAGCAGGCAAGGCTGAGAAGGCCAAGTCTGGGGCGTCTAGGGCCTGCGGCTTGGGTTCTGTAAGTACAAGTTCTCCCAGCTCATCAGGAAGGTTTGCTTCTTTTCTGGATCCTATCGAGGATGCGTATTCCTTACCAACGTTTTTGTCGGATGCGGCGACCGCGCTTACCTCGAACCATGGGTGGTGGGCTAGTAGCTGGACGAATTTCTGACCCATCATTCCGGTCGCGCCGAGCACCGCTACCTTTCTCTTGTTCACCATTCTAGTTGTTCTCCAGCGAGGTTCTGATCAGCTTACCCGCCTGTTTCCTGACCTTCCAGTCGACAAGAACGAGGACGGAGGATGTTATGGTGAGCACGCCGAATATGTTGATGTTACTCGAGCGCAACGCATCGCTTATTCTCGCGACCACTCCAGGCGTTTCCTCCAAGCCGACTCCTTTGACTGTGATGAGGGCCATTCCCATCCTAGCGGCAAGTGCAAGACCTCGAGGGTCTTTTGCGACAACGTCGTGGAGTCTGGATATTTGTCGTCGCAAGCTTGGTGTCTGGCTGAGGTAGAGTATGGCGCTGTCGCTGTCTTGCGATATAGCGACCAGATTCGTTCTGATGATCTTCGTGACTTTCCGGATAAGTTCTGGATTCTGGGGCAAGTCTCTACCTACGAGGGTTATTGAGGCGACTGGGTCTGGATTGTGGATTTTCACCTCCAGTTCGGGCAGTGGTCCGCCTGTGATCCGTGTTCCCTGTGCGTCGAGTCTTCCCGCTGCGCTGGGTATGACTCGGATGTTGATCGCTGGGTCTTTGTATCGTAGTGCCTTTCGATGGATGAATTTTGTTCCGCTATCAGCGATTCCAATCAACGCTTTCATGTCAATGGTTCTGAGAACATGCGCGTTACTGATCAAGCCAGGGTCGCCCGTAAGGATTCCTGGCGCGCTGGTTACGAGGACAACTTCGTCTGCTGCGAGTGCGGTGGCGAGTAGGAGGGCGGTGGTGTCGCTTCCTCCACGTCCTAGCGTGCTGATTCGTCCATCTCTGGTCCGGCCTATGAAGCCGCCGATGACCGGGATAATTCCGTCTTCAACCACGGGTTTTACATATCTTCGTATTCGTTGAATGCTCGCTGTTCTCAAGGGGTTTGCGTTTGAAAAGTCATGGTCCGTTATGATTGGCCAGTCTCGGTCTGATGGGTCGAAGTAACGGGCTTGTATCCCGCGTGATTTCAGTGATGCTGCGAAGATCCTGGCGCTGGTTCTCTCGCCCATCGCGAGAATATCATCCCTGTCTGTTTCTACTATTCCTGCGCCGTGGTTGGTGAGTTCGAGAAGCTCGTCAGTGGTTCTTCCGACTGCGCTGACTACTGCAACTAGTCTGTTTCCTTTGGAGTACTCTCTGGCGACCGACTCTGCTGCAAGGGTGATCTTCTTCCCGTTGGATAAGCTGGACCCGCCAAATTTGGCTATGATTAGGCGCCGGCGTTGACGCAGTCGCGTTGCCTTGTGCAGTCGGTTTCCTAGCTCGGTTGTTGTGAAAGTTAGAGTCTGATTCTGGTGCTTAGACCTGGATGAGGGTCTCGGGAGCAGGCTCATGCCAGTAAAGATGACCACCCATCCCCGTTCACACCAGAGATAAGTTCCAGTTACGCTCCCCGCTTATTTAGCGTTATGGAACAACGTTCTCCCGACCTCCCTTTCTTGGCGTATGTTTGAAACGAGTTTGAAGTGGTGTCTTGGTTTTCGGGTTCTGTAAGCGTGCTTAGATGCTGGCTCCGATTATCATCAGGATTAGGGCGATTCCCAGCAAGGCTACTCCCAATCGTCCAGCTATGCCCATTCGCCTCTGGAGACCTGCCATTTGGGCTGCCATCGGATTTTGAGCCGATGGTTCCGCTGGCGGGTTCGGAGCTTGCTTTGTCAGTGATATGAATTTTCGGCCCGCAGGGACTAGGATTCCGAGTGCTATGATGAGGACAACTAAGCCTAGCACGGCGCCTGCTTGGATGTAGACTAGTCCTGGGCCGGTCAGGGCGAACGAGTTTGTTGTCTGGGTTGTTACATGCCCGTAAAGGATGACTCCGGCTATTATTGCGAGGATTGAGCTTCCGGTGATGAACCTAAGGTATCTTGGGAGAGCGGACTGGATGAATTCGGCTCGGGAGGCCGGAGACATTTTTGAGAGTGAGGGAATAATGACTGAGACGAATAGTGCAGCGCCTCCCATCCAAGCTACTATCGCGCCAACGTGGAGAACTAACAGAACGAGGAAGGTAGCATCAGCAGCCATATGCTGGAACCGGCTTAGGGCATGGATGCTCAGGTTATTATGATATGCCACTACGTCATCCATTGTACCCTTTTCTGTAGAAAACATAGTATGGGACTGCGACGCTGGATTGGAAAATGCGATTCTTAACGGGAATCAGTCCGGAGGAATCGCTTCTTGAAACGCACTATTGAAATCGCGTTCTGAAAACAACTTCAGAGAACCGCTCATGAAAACGGTTGCTGAGATCATCTCCTGAAACAGGTTGCCGTGAATTTTCGACCCCCCGGGGAGGGCCTACTCGAGTCTCGTGCCGACCCTCACAGCTCGTTCAAGAACTCTTAATGCCAACCACGCAGACTATCCGTAATGTCCAATGTGTGGCATATTCGGCTGCGTTCTCCACGACGGTAAAGAAGCAGCCCCGCTCATCCACGCCGCCCTCAAGCGATTGGAATACCGAGGGTACGACTCGGTCGGCGAAGTAACCATATCCGATGGAACCCTCTCGGTAAAGAAGGATAGCGGACGACTTGACGAGGTCCACTCGAAGTACAACCTCGACCTTCTACCCGGACCCGTAGGCGTCGGACACACCCGTTGGGCAACACACGGTCGACCAGTCCAGGAAAATTCTCACCCGTTGGTCGACTGCAAATCCCGGATCGCCGTCGTCCACAACGGGATAATAGAAAACTATCTCGATCTTAAACGCGAACTCGAAACCAAAGGGCACCGGTTCGCCTCCAGAACAGACACGGAAGTTGTCCCGCACATGGTTGAGGAATATCTCAGCCACGGGCTCGGTCTCGAAGAAGCGTTCAGGAAGACCATCAATCGGCTGGAAGGAGCCTACTCCATCGTCATGACAAGTGTGGAGAAACCGAAGACGATTCTCTGCGCCCGCCAAGAAAGCCCGCTGGTCCTGGGAGTGGGAGATGGAGAATATTACTGCGCCAGCGACATAGCGGCCTTTCTACCCCTAACAAGAAAAGCGTTGATTCTGGAGGAAGGGGAAATGGCGATTCTCGACCCAAACGGGATCAGGATCCTCAAAGCGAAGAACGGGGTTGCGGTAAAGAGAGATTCTATCACGATAACTTGGGACCCGGAGTCTGCTAAGAAACAGGGTTTCCGACACTTCATGCTCAAGGAAATCCACGAGCAAGTCCATACGATAAGGGACGCGATGAGGACCCATGAGATCTACTATGATCTTCTCGCCAGCAAGCTAATGCAGGCCGAGAAAGTGTTCATCGTTGCTTGCGGAACCTCCTACCACGCTGGGCTCGTAGGAGGACAGGCACTCATGAAACTGGCCGGAATGAACGTCAGGGTTGTCGTCGCATCCGAGTTCTCAGACGAAGCCCTCGACCTCGTCGACTCGAAAACTGTGATCCTTGCGGTAAGCCAGTCCGGGGAGACCATGGATACTCTCAACGCTGTTAGGGACGCGAAAGCGAGGGGCGCCTCGATTGTCAGCGTAACAAACGTCTTGGGTTCCACGTTGATGCGCTTGTCCGACGTCTATATCGGACAGAACTCCGGGCCCGAGATCGGTGTCGCAGCGACAAAGACCTTCACCTCACAAGTCACCGTGCTCCTCAGGCTCGCGATCGCGATCGGCAGAAAGAAGGGTGAAGTCTCATCGAAAGAGATCAGCGAACTGGAAGAAGCTCTCCACCGAACTCCTGCCCTGATCCAGAATTTGCTGAATACTAGGGTGGAGGACGTGAAGAAGATTGCGGAGAGCTGCAGCGGCGCCTCCAGCATCTGTTTCCTTGGGAGAGGAATCAGCGTGCCAACCTCCTTGGAAGGACGATTGAAACTCCTAGAGCTGAGCTACATCCCGGCGATCGCGTATCCTGCAGGCGAGAGCAAGCACGGCTTCATCGCCCTGATCGAAGAAGGATTCCCAACAGTGTTCGTGGCACCGAAGGACGAGACTCACAAGAAAATAATCGGTAACATTATGGAGATGAAGGCCCGCGGAGCAAGAATAATCTCGATCATTGAAGAGGGAGACGAAGAGATCAGAAACCTATCCGACGATGTGATGGAAATACCAGAATCCCTCCCATCGCTCGCAACCCCAATCGTCTACGTCGTTCCTCTACAACTTCTAGCCTACTACATGTCTGTAATTCTAGGCCACGACCCTGACTATCCGAGAAATCTGGCCAAGAGCGTCACGGTAG
>WNGR01009928.1_pt1 | contig 11403 bp, 11 predicted proteins | sample 5407581 | NCBI WGS metagenome assembly WNGR01 (sample SAMN13153383, study PRJNA577476) | soil metagenome | isolation source: 80 cm soil or saprolite under Garry oak tree replicate 2 | place: USA:California | collected 2016-06-15 | reverse complement strand
TTGGAGGTGGAATGCCGAGCTTTCGCGGATGCCTCGCGGCGCTCCTCTGCGCCAGCCTGATTGCCGCGCCTTCGTGGAGCGCCCCGGTCAACGCGCTCGGTACCATCGTCGCCGCCGACCGCGCCCACCTGAGCGACACGGCCGCCTCGCCCGGCGCCACGGTCTTCTCAGGCGATCGCGTCAATACCGAAGCGGGCGGCAGCCTGCAACTGCGCACCAGCGGCTCGCGGGTCTTCCTTGCCGCATCGAGTTCCGCCGCGCTCACCGAATCCGCCGGCACGCCGCAACTGACTCTGCTTTCCGGCACGACCGTTTTCTCCACCGCCACGAGCACGAAAGAGTTGCTGGTGACCACGCGCCGCGGCGCTCTGCTGTTCTCGGTCGAGGGCGATTCCGAAGTCCTCCCGGAGGGCAGCACCTTCCGCGTGACTCTGGATCCGCCGGAGGCGGCCGCAGCGCAGGGCCCGCGCGGGGTGGGCGCTCCCGGCTACGGCAAAACGCCGCGCAAGGCGGGCCGGAGCCGCTTCGCAATTCTCGTCATAACCGCCGGGATCGTCGTGCCCACCATCTTGGCGCTCCACGAGGCCTGGGAAAGTCCCGACAAACCGTAGCCGTCCCCCAGCGCCTCTGCGCTAATCAATTCGCAACTTCAGATGTTCGCGATGACTTCGATATCGACCAGTGCGTCTTTGGGAAGGCGCGCCACCTGGACGGTCGAGCGGGCCGGCGCTGCCGTGGGGAAATAACGTCCATAGACTTCATTCATCGCCGCAAAATCATTGATGTCGTTCAGAAACACAGTCGTCTTGAGGACATGGTGAAGGTTCGCCCCCGCCGCTTCGAGAATCCCTTTCACGTTCTCGAGGGTGCGCTCGGTTTGCTGGCGGATGTCGCCACCCAAGAATTCGTTCGTCTTTGGATCGAGCGCGACTTGCCCGGATACGAACAGAAGGCCGCCGGACTTGATGGCCTGCGAGTACGGGCCAATGGGTTTGGGGCCGCGATCGGTGAGGTCGACATCCTTCATGGGAGCATCTCCTTGGAAGAAGTGACAGCCGGCGCGGCGTCGTTTGCATACCGCGCACGAAACTCCTGCGGGATACCGGGGTGCTTCAGCCACAGACGCACAAACGCCGCCGCATTCTGGCGCGTCTCCGCCTCGAGCGCGGCGATCAGGTCATCGAGGTTGAAGCCGCGCTGGCGCCGCGCCTGAATCATATCCCGAAGGGCATTGGCAAGGGGCTGCTGGCCATACTGGTCCTGCAAGGCGTAGAAAAAAAGCAGGCCCTTTTCTCTGGCGTGCGTTTCCTGGCCGTTCTGTTGCGCGTGTGCGTCCGGAGGAATCGACGCGAGCGCCCGGCGGATGATTTCACTTCGCACTTGTGGGCCTTCGATAGCCTCGCGTCCGAGTGCCGCAGCAAATATGGGGAGCGCGATGGGCGGCTCCTGCTCCCAGAAAGCTGGATTCTGCCCGTATCCCAACCAGCTCGCCGCGAGCGAAGGCGCAGCGGCAACCGCAAAACCGGGAAAGTCCGCGGAAAGATCCACCAAAACGCTGTCCAGTGATGCGACTTCCGCGATGGTCACGTTTTCCGGCAGCAGCAAGCGCGTCATAGCCGGAGAAAGCCGTGGGACGCAACTTCCCGCGACCGGGCACTCGGCGATCCAGAGGGCGCGGGCATCTTTGCGACGCGTGCCGAAAACCGCGTTGTATGCCCTGATAGCGCGGGCGAGCGAATCTTGTGCCTGTTGCAAAGCGGCCTGCTCCTGGCTGGTCCGCGTCCAGATATAGATGGTTTGGCCTGCCGAATCAAAGCGAGTGGCCGTATACTGCCCGGCCACGACGAAGGGGTAGTGATCTCCGGGGCGTTGAGTGAACTTGAGCAACTTTTCGCCGCCCGCCCGCTCTGTCTTTCCTTCGCGTCCGCTCGCATGGACGAGAAATCCTTGCGGCACACGAACGGAAAGTTCCCACTTCTTGGGAGGAATGCCGCCGGAACCAAAAAGACCCCGGGCGGGAATTAATTCGGGATTCCAACCTTCCGCGGGCAAATAGAACGCGTCCGCGGCGAAGTTCAATTGCGAGGCTTCACCCACCGGCCGACCAAATTCAAAAGCAAGATGCAAACGGTGGCCCTGCCGCGGCGGCCATGGAACCGGCAGAACGAACACGGTATCGCGCGGCCGCGAGACGAATTCCGACGGCGGCTCGCTTTGCAGAGGCGCGGCATCCCACTCCGCGCGAAGCTGCGTCACTCGGAAGCGCCGCGGTCCGGGAAGGCGAATCTCGATCGAGGAGAGCGGCTGAGTTCCGGAATTCCGCAGGTCGTAGTTTGCGTCTACCGCGATGCGCGGATCCGCACCGGGCACAAAATGCACTTGGACTGTTTGCTTTTCAATCGCGTAGCCCGGACCAAGAGGAACCGTGCACGAGGATATCCAGAGCGCCAACGCAGGGAGAGGCGCAAGGTGAAAAACACGGTTGGAACGCGGGCGGAACAAGACAGTTCGATTGTATCCAGGCGGGCGCGAGGAAGCAAAAGAGGCGATCGATGCAACGACCGTTGGGTCTTCGCGCCGTGAGGAGAGACCCTTCGTCGCCCCGCAAAGCCATCCGCGGCGCCCGACCAGGTCGGGGTAGACGCCAGACGCGCTGCGCTCCTCAGGGTGACCATGGGTTCGGCTACGCTCACCACAGGTCCTCGTCGGATGGTCAGTAGCGGCGGCGGCCGTAGTTGCGCTTAAAGCCTGTCTGATTGCGAGCGCGCTTGCGGGCGGCGATTTCCCGGTCCGCCTCCGCGTCCGTCATTCCGCGGTTGATGCGTTCAAGGATTTGATTTTCGGTGAGGCCGGTGTTCATCAGCTCAGCGATCTGCGGTCCCGACATCGTGCGCCGGCCCCGCTGTTGCCGGTTCAGAATGGCCAGAACCACCGAGTTGGAGAGACCCGTGAGGCGCAGCGTGACGGCGTCACCGCTCACAGTGTCGAGTTTGTCCTGCTGGGCAATGCCCAGAATGTCCTGGTCAGTGAAACCGGCGCGCGAAAGATTGATTACAGCGTCCGTGCTCATGAACGGATGCCGGTGCTGATGGGAAACACTAATCAGATTCACGCACAAATCATCCGGCGCGCCTGCCTGCTTGAGACGGACGAGTTGCGCTACTTCCGCATCGCTCGTATTCAGGCTGCGCAGCTCTTCCATCCGCCCATACCACATACCGGCCTGGTCAAGCGGGCGGTAGTCTGTGAAAGCATGCCTCTGACACCCCGCCGCGAGAAAGAGAAGAAGCGCAGATAGAAGCGGCCTTCGCCACATGCTTTCATTTTAGGGCGAAGCGCTGGGCCCGCCGCGGCGGTGTGACGTGAGGGGCAACTGAAGGAAGGATGGGAGGAGGCTGTATGCACCGGGCTCGGTAGAGAGACCTCTTATCGCGACGCTCCCCGCGATGACGACCCTTCCCGACAGAAGTCGGGAGTCGCCCGCGACGGCGGGCTCGTTCCGAGCAGACTCGGAACTGGCAAACAGCGCTCGTCACCGGGTTGTCACGCGTCAAAGACGCGATCCACGCGATACAGGCCGGAAATCTTGCGAATATTGGCGAGGATTATTTCGAGCTGGCGCCGGTCAGTGATTTCGAGGCTGGCTTCAACCCTGGCGTTCAATCCATCCGGGTGGCTTGCGAGATCGCGGATGTTGGTTCCTGCGTTGCTGATGACGGCGGTAATCTCGGCGAGGAGTCCCGGGCGATCTTTGGCGCGCATGAGAAGCCGCACGGGGAAGGTCGCCCGAGCGCCCTCCGCGGCGCCCCATTGCACCGGGATGCGCCGCTCGGACTGGTACAAGAGATTCTGCACGTTGGGGCAACCGACGGTGTGCACGGCAACGCCGCGGCCGCGCGTGATGTAGCCAATGATCTCGTCGCCGGGAATGGGATTGCAGCATTTGGCCCGGTAGATGAGGAGTTCGTCGTGGCCTTTGACAATCAGCGGGGCCTCGCCGATGCGGAGCATGCGCTTGACGGTTTTGACGAGGGCGGGCGAAGACTCCTCCGCGGGAAAAGGAGGAGCGCCGGGCTGCTCGCCGGATACACGTGTGAGGACTTGCCGCGCAGAGTATTTGCCGAAACCGACGGCGGCGTAGAGGTCCTCAACTTTGTTGAAACCGTATTCCGAGGCCACGCGGAGCAGGTCCTGCTCCGGGATTTTTCTCAGACTGCGGGCAAACTGCCGCGACTCTTTTTCCAGAAGCCGGCGGCCGACGGCGGTGGCTTCTTCGCACTCGTGGACATTGATCCAGTGGCGGATTTTGCTGCGCGCGCGCGAGGTCTTTACGAACGTGAGCCAGTCGCGGCTGGGTGTGTGGCCTTTTTGCGTAAGGATTTCGACGACATCGCCGTTCGAGATTTCGTGGCGCAGCGATACAATCTGCCCATTCACCTTCGCGCCAACGCACTGGTGGCCCACTTCGGTGTGCACGGCATAAGCAAAGTCCACGGGAGTTGCGCCGCGCGGTAATTCCAGGACCCGGCCTTTGGGCGTAAAGGCATAAACCTCCAGAGGATATAGATCCACCTTCAAAGCGGAAAGGAATTCGCCGGGCTCCTGAATGTCCTGAAGCCACTCGATCAACTGGCGCATCCAGACGATGCGCTGATCGTCATCCTCGGAAGCGGGCTTGCCATCCTTGTACTTCCAGTGCGCGGCCACACCTTCTTCAGCGATGCGATGCATATCCTGGGTGCGGATTTGCACTTCAAGGGCCTGGCCGCCGTGGATGACGGTGGTGTGCAGAGACTGATAAAGATTCGGCCGCGGCATGGAAATGTAGTCTTTGAAGCGCCCCGGCACGGGGCGCCAGATTTGATGGATGACGCCAAGCGCAGCATAACAATTGCGCTCCATATCGGTGACCACCCGGACGGCGAGGAGATCGTAAATCTGGTCCAGGGGGCGCTGCTGGCGCACGATCTTGCGGTGCAGGGAATAAAGGCCCTTGATGCGGCCCTCGACCGCGGCGGGGATGCTGTTCGAGACCAGTTTTTCGCGAATGGCCGCTTTCACTTCCTCGAGAAACTTTTGATAGGCGGGTGTTTTGTCGGCAAGCTCCTTCTGCAGGGCGAAGAAACTATCCGGATCGAGATAGCGGAAGGAGAGATCTTCGAGCTCATTGCGGAACAGGCTCATGCCGAGGCGGTGGGCGATCGGAGCGTAAAGGTCGAGCGTTTCGCGGGCGATACGCTGTTGCTTCTCCGGATCGACGTATTCGAGCGTACGCATGTTGTGGAGACGATCCGCGAGCTTGATGAGAACGACGCGGACGTCATTCACCATGGCGAGAATCATCTTGCGGAGGTTTTCCGCCTGGCGGGCTTCCGGAGCCATGAGATCCAGGCGGCTGATCTTCGTCACGCCCTCGACCAAGCGGGCGGTGTCTTCGCCAAAGCGCTCGCGGATCTTCTCGAGGGGGAGTTCGGTATCTTCGATAACGTCATGCAAGAGCGCGGCAGCAAAAGTCGGCGCGTCGAGGCAAATATCGGCGAGGATGTGAGCGACTTCGACAGGATGGGAAATATAGAGATCGCCCGATTGGCGGACCTGGCTGCGGTGACGCTCGGCGGCGATCTCATAGGCGCGGCGAACCAGCCAGGGATCTTCGCCCGGGCGGCTCCGGCGGAGCTTTTCGAGAAGCTCGTCGAAGCGAGCGTCGAGCTGACGAGCGGCCCGCTCTCGATTGAAGATAATCGGCGTATTGGGTCGCGTGGACATCTACGGGTATTCTACGCCGGCGTGGATGCCGGATCGAATGAGCGTCGCATGGTCCCCTGCAGCTTGCCAATAGAAAAGAAAAAAAGGGGCGCAGGCTGCGCCCCTCGCGAAAAACTCGGCCACAGAAGAAAGCTAGGACGTCGTCTGCGGCGCCATCATTTTCTTCTGTTTAATCTCCTTCACTTTGTCGACGAGGTCGTCGGCTTGCTTTTGGAGGTTGGCGCGCTCTTCGGCGGATTCGACCATATCGGCTTTGCGGCGAAGGAGGAGGTTGAGATAGGCCATGGCGTCGTCATAGTCCGGGCGAAGCTGAATGGCTTTCTGGAGGGCGTTTATCCCTTCATCCACGATCGCGCCATATTTTTCGGCGTACTGTTGGCGCACGCCCGGGGGCAGCGGATCCGTGTCCTTCACCTGCTTCTTGACATTGTTTTTATTGTAGTCCGCCCGGATCTCGGCGTTGGCCCGGAAGGCGATCGTCCAATCGATCACCCCGACCCAATAGTAGGGGTCGGGATCATCCGGCTTCAGCCCAATATGTCTCTGGTGATAGGTCTTCGATTCCTCGAACTTCTTCGGATCATACGGCTGGGCGGCCATTTGAAAGAGGATCGAGCCAATCCCGTCAATGGCGTTGAGGTTCCCGGGGACTTTCTGAAGCACTTCCTGGTATTCCTGAATGGCCTGTTTGCCGCGATTGACGTTTTCCTCGGAGGGAGCGCCAGGAATGTACTGGCTGGCGTAGGCGGTGGCGAGATAGAGCCGCGCCGTCGTCAAGTCGGGGTCGAGATCCTTGGCCTGCTTAAATTTTTCGACAGCGTCATCGTACTGACCACCCTTGAAGGAAGCAACGCCCTTGTTGAGGAGGTCGCGGGCCTTCAATTTGTTGCAAGCCGACGCGGTGAAGGCGAGAAGCGCCAGCGCCAGCAGCGCCGTGCTGCGACGAGCCAGCCGATTTGTTGCGTGGGCCGTTGCATGAGGGTTCATTGGAAGCAATCCATCCCTGCTCAGATTCAATTCCGCCCCGCGAGGGGCACGAGAAAACGGTCAACGCGCGCCGCCGATTACCATGCCCATGAGCCACCTCGCCCGTCCAGATGTCCCCTGCGAGGAGGACTCTCACACCCTGCGACAGCGTTAAGAGCGACCGCATAGCGGTCGACCGACCGATTACTGCCCCGCTTCGAGCTTGGCGGTGCTCAAACTGACCTTGTCGATGCCGGCCGCGCGCATGCTATCAATGGCGCGGGCGACCTCGGCGAAGAGCACGGAATCATCGCCCTTGACGAAGGCGATTTTGTCCGCGCGCTCCTTGAAAATCTGCTCGAGACGCCCCTGCAAACCGTCCCAAGTGGCGTCTTCCTGGTTGATTTTGAGCTTGCCGCCCGCGGTTACCTGCACGACGACAGTCTTGCTTTCCAGCTCCTGGCTCTGCTGCTGGTTCGGCGAAGGCTGCGGAACAAGCGTGTCCAAGCCCTTCGGCGTCAGCGGTGTGATCACCATGAAGATGATGATCAGCACGAGGAGAATGTCGATCAACGGTACGACATTCATGTCCGCCATCTGGCCGCCCGATTTTCCTCCAACTTGCATCCCCATAACCGTGTCTCCTGCGCGTCCCGGCGGCGAGTTCGCCGGGATGCAATTAAAGAATCGTTCGCAAACGAATGGTCAAGCGGGCACGCTGCGCGCCGCTTCCGTCAGTCGGCCGGCGGAGGCGGCGGAGTGGGCCGCGCAGTTTGGGACCTTTCGGTCAGAAGACCGAGAGTATCCACGCCCGCTGAACGAATCTCATCCACGGCGGCAACCACATCTCCGTACTTGGCTCGAGCGTCGCTCTTAACGTAAACGGTCCTTTCGAGCCGGCTCGAGATGCGGTCCTTGACCTGTCCGGTCAGGTCCTCTTTCGCGACCTTGGTGGTGCCCAGGTAGAGGCTCCCATCGCGCGTGACGGCAACGACGATCGCATCATCCTTCTCGGCATCGGGCATATCCCGCGGATTGTTGACGGTGGCGAGATCGACCTGCTTGCCATGCTGCAACATGGGGGTGACCACCATGAAGATGATGAGCAACACCAGCATGATGTCCGCCATGGGAATGACGTTCGGCTGAGCCATCACGCTCCCGGCTTGCGGCTTGTAGGCCATGGCTTTTACTTCTTTCCGCCCCGCCGCAAGATGAAGTAGTTGATCAACTCCATGGAGGAGTTGTCCATCTCCACGTCGAAGGCTTCGACCTTGTTGGTGAAATAGTTGTAGGCCCAAACCGCAGGGACGGCGACGAGCAAGCCGAACGCCGTGGTCACCAGGGCTTCGGCGATACCGCCGGCGACCGCCGACAGACCGGTTGCTTTCTCCGCCTGGATGCCCTTGAATGCGTTGATGATGCCAACGACCGTGCCAAAGAGGCCGACGAACGGAGCCGTGGAGCCGATGGTGGCGAGGGCGGAAAGTCCGCGCTTCATTTCGGCGTGAACGATGGCGACCGAACGCTCGAGGCCACGTTTAGCGGCGTCAATGACCTCGGCATCGGAAACCTGCTGCGAGGCCGACTGAAATTCAGACAGGCCCGTTGCCACGACCTTGGCGATGTGGCTCTTCTTGTTGCGCTCGGCAATGGAGATCGCCTCGTCCAGCTTGCCCTCGCGCAGAGCGCCAGCCACCTGCTGGACGAAGACGCGCGACTGCTTGCGCGCCGCACTGTACATCAACGCGCGGTCAATCATCACACCGAACGAGTAAATGGACAGAATGAACAGAATCCCGACCACGATGCGGGCCAGGAGCCCCATTGAGCTCAAGAGGCTGCGGATGTCCATCTGTGTGCTGGCCTGCAGGAAAAGAACCCCATAGACATAGAGAGTGGATACCATTCGTTTGCTCCTTAAGTGTGTTTGCGAAAGCCGTCCTTTTTATGGGTGACCGCAAAGCGGTCAACCGAACAAGCACGCCGAGCGGCACGCCCGGCGTGCCCATTCCGACTATTGGTTCAAAGAGAAAATCACGTCGATCGTGGTGTCCACCTCGACCGGCTCGCCGTTGAGCAGAGTGGGCTGATAGCGCCACTGGCGCACGGCGTCGAGCGCTGCCTGCACGAGCAAGGGATGGCCGGCGATGACTTCGAGATTCTGAATCGTTCCGTCCTTCGCGATGATGGCGTGGAGCTTCACGGTACCCTGAATGCGCGTCTGCCGCGCTAGGGGCGGGTAGACCGGTTGCACGCGATTGATGATTCTGGCGGCCATCACGTTCCCGCCCACGACGGTGCGACCCTTCGGCTTCGGAGGCGGCGGACCGCCCACCACGCCACCGATGATGCCACCGATCACGCCGCCCGCCTGACCTCCGGGCACGCCGCCCGGAACACCGCCGGTAACGCCGACGTTGCCCATATCGGGCGGCTCGGCCTCTTCCTTGATAATCTTCACTTCCTTGGGGATGGCCTTGGGAGCAACCAGCTTGCCGGCCTGGATCAGGTGCGCCACCGGCTTTATCTTCACCACCTGCACAGGCGGCGGAGGCGGAGGGGGGGGCGGCGGGGGCGGAGGCGCAACAAGAAGCGTGGCCATCATGGTCTTCGGCAAGGCCTCGGTGTAGATCAGGGGAATCAGGAGAAGAACGGCTAGGAAAGCGACTTGGAAGACAGCCGACAGAAAAATAGTCAGCGGTTTTTTCGTCTTTCCGCGTGTATCCGTGCTTTCCACCATATCGTCAAACATGGGTTACTACCTCCTCCCGGCCGTGGCGAGACGCCCCGGGGGCGTTTCGTTCGTCCGGGTTTTGTTGCCGGCTGCGGTTCCGGTGCCTGCTTCGAGTTTTTGGCCACGCCAGCGGTTCCAAGCGACCACCAAAGGAGCGGCAATCCCAAAACTTGTGTACGTTCCTACCACAATCCCCACCACCAGGGCAAAGGAGAAAGCACGAAGCACCTGGCCGCCCATGAGGAAGAGCACGAGCACGGTGAGGAAAGTCAGTCCGCTGGTGAGGATGGTCCGCGAGAGGGTCTGGTTGATCGAGCGATTGACGATGTCAGGGAAGGGTTCGCGGCGAAGCAAGCGATTGTTCTCGCGAATGCGATCGAAGATAACGATTGTGTCGTTCATCGAGTAGCCCACCAGCGTCAGCAACGCGGCGATGACCGTGAGCGAAATCTCGAATTTGAAAATAGAAAAGAAGCCCAGGGTGATCAGCACGTCATGGAACACAGCCAGGACGGCTGCCGCCCCGTAAATCCACTCGAAACGGAAGGCAATATATACCAGCATGCCCGCCAAAGCATAGAGGGTAACGTAGACGGCCTGGCGGCGGAGCTCGGCGCCGACCTTCGGCCCAACGATTTCGACTTTGCGGATGGCAAAGGAGCCGAGCGCGTAATTGTCTTTGAGCGCGGAGATGACCGCGGGAGTAACCCCGCTCACCGAAGCGACCGAATCGAAACTGGTGAGGACGCCGTTCTGTTCTTTGTCGCGATACTGGAGAATCCTTTTCGCAAGCTGTTGGTAGCGGTCACCAGCCGCGGTAGAGAGGCCGAGCGGGTCGCGCTGCGTGAGAAATGCAGCAAGCGTGGATTCGGTTGCTGCATTGAAGTCGGGCTTGCCGCCTGCCGTGACGCCATAGGTGGCATTGAGGGCCGTGAGGACCAGGGCCTTGCTGGCGTCGAGAGCCTGGTCGCCCTGCCCTTTTTGCTCCACGAAGATCAGGACTTCGCTGGAATTCGGACTGGCGATGTCGCGGATGCTCTGAATTTCGCTGTTACCGAGACCCTGAGCCGCGAGGCCCTGGCGCAGACGGTCAATATCCGGCGGCTGGGCAAAGCGCACGTCCACGTTGGTGCCTTCCTTGAAGTCAATGCCGTAGCGCAGCGAGCGCCCTTGCTGGAACCAAGAGAGGAGACCGAGAAGCAGGAGGAACCCTGACAGGGCGAAGAAATACTTGGCTTTGCCCATCCAGTCGAGATTGGGCTGCTTGAAGAGCTCGATCATGCCGCTTTTTGCTTCCCTTCTTTAGACTCCAGGGTGAGCGGGAATGTTCCCGGATTGGCACCAGCTTTGCGCTGCTCTCACCTCTTCTGTCAATTCTAGAAGGGCAGGCTAAAGTCTGCCCCTACAACCACTTACTAGATGCTGAGCTCTGCCTGGCGGTCCATGCGAGCCAGGTGATACTGAAAAATCGTCTTGGAGACATAGATGGACGTGAACAAATTGGCGATCAAGCCGATCGTCAAAGAGACGGCGAATCCGCGAATCGGGCCGGTACCAAAGAGGAACAGGAAAAAGGCGGAAACGACCGTGGTCACGTGGGTGTCGATGATCGTCAGAAAGGCGCGGTCGAAACCCGATTCGACGCCGTTCACGACCGACTTGCCATTGCGCAATTCTTCGCGGATGCGCTCGAACACCAGGACGTTGGAATCCACTCCCATGCCGATGGTGAGGATGACTCCGGCGATGCCGGGCAGCGTCAAAACAGCGCCGAAATAAGCTAGCGCGGCCAGAAGAATAATGAGGTTGAGAATCAGGGCCACGACCGCGTTCGCGCCGGAGAGGCGGTAATAGAAGAGAAGAAAAACCATTACGACGATCAAGCTGAGGACGGAAGCCTGCACGCCGTGGCGAATGGAATCGGCACCGAGGGA
>WNGR01008238.1_pt1 | contig 11403 bp, 10 predicted proteins | sample 5407581 | NCBI WGS metagenome assembly WNGR01 (sample SAMN13153383, study PRJNA577476) | soil metagenome | isolation source: 80 cm soil or saprolite under Garry oak tree replicate 2 | place: USA:California | collected 2016-06-15 | reverse complement strand
GCAACCCTTGAATCCGGTGCACCCTGGCCGAGCGAGAATATTACTCTCTTCCGGCAAAGCTGCCGTGTGGAAGAGATACCCGTTCACGATCATCCTCAAATGGGCCGTGGAGTCGCCAATGGTAGAGCCACTGAGGATCAAGATCGATCCTGGCTCGAAGACCACCGGGCTCGCGATTGTCAACGATGCTTCCGGGGAAGTCGTGTTCGCGGCGGAACTGGCACATCGAGGGCAAACCATTAAAGCAAAGCTTGATGCTCGACGCGCCGTCCGCCGGAGCCGAAGACAGCGCCATACCCGTTACCGCAAGCCGCGCTTTGACAACCGACGCAGGCGCAAATGCTGGCTCCCTCCCTCATTAAGGAGTCGTATAGGCAATGTGGTCTAGAGTTCGTCAAGTTCGATCTGCAGGCGATGGAGACCCCCGAAATAGCGGGCCTGGAATATCAGCAGGGCACCCTGGTAGGCTACGAAACCCGCGAATACCTGCTCGAGAAGTGGCAGAGGACCTGCGCGTACTGCGGGAAGCAAGGTATTCCTTTGCAGGTGGAGCACATTGTCCCCCGTGCCAAAGGAGGAAGCGACCGCATCAGTAATCTGACGCTGGCATGCCAGAAATGCAATGAGAACAAGGGCAATCAAGATGTCCAGGAGTTTCTCAAACAGCAGCCAGAGCGTCTGGCGCGGATCCTGGTACAAGCGAAAGCCCCCCTGAAAGATGCTGCAGCCGTCAACGCAACCCGGTGGCAACTCTACGAGCGATTGGAAGAGGTGGGCCTGCCTCTCGAATGTGGCAGCGGTGGACGAACCAAGTGGAACCGCACCAAGCTCGGCTTACCAAAAACCCATTGGGGTGATGCGGCCTGCGTTGGGGCCAGCACTCCCTTACAACTCAAGGTTGGTCAGGTGGTACCCCTCTCGATCACCGCGATGGGCAGACAACGGCGTCAGATGTGTCTGGTGAACGAGCATGGCTTCCCCAGGAGCAAGGGCAAAAAAGCGAGCAGGAAGCATGCCTTCAGAACCGGGGATATCGTGCGTGCAGTGGTGCCTGCGCATTTCAAACAGGCAGGGGTGCACGTCGGGAGAATGTCCTCCAAGGCAAGCGGAGCATTTACCATCGCCACCGCAAAAGGATCTGTGACTGATATTGGCTATCGCTATTGTACCCGGCTGCAACGAGCAGATGGCTATGCTTATGTTCTGAAAGGAGGGCGCGGCTTTCTCCCATTCCCCTAAAGGGGAAGGGTGCCCACCGTGCAAGTTTTTATGGATGGCCCTGGCTTAGCAGGCATAGCCGCCGGAATCGATTTTCATATTCCGCAGTTTACTCCGGAAGCGTGGTTGCAACTCACGATCCTGGTCATATCCTTAATTCTCTGTGCCTTAGCCTCCGCTGCTGAAACCGCGTTCACCTCTGTAAATCGGATTAAGCTCAAAAATCTGGTGGAGGAAGGCGACAAAAGAGCGATTGAAATCGAGCGGCTACTCGCTTCACCCAACACCTATCTCTCCACCATCCTGATTGTCAATAGTGTGGCGGTGATCGTCGCTTCCAGCATGGCTACTGTGCTGGCGCTCAGTTTCTCTCAAACGTTTGGTGAGCTTATCGCCACCGTCCTGAGCTCCCTGGTCGTGTTGATCTTTTGTGAGATCACACCGAAGACTGCCGCTATACAGAATGGCCTTCGCTGGGCGCGTGTACTGGTAGTTCCCGTACAAAGAGCTAGCTGGGTGCTGCGCCCTCTGGTGTGGGCGCTCAGCGCCATCACGAACTCCCTGGCTCGACTTCTTGGCGTACAGATCAAGCATCGCGGCCCATTCGTCACAGAGGAAGAACTGCGCCTGCTGGTGACTGTGGGTGAGGAGGAAGGTGTTCTCGAAGAAGAAGAGACCGAGATGATCCACAGTATCTTCGAGTTCGCAGATACCACCGTGCGTGAAGTGATGATTCCGCGCATAGATATGGTGACGCTGGAAGCCAATGCCACCATCGATGATGCCGTCGATGTTGCCTTGCAGGGAGGACTTTCGCGTATCCCCGTATATGAAGAGACTATCGATAATATCATCGGTATCTTGTACACCAAGGATATGCTCAAGCAGTTGCGTGAAGGCCATCATACCCAGCCCGTACGTGACCTTGTCCGTCCGGCGTACTTTGTGCCTGAGACGAAGAAACTGGATGATTTGCTCCGTGAAATTCGCCGGGAACGGAAGCACATCGTGATAGTCGTGGATGAATACGGCTCTGTGGCTGGCCTTGTCACCATCGAGGACCTTGTTGAAGAAATCGTCGGAGATATCAAAGACGAGTACGACCTTGAGGAGAGCCTCTATGAGCAAATCAATGAGGATACATACGTCTTTGACGCAAGGATCAGCATCCACGATTTCAATGATATTATGGAGACACACCTGGACGACGAGGATTATGACACCCTGGGTGGTTTTGTCTTAGCCAAACTCGATAAAATCCCCAATGTGGGCGATACAGTCACATTTGAGGATTTGACCTTTACGGTGTTAACGACACGTGGACGCCGCATCATGAAGGTTAGGGTAGAGCGTACTCAACAGCAAAAGACTCAACCAGAGCAAATAGAGGGACAATCTGCTCCGTTACTTCTTCTTCCAGCCGAATCGAACGAAGAAGCGGAGCATAGGCAGCGAGATGAAAGTAGGGCGGCATCCGAACGTTCTTCCCGTTATGGGTTTCGAGGAGCCTGACCTATGATGCCAACTTTTGCTGCTCTGCCCCGCACTGTGCGCATCGTCGAAGTTGGGCCACGCGATGGCCTGCAGAACGAAAAGGCTCAGGTTCCCACCGAGCAGAAAATCCAGTTCATCACCCTGCTCGCTGAAGCAGGATTTCCCGTTGTCGAAGCAACATCCTTTGTCAGTCCACGGGCTATTCCTCAATTAAGCGATGCCAGTGCTGTTATGGCTGCTCTGAAGCCTTTCCCGGGTGTTCAGTATTCCGCTCTGGTCCCCAATCTGAAAGGGATGGAGCGTGCAGTGGCTGCTGGTCTTCGCTCTGTCGCCGTCTTCACTGCTGCCAGCGAAAGCTTCACCCGTCATAACATCAATGCTACCATTGCCGAGAGCCTGGCAAACTTTCGCCCGGTCGTCGCACTGGCCCGACAGGAAGGTATACCTGTGCGAGGCTACATCTCGACCGTCTTTGGCTGTCCCTACGAGGGCGCAGTCGCCCCACGGCAGGTGCTCTCAGTAGCACAGGCCCTACTGGAGATGGGTATCGACGAACTCTCACTTGGCGACACTATTGGTGTAGCAACCCCAAACCAGGTTGTAGATGTACTCAGCCTGTTGCTCAACGAAGGCGCTATTCCCATCGAACGCCTGGCCGTTCACTTCCACGATACACGCGGCACCGCCCTTGCCAATGTACTGACTTCCTTACAGTTAGGCATCAGTATCATTGACTCCTCAGCAGGTGGTCTTGGTGGCTGCCCCTATGCTCCTGGAGCGGCAGGCAATCTAGCAACCGAAGACCTGCTTTATATGCTGCATGGCATGGGCATTCAGACGGGGGTGGACTTAGAGAAGGTGGTTGCCGCTACGAGCTTTATTGCTCCCTGGCTGGGGCATGCTCCAACCAGTAAGTATTACCAGGCGGCTTGTTCTGTTTGAGGAATGCATTTCTCACACAGGCGTGTTCCTCGCAGGTTTTGTGCTATCTCCTTGTTTATGTCCTTCCAGATAATGAATTGCCGCTACCAATTGTGCATCCCCGCTCTTGAGAATTTGCTGCTCTGTCAGATGGTCTGCATTCTCATCGTTGGGGATGAGAGGGTCTGTGTTCAAGGGTACTACCTGGTCAGGTGTAATGCCCTGATCTCGAATAAAGTGACCCTTGGGTGTGAGCCACTCACTTGTGCCAAGCAGAATAGCGGAGCCATCGTCAAAATCAAACTCTCGAAGCACTGTGCCCGTCCCGAACGTCTTCACCCCTATAATGTACGCCCGTTTGTTATCTTGCAATGCCCCGGAAACAATCTCTGCGGCACTGGCCGTATTATTGTTTACCAGCACAACGATAGGAATGTTCGTATCTATAGGATTTCCGTTCACAGGATAAGGAGTGCGTGTCCCCGAACTATCCTGCTCCAAGAGCACATTTCCACTTGCCAGAAACTCACTTGTTGTGTCGATGGCCTCCTGCAGATAGCCACCTGGATCGTCACGCAGATCAAGAATAAGGCTCCTGGCTCCCATCTGTTTTGCTTTTATAAGCGAGGCCTTGAGTTGATCGGAGACCCCATCGGCGAATTGGACGATTTGAATGTGCGCGATATGATCCTCAGCGATATAGTGCATGAAGACATTCGGAACCTTGATCACTGCCCTTACGATAGAAAAGGTCAGTGTCTGGTGTGTTGATGGACGTTGCACAGTGACAGATACCTCTGTGCCAGCGTTCCCATGGATGAGATCGCTGATAGCATTTATATCCTTGCCAACAACACTCTTGCCATCAACTGCAACAATAATATCCCCATGTTTCAAACCAGCCTTTTCTGCCGGGGAGCCAGGAATAGTCGACTTAATGATAATCTGGTGGGTTGTCTGATCCTGGCGGAGATAGATGCCAATACCCGTGAATGAACCTTTGAGTGAATCATGTTCAGCCTGCACGTCCTGGGGAGTCAGGAAACGAGTGTGACCTTTATCGTGGAGCACATCGAGCAAAGCCCGAATAGCCTGGTAGGACATCTGCTTGTAGTCCACTGCCTTGCGATCAACATAGTTCTGATCGATGGTTGACCATGCCTGTTGAATAAGGTGAGCATAGTATTGTGATTGGTCGTTCGCATAGTATGAAGCTATAGATGCCTGGTGGCTAAACCAGCCACCCACGAAGGCAACCACGACCAGGGCAACAGTGACTATAACCTGCCCAAATATCCGTCTGCCACGCCGTGGTGGTGCTTCAGGAAATGATTGTGGTCGTACAGGTTGTTGCCGGGGAAAAGGGCCGTTGCCTGGTGCTGGATAGCCTGGAAATGGAACAGAACGGTATCCAGAGGCATCTTGCGGCGATGATTGATCAGGTAGACGAGATGAGTCAGGCTGATTTGGTAGATGAGTATCATCTTGCTCAGGTTGTTCATAGTAGCTTGGATCATCGTAGCTGCTCACAAATGGCCTCCATTGCGTTGCTTTATAAGCAAAAAAGGGGGTGTAGTTAGTGAAAACTACACCCCTATAGATCTCTTGCCAGGGATAACTCAGTGTGTCTCCAACAATTTGGATTATACAGTATCAAAACCTGATGTCAAATGTGACAAGCACATTGCTCACCAGTCCGTTTAGACAGCAAGCCGTCTGGGCACAACTGCTGGTGCCTCTGTCCCCTGCCCGAAGGAGTCGGGGAATGCTTTACGCAAGATATTGTAAGAGCCATTAATATCGGCGTGAATGCGTCGTCCATCTGAGGCTCGATATAAGCCCCGGTGCTCTCGTTTCCCGCTAAAACGAGGTTTCTCTTTCCGCTTCGGGTCATATGCCGGGATCCGATCCCGGTCGAGAAAGCTGGCCTGGCTCGTGTAGCTTTCCTCAACGATGACGACCTCTATCCCAACGAGCTTCGCCTTGTAGGTGAGCATCTCGATGAAGCGCGCGTGGGGGATTTGGACAAACGCTTGATTGTTGCGCTTGCCCATCTCTATGTCTTGTTTCCAAAGCGGGTTTTTCCCCACGCAGAGCGTGCCAATCCCTTCCTTTACCAGCAGATCAATGATGCGACGGCTGGCCGTGTGCAAATACGCATGGACGCGGCGGGTACGCTTCGTCGTGATCCGATCAAGCTGGCGCGAGGTGAAGCGCCTGGCTTTGGCAAGCTTCTTTTGGTGATGCTCGCGTTGTTTGTTGTAATACTGATTCAGGTGTTTGAGTGGGCGTCCATTGATGAGCAAAGGCTGAAAGCCTGGTTTGGTCGAGGTGCAGGCCGCCAGGGTATTCACGCCGAGATCGAGAGCGGCGACCTGGGTAGGATCGACCGCCGCTGGCGTTTCCGCTCGTCTGTAGACGACCTCCACCACATAGCCGTCGAGTCTTGGCACAATGCGCACCTGATCGATCGTTTGGCGCGTTTGTTTCGTGGGGATTTCGATGAAGAGGCCAGAAGGGGCAATCATCCCGCGTTTTAAGGCCTTTTTCGAGATGGCCTGCAGGTCGTAGATCAGCAGATTGCGCCCTTTTTGCTTGTCTTTGTACTTTGGCAATTTAGGACGCCCCACAAATTGCGAGGGATCTTGCTGGTAGGCTTGATTTCCCTTGAAAAAGGCGATCCAGTTCTGGTGCAGTTGAATCAAAATGGAGTTGGACACTTTGCGAGGCAGGGCGCAGTGGGCTTCATGGTGCTTGAGGCGGTGAAAGATTTCCGCATAGGGCAGGTACTTTCCCTCGTGAATATACGCCTGCCGAATGTGGTAATTCGCCTGGTTGTACAGATTTTTGGATGCAAAGGCAGCGCGATCAATGGCGGCATAGCGCGCATCCGTTTTGCGAATCAGATGTTGCTCAACTAATTGCATGGCCGTCATCCCTGGCTTGAAGCTGTTCTACTTGGATCACTCCCTCGTGAAACCAGAAGGCCTTACTACAGCTAATCCCTGGTTGTTTAGCAGACTGGCTTAATTTCATACAGAAAGTCTCGCATATTTGCTCGCATTTAGCACCGTTTGCTAGCATTTCTTACAAACGTTTTCGACGCTATTGGTTCCACTGTCGGTGTCTGCTCATAGGAAAGGGCTAGTGGTTTGTCCATCGTGATTTGATGGGTGGTTCGAGCACGAGGTCTGGGATTTGCAAGGAGTGCTCTAATTTTTCACCCATCAAATACTCCTGGACAGAACACTAGCTACCCTGTGGTTTTGGCGAACTTGGCGTTTCACTGCCTTTTGGCGCAGGAGCTGGTGTTGAGGTCGTTGCTGTACTGTTTGTCGTCGCCGAAACTGCCTGGCGTTTATCATTGCTGCTAGCAGAAGGAGCTGCTTGCTTTTTCGGAGGCTCCCAACCCGGAGCGCGGGAAACAATCATCGACATCATCTTGCCTTCCATTATAGGCGGGCGCTCGATGATCGCTGATCCTTTCAGCACTTCTGCAATCTCGTCCAGCAACCTGCGGCCAATCTCTGGGTGGCGCAACTCCGCTCCACGGAACTGGACACTGACCCTTACTTTATCACCTTCAGCCAGAAACTCTTGAATCTTGCGCGTCTTTACGTCTATATCATGCTCATCTGTACGAGGACGTATACGAATGTCTTTGAGTGTGATCGTCTTCTGATGCTTACGCGCTTCGTTCTCTTTCTTTGCCTGCTCATATTTATACCGACCGTAGTCCATCAGTTTGCAGACCGGCGGTAAGGCATTGGGCGATATCTCAACCAGATCAAGATTCCGCTCACGGGCAATGTCAAGCGCACGCATGGGGGGCATGACTCCAATCATTTCCCCGTTCTCATCGATTAAGCGCACCTCGCGTGCACGAATGCGCTCGTTCACCCGCGTCTCACGTTCACGTGAACGGTCGTTCCCCCGAAAATCCCTGTTAATAGGCCGAACCTCCCTCTTTCTTTGTGAAGTAGTGCTGACTCACTTCCCAGGCAGAAGCCTGGGTCTCTAAAAACTCGTTCCTACAAATGGTAGTTCATTCTCCCTGTACGGAGTATAGTGTTCTCACCAAGCTCAATTATAATCCAACATAGAAAAATGCGCAAGCACGATGAAGGTCAGGTCTACATCTTTGAGGGTGATGTCTGGGAGGCAATGCATTGCCTCCCAGACATCACCCTCAAAGATGTAGACTTTCTCGCTTAGTATAGACGCATCGAGAGTTATTTTTATGCTATACTGAATGTACGCTACTGTTCCATAGTAGTAGGTCTTTGCGTCCCTTGAGATTTTCCTCTGTCTAGTGCAGAATCAATACACCTTTTGGGAAAAGGGGAAGAAGCGGGGACACCCCGCGCCCCGGCAGGGGGCCTGGCCCCCTGCATCCCCATTGCCAACTCGCTCTCTATGATTGTGCACTAGCTACAATAAATGAACGGATTTGACGCCAAGGGGGAAACTTATGAGCGGCGATGTGGTTGCTGGTCATTCATGGTCATCTTCAATTGTGCCTGCCCCGTTTCGTTTTTCTCCACGCCCCAACCGAGCGACTGAAATTGCCTGGCGACCCTGGGGGCCAGCCGCATTCCAGGAAGCGATACAGCAGGATAAGCCGATTTTTCTGGTTATTTCATCGTTCTGGTGTCAATGGTGTCACATCCTGGATGAGACTACGCTCTCTGAATCAAGTATCATCTCCATTCTTAACCGTGACTATGTGCCGATCCGTGTAGATAGTGATCTGCGTCCTGATGTCAATCAGCGCTACAATCAGAATGGCTGGCCAAGCGTTGTGCTCCTTTCCCCACAGGGAGAAATCCTCTGGGGAGGTGTCTATGTTCCCCCAAATCAAATGCTCTACTACCTTGGGCATGTGCGGCGATACTACAGCGAACACCGTGACGAGATTGCTGGACAGGTAGGTGAGCTCCAGGAGCGCCGCTTCACCCGCAAACTTACCAATGCACTTCCTCGAACCGGTTTGCGCACACTCCTTCAGGAAGAGCGTGCCGCACTAATGGACCTGCCCTCTCAGGCCGGGCAAGTACTACGAGAACTGTATGATGAGGAATATGGCGGATTCAAAATCCATCCGCACCTTAAATTCCCGCATCCAGAAGCACTAGAACTCTTCTTGCTGCTCTCGAAACGGAACCAGCCAGATGCTCTGGAGAAGGTATGCTATTCGTTGGAGCAAATGTGCGAGGGTGGTCTGTGGGATAAAGAAGAAGGTGGCTTTTTCCGTTACTCCGCAGCGGGTGATTGGAGCATGCCGCATACCGAGAAGATGCTTGATGAAAATGCTGCACTGCTTCGCCTGCTCCTGCTTACAGCACAATTAGATCCATCGCCTCGGTGGTATGACCTTGCACAACAATTGGTACGCTACATCAACATAACTCTGCGGCAACCTTATACAGGAGTCTTTAGTGGAAGCCAGAGTGCCGACGAGGAGTATTACGAACCAGGCCTATACTCAAGAGCCTCGCGGCGAGCACCTCCTGTTGATACCACCATCTACGCCTCCGGCAACGCCCGCATGATATCAGCTTATCTACTCGCAGCACAGGTGCTCAAAGACCCTTCTCTAGAGAGGATAGCTTTTAAGGCATTGGATTGGCTCTGTGAGCACCTGGTACATCGAAATGGTTATATGTATCACTTTATGCTCAACATGCAGCCGGGATTACCAGGACAGTTGGCCGACCAGGTATGGATGACATGTGCTCTGCTCGATGCCTATGAAGGACGCAGACAGAAGGTGTACCTGGAGACAGCTATTGCCCTGATGCACTTTGCCTGCGAAGAGCTCCTCGATGAGCAGAATGGTCTCTTCTATGATTATCCCGACATTCCCTCTGGCCAGGGCCGCCTGGCAATGCGTGAGCAACCGTTAATTGAGAATGCCCTGGCAGCAGAGTGTTTATTGCGTATGGCTGTGCATAGCAAACGCCATCATCTACATGATACTGGACTACTTGTCCTCTCCGGTTGCCTGGAAAAGTATCTCCGTGCGGGTATCCAGGGAGCTGCTTATACCTGTGTTGTGGCACGAGCTGTGGAGAATGGGTGGGTCTGATCCCTATACCCTGTTGTACTTGCGCCCACATTTTACTGTTTCGTGTTTCTTCCCGCTTCAATCTCTGCTCATAAGGAGTTTCAATTCAGTTGAGAAGAGGGAAAATCAGGGGACACCCCTGAAACCCCGCCAGGGGCCGCGCCCCTGGACCCTGCTCATAAACAACCTCTGGGGTTAAAAAGAGGGAAAATCAGGGGGCACCCCTGAAACCCCGCCAGGGGCCGCGCCCCTGGACCCCGCTCACCAAAACCCACCCATGTAAATCCCCCAGATGGGGGAGGCACATTCACCTGGGTAGGGGTTTGTGAATCGATCGTTTCCTCTTATACTTTGCATGTGAGCAATTCAGTTGCCACAACCAGCTCGGCCAGTGCCGAAAGGAGTCACCTTGATTGGCACGCTGCTTTCTTCCTGGCTCAATGCGTCCAACCGACTTACCAATTTTGCCGTTTTGCGTGCATTGGGCATGGCAACTCGCCAGGTCTCAGCAGTCTTGCTTTGGGAGCAAGGCTTCGTCTATATCCTGGCGTTTCTCCTGGGCACGGGCCTGGGGGGGTATGCTGACCATTTTCGTCGCTCCAGCCGTCTCCTTGCTCGACCTTGCCGGATCGAGTTCCCTTTACAACCCCTATGACATACCGCCTGTCCAGACTGTGATCCCATACCCGCAGCTTTTCCTCCTGTTGGGAGTGCTCGTGGCAGTTTGTCTTGCAGTGCTGTTGCTCATAGCCCGCATTGTCTCGCGTCCGTCGCTCAGCCAGACCTTGCGGCTGAATGAAGATTAACGCCTGGTGTGTAAATCGACTTGTTCCCTATGCATCACCTTTGGTTGGTTGTACCACCTGCTGCGTTCGTAACATCTGTGTCAGCTTGCTCACAATATCATACCGTCCATAGGATGGCATCAGGTACACACCCTGCACCATACTCTGCGCTGCTGTCAGAAGTTCCTGTGCCAGCTTCAAACCTTCTTCGTGCCCACCTTCGCCAGCAGCACGCATACGGGCACGAACCTCGTCAGGAATAGTAATGCCGGGTACTTCGTTGTGGAGGTATTCGGCATGGCGCGAGCTATGCAGAGGAATACACCCAAGCAGCATTGGAATCGGCGGCTGCCCTGCCCGGTCTAAAAAGCGTAGCAACGGAGTCAGTTCGTAGATGGGCTGGGTCATAATAAAGTCTGCACCCGCCTCTAGCTTGCGCCGGTACTTCGCGATTTCAGCCGCAGTCTCTTCTTCTGTCATGTTTAGATTGAGCGCTGCTCCGATATGGAATGAGGCATGTGCTCCAATCGATGAGCCTGCTGCGTCATGTCCCTCATTCATACCACGTATCACTCGTATCAAGCCTACCGAATCTACATCCCATACCCCTGTCGTATTGGGATAATCGCCCACACGGAGTGGATCGCCTGTCAAAGCCAGGATATTACGGATGCCCAGGGCATGTGCTCCCAATAGCTCAGACTGCAGTGCCATCAAGTTGCGATCGCGAGTCGAGAAGTGGATGATCGTTTCAATACCGAGGTGATCCTGAATCAAGCGGGCGAGGGCTATGCAGCTCATGCGTACACGGGCCATTGGACTATCGGCGATGTTGATACAGTCAACACCGACTTTCTGCAGCATGGCCGCGCCCTCAAGTATCTTCTTTGGATTCAAACCCTTGGGTGGGTCAAGCTC
>WNGR01008095.1_pt1 | contig 11403 bp, 6 predicted proteins | sample 5407581 | NCBI WGS metagenome assembly WNGR01 (sample SAMN13153383, study PRJNA577476) | soil metagenome | isolation source: 80 cm soil or saprolite under Garry oak tree replicate 2 | place: USA:California | collected 2016-06-15 | reverse complement strand
GCACCCGTCGACCGAGAACCGGATCGCCGAGCTGCAGCGGCTTGCCGCCGAGCTTGGGTCGAGGCCGGGTGCTGTGCCCGGGGCGCGGGCGGAGTTGCCATCTCGACGTGGTCCCTGGGGTGCGGCTGGCAATCGCTCGGCGTCGCGCGGTCCCTGGGGCTGAGCGGCGGGTAAGGACAACCGTCATGCGCGGGCTTGACCCACGCATCCATTAATCTTCGCAAAGAGTCTCATGAAGAGAACGGATTGCCGGGTCGAATCCGGCAATGACATCCATCACCGCTCGCCGGCCGAGAACACGTTCGGCCGCGAGGTCTGGTAGTTCGCGGCGTTGGCGCGCACGTTGCCGCGCGGGTCGAGATCGACACCGAGCGTCTTCAGCAGGCCCTCATGCACCGGATGCACAAAGCCCATCGCCAGCAGCACCAGTTGGGCGTCGAGTACGAATTCAGTCCCGGGAATCGGCTTGAACTTGTCGTCGACCTGCACGCAATGCAGTTTTTCCACCTTGCCGTCGGCGCCTGAGAACTTTTCAGTGAGCACGGCGAATTCGCGCTTGGCGCCTTCGGCCTGGCTCGACGAGGTCCGCATCTTCAAGGGCCAGTTCGGCCAGGTCACGCCCTTGTTTTCATGCTCGGGCGGAGCCGGCATGATCTCGAGCTGCGTCACCGACAGCGCGCCCTGCCGGAACGACGTGCCGATGCAGTCCGAGCCGGTGTCGCCGCCGCCGATCACCACCACATGCTTGCCGCCGGCGAGAATGTCCGGGGCGCTGCCGAGCGGCTCATTGCTGACGCGGCGGTTTTGCTGCGGCAGGAAATTCATCGCGAAGTGGATGCCCGACAGCTCGCGGCCGGGGATCGGCAGGTCGCGCGCGGCTTCGGCGCCGCCGGTCAGCGCCAGCGCGTCGTACTCGTTCAGCATCTCGCGCGGATCGAGCGCGCCGGCTGACGTACCGCCGACATGGACGCCGTAGTGAAAGGTGACGCCCTCGGCTTCCATCTGCGTCACGCGGCGGTCGATGATGTGCTTCTCCATCTTGAAGTCGGGAATGCCGTAACGAAGCAGGCCGCCGGCCTTGGCGAATTTCTCGAACAGATGCACGTCGTGGCCGGCGCGCGCCAGCTGCTGCGCGCAGGCGAGCCCAGCCGGGCCGGAACCGATCACCGCGACCTTTTTGGCGGTCTTGGTGGTCGGGATTTCCGGATTGACCCAGCCATTGTCCCAGGCGCGATCGACGATGGCGCATTCGATGGTTTTGATCGTCACCGGATTGTCGTCGATGTTGAGCGTGCAGGAGGCTTCGCACGGGGCCGGGCAGATGCGCCCGGTGAACTCCGGAAAATTGTTGGTGGAGTGCAGATTGCGCGAGGCTTCTTCCCAGTTGCCGGCATAGACCAGGTCGTTGAAATCCGGAATCTGGTTGTTGACCGGGCAGCCCGGCGTGCCCGGCGCCACCGAACCGGTGCCGTGGCAATAGGGAATGCCGCAATTCATGCAGCGCGCGGCCTGGTCGCGGGTATCCTTCTCGCTTAAGGGGATGACGAACTCTTGATAGCTTTTGACGCGCTCGGCAACCGGCGCGTATTTGCGCTCGCGCCGGTCGATGTCGAGAAAACCTGTAATCTTGCCCATTAAAACCAGCGCCCCTGAAACTCTGCTTCTCTTCTCCTCATCGTCCTGAGCAACGCGCCGGTATTCGGCGCGCGTCTCGAAGGATGAGATTTGCATTCTGGCCTCATGGTTCGAGACGGCGCAAGCGCCTCCGCACCATGAGGCGAAGAATTCACGCCCCGATCGCGATTTTCGGCTCGGCGTCGGCGTTGGCCTTCAGTTCCTTCAGCGCGCGGCGGTATTCCACCGGCATCACCTTGCGGAACTTCGGCACATAGCCTTTCCAGTTCGCCAGAATGTCGGCGGCGCGCTTCGAGCCCGTCAGCTTGGCGTGGCGCGAAATCAGGATGTGCAGCCGCTCGACATCGGACTCCAGGAGATTGGCGAACACGTCGACCCTGCCATGGGCTTCGAGATCGCCGGTGTGGTGATAGGTGTTCTGGTTGACCATCTCTTCCGACAGCACCGGCTCAAGCTCGACCATCGCCATGTTGCAGAGCTTTTCGAAGTCGCCGGCCTGGTCCAGCACATAGGCGACGCCGCCCGACATGCCGGCCGCGAAGTTGCGTCCGGTCTTGCCGAGCACCACGACGATGCCGCCGGTCATGTATTCGCAGCAATGATCGCCGGCGCCCTCGACCACCGCCACGGCGCCCGAATTACGCACCGCGAAACGTTCGCCGGCGATGCCGCGGAAATAGCATTCGCCCTCGATCGCGCCATACATCACGGTATTGCCGACGATGATGGACTCCTCCGGCACGATACCGGAATTGCGCGGCGGCTTGACGATGATGCGGCCGCCGGACAGGCCCTTGCCGACATAGTCGTTGCCTTCGCCTTCGAGATCGAAGGTGATGCCGCGCGCCAGCCACGCGCCAAACGCCTGGCCTGCGGTGCCCTTGAAACCCACCTGGATGGTATCGTCCGGCAGCCCGGCATGGCCGTAGATTTTGGCCACGGTGCCGGACAGCATCGCACCGGCGCTGCGGTTGGTGTTGTTGATCTCGATCTCGAACTTGACCGGCGCGCCGCGGTCGATCGCAGCTTGTGCCTTTTCGATCAGGGTGCGGTCGAGCACGGCTTCCAGGTGATGGTTCTGGCTTTGGGCGTGATAGATCTTCTGGCCCGGCAGTTCTTTCTGGCGCACGAACAGTTTTGAGAAATCCAGTCCCTTGGCCTTCCAGTGCGCCACCAGCGTGGACTGGTCGAGCATCTGGGTCTGACCCACCATCTCGTTGAAGCTGCGGTAGCCGAGGGCGGCCATGATCTCGCGGACTTCCTCGGCAACGAAGAAGAAGTAGTTGATGACGTGCTCGGGCTGGCCGGTGAAACGCTTGCGCAGCACCGGATCCTGGGTGGCGACGCCGACCGGGCAGGTGTTGAGATGGCACTTGCGCATCATGATGCAGCCGGCCGCGATCAGGGGCGCGGTGGCGAAGCCGAATTCGTCGGCGCCCAGCAGCGCGCCGATCACGACATCGCGTCCGGTGCGGAAGCCGCCGTCGACCTGGACCACGATGCGGCTGCGCAGCCGCTCGCGCACCAGGGTCTGGTGGGTTTCGGCAAGGCCGATTTCCCAGGGGGAGCCGGCGTGCTTGATCGAGGTGAGGGGGGAGGCACCGGTGCCGCCCTCGAAGCCTGCGATGGTGACGTGGTCGGCGCGCGCTTTCGCGACACCGGCGGCGACCGTGCCGACGCCGATTTCGGAGACCAGCTTCACCGATACCAATCCGTCCGGACTGACGTTCTTGAGATCGTAGATCAGCTGCGCCAGATCCTCGATCGAATAGATGTCGTGATGCGGCGGCGGCGAGATCAGGCCGACGCCGGGCGTCGAATGCCGCACCCGCGCGATGACGGCGTCGACCTTGTGGCCGGGCAGTTGACCGCCTTCGCCGGGCTTGGCGCCTTGCGCCATCTTGATCTGCATCATGTCGGCGTTGACGAGATATTCGGTGGTGACGCCGAAACGCCCCGACGCGACCTGCTTGATCGCCGAGCGCATCGAATCGCCGTTCGGCATCGGCTTGAAGCGATCGCTCTCTTCGCCGCCTTCGCCGGTGTTGGACTTGCCGCCGATCCGGTTCATCGCGATCGCAAGCGTAGTGTGGGCTTCGCGCGAGATCGAGCCGAAGCTCATGGCGCCGGTGGCGAAGCGCCTGACGATGTCCTTGGCCGGCTCGACCTGGTCGAGCGGCACGGGCTTGCGCTTCTCGTCCTCGGCGGTCTTGATCCGGAACAGGCCGCGCAGGGTCAATAGCCGCTCGGACTGCTGGTTGAGGATTTTCGCGAACGCCTTGTAGCGCTCCAGCGAATTGCCGCGCACGGCATGCTGCAGCGTCGAGACCGACTCGGCGGTCCAGGCGTGATCCTCGCCGCGGGTGCGATAGGCATATTCGCCGCCGACATCGAGCGCGGTCTTGTACATCGACGCATCGCCGAAGGCGTCGGTATGGCGGCGCGCGGTTTCCTCGGCGATCTCCGCCAGGCCCACACCTTCGATGCGGGTGTGGGTGCCGACGAAATATTTGGAGACGAAATCCGCCTTCAATCCGACGGCGTCGAAGATCTGCGCGCCGCAATAGGACTGATAGGTCGAGATGCCCATCTTCGACATCACCTTCAGCAGGCCCTTGCCGATCGACTTGATGTAACGCTTGATGATCTCGTAGTCGTCGAGCGCCGCCGGCAGCCGGTCCTTCATCGCGATGATGGTCTCGAACGCCAGATAGGGGTTGATCGCTTCGGCGCCGTAGCCGGCCAGACAAGCGAAGTGATGGACCTCGCGCGGCTCGCCGGATTCGACGACAAGCCCGACCGAGGTCCGCAACCCGGTGCGGATCAGATGATGATGCACGGCGGCGCAGGCGAGCAGCGAGGGTATCGGAATCCGGTCCGAACCGGCCATGCGGTCGGACAGGATGACGATGTTGATGCCTTCGCGGACGGCGGCTTCCGCGCGCGCGCACAGTTCGTCGAGCACCTGCTCCAGGCCGGCGGCGCCGAAGCCGGCGTGGAAGGTGGTGTCGAGCGTACGCGACTTGAAATGGGTGTCGGCGATTTCGGAGATCGAGCGGATCTTTTCGAGGTCGCCGTCGGTCAGGATCGGCTGGCGCACCTCGAGCCGCTTGGTGCCGGCCACGCCCCGCAGATCGAACAGGTTCGGCCGCGGCCCGATGATCGAGACCAGACTCATGACCAGTTCTTCGCGGATCGGATCGATCGGCGGATTGGTGACCTGCGCGAAATTCTGCTTGAAGTAGGTGAACAAGGGCTTCGGCTTGGCCGACAGCGCCGAGATCGGCGTGTCGTTGCCCATCGAGCCGTTGGCCTCTTCGCCGGTCGACGCCATCGGCGTCATCAGGATGGTGATGTCTTCCTGGCTATAGCCGAACGCCTGCTGCCGATCCAGGAGCGGCAGGTTGGAGCGGATGCCCTTGGTCGGGGCATCCGGCAATTCCTCCAGCACGATCTGGGTGCGGTCGAGCCACTCGCGATAGGGATGGCTCTTGGCCAGCTGTGCCTTGATCTCGTCGTCGGGAATCAGCCGGCCCTGTTCGAGGTCGACCAGCAGCATCTTGCCGGGCTGCAGCCGCCACTTGGTGATGATGTGTTCTTCGGGAATTTTCAGCACGCCCATTTCGGACGCCATCACGATGCGGTCGTCGCTGGTGACGAGATAGCGCGCCGGGCGCAGGCCGTTGCGGTCGAGCGTGGCGCCGATCTGGCGGCCGTCGGTAAACGCAATCGCGGCCGGGCCGTCCCAGGGCTCCATGATCGCGGCGTGATATTCGTAGAACGCGCGGCGCGTTTCATCCATTAGCGGATTGCCGGCCCAGGCTTCCGGAATCATCATCATCACGGCGTGCGGCAGCGAGTAGCCGCCCTGCACCAGGAATTCGAGGCCGTTGTCGAAGCAGGCGGTGTCGGACTGGCCTTCATAGGAGATCGGCCACAGCCGGCTGATGTCCTTGCCGTACAGTTCCGAATGCACCGAGGCCTGCCGCGCCGCCATCCAGTTGACGTTGCCGCGCAGCGTATTGATCTCGCCGTTATGCGCGATCATCCGGTACGGATGTGCCAGCGACCAGGCCGGGAAGGTGTTGGTCGAAAACCGCTGATGCACCAGCGCCAGCGCGCTTTCGAAATCGGGCTCGCTCAGATCGGGATAGTATTTGCCGAGCTGGTCGGCGAGGAACATGCCCTTGTAGATGATGGTGCGGCACGACATCGACACCGGATAATAGCCGGCGAGGCCGCGGTCGCGGCGCAGGTAGATCGCCTGCGAAATCGACTTGCGCAGGATGTAGAGTCGGCGCTCGAATTCGTCGTCGCTCTTGATGTGATCGCCGCGGCCGATGAACACCTGCATGTTGGCGGGCTCGGTCGGCTTGACGGTTTCGCCGAGCGAGGAATTGTCGGTCGGCACGTCGCGCCAGCCGAGCAGCGTCAATTGCTCGGCCTTGATCTGGTCGGCGATGATGCTCGTGATGACTTTGCGCCACGCCGTTTCCTTCGGCATGAACAGCGCGCCGACCGCGTAGTCGCCGGGCTTCGGTAACTGGAAGCCGATCTCGGCGGCCTTGCGCAAAAAGAAGGCGTGCGGAATCTGTACCAGAATGCCGGCGCCGTCGCCGGCACGGGGATCGGCGCCGACCGCGCCGCGATGCTCGAGATTGCACAGAATGTTGATCGCGTCGGAGACGATCTGGCGCGATTTCTTGCCCTTGATGTTGGCGATGAAGCCGACGCCGCAGGAATCCCTTTCCAGCGATGGGTCGTAGAGACCCTCGGCGGGGGGACGCCAGCTGTGCTCGCGCAAGCCTTGTTCGCCCAGGGCTTCATCCGGTTTCGACGCCGGGGCCGCCGACAGCGCATCCATCACGATGTTTTCGCGCTCGAACTCCGACCCGCTCATCTTAAGTCCTCTCAATCAGGCAAGGGCCTCAACCGTCGTTGGCGCACCTTGGGCGTTTGCGGTACCCACCGGGCCACCGCTCGTCCTCCGCGAGCCGCAATTTCATAAATTCAGGCCTGGGCGTTCAGCGTCCCCGACGAACGGCCTTGCCTGCACTTTCCGGGCGCCTGGCGCCCGACTTTCGTTGCAATCCCTGTGCCGGGTTTGCAACCGCAATTGAGACAGTGATACTGTCCTAACTCTCACCATGCCAAACTTTTTTCTATCATACAAGCGCGCGGAAGTCGCCGGCCGCATGCCACGTGCGTAGAGAACGGCAGAGTCGCGCCGGATTTGAGGCAGGCGCGCCGCGATACGGCCAAAGGACCGCCGGATTCAGCGACGAAGTTGCCGCCGGGGATTAACAGAGCGGAAAAAACGCTCGGGGCCTCGGGGCGTTACAGGAGCGACGGCGATGAAGCTGTTCACAACATGGGTCGTGTCGGCCGGGCTGGCTCTGGCGGCGACGGCCGCGGACGCGCAAGTTCTGGTGCCACACGGAGCCGGCAGTTCGGGTTATACCGCCGTGTCCGACGTCGACGGTCCCTATGCTGCGGTGCCGGAGGGCGTGCCGGCGCCTGGCTATGGGCCAACACTGCTGCCGGCACCGGAGGTCTACACCGTCCTCCGCGAAAACGGATTTTCGCCGCTCGGAGCTCCGCAGCTGCGCGGCGTGGTTTACACGATTGCGGTGATCGATCGCCGCGGCGATGACGGGCGGCTGGTGATCGATGCCCGCAATGGGCGGATCATCCGTTTCATGCAGGCGTACCGGAGGAGCGGCAATCCCAATGACGACTTGAGCATGACCGACGGTCCGGTGGGGTCGTTGCCGCCGATCAGCCAGGTTCGGGGAGCGCCGCGTCCGCCGCTGTCAATACCGAGGGTTGCGAGCCGTACGCCTTCGGTGCCGATGCCGAAAGCATCGCCGCCGCGCGCCGCAGGGCCGGCGCCATTAGCGGCCCAGCCTGCTCCCGAGCCGGTGCAGCGGTCGGCGGCGACGCAGCCGAAACCGGCCGATGCGCAGGCCGCCGTGCCCGCGGCCGTCGCACCGGCTGCCGTCGAGGCGAAGCCCGCGCCGCAGATTCAGCCGACGCAAGCGATGCCGAATGCGCAGGGGCTGGATTGAGGCATCCAGTGTTGAGGCCTCGCTAAAAGGCGCTCCGACGATCGAACCTCGCTCGCCGGGTAGACGGCTATTCCTTGCGGCCGGCGGCCGCCAGGATCAGATCGGCAATCTCCTTGGGATGAGACACCAGAGACAGGTGACCTGCCTCAAGCTCCACCGTGGTCGCATTCATGCGTTTCGCCAGGAATCGCTCCAGGTCGGGATTGATGGTCTGATCGAGCTTCGACACCGCATACCATGAGGGCTTGGAGTGCCACGCGGCCGCGGTGGTTCGTCCGCCGAACAAGGCTGTGGCCGCAGGTTCCTGCACGGCATAAAGCACCTGTGCTGCCTTGGGCTCGACGCCATTTGCGAAATATTTCAGAAACGAATCTTCGGACAATCTGGTGAAGCCATCGTGTTCCTGGATGCCCGCCCGCACCGGCCCGGTGGGAAATTTCCCGGAGAGGGCGACGAAATCCTCTCCCGCGTCGGGAGCCCGCGCGGCAACATAGACAAGTGCTGTGACCTTGGGATCGATCCCGGTCTCGCTGATGACGGTGCCGCCCCAGGAGTGGGCGACCAGCACGGTCGGGCCATCCTGAAGCGCCAATGCGCGGCGTGTCGCGGCGACAGAATCCCCGAGCGACGTCAGCGGATTTTGCACGGCGGTGACTTTCAGTCCGGCGGCCCGAAGCAGCGGGATCACCTCGGCCCAGCTGGAGCCGTCCGCCCACGCGCCATGCACCAGCACGACGTTGCGCACCGCAATCGGCGCGGCCGGCTGCGCTTCAACTGCGCCGAGGGTCGCTGTGAGCGCGGCGATGGCGAGTGCGATCGTGACTTGGGCTATCTTCATCGGATTAACTCCGTGACTAAATTTTCTAGGTGAAGCGTTGCGCCTCATAAATGTTTGCAGCCGTCCGCGTTGCAAGAGATTCACGGCTCGGTGATACCGGCAATTCGTGCGATCTGGAAAAAGCAAGAGCTGGAGAGAGCCGGCGCATATCCGCCAGTCGTCCCGCGTTCGCGCAGACGACAACAATAAACTCGGCGCACAAAAACGCCCCGGTTTCCAGGGGCGTTTTCGCAATTGTGGATGCAGATGCCGGCCGAAACCGAACTGCGCTTACGCGGCGGCTTTGGCGGCCGAGCCGTCGACGACCTGCGGAGTGGCTGCGCTCGTGGCCGCGATCGGAATGCTGCGGGGCTTCTTGGCCTCGGGAATCTCGCGAACGAGATCGACGTGAAGCAGGCCGTTCTCAAGCGAAGCGTTCTTCACCACCACGAAATCGGCCAGTTGGAACGCGCGCTCGAAGGTGCGCGCCGCGATGCCGCGATACAGCACTTCGGACTTGTGCTTGCCGTTTTCGTTGGCGGATTTTTCGCCCTTGATCGTCAGCGTGTTTTCCTTGGCGACGATGGAGAGTTCGCCCTGCGAAAAGCCGGAGACCGCAACGCTGATGCGGTAGGTGTTCTCACCGGTGCGCTCGATGTTGTAGGGCGGATAGCCGGGGCTGCCGTCTGCGGTGGCCTGGTCGAGCAGGGAAAAGAACCGGTCGAAGCCGACTGTGGAACGATAAAACGGGGTGAGGTCATAGGTACGCATAGGATAGTCCTCCATTGAGCGACTGTTGAATTTAACCCGCCCGCCATCGGGCCGGGCTTTCGTTGATCGTGCAGCCTTGCTCGGTTCCCCGAAACACTGGTAGCGGCCTGCACGAAGGTGATATGGGAGGAACCTGTTGGTGTTCAAGAGGGCGGCACCGAACCGCTTTTTGACGCTTCCCAGCCTTGCCCGCCCTTGATTTTCAGCACGTTTCACCTAGCCGGTCCCCGCCATGACGCTTGTGTCGATTCCCGCCAATCCCGTTCCGGAGGATGTCGTCACCGGCACCATCAAGACGCCCGACGGCGCGGAATTGAGGTTTGCGCGCTGGGCGCCGCCGGCCGGGCGCAAGGGCACGGTCTGCGTCTTCACCGGCCGCGGCGAGCAGATCGAAAAATATTTCGAAACGGTGCGCGACCTGCGCGACCGCGGCTTCGCGGTGGCGATGATCGACTGGCGCGGGCAGGGCCATTCGTCGCGGCGCTTGCGCGATCCGCGCAAGGGTTATGTCCGCGATTTCTCCGATTTCGAAGTCGACGTCGAGACCTTCGTGCAGCAGGTGGTGCTGCCGGATTGTCCGCCGCCGCACTTCGCGCTGGCGCATTCAATGGGCGGCGCGGTGATGCTGCGCGTCGCGCATGCGGGAAAACGCTGGTTCGACCGCATGGTGCTGACGGCGCCGATGATCGATCTTCCCGGACACCGTACCGGCTTTGCGGCGCGCGCGCTGCTGCGCGTGTTGCGGCTCGCGGGCCAGGGTGGCCGCTACATTCCCGGCGGCTCCGGCGATCTGGTGGGAACGTCGTCGTTCGTCAACAATCCCTTGACCAGCGATCCCGTGCGCTATGCCCGCAACGCTGCGATTCTGGATGAAGACCCGACGCTCGGCATCGGGTCGCCGACGGTGGCCTGGGCCGACACCGCGTTCAAAGCGATGCGCGGCTTCCGCGCCTCCAACTACCCCTCGCAAATCCGGCAGCCGATCCTGATGCTGGCCGCCAGCAACGACACCATCGTCTCGACGGCGGCGATCGAGGAGTTCGCCTATCACCTGCGCGCCGGCTCGCATCTCGTGATCGCCGGCTCGAAGCACGAAATCCTGCAGGAGCAGGACCGCTACCGCGCGCAATTCTGGGCGGCGTTCGATGCCTTCGTGCCGGGCACGCCGCTGTTCAAGTAAGGGGCGTGTACCCATGGCGTCGAACACAACGGTCCGTCACGCCCCTCCCAACGGACCGACGCGAGCGCAGCCCCTCGGCATTCCACCAAATTCAATTCTTGGCCGATGAAGGCGATGCTTTGTGCGGCGCCGGCAGAGCCGCCTTGGCAGTCCTGGCGCGGTTCAAGTTTTCGATGCGCTTCGCCTGAGCAATGTCGGCGAATGCGCGGTCGAATTCGTGCATGCGATAGAAGACGATGCCGCGATCGATGTAGGCATCTGCAAAGCCCGGATCGTGCTGGATCGCCCGATCGAAGTCGGCGATCGCGCGGTTGAGGTCGCCATCGCGGTACGCGAAGATTCCGCGCTCCCGGTAGGATTTGGCGTCGTGTGCCGAGAGGTCGGGAGCCGGACTGGCATTGGCGATTGCCCCAGCGCCGTCCGTATTCGCCGCGGGTGCAACGGCGCTCGGCAGGATCGCGTCGTCAGGGACCGCTGTACCCACAAGCTTGTCCCGTGGCTCATCTCGGCGGGTGGTATCGATTGGCTCCGTCGGCGTGGCAGCCGCGATTTCGGTCGGGCCGACATGGGCAATGACCTGGTCGCGGTCCGTATTTGCCGCGGGTACAACGGCACTCGGTACGATCGCGTCGCTAGCGACCACTGCACCCTCAACCATGTCGCGCGGCTTGTCCCGGCCGGCTGTATCGAATTGCACCGTCGGTGTGACAGCGGCGATTTCGTCCGGTCCGCGCGCAGCAACCTGAGTCGCTTTTACCGGAGTGACAGACAGCTTCGAAAGCTGCTCGAACACCAAATATCCCGCGATCGACACCGTCGAAAGGAAAGCAACCTTCATGGCATCGGAGGCGAGCTTGCGGATCGTGCCGGGGCTCGAGCGCTTCGACGTCGGATCAGGCCGCCGGAGTGTGAGCGCGAGCAGCCGGTCGTAA
>WNGR01007705.1_pt1 | contig 11404 bp, 13 predicted proteins | sample 5407581 | NCBI WGS metagenome assembly WNGR01 (sample SAMN13153383, study PRJNA577476) | soil metagenome | isolation source: 80 cm soil or saprolite under Garry oak tree replicate 2 | place: USA:California | collected 2016-06-15 | reverse complement strand
CTCCCCATATTCCTGGCTTTATTAGCTATATGACGACATGCTCCGGGCCGCGGGACAGGTTAGTATCCGATGTTGCTCAGGCCCTTGAGGCCGAGGAGTTGGCGTGCCTCCGCTGGTGTCGCGATCTCCAGCGACAGCGCCTCGAGTATGCCCCTGATCTTGGCTACCTGGTCGGCGTTCGACTCCGCGATCTGGCCCTTGCCCAGGTACAGGCTGTCCTCGAGGCCGACCCGAACGTGTGAGCCCATGATCGCTGCCGCGGTGACGATGCCCATCTGGTACTTGCCGGCCCCGAGCGTCGACCATTGGTAGGCGTCGCCGAGCAGGCGGTCGGCCGTCCTCTTCATGTGCACGATGTGATCGACGTCCGGGCCGATGCCTCCCATGGTGCCAAAGATGGTCTGGATGAAGATGGGCGGCGCGACCAGGCCCTTGTCCAGGTAATAGGCGAGCGTGTAAAGATGCGACACGTCGTAGGCCTCGGCCTCGAACCTGGTGCCGGTCTGCGGTCCGACCACCGCGAGCATGTGCTCGATGTCGGCGTAGGTGCTGACGAAAGGCTCGCGTCTCGTGCTCTCCAGGTACGGCTCCTCCCAGTCGTACTTGAAGGTGCCGCGATACCGGTCGATCATCGGGAAGCTGCCGTAGTTCATCGTGCCCAGGTTCAGCGTGCACAGCTCTGGCTTGAGTGTCATCACGCCTTCGAGCCGTTCGTCCACGGTCATCCCGGTGCCGCCGCCAGTCGAGATGCTGATCACCACGTCGCTGCGGTCGCTGATGCCGCGAGCGTACTTGGCGAAGACCGCCGGATCCGCGCTCGGGCGGCCGTCGTGCGGATCGCGGGCGTGCAGGTGCAGTATCGCTGCACCCGCCTCGGCTGCCGCCACGCCCTGGTCGACGACCTGTTCCACCGTGTATGGCAGATGAGGTGACATTGATGGAGTGTGGCCCGAGCCTGTTATCGCGCAGGTGATGATGACCTTCTGGGACCCCGTCATCGCACTCGCCGTCCTCGCCGTCGGGAGTCCGTTGTTCACGATACGAACGATACGTTCTCATCGTAAAACCCATGGAAGCATGCACCGGCGCTAACGGTCAAGGAGTCAATTGCGGACGAGACGCCGCGGGCAGGCCGGTCAGTCGAGCAGGGCGCGCACGAGCTTGGCCGTCTCGGCGGCCTCCATGCCGATCTCGTGGAGCCGGCTGAGGGGATTGCGCGAAGCCAGTCCCCACACTTCGATCACGGCCATCGGGGCCTGCCGGGCATTCAGCACCGCCGCAGAGGCTCCGGACGTGAATTCCTCGTACTCTCGATCGCATATCGCGTAGCCGGCATGCCTGATCGAATCGAGTTCGCGGTCAAGTTCGCCGCGATCGGTGATCGTCCGGTCGGTGTAGCGCGGTAGCTCCGCGGGCAAGATCGCTTCCCGCTCCCCCGGGCGCAGCCAGGCCAGGAACACCTTGCCGCCGGATGAGGCGTGCAGCGGAAGAGACCGGCCACGCCAGTCCGGCATGATCAGCTCCGGCGGGTCAACCTGGTCGACGTACACCACGTTGAACCGCTTGGCCACCGCGAGCGTGACGGACTCATTGGTCCGGAACGCCAGCTGCTCTATCAGCGGCCTTACCCGCCGCACCAGGGCATCGTCGGTGACGGCGTTGGCCACCGAAATGGCCCCGTAGCCGATCGTGTACCGCTGGGTGATCGGATCGCGGTCCACTAGCCCGTGATACTCCAGCGTGAGCAGCAGACGCCACGCCGTGCTCCGGTTGATGCCGCGGGCCTGAGCCAGCTCCAGCACGCTAGGCGGGGTGGCGGCCTCCGCGACGGACTTCAGCAGCGCGACCGCCCGGTCGACCGCCTGAATGCGCCGGTAGCCTGCGCCCACGCCAGGACCCGGCGCGTCCGCGGCAGTCAGGGAGCCCGCGCCGTGGCCCCCGTCGGCCTCTGGCAATGCCATACGCAAAATATACCTGGCGCGTTACCGTGGTCCAGCAGTCATCTTGCCCAGGTACGAAGTGCCCGTGCGGATGGCGCGTGGTGGTTTAACGGCGGGGGATGTACCCGATCCCGCGGCTGATCTCGCCGGCGCCGGCGCACAGCGCGCGGGCCACCTCGTCGAAGGTGCCAGGACCCAGCCGGTAGGACGGGCCGGACACGCTGAGCGCGGCCACGACCGTGCCGTCGGCGCCGCGGACCGGCGCGGCGACCGCGTTGAGCCCTGTCTCGAGTTCCTCGGCGGTGGCCGCCCAGCCGCGCTGGCGTACCAGCCCCAGCTCGGCCCGCAGTTGCCCGGGGTCGGTGACCGTGCGAGGGGTGTGCGGCTCCAGCCCGCCCGCGAGCAGCGTGGCCAGCTCGCCGGAGTCCAGCCAAGCGAGCAGCACCTTGCCGCTGGAGGTGGCGTGCAGCGGGGTGCGCTGCCCGATCCAGTTCTGGATGCTCACCGTGGCCGCGCCCTGTTCCTGGCTGACGTTCACCGCGGCGTCGCCGTCGCGCACGGCGACGTTGACGGTCTCGTTGAAGGCGCCGGCCAGCCGGCGGCATACCTGCCGGGCCTCGCGGGCGAGGTCGAGGCGCGCGGTGGTGGCGCCGGCCAGGCGCACGATGCCGAACCCCAGGTGGTACTTGCCCCGCTCGCCAGCCTGCTCGACCAGCCGGTGCTGCCCCAGAGTCGTCACGAGCCGGAACGCGGTGGACTTGTGCACCCCGAACTCCGCGGCGATCTCGGTAACGCCCAGCTCGGGCTGGCGGGCGAGCAACTCGAGGATGGCCAGCGCGCGGTCGACCGACTGCACCGCGCCGGCGGCCTCTGCGGTGCCGGGCCCCCGGCCGTTGCTGTTGCTCATGACGCACCTATAGCGCGATATCCGCCGAATTCTGGCCGCGCCCTTGACCAGGGTCCCCAGGCAAGCGATTCTGTTTCCTATAACGCCATTTAATGTGTAATACGCAACAAGAAGGCGCCAATGATCGCGGTTTGCCCTGTGGGCGACATACCCGAGGGCGGGGCGGTCCGCGTCGCCACCGACCCGCCGATCGCGGTGTTCAAGGTGGGCGGTGAGCTGTACGCGGTCGACGACACCTGCACCCACCAGGACGCCTCGCTGGCCGACGGCTGGGTGGAGGGATGCCTGGTCGAGTGCCCGCTGCACGCCTCGTGCTTCGACCTGCGCACCGGGGCGGCGACCGGGCCGCCGGCGAAGCGGCCGGTGCGCACCCACCGGGTCGAGGTGGCCGGCGAGGTCGTGTTCGTGCGGCCAGCCCCGGCCCCCGCCCAGGTCGGCTGATGCGCACCGTCACGGTGGTCGGCGCGTCGCTGGCCGGGCTGACCGCGGCCAGGGCGCTGCGCGCGCACGGCTACGACGGGCGGATCGAGATCGTCGGCGCCGAGCGGCACCGGCCCTACGACCGGCCCCCGCTGTCCAAGGAGTTCCTCGCCGGTGCCGTCCCCGCCCCCCACCTGGCACTGGAAAGCGCCGAGGACGATGCCCTGGACCTGCGCTGGCGGCTCGGCCGCCGCGCCGTCCGGCTCGACCCGGCCGGCCGGGCCGTGGTCCTCGACACGGGCGAGAGCCTGGCCGGCGATGGCGTGGTCGTGGCGACGGGCGCGAGGGCCAGGCAGCTCCCCGGGCCGCGGCTCGCGGGCGTGCACACCCTGCGCACCGTCGACGACGCCCTCGAACTGCGTGCCGCGCTGCATCCCGGCGCCCGGCTGGTGGTCATCGGCGCCGGGTTCATCGGCACGGAGGTCGCCTCGACCGCCCGTCGCCTTGGCCTGGACGTCACCGTCGTGGCGGCCGGCCCCGCGCCCCTCGCCGGGCCCCTCGGCGAGGAGATGGGAATGGTCTGCGCGGCGCTGCACGCCGAGCACGGGGTGCGGCTGGTCACCGGCGCCGCGAGAGCTTTGCCGATCGGAGACCGCCGGGTGCGCGCCGTTCGGCTGGCCGCCGGCCCGGAGCTCCCCGCCGACATCGTGGTCGCCGGAATCGGCTCGGTGCCGTGCGTGGACTGGCTCGCCGGCAGCGGCCTGCGCATCGACGGCGGCGTGCTGACCGACGAGCGATGCGCCACCGCGATCCCGGGGGTGGTGGCCGTCGGCGACTGCGCGGTGGCCCCCAGCGCCTATACCGGCGCCCTGCTGCGCGGCGGGCACTGGACGCACGCGCAGCAGCAGCCCGCCGTCGCGGCCGCCACCCTGCTCGGCCGCGACCACCAGCCGCCGCCCCTGGCCTGCGTGCCCTACTTCTGGTCTGACCAGTACGGCGTGCGCTTGCAGTTTGCGGGGCACCGGCGGGCCGGGGACGCCGTCGAGGTGACCGAGGGCGACCTCGGCTCCCGGCGGTTCGTCGCGGTGTACCGCCGCGGCGGACGGCCCGTCGCGGTGCTCGCGATGAACCCGCCCAAGCCATTCGCCCGCTGGCGCCGCGAGCTGGCCCGCTTGTGCGTGCCGGCGGTTGCCTGACGTTCCGCACGCGTGAGAGGAACCCATGACCGTGACATCGCAGCTCCCGCCCAGCCTGATCGCGACGCTGCCCGGCCGCTCCTACACCGATCCTGAGATCTTCGCCGCCGAGCAGGAGCACATCTTCGAGGCGCAGTGGATCGCGGCGGGGTGCGCCGCCGACCTCGCCGCGCCTGGCTCGTTCCGCACCGTCAGCGTCGGCCGGGAGAATGTCCTGCTGCTGCGCGGCCAGGACGGCACGCTGCGCGCGTTCCTCAACGTCTGCCGGCACCGCGGCGCCCAGCTCTGCACAGCCGCCTCTGCACAGCCGCCTCCGGACAGGTCAAACGGGCCTTGCAGTGCCCGTATCACGCCTGGACCTACCGGCTGGACGGCAGTCTCCTGTCCGCTCCCAACCTGACCGAGATGGCCGACATCGACCGTGCCGAGTACGGCCTGGCGCCGGTGCACCTGCGGGAGTGGCTAGGCTACGCCTGGGCGTGCCTGGCGGAGGCGCCCCCGTCGTTCGAGGACACCGTGATAGGCGCGGTCGCCGGGCGACTCGGCGGTCCGGCCGAAATCGGCGCCTGGGACATCGGGTCGCTGGCCGTGGGCCAGCGGGTCACGTACGACGTGGCGGCGAACTGGAAGCTAATCGTCGAGAACTTCATGGAGTGCTACCACTGCGCGACGATCCATCCGGAGCTCACCGAGGTGCTGCCGGAGTTCGCCGACGGCTACGCCGCCCAGTACTTCGTCGGGCACGGCGCCGAGTTCGGTGACGGCATCGAGGGCTTCACCGTGGACGGCAGCCCCGGCCTGGACAAGATCCACGGCATCGGCGCCGACCACGACCGGCGCTACTATGCGATCACCGTGCCTCCCCAGGTGTTCATCAACCTGGTACCTGATCACGTTATCTTCCACCGGATGTACCCAGCCACCGCGGACCGGACGGTCATCGAGTGCGACTGGCTCTTCCGGCCCGACGCGCTGGCCGCCGGGCACGGCATCTCCCGCTCGGTGGAGCTGTTCCACCGGGTCAACCAGCAGGACTTCGAGGCCTGCGAGCGCTGCCAGCCCAGCATGTCCTCGCGGCTGTACCGCCACGGCGGGGCGCTGGTGCCCTCCGAGCACCATATCGGCGCGTTCCACGAGTGGGTGCAGCACCGGCTCGGGGCGGGCCAGTGAGCGCGCAGGCCAGGGAGCTGCTCCTCGACCGCGGGCTTGCCGAGGCCGACCCGCAAGTGCACGCGGCGATCGCCGGTGAGCTGCACCGCCAGCAGAGCACCCTGGAGATGATCGCCAGCGAGAACTTCGCGCCCGTGGCGGTGATGGCCGCGCAGCGCTCGGTGCTCACGAACAAGTACGCCGAGGGTTATCCCGGGCGGCGTTACTACGGCGGCTGCGAGCACGTCGATGTAATCGAGCAGCTGGCCATCGACCGGCTGCGGGACCTGTTCGGCGCGGAGTACGCCAACGTCCAGCCACATTCCGGGGCCCAGGCGAACGCGGCGGTGATGGCCGCGCTGCTGAGTCCGGGCGACGCCATCCTCGGCCTGGACCTCGCCCACGGCGGGCACCTCACCCACGGCATGCGGCTGAACTTCTCCGGCAAGCTCTATGACGTCGCCGCCTACCACGTGCGCGAATCCGACCACCGCGTCGACATGGACGAGGTGGCGCGGCTGGCCAGGGAACGGCGGCCGAAGCTGATCGTCGCCGGCTGGTCGGCCTACCCTCGCCACCTGGACTTCGCCGCGTTCCGCGCGATCGCCGACGAGGCAGGGGCCTACCTGATGGTCGACATGGCGCACTTCGCCGGGCTGGTCGCGGCCGGCCTGCACCCGTCTCCAGTGCCACATGCGCACGTGGTCACCTCCACGACCCACAAGACCCTCGGGGGGCCGCGCGGCGGGGTGATCCTCGCCGGGGCCGAGCTTGGCAAGAAACTCAGCTCCGCGGTGTTCCCCGGCCAGCAAGGCGGCCCGCTTGAGCACGTGATCGCGGCCAAGGCGGTGGCGTTCAAGCTGGCCACGGAGCCGGACTTCCGCGAGCGCCAGGAGCGGACCCTGGCCGGAGCGCGGCTGCTCGCCGAGCGGCTGCTCGCCGAGGAGCCCGCGGGCATCCGGCTGGTCAGCGGGGGCACCGACGTCCACCTCGTGCTCGTCGATCTGCGGGCGTCCGAGCTCGACGGCAAGCAAGCCGAGGACCGGCTGCACGCCATCGGGATCACGGTCAACCGAAACGCAGTGCCGTTCGACCCCCGCCCGCCGATAGTCAGCTCCGGACTCCGGATCGGCACCCCTGCCCTGGCCACCCGCGGCTTCGGCGCCGCCGCGTTCGCCGAGGCCGCCGACGTGATCGCGGGCGCACTGCGGCCCGCGGCCAACGACGCTGACCTCGCCCGGCTGCGAGGCCGGGTGGCGGCGCTCGCCGCCGCCTACCCGCTCTACCCGAACCTCACCGGCGAGCTCCGATGAGCGTGAACCTCCCTGAGCACCCAGATTTCTGTCCACCCGGAGGGAACCCGCCGTGACGGCTGAGACGCTCGACCGTGCCCATCCGTTGCGGTCCTGGTCGGGCCGGTTCGCCGCGCTGCCAGACGGGGTGCGGCTCGCCGCCGAGCCGTTCCTCGCCCAGGCCTGCCTCCGGGCTACGCCCTTTGGTCCCGCCGCCGCGCGCGTCGCCGCCGGGCTGGGCGTCACCGGGCTGCCCGGGCCGTCGCGCTCGGCCACCGGGCCAACCGCGACGGTGATCTGGCTCGGGCCGGACGAGTGGCTGGTCACCACCCCGTCCCCCACGCCCGGCGAACTCGAGTCACAGCTGCGTGCGGCAGCCGGCCCCGACGGCACGGTCGTGGACGTCTCGGCGCAGCGCACCGCCCTGCGGCTGCGCGGCCGGCATGCCCGCGACCTGCTTGAGACGGGCTGCGCGATCGACTTGCACCCGCGGGCGTTCCGCGCCGGCTCGGCCGTGGCGACCATGCTCGGGCCTGCGCAGGTGCTCTTGCTGGCCCTCGACGGCACCGCCACCGACTACCGCATCCTCGTGCGCGCCTCGTTCGCCGGCTACCTCGCCGCCTGGCTCGTGGACGCCGCCACCGAGTTCCGCACTGACACCTGAAGCCGAGGAGAGACACCATGGCCGTCACCCCACGCGTCGTGATCATTTGCGCCGGCATCGTCGACCCGGGCATGACCCGGATCCGCGGTCAGGCCGGGGCCGGATCGCCCTGGCAGGAGCGGCCATGACGATCAGCGCCTTCGACCTGTTCAAGGTCGGCATCGGCCCGTCGAGCTCGCACACGGTCGCGCCGATGCGCGCCGCGCGCTCGTTCGCGGCCCGCCTTGAGCAGGAGGGGCTGCTCGCGAGCACCACCCGGGTGCGGGCCGAGCTGTTCGGGTCGCTCGGCGCCACCGGGCACGGGCACGGCAGCGTGGGCGCGGTCGCGCTCGGCCTGGAAGGCGAGCAGCCCGACGTGGTGGATCCCGCGGCGGGGCAGGCGCGGGTCCTTGCCATCCGCGACGAGGATGCGCTCCTGCTCATGGGCAAGCAGCGCATCACATTCCGCATCGACGACGACATCGTGCTGCACCGCCGCAAGAGGCTGCCGCTCCACCCTAACGGGATGCTGTTCCGCGCGGCCGGCGTGGACGGTTCCGCGCTGCTCACCCGGACCTACTACTCAGTCGGGGGCGGGTTCGTGCTCAGCCAGGACGAGGCGGGGAATCCCGCCCTGGCCGAGGACCCGACCCCGGTCCGCTACCCGTTCCGTACCGGTGCGGAGCTGCTGGCGCGCACCCGCGAGACCGGCCTGAGCATCAGCGAGATCATGCTGGCCAACGAACTGGCCTGGCGCAGCGCCGAGCAGGTGCACAGCGGGCTGCTGCACATCTGGTCGGTGAAGTGCGGCGCGGCTCGCACGCCACCGGAGTGCTGCCGGGAGGGCTCAAGGTGCGCCGCCGTGCCGCGGCGCTCCGGGAGAGCCTGGAGGCGAACAGCGACTCCCGCGACGCGCTGCGCGCGATGGAATGGGTCACCCTCTACGCCCTGGCGGTCAACGAGGAGAACGCGGCAGGAGGCCGCGTGGTTACCGCGCTTTTCAGGGGATCCGAATCCGTTTCGGAGTGCGCGCCTGAACCGGTTATCCGAGTTCCGGCAGAGGCGTTTCTGCTTACCGTTCACAATGGCGGACTGTGATCCGGCCTGGTCAGCGCTCTTCCTTCGCTGCCGATTTTTCTGGCGCACAGCTGTGCGTGACATACTCGCCCAGCTCAGTGCCCACAACGTACAGTTCTGACTCCAGAAAAGGCCACCCACCAACGGTGCCGCCGGGATCGTGCCGGCGGTCCTGCACTACTACCAGAATTTCATCGACTCATCCTCCCCAGGCGGCGTGGTCAGGTTCCTGCTCACCGCCGCCGCGATCGGGCTACTGTTCAAGGAGAACGCCTCCATCTCCGGGGCCGAGGTCGGCTGCCAGGGCGAGGTGGGCGCGGCCTGCTCAATGGCCGCGGCCGGGCTTGCCGCTGTCCTCGGCGGCACCCCCGAGCAGGTGGAGAACGCCGCCGAGATCGGCATCGAGCACAACCTCGGGCTCACCTGCGACCCGGTCGGCGGCCTAGTGCAGATCCCGTGCATCGAGCGCAACGCCATGGCAGCGATCCAGGCCATCACCGCGGCCCGGATGGCCGTGCGCGGCGACGGGCGCCACCACGTCACCCTGGACAAGGCGATCAAGACCATGCGGGAGACCGGCGCGGACATGAAGGACAAGTACAAGGAAACCGCCCGCGGCGGGCTAGCCCTCAATGTCATCGAGTGCTGACACGAGCGCCCGGCGGCTGGAATCAGCCATCGGACCGGGCGCGCGCCGGGCTGCTGGCCGGCCGGGAGCCTGCCACGGCCCGCCGGAACAGCGCCTCGATCTCGGCCCGGTCCGGCGGCGGGTCGGCGAGCAGGCCTTGCATGACCAGGCCGCAGAACGTCGCGGCGAGCAGCCGGCCGGTCACCGGGTCGGTGCGGGAGGCGAACAGCTCGGCAAGGGCGGCATCCCAGGCGGAACTCGCGGCCCGCAGTCGCGGCCGGTGCAGGGCGGCGATGTAGAGCTCGTACTCCACTACGGTCTGCAACCGCTCGTCCCCGGTCAGGCTGCGCACCACGAGGTCGGCCAGTGCCGCGGCGATGTCAGCGCCGCCGGGCAGCCCGGCCCCCCAGTCCCGCAGCCGCCGGACGTTGTCCAGCGCGGCCGCATGCAACGCCACCTCGATCAGGTCGTCGAGGGTGGCGAAGTGGTAGGTGGTCGAGCCGAGCGGAACCCCCGCGACGGCGGCCACCGCCCGGTGGGTCAGCGCCTCCACGCCGTGCTCGGCGACCACGGTGATCGCGGCGCGGGCGATGCGCGCGCGCCGGTCCTGATCTCCTGCGCCGCGCGGCCGCCGGCCGCCATTGGTCCTGTCCGTCGTCACCGTCCCGCCCTCGGTCTGCTCCAGACAATTTATCCGAGCCAGGTATGGACGTACGTACAAACTATGTGTACAAACGTACACATAGCGGCTATCGGAATGACGAGGACAGCGGCATGAAGGAGCTGTACATCGCGGGTAACCGGACGGAGGCAGCGTCCGGGGCCAGTTACGAGACGCTCAACCCGGCCGACGCGAGTGTGCTGGAGACGGTTTCCGAGGCCGGCCCGGCCGATGTGGACCGGGCGGTTGCCGCGGCCCGGGCGGCGTTCGACACCGGGCCGTGGCCGCGCACTACGGCGGCCGGCCGCGCCGCGCTGCTGACCGCGATCGCCGGCCTGCTGCAGCGCGATCGCGAGGCACTGGCCCGCACCGAGACCCTGGACACCGGCAAGACGCTGCGGGAGAGCCGGATCGACGTCAATGACGTCACCGCGGTGTTCCGCTACTACGCGGGACTGGCTGACGGTCATGCCGGCCGGGTCGCTGACACCGGCAACCCGGATGCGGTGAGCCGGATCGTGCACGAGCCGGTCGGGGTCTGCGCGCTGATCGCGCCATGGAACTACCCGCTGCTACAGATGTCCTGGAAGCTCGCGCCCGCGCTCGCCGCCGGGAACACCACGGTGCTCAAGCCCAGCGAGCTCACCCCGCTGACCACGATCGCGCTGGTGCGTCTGGCCGAGGAGGCGGGGGTGCCGCCCGGCGTCGTGAACCTGCTGCTCGGCCGCGGCCACACCGTCGGGCAGGCGCTCGTCGCGCACCCGGGCGTGGACCTCATCTCGTTCACCGGCGGCCTGGCCACTGGCGAGAAGATCATGTCCGCCGCGGCCCGCGGGGTGCGCCGGGTGGCCCTGGAGCTCGGCGGCAAGAACCCCAACATCGTATTCGCCGACGCGGACCTCGACACCGCCGTCGATTTCGCGCTCACCGCGGCGTTCCTGCATTGCGGGCAGGTCTGCTCGGCCGGGTCCCGGCTCATCCTCCAGGACGCGATCCACGACGAGTTCGTCGCCGACCTGGCCGAGCGGGCCGGGGCGATCCGGCTCGGCGACGGGCTCGACCCGGAGGCCGAGGCAGGCCCGCTGGTGTCCGCCGCGCACCGGGCGAAGGTCGAACGGCACATCTCCGGCGCGCTCGCCGAGGGCGCGACCCTGCTCGCCGGCGGCAGGCGCCCGGCCGGGCCGGAGCTCGCCGCCGGGTTCTTCCTGCGCCCCACCGTGCTCGGCGGCTGCACCTGCGCGACGACCGTGGTCCGCGAGGAGGTGTTCGCCCCGGTCGTCACCGTCGAGCGGTTCGCCACCGAAGACGAGGCCGTGCGGCTCGGCAACGACACCGACTACGGGCTCGCCGGTGCCGTGTTCACGGCCGAGGCCGGCCGCGCCGAGCGGGTAGCTCGCGCGCTGCGGCACGGGACTGTCTGCATCAACGACTTCCACCCGTACCTCCCGCAGGCCGAGTGGGGCGGGTTCGGGAAATCCGGGATCGGCCGCG
>WNGR01007699.1_pt1 | contig 11408 bp, 10 predicted proteins | sample 5407581 | NCBI WGS metagenome assembly WNGR01 (sample SAMN13153383, study PRJNA577476) | soil metagenome | isolation source: 80 cm soil or saprolite under Garry oak tree replicate 2 | place: USA:California | collected 2016-06-15 | reverse complement strand
TTCCTTGCGCCTTCCCTTTGCCACCTCGCGGTTTTTTCGGTCGTGCCGCTGCTCCTCGCCATCCCGCTCGGCGTCGCGAACGTCACGCGCCTCGTGCGCGATCCGCTCGTGTGGACCTCGCTTCGCACCACCGCGCTGTACGCGCTGTACGTTCCGGCCACGATGGCCCTCGCGCTTGCCGCGGCGCTCGTCTGGCCGCGGCGCTCGCGGTGGGGGCGGGCGGCGGCCGCGCTGCTGCTGTTGCCCTACGCGTCGTCGGTCGTGGCTACGGCGCTCGTGTGGGAGTGGCTAGACGATCCTGCCCACGGTGTCTTCGGCGTCGCGCCGGTAGCGTGGCTCTCCCGCCGCGGCACAGCGCTGGTCGCGGTGATGCTCGTGTCGCTCGTAGCGCAGCTCGGCTACCAGATCACCCTCTTCCAGGCGGGCCTCGCCGCCATCCCGGCCGAGTACGTGGATGCCGCGCGGGCGGACGGGGCGGGTGCGTGGCGGCGGTTTTGGCGCGTCACGTTCCCGCTCCTCAGGCCCGTGACGCTGTTTGTCTTCGTGACGGGCCTGGCGGGGGCCTCGCAGGTCTTCACCTACGTATATGTGCTGACTCAGGGCGGCCCCCTGTACGCCACCGATGCGATCGCGTATCGCGTCTACGAGGTGGGGTGGGGCACCCTGCAATTCGGGTACGCCGCCGCGATCGCCGGATTGCTGGGGCTGCTGCTGCTCCCTCTCATGCGGGCGCAGTTCAGGTTGCTGGCGTCGCGGGTGGAGCATGCGTGAGGCGATGATGGCGGCCGCGGCCCTGCCCATCGAGCGTTGGTACGTCAATACGCTGCTGTTTGCGGGCGGCACCGTGGTCGCCCAGCTCGGCACGAGCGCGACGGCCGCGTACGCCTTCGCGCGACTGCGATTTCCCGGGCGGGACCAGCTATTCACCGTAGTGCTCGCTCTGCTCACCGTGCCGGCGCTGGTGTTGCTCGTGCCCCGCTTTCTCATGATCGACGCCCTTGGCTGGGTGGATACCTACCCTGGACTGATCTCGACGGAGCTCGTCTCGGTGTGGGGCATTGTCCTGCTGCGGCAGTTCTTCCTCTCGCTGCCGCGGGACCTCGAAGATGCCGCTCGGGTCGATGGGGCGGGGGAGTGGACCATCTTCTGGCGGGTGGTGCTGCCGCTGTCCAAGCCGGCGCTCGCCGCCTTCGGCGTTGTCGCCTTTGCCGCGCAATGGAAGAGCTTCCTCTGGCCTCTCGTGGTGCTGCGCTCGGCCGACCGGCAGGTGCTGGAGGTGGGAATTGCGCAGGTGCACGGTGTTTACCACGGGAACTGGCCCTACGAGCTCGACATGGCGCTCGTCGCCGCGCTACCGCTGCTCATCCTCTATGCGGTTGCCCGGAGATGGTTCGTTCGGGGGATCGAGGGGACGCTTCCGGGGTCCTAGTTCTTGCCTTTCCGCGTACTCGGGGTCTGCCGGAAGCGGAGCTCCCACCGGACATCCCGCCCGTCGCCGGCCGGCCATTTCAGCACCGCGTGTCCCGACTCGAGTCTCGTGACCGTGCAGGCCACATCCGCTTGGCACGTCGCCGGGCGCATCCCCTTGGGGACGGCGATCGTGACCGCGTAGGCCCTGGCGTCGCGATTCGTGGATCGCGCGGCGAGGGTCTTGGCCGCGGGGTCCCACGTTTCGTCCACGATGTCCACTGCGCCCTGCACGATGTGACGACTGGTGCCGATCACCTGCGGCCGGGGCGCTGCACCGCGAACCGCGACCGTGAGGGAGCTGTGAGCATCGAGTTTGGCGGTGAGGGCGTCGGTCAGATCGGGGAGGGGGGCGTCCCCCCACACGTCGTAGGCGTTGAAGCGCTTGCCCACCAGGCCGAGCGTGGCGAGAGGGATCGCAAGCGCGCGTGCGTCGTCTTCCCAGTTAGCGAGCACGACCGTCCACCACGCAGGCGCCCCCTCTATGATCCAGATGGCCGCAGGTCGGTCCCGCCGCGCGCTCCACAGGCCGCCCCCACCCGCCCCGCCCTCGCCGCCGTACACGCGCACCGCGAGGACGTTTTCTCCGCCCCAGTTGAGGATGCCGCTCAGCACGGCGTAGCGGCGGAACGCGTCGCGCCCGTCTGTCTTTCCGACCGGCACGCCGTTCACGAACGTTTGGTCGCTCTCGTCGACCTTGCCGAGCTCCAGCCTTACGGTCCGCCCGTCCGCCTGACCGCCGGACCGCTCGGGTGGGGTGCTGGGAAGGGCGAAGCGCGTCCGGTACCAGGCGTAGCCGGTGTAGTCGGGGTGGCCGGCCTGTCGCCAGGCGGCCGGTACCGGAATCGTCTCCCACGCGGTCTCGTCGTAGTCACGCGCGGCGTACCGTGGGTCGTCGCCGGTGCGAAACTTCCATGGGCCCGCGATCCGGAGAGGTGCGTCCTTTGTGAGGAGCGCCGGGGCTACGTCGGGCTCGTCTGCCGTGGCGTCGATCGGCCGTCCGGCGCCCAGGGCGACGGGGATCGTGCGCTCGAGCAGGCCGAAGCGGTCCAGCGGCACCTTGCTCAGGTCGTCTGACAGCATCGTGACGCCGCCCGAGACCGCCACGATGGAGGCCCACGTCTCGGCTTCCCCGGCTGAGAGGGGCGGACGGGTGACGAGGCAGCCGGGATCGTTGAGCCAGATGCCGCGATGGTAGAAGCTCCGCAGCGCCGCTGCGCGGGCGGGCGCCTGGATTCCGCTCCAGCTCGCTCCCACGTCGGGGCCGATGCGCATGCCGTTCACCAGTCCCGCGGCATGCTGCAGCGGCGCGCCGGCCCCGAGCAAGAAGGTCTCGGGGCCGGCGCCGTCGCGCAGCGCCCCGAGGCCCGCGCGGAAGGCTTCGGCGTGCGTGAGGCCGCCGAAGTGCGACCCGCCCTCGATACCCCAGCGGAGGACGTCGAGGGTGAGATAGTCGTAGCCCCACTCCCGCACCGTGCGCCGTGCCAGATCGAAGAGCCACTGCCGGACGGCCGGATGCGCGCCGTCGAGCGCGTAGACCCGACCGCCCCACGCCTCGCGCGTGTCGCACAAGACGGGCGTCACGCCGTCGGCGCTCTTCAAGAGCCAGTCGGCGTGGGCTGCCGGGACGCCCGAGCCCTCCGTGACCGCGAACGGCGCGAGCCACAGCCCGGCTTGGAAGCCCTTCGCGTGGATCCGATCGGTGAGCCAGCGGTGGCCGTGCGGGAACTTGTCGTTGGGCTGCCAGTCCCCGGTGGCACGTTGATGGCCGTCATCGACCTGGATGTAGCGGAAGAAGCGGCGGTCGAAGCGGGTGGCACAGGCCTCCAGATTCGCCACGACATCCGCCTCGGTCACGGCACCGCCCAGCTCGGACCGCGAGCACCAGCCGGCGGGCGCCGGGACCGAGGCCAGCGCTTCCCGATCCACCGGAGAGGTGGGGAGGAAAAGTGTGCGGAGGGCCTCGAGGCCGTCACCATCGGGGGGAGGAGCGTAGCACAGTCGCAGTCGCGAGGCGTCGCCCTCGGGGCGGAGCGGGCGGACGGGCGCCCAGTCGCTCAGCGCCTCGAGGCCGTCCCGCGAGACCTTCACCTTGCCCTGGCCCGGGTCGTCGGCCTCGAAGGCGAGCGCCAACCCGCGACCTTCGCGGGTGAGGCCCAGTGCGCCGTGACTCTCGAGCTCGGGCGTCGGTGCCTCGGCGCGCGACGCCAGGGTGACGATGCGGCAGGCGCTCCCGGAGTCGTCGCCGTTGACGAGGGCGACGAGGTCCCGGTCTCCGGGCATGATCTCGGGGGCGGACGCCTGGAAGAAGCTCACGCCTCGCACGGTCGGCAGCTCCCGATCGGGGTAGACGCTGATCCTCACCGCGGCCTGCGGCGCTGCCGCTTCGCTCCCGGAGAACAGCTCGGCTTCGAGCACGACGCCGGCGGCGTGGCCGCGCACGATTACGGAGTCGCCGCCGGGCGGGCGCCGGTTTCCGACGATGCTATATTCCAAGTCGGCGAGCGTGACGAGCCGGTTGGCGACCCGCGCCCCCAGGACGGCGTCGCGCACGAGCGGAACGGGCTGGGCGTCGGTGTGATACCACAGCGACCAGCGCCGCCGCTCGTCGAGCTCGAATCGGAGCCGGCCCACCGCCCGGCGGGCCGGCCGCCCGAGTGCCCAAGGGGGCCGGAAGAGCGCTGCCGAACCAGCGCCAGTGAGGAGCACGAACGTGCGTCGGTCCACGATGGGAATGTTGATAGCGGCTGCCACTTTGTCCACGCGGCTCGCGGCGCAGGCCGTGTCGCTCGGCTTGGCCGCCACGGTGGGCAGCAACTGGCAGGTAGAGGCGGCAGATATCGGATACTTGCGGCCCGTCCATGCGGGACCCCTGCGGTCCGTGATGCTCAGCGCGAGGGCGGGCTCGTTCATCGACGAAGGCGCGATCATCAACGGGTCGCGCGGGTTCGTCGGCGGCCTCGCGCTGGGGCTGCGCACGGGGCTGGCCCGGCTGGCCGACGTGGGCAACGAGACCAACCCAGCGACCATCGGGGCCGACCTCACCCTCGAGATGGGGGGATACGCGGGCACGAATTCGCCGCTGCCGCAGGGCTCGTCCTGGGTGGCGGTATCGCTGCTTCCCGGTGTGCGCTTTCAGGGCGAGGGTGTGCGCTATGGCCTGGTCGTCGGGCCTACCGTGTTTTTCGGGTCGGTGAAACCGCAGCTGCACGCGTTTCTAGGTGTCCGCTTCGAATTCCCGCTGGCGCACCACTCGGGGCGTCCCTAGCTTAGCGGCCGATGGCCGCTCCCCGCCTCGATTCCGATCATCCCGGCCTGCGGATCCTCGCGGAAGTCGCGTCGATCTTCACGGCCGGGTTTGCGTCCGAGGAGGCGCTGACCCAGGTGGTCGCCGCGCTGCGGCGCGGGCTCGCGCTGCGGCGCTGCCGCCTGTGGCTGCGCGATCCCAGCGGGGCGACGTTCACGCCGCTGACCACGGCGGGCGACGAGGCGGGGCTGCCGGCGTTCACGGCGCCGGTCGCCGAGTGGATCGAGCAGGGCCCGCGGACGGAGCGGGGGTCGGCGGGGATGCTGCTGGTGCGCCTGCCGCTGGTGCACGAGGAAGAGGCGCTGGGGCTGATCGAGGCGCTCATCCCCGAAGGACGCTTTCAGGGCATGGCGCACGACGTGCTCGTGGTCGTGGCACGGATGCTGGCCCCGGTCATCGCCGCCACGGAGCTGTCCCAGGACCTCGCATCCGAGGTGGCGCTGCGGACGCGTGAGGTCGAAGCGCAACGCGGCTTTGCGGCCCAGATCATCGACTCGCTGCCCGTCGGTCTGTACGTCATCGACCGGGCCTACCGCATCCGGGCCTGGAACCGCAAGCGGGAGACGGGGACGCAAGGTGTGTCGCGAGAGGACGCGGTGGGGCGCGAGGTCTTCGAAGTCCTCGACCGCCAGCCGCGCGATCTGCTGAAGCGCGAGTTCGACCGCGTGTTCGACGGCGGCGAGATGCAGCAGATGGAAATGGAGTCGCGCGCGAGCGGGGACACGCGCTACTACCGCATCACCAAGATTCCGATGCGGCAGGTCGGAGCCGACATCAGCCACGTCATCACCATCGGCGAGGACATTACCGAGTGGCGCGAGGCGCAGCAGCGGCTCGCAGAGACCGAGAAGCTCGCGGCCGTCGGCCAGCTGGCGGCCGGCGTCATGCACGAGATCAACAATCCGCTCGCGACCATCCTCGCGTGCAGCGAAGCCCTGGCCCTGCGGAACGAAGACCTGGCCCCCGGCGTTCGTCACGCGTTCGAGGAGTACCTCAAGATCATCGACGCTGAGGTACAGCGCTGCCGCCGGATCGTGGACGGGCTGCTCGATTTCTCGCGTCCCAAGTCCCGCGACACGCGGAACGTGGACGTGAACGCCCTGCTGGACCAGACGCTGTTCCTGCTCAAGCACCACAGCGACTTCAAGCGACTCACCGTGGTCCGCGAGCTCACATCCGGGCTGCCGCAGCTCAAAGGCGACGGCGAGCGACTGATTCAGGGCTTCATGGCCCTGATGTTGAACGCCATGGACGCCATGGAGTCGCGCGGCGTCCTCACGCTGTGCAGCCGCCTCAACCCCGAGCGCCGCGACGAGCTGCTCGTCGAGTTCATCGACACCGGCAGCGGGATCAAGGAAGAGCTGCTTCCCAAGATCTTCGAGCCGTTCTTCACCACAAAGCCACCGGGGCGCGGGACGGGCCTCGGCCTGTCCATCTGCTACGGCATCATCGCCGAGCACCGGGGGCGCATCGAAGTGGAGTCGCAAGTCGGCGTGGGATCGAATTTCAAGGTGTACCTCCCCCTGGGATGAAGGTGCTCGTCGTCGAAGACGACACGACCGTTGGGCAGTACGTGAAGCGCGGGCTGGAGGAAGCCGGCTACCAGGCCGACTTGGTGGGCGACGGCGCCGAGGGCCTGCGCCTGGCGAGCAGCGGACCGTACGACCTCATGGTGCTCGACCTGCGGCTCCCCGTCATGCCGGGCGTGGAGGTGTTGCGGACGTTGCGCGACCGCGGCAACAGCCTCCCGGTGCTGGTGTTGACGGCGCAGGACACCGTGGAGTTCAAGGTGCAGGCGCTGCGCACCGGCGCCGATGACTATGTCACCAAGCCCTTCTCGCTGGAGGAGCTGCTCGCGCGGGTAGAGGCGTTGGGGCGGCGGCCCAAGGCGATCGCCCCACCGGTGCTGCGCGTGGCGGACCTGACGCTGGACACGGGCAGCCGCGACGTGCGGCGCGGGCAGCGGCCGATCGACCTCACCCCCAAGGAATACGCGGTGCTCGAGTACCTGATGCGCCACGAGGGGCGCGTGATGCCCCGCACGCTCATCACCGAGTACGCGTGGGACTACCATTTTGATCCCGGCACGAACATCGTGGATGTGGTGATCACTCGGTTGCGGAAGAAGATCGACCACGGGCGCGAGCCGAAGCTGATTCATACGGTACGCGGCGTGGGGTACGTCGTGCGGGCGTAACGTGGCGACGATCCGCGGCCGGCTCACCGCGTGGTACTCGACGGCGCTCGCCCTCACCCTCGCCGCCTTCGCCGCCGTCCTGTATTTCGCTCGCCGCAGCACCTCCTACCAGGACCTGGATCAGCGCATCCGCTCCGAAGCCGAGCTGACGGCGGGGCTCTTGGTCGAGAGCTTTCGCGCTCGCGCCGTGCTGGTGCAGACCGACACCGCCCACCGGCTGGTGCTGGTCCCGGCGGTGGCGGCGCTGCTGGAGGTGGTCCCCGACTATCTCATCGTCACGGCGCAGGACGGCAGCCTGCTGTTCGCGTCCGCCGACGCACGGGCGCTGACCTTTCAGAACGTCGAGCAGCTGCGACAGCTCGTCGCATCGCCCCCCCCTTCCTCTCCCCCTCGCCCTCCGCCCTCTACCGGCCGGCCTGCGGGCACCGTGCGCCTGACGCCCGGCGGTCCCACCCTGCACTATGCCGTGCGCTACCTGACGGAGATCGGGCGGCCCTTCGGGGCCATCCTCGCCGGCGCCGACGTGCGAACGGCGGAGCTCGGGCCGCAGCAGCTGCTCGACTCCTACGCCCTGATCCTGCCGATCGGGGTCATCGCGGCGCTGCTCGTCGGATCCTGGATCGCGCGACGGGCCCTCGAGCCGGTCGATCAGATCATCACCGAGGTGCGGGAGATCACCGACGGCCGCAGCCTGCACCGCCGCTTGGCCGAGCCGATGGTGAAGGACGAGCTGGGCCGGCTGGCCGCGACGCTGAACCAGATGATGAGCCGGCTGGAGCAGAGCTTCATGGCGTTGCGCCGGTTCACCGCCGACGCGAGCCACGAGCTCAAGACGCCACTCACCGTGCTGCGGGCCGGCGTCGAGCGCGCGATTACGAGCCCGCAGCTGGCCCCCGAGACCCTCGCCGTCCTCGAGGAGACCCTGCTGGAGATCAAGCGCATGACCGAGCTGGTGGACGCTTTGCTCACCTTGGCGCGCGCCGACGAGGGCATCGCGCCGCTGCACCGCGAGCGCCTGGATCTCCGGGCCATCGTCGAGGAAACCCGCGAAACGGGCGAGCTGCTAGCCGAAGAGGCGGGCGTCCACATCGAGGTGGGGACGCCGCCCGAGGCCGTGATGCTCGAGGTGGACGGCCAACGCTTCCGCCAGCTCGTGCTCAACCTCCTCACCAACGCGGTGAAGTACACGCCCCGGGGGGGCAGGGTGCGCGTGCAGCTGGGCCAGGACGACGGCCGCGTTACGCTGACCGTGGCCGACACCGGCGTCGGGATCGCGCTCGGCGATCTGCCCCACATCTTCGATCGTTTCTGGCGGGCGGACTCGGCTCGCACGCGCACCGGCGAGCGGGCGGGCGCCGGGCTCGGTCTCGCCATCTGCAAGTGGATCGCCGAGGCCCATGGAGGGCACATCGAGGTCGCGAGCCGGCCGGGGCGCGGCACGACGTTCACCGTGACGCTGCCCCGAAGCCCCGGAGGGGCGGGACGCGAGGCGTAGACGCACCGGTTTGAGGGGGGGGCAAGACGTCACTCGCCTGTCATCGTTTTGTAATGCGCGCGCCACTAGCGCGTTGGCCGGGATGGGGAGTATTTGAAGAATGACGGGCTCCGGAGGAACGGACCGTGTTTGAAACGCTGATCGAATCCAAGCGCGCGCGCGATCGCAAGAAGTATTTCGGCGTGGGACTCATGTCCCTCGTCGTCCACACCGCGATCATCGCCGGCGCGGTGATCGCGACGCTGAACGCCGGTCAGAGCGACAACCGCGTCCGCGTGGACACCGCCCTCGTCTACCTCGAGCAGCAACAGCAAAAGCCGCCGGAGCAGCAGCCGGTGCAATTGGATGTGCCGCTCAAGGGGTTCCAGACGGTCGTCGCCCCCACGGAGATTCCGACCAACATTCCACCCGTCAATCTGCAGGAGAAATTCGACCCCAAGGACTACTCGGGAAGCGGCGTCGAGGGCGGCACCGCCAACGGCATCGTGCTGGGCGACGTCTACATGGAGTCGATCGTCGAGGAGAAGCCGACGGTGCTCTCGGGGCCGCAGCTCTTGTACCCCGAGCTGCTGCGACAAGCGGGTATTCAGGGGCGCGTGCTGGTTCAAGCCGTGATCGATACTACTGGGCGCGCCGAGCCGGGCACCGTGAAGGTGATCCAGAGTCCCAACCCGGGGTTTGACCAGCCGGCCCGTCAGTACGCGCTCAAGGCGCTGTTCCGGCCGGCGCGCGTGCATGGCCGGGCGGTGCGGGTGCTCATCAACCTGCCGGTCGATTTCAGGCTGACAGCGGGCCGCTAAGGGAGTCTACCCACATGCCTTCGCTTTATGATCTGTTCATCTCCATGGGGCTGTTCGCCAAGTTCATCGTGCTCGTGCTGGCGATCATGTCGCTCATCTCGTGGACGAGCGCCTTTCAGAAATGGTGGCAGCTTCACAAATCCCAACAGGAGACGGCGACGTTCGCGCCCGAGTTCTCCCGTTTCCTGAAAGAGGAGCAACTGGACGGCGCGATCAAGCTTGCGGAGAAGCAGAAGCGCAGCCACGTCGCCCGCGTGCTGGGCGAGGCGCTGTCCGAGGTCAAGCCGCTGCTGCGCGATCGAGCGACCATCACCGCGGGCGACATCAACTCCGTGGAGCGGGCGGTAGAGCGCGAGATGCTGATCGCCGCGTCCGAGCTGAAGCGCGGCCTGGGCATCCTCGCCACGACTGGCGCAACGGCGCCGTTCGTCGGCCTCCTGGGCACCGTGATGGGGATCGTGAACGCGTTCACCGGCATGGCGGCCTCGGGCGGCGGCGGGTCGCTCGCATCGGTCTCGGCGGGCATCGCGGAAGCGCTCATCACGACCGCCTTCGGTCTGATCGTCGCGATCCCGGCGGTGTGGCTGTACAACTACTTCACCACCAAGATCGACTTCCTCGCGGTGGAGATGACCTACACGTCCAAAGAGTTGATCGACTACTTGATCAAGAGCGTAGGCTCGGAGTTCGGCCGGTCGATCTTCACAAAGGAATTCCAGACACAGAAAGCCCAGCAATCCAGTGGCCCTGTCAGTCGCTAGCGCCCGGGCGGCCGTCAAGGCCGACATCAACGTCACGCCGCTGATCGACGTGATGCTGGTACTGTTGATCATCTTCATGATCGTCACGCCGATCATCGCGGCGGGCTTTCAGGCCACCCTGCCGCGCAGCGCGAACCCCGAACTGCGACCCGAGGGGCCTGACGAGATCCGGCTGGGGATCGACCGGGACGGGAAGTTCTACCTCGATGTCGGCGCGGGCCCGCACCAGATCCCGGACGCCGAGCTGCCGGGCCGGCTGGAAGCGCTGTACGCGGCCCGGACCAAAGACAAGATCCTGTTCCTCAAGGCCGATCAGAACATCGACTTCGCCCGCGTGCAGCAGGCGCTCGAGCTGGCGCGCCAGGCCGGGGTCCGCGTGGTGGGCGCCATCACCGAGCAGAAGCAGACGCTGATCCCCAAAAAGGAGAAGCGCTGACCCATGGCGATGGGGTCCACGGGTGGCGGTGAGGGGCTCAGCTCCGAGATCAACGTCACGCCGCTGATCGACGTGCTGCTGGTGCTGCTGATCATCTTCATGATCACCCAGCCGTTGTCGCGCAAGGCGTTCGACGTGCAGGTGCCGCCGCAGCAGCAGACCAAGTCGAAGCAGTCGCCGTCCAGCCAGATCGTGCTCGAGCTGACCCCGGACGGCGCATACACGATCAACAAGCAGCCCTACTCCCTCAACCAGCTGGACGCCGCGTTTCACCAGATCTACGACACGCGTCCGGCCAAGCTGCTGTTCATCAAGGCGGCCCCGACCCGCAAGTATTACGACGTGATGCTGGCGATGGACATCGCCCACGGCGCCGGGGTGCAGGTCATCGGGTTCACGCCGGCGGAGCAGCACTAGGCGCCGGACGGCGGGCGATGTCGAGCAGGGGCACGCGGCGCGGCGCCCCTGCTTTGCGTATATGGTGTATCTATCGCCGTGGTCGTCTCCGCTGCCGCTCCGCGCCTGTCGCTTCCTCTCACGCGCCGCCGCCAGGCGCCGAGCGCCGTGGCCTCGCTGCTGGCGCACGTCGTGATCATCGCGGTCGTGGTGTGGCGTGGGGCTGCGCACGGACCGGACCGCGGCCGGGAGGGCGGGAATTCTGGAGGGAGGGGAGCCGGCGGCAGCCCGCGGGTGGTGAATTTCCTCGCCCTGCCGGCGCCGGCGCCCGCGGCGGTCGACGTGCCGGTGCCGCCGCGTGTGCAGCTCGCCCCAGCCCAGCTCCCGCCGCTGGCACAGATCAAACTGGACTTGCCGGCGGTGGCGCTGCCGCCGGACAGTGCCGCGGCGGGGGTCGCGGCCGCTGGCGGCGGGCAGGGGGGGGGAGGGGCGGGGGCGGGGCTCCGGACCGGCTCGGCTGCGTGGCCTGGAATGGGGGGCGGGGACGAT
>WNGR01007696.1_pt1 | contig 11409 bp, 13 predicted proteins | sample 5407581 | NCBI WGS metagenome assembly WNGR01 (sample SAMN13153383, study PRJNA577476) | soil metagenome | isolation source: 80 cm soil or saprolite under Garry oak tree replicate 2 | place: USA:California | collected 2016-06-15 | reverse complement strand
TAACTGCTTCTTCATTAGAGAGTACATTATAAATAGGTTTACAATGTTTTACACAACAATATTTTAGACATTCTTGGAATGCCTTCCTTATAAAATTAACATAAAAATCTGTTTAACATTGGACAATGCCCACAGTGGGTGCAGAGCGGTCCGGACCGTGAGATCTCTGCGAAAAGTCAAAGACTCCAGCTGACTCCCTCCGGACCACCGCTGACTGATTCTGACTTCTTGTTTTTACTCAGCCTCACCCCCAACAGTACCACTTCCGTTTTGCATGCACCCAAGCTCCTCGCCGCCGCCCTACCCAAAACATTTAGATAAGTATTTCTTACTTTTACTTTTCTCCATCTCATCTCGAACTGGGGCAGGACATTGGCTGCCACAACATTGTCGCCGTCCCGTCCCCTCCCTCGCGCGCACGCAGGCCACCCCCGCTCGCCAGCCGCCAGACCGCTCGTAGCACGCCACCGTATCGACCGTGTCGTGCCCATCCGCCGCCACCCCACTGCCGCACCAACCAACCACCATTTCCGCTACCTCCCCAGCCGTCATTAAAACTGGTCGTAAGTCCGAACCCGCCCGCCCCTTCCGTCCTTTGCTAACTAGCAGCCGTTTCTATCTTTACAAGCGCCTTCCGCACATGTTCACAAGACACCGCCGACGGTGCCACACCCACAAACCCCACAAGGTGAGTTTCACCCTGTTTTTTTCTCAAGTCACAACGTGCTAATACTGATTGCAGGCCTACACAGCCCACATGGACCCCCGACCACGCTACCACCACCACACCACCGGGGGGTCAATACGAACCCCGCGTGCCCATAATAACGACAACAGCATGGCGCGGCGGGGTGGACGCCATTGCTAGCCGCAAGTGATGGCAGCAAGCAACGACCACGATAACCGCGAGGTAAGGCGACGACCACGACGGCAGCAATGCGACGACGGGGACAACCGCAAGGCGACGACGAAGCAACGAAGACACCGTGACCACGACGTCGGTGGCGATGACGCGACGGAGATGGTGATGACGCGATGGGGATGGTGACGGAGATGACGACAAAGACGATGCGACGACAACTGCGACGACAATGGGTTGGTTATCACGGATTTAAAGTAGTATCTTGTAGTATTTACACAGAATAAATTCTTCCTTTTGTGCTCTTTTGAATGATCTTTTGAGTGACCTTCTCAGTATCTTTCACTAAGTCTTTCGCATTTGCAAGAAGGTATATACTTCTAACAGAGCTTTGAAAGGTGTTCACCTTTCCAGTAGCACTTCGGAAGATTTCGGACTTGCCTTCCAAAAGGTCCAAACCTTCCCACCATCTCGAGCTTCCATCACTTCTGGCAGACACGAAAGGGCCGAGAATATGACTTGTTATTTTACTGATGCGTCACGGACACTGGTAGGATATGGACGCTAGACACTAAGGAATCAATCGTTTTACGGAGGTACAAGGGAAGGCAAAAGACGTCGATATATGTAGTAGTACAAGAGCATTCAAGACGAGCAACCACAGCCCACCCCCAATCCTGAAACACGATGACAGGAAAACAGGAGCGCTGCGAATGGTCACACAAGGTCGATATAGTCGTCCTCATTGAGAGGAGCGGTCTTTGAGGGCCCGGGCTCGTCGCAAGGTTGACTCGGAGTAGCTTGATAACCCCGAGAGGACCTCTCATCTTCAAGCAAGCCGACTTTGGGGCAGGCGATTTTCTTGGGAGGACGCTTATTCTCTAGAAGCAGGGTAATAAGACGAGAGGAAACCGGAAGATAGTAGGAAAATAGATAAAGAAGAGGCGATGCGTACCCGGAGAGGAAGACGCTGGATGCTTGGGGGCGCCGCCTAAAGCAAGGATCAAGCAATAAAAACACCAAAGGCGGAGGGACTTACTGGAGCGAGAACGAGTGGGGGGGACGCGGAGGGACTTACTGGAGCGAGAACGAGTGGAGGGGACGATACCTCCAGTAGGCTGACCTAGAGTGAAAGAGCAGACGTAAAAACCACTTTATAAGAAAGGAAAGGAAGTGGGAGTATGCGGAATTGACCTACGAATGGGTAGTCCATCATCTGAGGTTTCTGAAAAGGGGGTTCAGAAACGGTAACAACGGTGGGATGATAGGTAGAAGGAGACACTTTTAGAAGAGTCCAAGCCCTGTCTAGGGCCCGGGGTGACTCGATCTTCAGGCTCCTCGACATCAATCAGAGGATCATTGGCATGGTGCTGTCCCAGCGAAGGGGCAGACAGATTGTCTGGCTCCGGAGACACTCGCGGTGGTGGGCGCTGCGCACCGACAGGAGGGGAAGGGACGAAAGAAGAGGATGGGACAAGAGGAGAAGGTGCAGTCTCTGTGAACGCGGACCCTCGGAAGACCCAGCGATCGTAACCGAGCTGCCCCGCATGTAAGAGAGGAAGGGGGAGGAGTGCAAGGAGAGTTTTACCTGGACGCGAAAATCCTCAGATACTGCATGAGGTTTCCTTTGAACAACCGGAATAGGGACGTCCCCCATCTCGAAATCTTCGTCAGATGTGTTATCGTTATGACTGTGCTCGATCCGAGCCCTATTCTTATACATGATCTGCAGACTCCATGAGTACCACACAGAGAACCGGATACAACGAACCTACCTCGGAAAGACCAGATATGAGATGGTGAGCAAGCGTCTCGATCGTACCAGGTGGTGCATCGGGCGCAGAACATGCCAGCAATTTATTTTTCTCGAGATTCTGAATAACAGTGAGGATAGGATCCTTGATATCCTTGGCACGCGCAGCGTGAGCGGTCCTCCACTGCTTCATGAGGTGATCAAGATCGTAAAGGTTTCTCTCAGAGTCGCTGTCATTGGAGGAAATAGCGTCAGCAAATTCCCATTTGCGGACCTTTCGTAGCTGGCCTTCCTGGTCCGTGACACTATGATGGGCTGTAAGTGCAAAGAACACATCGTGGAGATCGTTCCTCAGGCCGCGAGCCCCCGGACACATCTTGAGAAGGTATCCCCTGTACTGTTCTACGAGGGCAGACTCAACTGTGACTGCGACTGCGATTGCACTCCAGTCCCTTTCTCTATGGCGGGACTGGATGTTCCACGGTACACCGCTCATGGTGACCATCCGGCAGCCCCTATGACGTGAGAGCCGATCATCGCGATCGAATTGGATCTTCTCCATCAGCGCAAGGGTAAGTTGAAATTCTTCCCGGAAACGCTCTGCTGTCCAATTCACGGCAGAGAGAAAGGCTTTCACAGGAGGAGGCTCCTTCGTAGTAGCTGGCAAATCCGCAGCGCTGGACTTCTCTTTGCCCTTTCCCTTATGCTTCTTAGCGACTGTACAGAAGGACTTGAAAGTGGACAAATCATTGACGAGTCCCCTCGCAGTAGGGTTGCTCATGAGATGGATGTCCATCTCGATAATCGAAGTGGTGAAATGAGAGAGCAACACGCGAAATATCTATGAAGGTCAAAGTGAATCAGTCCGATGACTGCCCATAGACGCGACGATACCTTTCGCCGAACGCCAGTCGCATTGGTTTTTAGAAGAAGGTCCGAACATGCAGTTGTCAAAGCCACATCAAACGGGTCATGAACGACATAGATTTTTGCACCCATTTTGGGTACCCATGAGACGCAAGTAGCAAGCCAAGAAATAGCCTTTGTACCATATCAGCGTACTGCAAGGGTCGGATATCCAGGAGACAATATGGACAGTCATTATGCGCGGCACCTTTGCGCACTATAAGGTGCCGCGCATAATGGACATGCGTTATGCGCGGCACCTTTGCGCACTATAAGGTGCCGCGCATAATGGACATGTGTTGTGCGCGGCACCTTTGCGCACTATAAGGTGCCGCGCATAATGGACATGCGATACGCGCGGCACCTTTGCGAACTATAGGGTGCCGTGCACAACGCATATCCCTTATGTGCGGCACATGTGGGCACTTGGGTTATGATACGGGGAATGGGACTCTACTTACCTCGCGAAGTCCATCTTTATATTTCGTCGCAAGGTGGTGGAACGCACCGATGACGCTGGCGGTTCCAAGTGGAATTGGGAATTTGTACCCGTGTATCTTCCATATCATCGCATAGGAGAAATATTCACGCGCATATGGCGGTGCATCTACAGCTTGTTCTTGGAACACTTTGTCGACATCCGAACAGTATCGGGTAAATCTGTTGAAGTTATCTGCGTTATTGGGAAAGAATAAGGAGTCACATGGGTCTCCCGCCGAATCACAGTAGTTATCGAGGAAGCATTTGTCTATTTTTCCGAGAAGGGCTTCGGTCCACGATCTTGCGTCCCCTCGACCTTTGAATGATTCTGCCGTCTGGGCTAACTTCGCCTGTGCTGCTTTTGGGTCTTGAGAGTCCAGGTCCATACCCAAATCCTCAATGGTTTGTAAGTCGAGAGGGGGAGGCATGGGGTTTGCCACTCGCTCAAGTACCTCGATACTTTCTATAAGGAACTCTGATATGAACTTTTGTTCTCGTTAGATCGTCCAGTAATAAAAATACTCGCTTACCCCTCCATGAGAGTCGAGCATCGGCGCCAGCGTCTTTATCCCGAACCACGGAGCGTGCGTATAGTGTCGCCGGATGCGGGACGCCATTACCAGCCCAAGAGCGAAGGTCCCCACAGAGCATATGCGTCGGTGTTCGGGAGTCTCTTTCAAATTGGATTCTTGGACTTTCGATTTGGCCGCGGTCGTGAATTCTGGGTACAGCGCCTCCATGTCAAGGTCCTTGGGCCGATCCCCTAGTTTTTTAATGTCTCTTTCGTATGCGTCCTTTAATTGGTCAACGATCTCAAGAAGCAGCTCTTCTTCAGTCGCCATCTTTGTGCCTTGGGTTTCGTTTCTCGACAGGAAGCGGTATATGGCTGTCGATACTTCTTCTGTGTTCTCCTCGATTTTTTCTGCCCCTCTCGTCAGTTCCCTCGCTCGGTGGTGTTCCGTCATTACGCACCTCTGTCGTACAACCTGATTGCCCACAAGCTCGACGCATCGATGAGCTCTTCCTGTCTCTTCGCTGCCCTCTTCAGGGCGTCCAGGTTTTGTCCGTCTTCTTCCCCGCCCTGAGGTCCTGGCTTCGCCGCTGCCTCCATATCCCGGATTTGTTTCTTCATAACGTCGAGTTCTTTTGTCTTGGTGGTCACGTATTCGACCAACGCCCTGCGCCGGTGGTTCCCCCCGAGCACCCAGAGGTTATCTTTGGCTATCGCTTGCTGGCCTTCATCAGTAAATTTGATCATAGCTACGGTCCCTATCGACTTTCCATCTACCGACTCGACGACCTCGCTCGCGTTTTTGAGCCATTCTTTCTTGACGACCACTTCGATGGCCGTCCTGTCCGCGAAGTTGTCCAGATTGTCATTGAAGGCTTCCAAAAGCTTGTTCACCCACGACTTGTCTATCTGCCGGTCGTTGAATCGTCCCCAGTACGCTCCCTGGGGTGGCTTGACGATGTTCATGGCCATATAACCCAGCTCTGCCTGTTTTTTTTTCTGCCGCAGCTCGGTTTTCTCGACGCCGCTGAACTGGGTACCTTCCTCTGCTCCGCCACTGACATACTTTTTATTGGTGCTCGATTTCTTTGATCTCTGTGTTAGTACATCCCTATCAAGTTCTCATTATTCTGGTGCTTACGCTCGTCTTTGGTGGCATTTTCAATGTGATGAGATCGTGTTGATATCCGGGGGGTGGTTCAACCTTGAGTCAGGCTTTTCCGCCTCCGCTTCCCTTTTGTTTCCATCCCTTATCACCTCTCCATTTGATTGCCCCTTGGTTCGGGCCATTCATTCTTCCTTTGTCTTTCTACCCCTTGCCTTTTTCATTTGTGGGGGTGGTTCGCTCCCACGCTGCCAGACACCTGGATGGGTCTGGGCCATGGCACCTCACGTTTGTATGGAAAGCAAGAGTAAGCAGCTTCATTTCCGACTGCGCACTTGTCGGTTCCTTAGCCAACCCCCTGAGCCGCACTTCCGTTTCCCCAATACCACGGCTCAATGTTGTCAATATCTAATCCCAACTTGGCCACGTCCCCGGTTTCTCGTCCTGGTCACATCAGTCACGGGGGTCCGTGCGTAGTCTGTCAAATCGGGGCTGGGTTTTCGGTTTCTTCAGTTCCCATTTTGCGCCCCTCTCAGGGCCATTGCCCTCCATGAGCTCCATGGATGGGCCATCCCCTCCGTGTCTATCCCCTCCTTCCGTCGTGGAGTTTCGTCCAAGGTATGTACTGAATAATTCAGTCTGTTTCTCACTAACTCAATGTGTCGCTACCAGTGCACATTTGTTTCCCGCTTTCAGCGGCCACCACTACCACTGCGTCTCCTCCCTGTCTCCTCACTGTCTCTTCCCCATCCTTTCCACGTGTCTACTGTTTCTCTTCGCACCCTCGTCATTCCAAGCCCATCAACCTCGACTTTTGCTCATCGTCCCCTCTTCCATCGTCAGTGTCTCGTCGGCCCTTTATGCTCGGGTTCGGGCCCGCATCTCATACAGTATGTTTTTTTCTTCTTATCCATGCGTCTCTGACTTGACTTGCCCTTTCTCTCCCAGCACTGCTTCGACTACACGACTACCCTTTCCTGCGTCGCAGGCGTCCCATTGGCTACTTGCCAGCGTGCTTGGGCTCACTCACCTTGCCAATGCAGGGTCCCACGTCTCCGGTCACGCCTCAGGAGAACCCCATTGACCTCTCTTGCGTTGTTGCCGTCTCGTCGGCCACTACCGCTTATGCTCGGGTTCGTGCCCCCATCTCATCTAGTTTGTATTTTTTTTTCTTATCCATGCGTCTCTGTCTTGACCTGCCCTTCCTCTCCTAGCACCACTTCGACTACACAATTACAACCTCTCCTGCGTCACAGGTGTCCCGTCGGCTACTCGCCCGCGTGTTCAGGCTCACCCCCTGCATCGTTGGTCGTGCCTCAGGAGGAGTTCGTCGACCTCGTCGTCGCCATCTTGTCAGCAACCGAGCGGCGCACGCGGCTTGATGAGTACCTTGTCGTTGTCCATCTCCGTGCGTCCCCCCTCCTTCCAGCAGACCATTTCGAGCTTGCGTTCCCACAATGTCGCACCATCAACCACAACTCATTGATATCGCTCGCTCTCCCTTCTCCCTCATACACTCACACATGTTGCATTTTCGGCACGCTTGACCCGGCCGACTCGACCGCTAATGTGGAACCCAAGTATCACCGCCGCGCACGCTCGCGGCAGCTCAGGAGTTATCGGCGGACGATATTCCATTCTATTCTTTGCTTCTACAGTTTTCCTGAACCTGTTTTCGTACTCCTGTTATGATCCGAATGTACGACCATTCCAACGACTCCTAAAAAGTGTTTGCTTCACTTTATTTTACTTTATGTTTATTTCTCAGTATAATGTACAAAACCTGTATAAAAAAGCGACTCTAGTGTACTCGAACCATTATCCAGTTCTGTTCTCGAATCCCTCTCATGTGCCCTCTAGTCTGATTCTCCTCTTGCTCTTTACTCTATCCTTCTCGACTTCGCGCTCTCGCTCGCCAACTGTACCGGCCACTCTTGGACCCCTGTCACCTGACCGGCACAAATTAGCCAGATCACCCCTATTGTCCACCTTTTTCGCACCAACACACTCACACACTCTCCTTCCCCCTCGTCGCTTGTTACTCTCTTGTTCACCCTCACGCCATAGTGGATGTTGCCACCAACACCAATCGCCTTGCAGACAGCTCACAACCTACTCATTCTGAGGCTGCACGTTCTCATGCCTTGTGTATTCTGCATTCATCGCCGCTTGACGCCCATCACCACACCATGCCTCGAAGCTGTCAAATCACTCTGTGCTTGTCGTTCACCACATCAGCCTCAGCCCCTGTCCCCAAAAGGCTCGCAACTTGTACCTTATGCCCCCGTTTCGTATTCGTATCTCAATCACCTTGTGTTTCCCTCTCATTTGCTCGACCTCCCTCTTAGTTCAGTAGCTAGGGGATTCTTTTGTACTTAGAAACCCCACCTTTCACATGTAATTAGTATTATTATTTCTTTTTTTTTTTTTTTGGAAGGCGCTTTATTTTGAAAGGTACATTATAAGTAGCAGTTGTACTTTTCACAAAGATCTTATGGTCCAGACTGCTCTGAACTGGCCTCAAATCCAGTCTGCTCAAAAACACATTTTCACTTGTTACTCAGGCAAACATTTTCACAACTATTAAGTAATAAAGAATGTCTAATTAACAAGTTATTATTTGTCCAAGACAACAAAGTAACAGTTGGCCAAGGGGGGTCAAACTTTTTAAAAATTGCACAGGGTCAGTAAATTTTTTTAAGGGATTTAGACTTACCCCCACCCTCCCACCACCTAAAAAAGGAAATTAGGTACCAAAAAAGGAAATCAAGCTGAGTCAGCCATATTGGTGTGGTCAGAACAGGTGAGGTGGGGAGTGGAGTGATGAGCTGCAAGTTGGAATGGCTGAAGGCAGGGTGTGACACTCAGCATGGGCAAGAAAGGTGGGGGTGTGAAGCAGCAGATGCAGTCTTGCAGGCCTCTGCATGGTGTGAGGTGTTATATATAGAGCCAGCGTCATTGCCGGTGCATCTGGGTCGAGTTTCATAGGCTGCGCACAAGTGCAGTGAGCTCAGAAAAGGAAACGGTGGGCTACATGGAACCCTGCTGGGTTGGTAGTTGAAGGTGGTCGGAAGCAGTCACGCACGCTTCTGCACAGCATGTAACTTCACAGGGGTGGCTGCTGATGTTGGAAACACGTCACACTTGAGTTGCTACAACTGCGTGCAAGTGTGGCATGCTATGGAATGCAAAAGGTAAGCTGCACTGGGCTTCATGGTAGTAAGGTGTGGCTGGCCTTCGCGCCTTCAAGTGACATGCTAACACTGAACCTATGCAGCACCTGCAAGTCAGGGGCTCAAAAATACTTTTGATGCACTTGAAATGGTTGCCCAAGTTCGATGATACCCTAAACTTTCCCTGATCACTAGGGAACACATCTAAGGTGCGCAAGATTAGTGGAGGTGTGAAGTGACACAAGTGGTCTTGCAGGCCTCCTCTGCAGGGCACAAGGTGTCATATATAGGGCCAGCACGATCATTGGTGTGTCGAGTTTGAATGGCTAAGGCCCCGTGCAAGTGCAGCAAGCCCAGGAATGGAAATGGTGGGCTGCATGGATGTTATGTTGCCACTGAACGTTAGCCTTGACTTAGGCTTGAATGTGGGGCACGATATGACTTAGCAAAGATTTGGTGTACACAGACTCTTGATAGTCATGTGACACACTGGGTCACAAGGTCTAACGACACCTGGACATAAGACAATGGTCACTTCTTGAGTACAAGCAGAGAAAGGGAGAGAGCCCTTATATCTCGCAGAGTAGAAGAGAAGACAAGTGGCAATTCAAGAAGACCAAGCTGGAGAGCTAGGTCTTCAATGACTACATCTTAAGTACTACAACGAGAGGGCTTTAAAGCACCTCTTGAATCCGAATCCTACTACCTGGATCTTAGTATTGAGTCATTGTATCATACATGTGATACTAGGCTTACTGATGTGCTGACTGATGTGTGAGTCCATGACTAATTACCGCTTACTCGAGTAGTCATAACCTGTGAGTAAGTGTCTCTGGGTCGATACGTAACATCACCCCCTTTTCAGCTTCTGCGCCCACGCAGGATTTCCTCATTGAGGTGAAGTGCATCGTCCACGAATCCCTCATTCCTCGTGTTAATTCGCTCAACTGTGTCAGCCATTTCCAATCATTGAATGGTTCCCAACTTAGCTGCAGCGAGTTGCCCCTATGCTTCCTCGTTTTCCACCAGAACCTGCTCCATCTGTTCCAACTCTGCTGTCACCATGCAGAAATGATGGACCTCCACTGTTAGCGAGAGGTTGCCAGCACAGTCGATCAGCTGATCCATCATCTTGTGTCCTTCGGCATCGGCTTTGAGGTAGTCCAACTCCTTAGTCTTGTAGGTGGGCTTGCCCTCATATAGATAAACTGGCGCAGCATACAGCAGCTTGCTGTACACTTTGTTGATGTCTCTCCATAGCACCACTACCAACGGATTGGGGGCCATAATGGCCTGTGTGTAGTGGGCCTGCTGCGCAGTCTTCTTGTGTGGCTGGTGGATGGGGTAGTCGATGTAATGGACCCCCCAGTTGGGCTTGAACCCTACAGGGGTCTGGCGCATCAGAGCAGCTGGCATATACGATCATTTGTACAAGGGATAGCCGTCGGTGGTAAGCATGTACAGCATCTTGTTGGGGTCGTCAGAGTCACACGTGTTCCTAATAAAGGGGTGCTCATCTGGGTACCAGTCCTGTGGGATTGGTGCGAGTTATAGAGATGTTGTCCCAAGGGGAAGATGTAGACAGGCACGATTAAGGAAGTGAGGTATGAGCGTGGAAGCTAGGCAGTTTGGGACAGTTCAGTGATAGCATGGGAACGTAGATGGGATTGGCACAGGTGCGATGTACAAGTCAGTCATTCGGGCAAGGTAGTCAGACGAATGGAGTTTGAGAACAGCATGGAGAGAGATGGATTGATTTATGATAAGACACAAGATCCACAAGGTTATATACAGGGGAGGCAAGCCACAGGACACAGAGAGACAATACAAGTAAACTACAATGCGGACACAGAGACACAGGCAAGACGATGTGAACAGGTACAATAGCGTGTGCAGACACAAACATGGAGGTGGGTACCGAGGCTGGGGTGGCCAAGTTGTAGTGATCGTGCAAAGTGTGGCAGTTTGGCATTGTTGCACGTGCAATGTATGTGTTGGCCTTACAGTCCTTCAGACTGGTGCTGCGACTCCACAGTCCTCTCATTGCTGGCATGCTTGCCAGCACAATGCTTCCCACGCTGCTTTCGCGGCGTTTCTCTTGTACACAGCTCTTGTGAATTGCTCCTCCCTCCACTGCAAGCTGACCTTCTTCAGCTTCTGGATCTGTGACTCCCGCCACTGTAACACCACAACTGGCGTTATTGTGCGACGTGCGTTCGTGTCTTAGTTCTTCGTAGAGTGAAGCCGGATCAGGGCTTCAGTTCGGTGATGCACAAGTACCAAGTCGAGCCGTGCTCAAGACTGGTGTGAGAGGAAATGCCAAGTCGTCAACACAACTAGTGGGTGCAAGACAAAATACGAAGGTCCGCGTCTGGGTGGGTATGCAAGGCAAAATACGAAGGCCTGCGGCGGTGAGAGGCTAAAGCTGAAAGCCCTCCTTTGGAACAACCCAAGAGTTCCCTATCTGGTGAGACTAGAATGTTGTGGATTGGAAGAAGTCAAGTCTACCGTACAAGCTAGGTATACTACGACTTATATACTAGTATGGGATGTTTGTGTTGAACAAACATATGACGCAATCCTAGTCAGTATGAGTCATGATGACGTAGGTAAGTGAGTAAG